>Ga0315550_1001171_pt1 | contig 16345 bp, 14 predicted proteins | sample SalMarSW160190MG_2_FD_203100 | JGI IMG/M metagenome (GOLD analysis project Ga0315550, IMG submission 203100) | Salt marsh sediment microbial communities from the Plum Island Ecosystem LTER, Massachusetts, United States - Salt Marsh Sediment SW1601-90 ... | reverse complement strand
TTTCCCCCAATACTGGTAGCCATGCTCCTGGCCGTTAGCATGGGGCCCTCTTTTACCACGGTAGTGCTGGCCATATCACTGCTCGGTTGGGCTCCGTATGCCCGCCTGATACGCGGAGAGACCCTGCGACTGCGCGAGATAGACTTCGTAGCGCAGGCACGCATTATCGGCGCCTCCCCCTTTAGAATAATGCTCAAGCACATCTTCCCGAACATCATCAATCCACTGATAATAGTAATGACCCTGCAAATAGGTTTATTGATTATTACGGAAGCCTCTTTGAGCTTCCTTGGGGTCGGTATCCCACCGCCGGCACCATCCTGGGGCAATATGGTCAATGACGGAAGAAACCTCGTAGATACAGCCTGGTGGATATCCACGTTCCCAGGTATCGCCATCGCGCTGGTAGTCCTTTCGGGGAACTTCCTGGGCGACTGGCTGCGTGATAAACTGGACCCGAGATTGAGGCAATTATGAGCGAAGTTGTTCTACGAGTGGAAGACCTGCGCACTTCTTTCTTCACCAGGGTTGGTGAATTTAAAGCCGTCGATGGGGTAAGTTTCTATGTCAAGGAAGGAGAGACCTTCGGCCTGGTCGGCGAATCCGCCTGCGGTAAGTCGGTCACTGCCCTTTCGCTCCTTCGTCTGCTTCCGGAACCCGCCGGTAAAATAGTCGGCGGCAAAATTACCCTGGACGGAATTGACCTCATGACTCTCGATAAGAAGGAGATGAGGGAAATACGGGGCAAGAAGATATCCATGATTCTCCAGGACCCGATGACTTCCCTCAATCCGGTCTATACCGTCGGCGACCAGATAGGTGAAGCAGTGCGGCTCCACCAGCAACTTCACGATAACATGGTTGAGGATGAGGTCATTTCAGCGCTTCGGTTGTTGAGGATTCCGGCACCCGAGCAGCGTGTCCACGATTATCCCTTCCAGATGAGTGGAGGGATGCGGCAGCGCGTGGTGGGATCCATCGCCATGTCCTGCCGTCCGCGCCTGCTGATTGCCGATGAGCCCACCACCGCTCTCGATGCCACCATACAGGCCCAATACATAGCCCTGTTTAAGGATATCCAGAAGCAAACAGGAGTAGCTATCATTTTTATTACTCATGATTTCGGGGTAGTGGCCAATATCTGCCACCGGGTAGCCGTGATGTACGCCGGCAGCATCGTGGAGACGGCTCCAACAAGCATCATATTCAAGGCACCCATACACCCTTATACCAGCGCCCTGATACACTCGGTGCCGCACCTGGACAGGAGGGATGACCGCCTTTACTCCATTGAAGGGCAGCCCCCCTCGCTGTTGAACCTGCCTCCCGGCTGCCGTTTCGCCCCCCGCTGCCCCGAGGTAATGGATATTTGCCATAAAGAACAACCCCCTACAGTGGAAATAAGCGACGGGCATTCCGTATCCTGCTGGAGAGTGAAATAAACCATGACAGAGCTATTATTAGAAGGACGCGACCTGAAGAAGCACTATCCTGTTACCAAGGGCCTTCTTCAACGCACCATCGGTTGGGTTAGGGCTATAGATGGTATTTCTTTCACGATAGAGCAGGGCAAGACGTTAAGCCTCGTTGGGGAATCGGGGGCGGGGAAGACAACCGTGGCCAAGGCGGTGCTGCTGCTGGAGAGATTGACTTCCGGCCATATTTTATTCGAGGGGAACGATGTCTACAATTTTTCCAAGTCCGACCTTAAAACACGGTACCGTCCGAGCGTACAATCGGTACAGCAAAACCCGTGGAGCTCTATGAACCCGAGGATGCGGGTAAGAGATATTATTGCCGAGCCGCTGGTTGTCAATACAACAAAAACGAAGCAGGAAACACGTCAAAGAGTGCTGGAGTTGCTCGACCAGGTGGGGCTTGCGCCTAACCAGGCCGATTACTACCCCCATGAGTTCAGCGGCGGGCAGCGCCAGAGGATTGCGGTAGCCCGCGCCCTGGCGTTAAACCCCAGGCTCGTAGTGCTCGACGAACCCGTCTCGGCACTGGACGTGTCGATTCGGGCACAGATTATGAACCTGCTGAAAGACCTCCAGGAGCAGTACAATTTAAGCTATCTGGTTATCGCGCATAACCTGGCGACAGTCCGGTTCATGAGCCACAGTGTCGCTATTATGTACCTGGGGCAGATAGTAGAATACGGAGATGCAGAGGATGTTTTTACACAGCCTTTGCATCCGTACACGAGGGCGTTAATGTCTGCCTCGCTTCTGACTTTGCCCGAGGATGAAGACCAGAGTATATCACCCATAATATTGAGCGGCGAGATGCCTTCGCCGTTGAATCCACCCCCGGGGTGCCGGTTCCACACGCGATGCGCCGAGGCTATGGAGATATGTTCGAAAGAGGAGCCGGAACTTAGGACAGTGGGGAATCACCAGGTCAGATGCCATGTTCATGAAGATCCCGGCGTGCATCCGGAATCTTCATAAGGGCAGGCCGGCCGAATCTGCCCCTATCACAGGTTTCAGGTACATACTATAACCCTTTTCCCTTGCCTGGGCATCCAGGTCCAGGGTGTAAAAGCGCTCCAGCGGCAGTAGAATTTCAGCTTCAACTTTACGCAGGTCGATGGCTTTCAGATAGCACTTGCACTGCTCACATACGTAAAGTCGATATAGCTCTTTATCATCCGTAAAAAAGGCTAAAGATTTTTGCTCCTGATTACCGCAATAAGGGCACTGCAAACGCTGAAAGAGCCATTCGGAATCGCAACGCGAGCATACCAGCCATCTTGCCCCGTGTTCCTTCTCCAGATAAGAGATATCGGGACTGCCGCCACAAATCGGGCAATAGCGCCGCCTCCATGACTGCTGCTCGATAGAGCCGATTAGCTCCCGGGCGCAGGCCGCCAGGAACGGCTGCATCGTGGCCTGAATTACAGCCTGTAAAAGGTTTTCACCCACACCATCACGTATTTTCCGCGGCAACTCCTTACCGGCAAACCACGCTTCAGCCGCTTTCCTGGTCAGGAGGCGGCCGCCTCCGGGTTTCAGCAGCTTTTCAGGTATATCACCGAAGAGCCGCGGGTAACCGGCAAAGACGTCCGCAACCCTGGCAAATGCATCCTGCACCATCGACCAATCGAAGCCCAGTTCGCTAAAGCGCAGCAACGGCTGCCCGTTTTGCATACGCTTTAAAATAGTCTCTTTGCTTAAAGTAAGCGTAGGCTGTCCGGAGCGTTGACGAACGCCCGACTGTACCTGGAGGAGTTTCCTGTAGAAATCCAAGAGGAGGGGCAGGTTCCCCTCCTCTTTTTCCTGTTTCTTCAACTTTTCTAATATTTTATTGACAGTATCTTTAACCACCGGGCTTATTCCTTGCCTTTAGTAACTTCGGTATACCACTTGCCGTGGTGCTTCCTGGCATACTCTGCAGATACCTTGCCGCCGGTTATGGCGCTCCAGGCATCGGTCATGAGCGGATGGAAGACGCCCAGGTAAATATGGACGAAGAGCATGGCGCCGCTGACGATAAAGGAGACATCATGGATGAAGACCATCCACTGAAGGAGCGCCGCCGGTGCCGTTGTCTTGAAAAACGCCATAATCACCCCCGTAATGACGAAGAGCACCCCGAACACCACCACGATAAACCACCACATCTTCTGGCCGGTATTCATTTCACCCTGGGGCGGCATGCCGCTCTCATCACCGAGGAAGTAGTAGCGGGGGGCGGCTTTTAGCCAGCCGATGTCATCCTTAGTCCAGGTAAAGGCCAGCTTTAATCCCCTGCCCACAGACGCCGGGTTAATGATGAGATAAATGATGGGTATGACGACGAATATGGCCGCCCCGATGCGGTGGATGATACGGGTCCAGCTGTCCTCCGCCAGGAAGGCGAGCCCGGGGATAAAGAGTATCAGGCCGGTCAAGAACAGGAGAACGAAGGCGCCGGAATGTATCCAGTGTAATATACGTATCGGTTTCCTGTACTTCTCCACTTCGTGATGTGTCATTTCTTCGCCTCCTTCTTTACATTAGCCCGGGCCACCAGCCAGTTCATCCCCAGACCTGCGATGGCCAGGCCGCCCACCGCCCAGCCGACCGGTTGGATAACATCCTTCCAGGCGATGGTCGCGGCGGAAATTTGAGGTGATACCGGCAGCCCGTATACCGCCGGCGAATCGTCGAGGACATACATGACGTGCAGGCCGCCAAGCTCATTCTCGCCGTAGAGGTTGGCTTCCGTCCATCCCGCGTCCTTCAGTGTCTGCACCCTCTTCTTACCCTCGGCTACCATATCGTCACGGTCGCCGAATTTCAGGGCGCGAGGGGGGCAGGTCTTGACACAGGCCGGTTCCCAGCCCTCGGCAATTCGGTCCAGACCCGGGGTGGTGCAGAACGTGCACTTGCTCATCTTACCGGCGATGTCCAGTATCCCGCTTTTTTCCAATCGGGGCACATCAAAGGGGCAGGCATCGACACAGTAGCCGCATCCGGTACAGGTGTCCTGGTTGTAAACAACAAAGCCATGTTCGGTGTCGTGGTAGAGGGTGCCGTTAGGGCAAACGCGTACACAGCCGGCATCGGTGCAGTGCATGCAGGCCCGCCGGGTAAAGAGCCAGCGCACCTTGCCGCCGGCTTCAACCTCCGTAAACCTCATCTTAAGCCAGGTCGTAGGGGAGAGGTCAGGGGGATTTTCATAGCTGCCCCAGTTCTTCGATGCTACACCGTTCTCTTCGGTTGGTATAACTTCATCGTTTTCATTCCACTGTTTGCAGGCTACCTGGCAGCCACGGCAGGCGGTACATTTGGTTGCATCGTATAGAATTGCTTTTTCTGCCATTTTTTTCCTCCTACTCTCTCGCTGTCTAAGCCTTCTTGACGTTTACGAGGAAGGCTTTAAATTCCGGAATCATGGTGTTGGCGTCACCGACATGGGGTGTCAGGCAGTTGGCGCTATCTCCGGTGGAGAGTCCGGTATAACCCCAGTGCCAGATAACGCCTACCTGGTGTACCTTGCGTCCGTTCATCTGGAACGGTTTGAAACGCTTGGTAACCATAGCCACCACTTCGACCTTTCCACGGGCTGATTCCACGATTACCTTATCACCGTTGGCGATACCCCTGTCCGCCGCCAGCTCCTCGCTCATCTCACAGAAAGGTTCCGGCTGCGCTTCGATTACCCACGGCATATTTCTCGTCATCTGCCCGCCCTGCCAGTGTTCGCAGAGGCGGTAGGTTGAGCAGACAATCGGGTATTTATCCGGCGTACCCTGTTCATCGGGCCGCCATATCTTGAAGGCGGGGCTGCTTTTCTGCCTGGACATGACGTTATCCACCGGCGTCTCCCAGGGCTCGTAATGCTCGGGCAGAGGCCCTTCCGCCATGCCCGGCCCGAAGAAACGGGAGAGACCTTCCGGCTTCATGATAAACGGGTAGTACCCGCCCTGGTTCATGGGCGGGGCGCCGCCGTCCGGAACGTCCCCGTCCCAGCCGCCTTTCTCCCCTTTAGCGGGATTCCACTTGATAACCGGGTGCTCCGCATCCCAGGGATTACCATCCAGGTCGACGGAGGCGCGATTGTAGATGATGCGCCGGTTCACCGGCCAGCACCAGGCCCACCCGGGGTAGAGGCCGATGTTAAACGGGCTGTCATCCAACCCCCGCCGGCTGGCCCGGTTGCCGGGTATCGGAGCATCGGGTTCTTTATCCGGCTCGACGTAGCTGTTGCAGTAGAGCCAGTTGCCCGAAGATGTGGTACCGTCATTCTTGAGACCGCCAAAGCTGTCCATCAGTTTTCCGGTGGTCAGGTCGTAGCCGTTAATTTCCTTGGCTACGGCGCGGACATCCGGGTGGCCGGCGCCATAGTTCCAGTCGAGGTCGCTCAATGACCCGGCGCTGGGGCCGCCCTCGTCGGCATAGAGTTTCATAAGCCTCTTGGCGAGCTGGTCCAGCATCCAGAGGTCGTCCTCGGCATCTCCGGGGCCGTCGGCGGCTTTATAGCGCCACTGGCTCCAGCGGCTGCTGTTGGTAACACTGCCTTCTTTCTCCCAGGAGTTCCTGGCGGGGAGGAGAAATACCTCGGTCTTGATATTGGCCGTATCGGCGCCGGGGCGCTTCCAGAAGTTGGCCGTCTCGGTCTGCCAGATATCCGTAACCACCATCCAGTCCAGTTTATCCATAGCGGCCCGCTCCAGGTTGGCGTTGGGGCCACCGACCGCCGGGTTCTGACCCCAGACCATGAGCCCTTTGATAACACCTTGATACATGGCTTCAAAGAGCGAGATATGTGAATAGTTCTGCCCCGATTCAATCTTGGGCAGGTAGTGGAAACCGAAATCATTGTCTTTGGTGGCGTTCTTGCCGTACCATGCCTTGAGCAGGCTGACCACATACTTGGGGGTGTGCTGCCACCAGTTGAGGCTCTTGGGGTCGTTGTTCTTGGGAGTAGTCCTCTCCAGATACTTGGCCAGCGTGGTATCCGTATTATCCGGCACTTTAAGGTAGCCGGGGAGGATGTGGAAGAGCAGGCAATGGTCGGTAGACCCCTGTACGTTGGACTCGCCTCTCATGGCATTGATGCCGCCTCCGGCGATTCCTATGTTGGCCAGCAGAAGCTGCAGGATACAGTAAGAGCGGATATTCTGGGTACCGTAGGTGTGCTGGGTGGTGCCCATGGCATAGAGGATGGTGCCGGCTTTGCCTTTTCTGCCGCTGTAGGAGAAGGAACTGCATACCTGAAGGAAGTCCTCTACAGGAGTGCCGCAGATGGCATTTACCTTCTCCGGAGTATAGCGGTTAAAGTGCTTTTTCATCAGCTGATATACACAATTAGGGTCTTTAAGGGTCATATCCCTCATGGGGATACCATCTGCGTCCGTCTGGAACTGCCAGGTGGACTTATCGTATTTCCTCTTGCCGTTATCAGCTTCATTGGCACTGCCGGCGTACCCGGAGAAAAGCCCTTCGAGCTCGGCCGGCCCTTTGTAGTCGGGATTGATGAGGTAAGTGGAGTTGGTATATTCCTTGATGTAAGTCAGGTTGTAGCTGCCGGGGTTTTTCTCAATATCATCAAGGACGTATTTCACCATACCGCTAATGAAGGCGATATCCGTCCCGGACCTTATCGGGGCGTAAACCTCGGCCTTAGCCGAAGTCCGGGTGAAGCGCGGGTCTACGCTGATGAGCTTGGCCCCTTTTTCTTTAGCTTTGGTGATGTGCCCGAAAGCGGCCGGGTGGTTTTCCGCAGGATTTGAGCCGATAGCCATGATGACATCACTGTTGGCGATGTCATTCCAGTGATTGGTCATGGCGCCCCGACCGAACGTTTCCGCCAAACTGGCGACAGTGGCGGAATGTCATATACGGGCGTGATGTTCCAGATACACCACGCCCAGCGCCCGGTTCAGCTTGGAAAGCAGGTAGCATTCTTCGTTGTCCAGCGCCGAGCCGCCCAGGTTGGCGATGGCCTCGGTGCGGTTGACGATGTTGCCCCGGCTGTCCTTTTCTATGAAAGAAGCGTCCCGGGTGTCCTTTATCCGGCGGGCAATTTTATCCAGCGTCCAGTCCCAGTCCTTCTCCTGCCAGTCGGCAGCGCCGGGAGCGCGGTAGAGCACCTTGTTGAGTCGCCAGGGGTTATCGGCGGATAGCTGGCGCAACGAGGCACCCTTGGCGCAGGCAGCGCCGCGGTTGATGGGATGGTCCGGGTCTCCTTCGATGTTGACCACTTTGCCGTCCTGGGCGGCGACGATAAAGCCGCACCCAGAACCATCGTAAGGACAGATAGTAGGCGTCTCCCCGCGCTTTTTCTTAAGGGGGATACGCTTGACGGGCGACGCTATAGCGACACCGTCACCGAGCGCACCCAGCAGGAATACGCCACCTATTCCTGCTCCTGAGGCTTTAAGGAAATCTCTTCGGCTTAGCTCCATAATTCCTCCTCATGCAGTAAGGTTTATGTAAATATTAAGTTGTTATCTCCTTTAATGCGGGTTTTTAGACAAAAAAAAGAATCTCCTCATCCCTGTAGAGACTCTCCACGCAGGCACTCTTTTTTCCATTCTTCTACCCAGTATACCCTAATGATATAGTACCTGTCAATTCTAATTACGAGTATATACACCTGTTAATAAGCGTATAATCAGGGTAGAAGCAAAATATCACCTTCAATACCAAGCTCCTTTAGTACCTCGCGGTACAAAGTCGATAAAGAAGACCATAGCTGCTCGCGCTGTGCTTCGGTCAGGGAGGACATAATATCGCGGATTAACTCCTGCCCCATTGCCCGGCGGCAGACCTGCCGCCCCGTTTTTGTAATGGAAATCCTGACGGTATTGCCTTTCTTCGCATCCTTTCTTTTGGTGACCAGCCCCTTCTTTTCCATCCTGATAATGAGCTCGGATACCGTATGGGGTTCCAGGAAAAGCCGGCGCGATAACGCGGCCGGGGTTACCCGCCCTTCGAGCGCCCAGATAGACACCAGGGCCGCGGCCTGGTTGGGATGGAGGTATTGCCCTACTTTTTTATGCCTTAACTTGAATACCGCCGACCTTGTTTGCGACAGCAACAACCACAACCGGTAATAATCGTCCAGCAATAACTTTTTTCCCATTTTCCTCTTATCAGCTACGTGCGCTTCCTTCTGCAGCATAGTAAAAAAACGCCATTTCTCAAATAAGGTGTTCTATCAAATAATAGCCTTAATAAGACGTTCCGTCAATATGACGGGGATATATTTCAGTTGACAGAGCTCCCGCGGCGATGGCATAATTTACTAACACTCGTATTACGACATATCGATACCTGCTACCAAGTTATCATACCCCGAAAAGGAGGCTGCGGATGGCTGACAAAAAACCGGGGGAAATTATCGGCAGCAGCAATGTCCTCGATAGGCCGGAAGTTCTTCAAGATTATGCGGCAGATACCAGCTTTGCCCCCCGGATAAAGCCCAGTTGTATCGTCAGGCCGGCCAACGCCGGAGAGGTACAGGCAATTATAAAATGGGCCAACGAGACCGGAACTCCACTCGTGCCGGTAAGCTCGGGGGCACCTCACTTCCGGGGAGATACCGTTCCCGGCGTTGAAGGCGCTGTCATCGTCGACCTTAGCCGCATGAAGAAAATCATCAGGATAGACCCGGTAAACAAGCTGGCCATGGTCGAGCCCGGCGTTACCTACGGTGAACTCCAGCCGGAGCTGGAAAAAGAAGGCCTCTGCGCCTATATGCCTTTAGCCCCACGCGGCGGCAAGTCGGTTATCGGCAGCGTACTGGAAAGAGAGCCTGTTACCATGCCGTCCCACCACTGGGACAGCACCGACCCCCTGCTCTGCGCGGAGGTAGTCTTCGGGAGCGGCGACAGGTTCAGGACCGGCGAGGCCTCCGGCCCGGATACGGTCGAGGAACAGTGGGAAATAGACCGCGTCCAGATAAATCCCTTCGGACACAGCCACGTGGACTTTCAGAGGCTGATAGCCGGGGCGCAGGGCACCATAGGAATCGTTACCTGGGCTACTCTGAAATGCTGTTATTTATCCAGCGTCAGCCGCGCCCTTCTGGTCCCGTGCGATAATATCGAACCTTTGATTGAGCTGATTTACAAGCCGTTGAAATTCAGGCTGGGCGGTAAGCTATTTATCCTCAACGGTCTCAACCTGGCATGCCTGCTCGGTAACTCACCGGGTGAAATTCAGAAACTGATTAACGCCCTGCCCTCGTGGGTATTGTTCGCCAGCTTTGAAGGCTACGGTATCCTGCCAGAAGAAAAAGCGGCCTATGAGCAGGCCGATTTTGTAGCCATGGCTAAGTCGTGCGGATTGAAGCCGCAGACCGCTATCCCGGGGGCTAAAGCCGAAGACGTGGCGGCGTTATTATGTAAACCTTCTCCCGAGCCTTACTGGAAAACGAGGTTCAAGAAAGGTTTTCAGGATGTCTTTTTCCTGACCACCCTGGACAGGACTCCCGATTTCATAACCGCCATGTACGACATGGCAAAACAATGTAAATATCCGCCAGATAATATCGGCGTTTACATTCAGCCTGTTGTCCAGGGCACGAGCTGCCACTGCGAGTTCAACCTGTATTACGACCCGTCTGTAGAATCGGAGGCGGCTAAACAGCTCGTTAGCGCCGGCAGCGAAAAGCTCGCCGGGATGGGCGGATTCTTTTCCCGCCCCTACCCCGCCTGGAAAGATTCTGCCTACCGTAACGCGGCGGGCACCCTCGCCGTGCAGAGGAAAATAAAAGAGATATTCGACCCCAATGGTATCCTCAATCCGGGGAAACTGTGCTTCTAATAACGGGAAACTAGAGGAGGTAATAATGGCCTGGCAGGACTATACGCACGATATGCAGCGATGCACCCGGTGTTCTTACTGCAAGTGGATACCTTATAGATATATGCAGAATACCGATTTTATGCAGGGCTGCCCGTCCCTTTCAAGGTATAACTGGCACGCTTATGCCGCCAGCGGCAAGTTCAACATGGCCTACTCCCTCCTTCAGGAAAGAATAGAAATAGACGATACGTTCCTGGACGTGCTTTACAGGTGCCAGATGGACGGCAGCTGCGATATCTCCTGCAAGGTACAGCAGGACCTCGAGCCGCTGCAGCTGATGCAGGAGTTGAGAATTAAATGCGTCGAGGATGGACACCTTATCCCCGAACACATGATTGTCATCGATGGTCTCCGCAAAGAAGATAACATGATGATGGCAAAGAAAACCGAACGAGGTAAATGGGCGGAGGGACTGGAAGTCAAGAACCTCACCGAAGAAAGCGCCGAGGTCGTCTATCATGTCGGCTGCCGCTATTCTTTCGATGAAGAGCTGTGGCCGGCGGCCAGGGGCGGACTTCAATTGCTCCTGGATGCAGGAGTGGATGTCGGGATTATGGGCAGGGAGGAGGCCTGCTGCGGCGGCCGCGCTTATGAACTTGGTTATCTCGGAGAAATCGTCAAGTACGCCGAGCACCAGACGGAGACCTTCCGTACCGCCGGCGTTAAGACACTGGTCACGCCCTGCGCCGACTGCTATGCCGCCTTTAAAGTCCTCTACGATAAAATCGACCGAAAACTCGGCATAGAAGTGCTGCATATTACGGAGTACCTCGACCGCCTGATAAAAGAGGGCAGACTCAAGTTGAACAAAGCAGTCCCCATGACCGTTACCTACCACGACCCCTGCCACCTGGGCCGACTGGGAGAGCCCTGGATACACTGGGAGGGCAAGGAGTACAAGGTCATGGGGCAGATGATTGTCCACGACCCTCCCAAAAAGTTCCGGCGCGGCGCGGGCGGCGTCTATGAACCGCCCCGGGATATCCTCAAGAGCATCCCCGGTCTGAAACTGGTCGAGATGTACCGTACCAGGGAGTACTCCTGGTGCTGCGGGGCGGGGGGCGGCGTCATCGATGCCTATCCAGATTTCTCTACATGGACGGGCGCCGAGAGACTGAAAGAGGCGAAAGCCGTGGGGGCGGAAGCTATCGTCAGCGCGTGTCCCTGGTGCAAGCGCAACTTCCTGGATGCGGTTAAAGAAAGCGGAGAAAAAATCGAGGTTTATGACATCGTTGAGCTTGTTCAGAAAGCTGTCGATTAACACTGCTAAGACAGCCATAAGGCAGGAGGCATTATCATGAAACTGTCGCAAGAAGAGTACGGGGCCCTGGAAGAAATCGTCGGGGCGGAGCATATTACTCAAGAACCCGTGATTTTAGATACCTATAACCAGGTCTGGGGCAATAAATTCTTCTTCGATGCCAAGCATTCCGTAAGGCCCGCCGCCGTGCTCCTGCCGGCCGATACGCGGGAAATATCGGAGATAGTTAAGACATGCAATAAATACGGTATTTTATTCAAGGCATTCTCCTCCGGTTTTGAGTACCTTTCCCTGTCTCTCGTCCACCCCAAAGGTATACTCCTCGACCTCCGCCGGATGAACCGCATCATTGAAATCGACGTTAAAAACATGCGGGCCGTGGTCGAGCCTTACGTCTCCGTTTACCGCCTCCAGCTGGAGGCGGCCAGGCACGGACTCTACACCGGCCGGATAGGCGTGGGCTACAGCGCCGGGGTCATTGCTACCGAGTGCTGCCACCACGGCTGCCAGCACACCATGGTCTTTACCAGCGGCTACGGACGCAACATCCTGGGAGTCGAGTGGGTGCTGCCCACCGGGGAAATCTTGAATATGGGCTCCGGCGAGGGCGGCGGCGACCGCTTTTCCGCCGACGGGCCCGGCTTTTCCTTGAGGGGAATATTAAGGGGCAGGACCGGGGCTAACGGCGGCCACGGCGTTATCACCAGGGTCAGCGTGAAGCTCTATCCCTGGTACGGCCCCCCGCAGTGGCGGCAGACCAAGCAGCCGGGTGAAGCCCCCTCAATGGGACAGCTGGAAAAAGTGCCGGACGGATACAGGGTATTCGTGCCCAGCTTTAATAACCTGGATGATACCCTGGATGCTTCCCAGGAAATGTGCCGCGCCGAAATCCTGTGCGCCTTCGGCATCGCCATACTGGGCACGACTCCGTTTTTCGAAGGCAATGACGAAGAATGGGCGGCGATGCAGAAAATGGGGGGAAGTTCGGTCCAGAGCTTCGACCCCGCCGGCGGACTGACCGTGGCCAACTCGACCGTGTGCATTATCGGCTATCAATCGCCGCGGGAACTGGAATACAGGGAGAAATGCCTGCGGGCCATTACTGAAAAATGGGGCGGGAAATTCTCCCCCGAATTCAACGAACCGCGGGCGCTGGCGAGGGCCTTCGCCGATATGATGTGGTCGAACGGCGTGAACCTGCGGGCCACGGGCGACTTCCTGCCGTCGTCCTCCAGTCCCGACGGCTCCCCTGCCATGCTTAAAAAACTGGCGCTGGAGGAAGCGGAGGTGAAAAAACGTTACGAGGAAGCCGGGGCGTTTCTGGCGCTTGGAAGCGGGGCGCGCCTGGTATCCTGGCGACCGGAGGAGCACCTTTCCATCGGGGCGCAGGGCATATCGACCGCCCAGTACGACCCCTACGACCCGGATTCGCTGAAAGCCGCCAGGGCGTTTATCGATGAGCTGTTCGACCCGCGTTCGCCGTTCAACAGGTACGGTGTTCCCTCGCGCGGCGGCTGCCTGCAAATAGAGCCGGTCACCCATATTCACCAGAACTGGGGACATATGTACGATAACTATGACATGTGGCTTAAAAAGATAAAGAAGATGCTCGACCCCAATACCGTGGGCGACTGGACGGCTTACATACCGCCGGAATACCCGGATTACGCCAAAGACGGCGATTACGTCCTGCCGTCCTACGGCAAGGAAGAGCAATTATAAGATACTCTATATTAATATCACTTATCACGAATATAATCGGCACCCAGCCCTACCGTGAAATGGAATATCGGCCTCTTCACCTTCCGCACGATGAGCGGACAGTGCATCATGCCCGCCGGAATATAAGCTAAAAAGCTTTTGGTCATAACGTGCTTCTCACCGTCCAGCCACAGCTCCACTTCTCCGCACAGTTCACGGGGGTTTTCAAAATCGGTGCCGAAAAACGTGACTACTTCCGTAAAATCATGCTTGTGCGCTTCGGCGGCGGGCTGCTCCGAGGAACAGTCCGGCCATATCCACACGCTCTCCGAGTAGAAAGCCCCGGGAATAACATCGCCGTCCAGCCACATCACGTGCGTCGGCGTTACGTGCCCGGATTCCGGCTTCTTGCCGATACCGCTCTGCTCACCGGGGAACAGCTTATCCGGTTTTACGTCGGTAATAATATATTTACTGGTCTTCAATTCGCCTGCCATCTATTGCCTTCCTTTCCGCGTACTTTCAGCCACCAATACATCCCCCACCAGGTTTGTTAAGCACTTACCGATAAATGCGACTTCTAATCAAACCCGTAGAAGCTGACTACCTTTTCCAGCGGCTCTCTTGCCGTCCTGCCCTGGGTTACTGGACTATCCCAGTCCGGGTAGCCGATGGATATTCCCAGCGCGATGAGTTTATCCTCCGGTATGCCCAGTACCTTCCTGATGATATCCGGGTAAATCACTGCCTGCGCTTGCGCTATCGTGCCCAGTCCGTGGCTGGTGGCCAGCAGCATGATATTCTGCACGGCAGAACCGGAATCGTACATAGCCCAGACGTTGATTCCCTTGGACTGCTGGAAGATGGGCTTCCCCACCAGGAGATAGATACATGTCGACGCGCCGTAGTGTCTGAAATTGTTTAGTGTAATGTTTTCCCACTCTTCCTTGGTCATTTCTTTACGGTCTTTAGCCTGCAGGGCGAGGATACGGGAATAATACGGCTCCGGGAACTCATAGGGTCGGGTGACCTCGTTTTCCGGGTCTTTCATGCCCCTTTTCACGAAGCCGTCCTGTATTTCCTTGAGTTTTTTACCGGCGGCCACGGCGAACTCCCAGGGCTGGGTGTTGGCCCACGACGGCGCCCGCATCGCCTGCTCCATTATCTCCTTAAGGACATCCAGCGGGACGGGGTCGGGCTTGAATGCCCGGATACTCTTTCTCTCTTTTATAGCGTCAACGACATCCATGTAACCTGCCTCCTTAATCGACTTAGCCTGTCTTGCTCCTTACGTAATTATCGGCATTTACAATTCGGTAAGTCAAATCAACCGGCACACCCTTACCATATCGCTATTGACACAATCAGACAAAAGGACGTACCATATATACACCAATTCAGCAGAGGTAATGATACGATTGGGAATATTCAACCGCAACAAACCCGATGACATCCTGCTCCTCCAGCCGGTGCGTTTTACCGACGAGAAGATACCCCGCGGCAGGGTGAGGATGCTCTACTGCGATGCATCCGGGAAAGTATATTCTTCTGTTGTCAGCCGCTCGGTGTATGAACGCGCCAGGGATAACGGGGCCATCATGGCACATCGCCGCAAACCGTTTGCCACCATCGGCCTGGAGGCCGGCCCCGGCCAGTTCGTCCCGGCAACGATAGAAATAGACAACCGGGAAGCGTGGGCGCTGGAACGTATCCTGGAGCATGCCCTTAAAAACGGCAAGCTGCCGGATATACTTAAGAAGTATCTTAAACCGATGATTAGACTCGATGAGTCCGAACGTGCAACCGTCATTTCCAAATACCGTAAACGCCGGCGCCCAACACCCGCGGAGCCTACGCCCGAAGTGCTGGAGAGGCTGCCGTATTACCGGGAACAGGACATGGAAGTCTCCATGCCGATTTATAAAGCCGAATACGCCTATCCGCTTATAGTCCTGAAACTCCTCCCCACCGATGAGCATACGCCGCGCAGCAACCGGAGTCTTTTGATTCTGGACAGCGAGGGGGACATGGCCGTTATCACAGTGCCCACCGGAATAGTCCGCAAGATGGAACTGGAACTAACGGAGCATAGCGACAAGAAACGTGATATCACCTGCGCGCTTATCTCACAAAATCCGGAGGGCTACACCCTCGGTTACATGCCCGTGAGCCTTCAGCAGAGAAAATCCCTGGATACGCTCACCAGATACTTCGAGGCGACCGGAAGCAGTAAACAAAACGTCTCGCTGACTGTAAAAACCGTACTCACCCGGGCTAAGAACAGCGTATCTTCCCCGGTACGTTAGACGGGATATCAGCCTAGGGCTTACCCTTCTTTTCAGGCGGTTCCTTTTCCCCCTTTTCCCCTCCCCCGAATAACTTCTCGCCGCTGGGAACGACGGCATTCATGCGACCTTCCATATCGGCAGCGTGGAACGTCGTCTTTCGCCCGAACTTCGGCAGACTCGGCGAAAAGACCCAGGCATACAGCTGCGGCAGCGGCGTCTTCTCCAGCAGCAGCACCAGTACGGAGGTAACCACGATGCTGAAAAGCACCACCCCGTAGGTTACGTTCTTAATTATTTCTCCTCCGGCCACTCCCTGCTGCAGCGGTATGCTCGCCAGCACCACCGCGGCCAGGCCCTTGGGCACCATGACCGCCATGACGGAGAAATCTTTAGCCCCCATCGCCTGCCGCACGGATAGCTTGACGGCGGGTATACGCAGGACGAAGGCCACGGCCGTGAGTATCAGCCCGACGATGATAAGCCAGCTGCTGATAAGCTCCAGCGATATGCCGAGATAGATAAAGAAAAAGGTCTTGAGAAGAAAAGCCACTTCGCTGAAAAATACCTTCTCCGTAGTATTAAGGCCGACCGGCTCCTTTACCGTCCACGATTTGAATATCGGTATGCGTATCGTTTCTATATTGCCGATGGTAATGCCGAAGGCCAGGGCGGCGATAGCCCCGCTGAATCCCAGCGTCTCCACGATGCCGTAGATAACGAAAACGAAGGCCGGCGTGGTGAAGATGGCGTTCTTGATGGCATGCACACGGTTGAGCAGTATCGACCAGATGAGG
>Ga0315550_1001166_pt1 | contig 16354 bp, 13 predicted proteins | sample SalMarSW160190MG_2_FD_203100 | JGI IMG/M metagenome (GOLD analysis project Ga0315550, IMG submission 203100) | Salt marsh sediment microbial communities from the Plum Island Ecosystem LTER, Massachusetts, United States - Salt Marsh Sediment SW1601-90 ... | reverse complement strand
GGAGGGGCGCATCTGGCGTCAGACGCGCACCGGTCTCCTGAGCTATCCTCTTGATCCAGACGCGGCACGCGCGCACCTGGCGGCCAGCGTCTACTTGCAGATGGCGCTGAAGCCGCACATCGTTCACGTCGTTGGCCACACCGAGGCCCACCACGCCGCGACCGCCGCCGACGTGATCGAGGCGTGCAAGTTGGCCCGCCGCGCGATAGAGAACGCGCTGCGAGGCCAGCCGGATATGACAGCCGATCCCGCCGTCCAGGAGCGCAAGGATGAATTGATGCGTGAGGCGCGGGTGACGCTGGAAGCGATTCGCTCGCTGGCCGAGGCGGATGTGCCTGATTCACTCACCGACCCATCCACGCTGGCGCGGGCGGTGACGACGGGCGTGCTGGACGCGCCCCATCTGCGCAACAACCCTTTCGCCCGCGGGCAGGTCGTCACGCGCATTGATGGGCGAGGTGCGTGTGTGGCGGTGGATGCGGCGACAGGAAAAGTGCTTTCGGAAGAAGAGCGTATCGGTAGATTGGTAAATTGGTAGCTGGCAGACGGATTTACCAGCTATACCAGTTTTCCGACTAGGAGGACTTGCGTGGCTAAAAAGATGCGCTACACAGTGATCGGCGCCGGAAACGGCGGTAAGACCATGGCCGCTCACCTGGCATTGATGGGATTTCCGGTCGTGTTGTACAATCGCACGCCAGAACACATCGCCGTCATCAAGACGCGGGGGGGGATCGACCTGGTAGGTTGTGAGGATGGCCCCAATGGTTTCGGCAAGCTGGCATTGGTGACGTCGGATATGGCGGAAGCCCTGGAACGAGCCGACGTGGTGATGGTCGTCGTGCCTGCCACGGCCCACGCCGACATCGCCGCGGCGGCAGCGCCGCATTTGTGTGATGGGCAGATCGTCGTGCTACATCCGGGGCGAACGGGTGGAACTCTAGAGTTCATCCATGTGTTACGCCGGTGTGGCTGTGAGGCTGATGTCACCGTCGCCGAGGCGGAGACGCTGCTCTACGCGGCCCGCTCGGAAGGGCCGGCTCAGGCGCGCATCTTTCGGATCAAGGATGCGGTCCCTGTAGCGGCCTTGCCGGCAACGCGCACGCCGCGGGTTCTCAAGGCGCTTTCCGGTGCGTATCCTGGTTTCATAGATGGCAATAACGTTCTCCAGACCGGTCTCAATAACATGGGGGCCATTTTTCACCCGGCGCTGACGCTGCTCAACGCCGGGCGCATCGAGTCGACCGGTGGCGAGTTCCAGTTCTATATTGATGGCGTGACCCCCTCGGTGGCGTGTGTCCTGGAGGCGCTGGATCGGGAGCGGGTGACGGTTGCTGCCTCGTTGGGCATACGCGCACGGACGGGATTGGAGTGGTTGCGGATGGCGTACGAGGCCACCGGCGAGAACTTGCACGAGGCGATTCACAATCAGCCGGGCTATCGCGGCATTAGGGCGCCGGCTACGCTGAACCATCGCTACATCACAGAGGACGTGCCGATGAGCTTGGTGCCTATTGCGGCGATAGGGCAGCGGTACGGCGTGCGGGTGCAGGCGATGGACAGTATCGTCCGTCTGGCTTGCATCATCCATCGCACCGACTACTGGCGGCGCGGGCGCACACTGGACAGGTTGGGTATTGCGGAGTTGAGCGTGGGAGAGATCACGCGCTATGTGATGGAGGGTGATTGAATAACGTGCAGTTCGTAGCACGCGCTTCAGCGCGCCGAATTTGACATCAACATGAACCCGTGCTATATTGTGCGCTGTGCTAGACCCTAGTTTTTGGATGTGCCGAGTCAGGGGAGAATCGCTTCCGGGCGATTCTCCCCGTTTCTCTTGTTACGGGTTTCATACGCCCAAAAGGAGTGGTGCGTGATGCCAAAGTATATCTTTTGTACGGGTGGCGTGCTTAGCAGTGTGGGCAAGGGGGTCACCGCGGCCTCTGTCGGGCGGGTGTTAAAGGCCCGGGGTTTGAGCGTCTCTATCCAAAAGCTCGATCCCTATATCAACGTGGATCCGGGAACGATGTCCCCCTACCAGCACGGTGAGGTGTTTGTCACCGACGACGGTGCGGAGACCGATCTGGACCTGGGGCACTATGAGCGCTTTATCGACGAGAACCTGACCCAGGCCTGTAACGTGACCACGGGACAGGTCTATGCGGAGGTCATCGGCCGGGAGCGGCGCGGCGATTTTCTGGGCGGCACCATCCAGGTCATCCCGCACATTACCAACGAGATCAAGCGTCGCATTGCCCTGGTCGGCGAGCAGAGTGGGGCGGACGTGGTCATCGTCGAGGTCGGCGGCACGGTCGGCGATATCGAGGGATTGCCCTTTTTGGAGGCGCTACGGCAGATGCGGCGGGACGTGGGGCTCGAGGACACGCTCTACATGCACGTCACGTTTCTGCCGTACGTCGGTGCCACTGGCGAGCTAAAGACCAAGCCCACCCAGCACAGCGTGCGTGAGTTGCGCTCCATTGGCATTCAACCCGACGTCATTATCGCCCGCACCGATCACCCGGTTGACGATACCATGTGTGACAAGATCGCGTTATTCTGCGACGTGGATCGGCAAGCGGTGATTCCATTACAGACGGCGCCGACCCTGTACGAGATTCCACTGGTGTTGGAGGATGCCGGCCTGGGCGACTTTATCGTCAGGCGCATGAAAATGGATGTGCATGCCCCCGATCTCGAGGAGTGGCGCGAGCTTGTGGAGCGCGCTACGCTCATCAAGCCGTTGCTCCCCATCGGCCTCGTCGGCAAGTACGTCGAGCTTCACGACGCTTACATGAGCGTGCGCGAGTCGCTGTATCACGCAGCGTTGGCGCACGGTTGGGACCTCGATCTGCGCTACATCAGCTCGGAGGATTTGGAGCGCGATCGGGGTTGGGATGAATTGGAGCAGGTGGCGGGAATCGTCGTGCCGGGTGGTTTTGGCGAGCGTGGGATCGAGGGCAAGATCAAGGCGGCGCGTTGGGCGCGGGAGGGCCGCGTGCCTTACCTGGGCTTGTGTCTGGGCTTGCAGGTGATGATCGTCGAGTTGGCTCGTTACGTCCTCGATAGCGACGAGCCGAACAGCACGGAATTCGATCCGCGCTCCAAGCATCCCGTGATCGACCTGATGCCCGATCAGCGGACGATCACGGACATGGGGGGCACGATGCGGCTGGGGCTGTATCCCTGTCAGTTGACACCGGGGACGAAGGCGGCTCAGGCGTATGGCGTAGTGGAGGTTCAAGAGCGCCATCGGCACCGTTTTGAGGTCAACAACGCCTATCGCGATCTGTTGAGCGAGGCCGGGCTCGTGTTCAGTGGCCTTTCACCCGACAGGCGCCTGGTCGAGATCGCCGAGTTGGCCGATCATCCTTTCATGCTGGGCAGCCAGTTTCACCCCGAGTTCAAGTCCCGCCCCACGCGCCCCCATCCTCTTTTCAAAGCCTTTATCGCCGCGGCTATCGATAACTATGACGAGGATTTGTGAGGTGCCTTGCCAAATCTGTAGCTTTGTGTTATGATACCGCCCGTTGCGCTTCGCCTCTCAGTGGGGGCGCGGCGGACTTTTCGCTCCCGGCGCAGTCTGGGGGCAATCCCGAGGAAAGGAGGTGAGCCGTCCAGTGCGCAACTACGAGTTGGTTTTCATAGTTCACCCAGAAGTAGACGACGAGGGGCTGGCTGCCGTTGTCGAGACCGTCAAGGATCTCGTCAAGCGCGATGGTGGCCGGGTCGCGAAGGTCGATCTATGGGGGTTGCGTCGGCTGGCCTATCCCATCCAGAATCTTGGGGAAGGCCAGTATGTTTTGATGCACCTCCATTTGGCGACTGAGGGCATCGCAGAGTTGGAGCGCAGCCTCAGGCTGTCCGAGCAGGTCATTCGGCACCTCATCGTGCGTCTCGAAGACGACGCCTTGCCCGAGGCAGAGGAACCACAGGCAAAGGCTGCCGAGTTGCCCGAACCATCTGCCGAGCAAGTAGATTCGGAATCGTGAGGGGTCCACGGTGAAGTGTTTGAACAAAGTGATGGTTATTGGCTACGTGGGGCGTGACCCTGAGATGCGGTACACGCCCAGCGGCAAGCCCGTGACGTCTTTCAGTGTCGGTGCCACGCGCTCGTGGACCAGTGCGGAGGGCGAGCGCCGCGAGGAAACGGAGTGGTTCAACGTGGTGGCATGGGGTAACCTGGCCGAGATTTGCAAGCAGTATCTCGGTAAGGGCAGGCACGTGTACGTCGAGGGTCGGTTGCAGACACGTAGCTGGGATGATCAAGAGGGAAAAAAGCGCTTCCGCACCGAGTTGGTGGCTCGAGAGATGATCATGCTCGATAGCCCGCGCGAGGCCCCGGGGGAGGATGAGGCCTCCGATACGGGTGGGGAAGAGTTCCCGTTCTAGTTAGAGGGAGGTTAGGTCGTTGGCAAGACAAACAAGATCACGAAATCGGAGTGGTGGAGGAGGGCGTCGGCGCTTCTCCAGACGGCCCAAGACGTGTTATTTCTGTGAGGAAAAGATTTCCTACATCGACTACAAGCGCTCGGATTCGCTGTGGCGTTTTCTGACCGATCGCGGAAAGATTCGCCCGCGGCGCCAGACCGGCACGTGCGCCAAGCATCAGCGTCAGTTGTCCATAGCGGTCAAGCGCGCTCGTCACTTGGCGCTGTTGCCCTTTGTGGCGGAACCGAAGCGTCCCCGGTAACCGACACGTGGGATCGGAGTCCATAAAGGTGCGAAATGACAAAGAAGGCTAAAAAGCGTCCGCCGAGAAAGCCCGTACGCAGACGCAGTTCCCGCGTGGAGCAGCAGAGGCGCTCTCGGATGATCGTCATCTGGAGCGCGATTGTCGTGGCGGTCGTGATCGTTGGGGTACTCGTTTATGGCCTGGTGGTGGAAAGATGGATCAAGGGGCGGGCACCCGTCGCCCGTGTCAACGGCGTGACGATCACGGCTGCTGACCTACGCGAGGAGATCGATTTTTTGCAGCGCTTATACATGATGCCGATCTCCGCCGAGTACGTCGATTTTGTGCTGGATGACATACTGGTTCGGGAGGAGTTGGTGCGCCAGGAGGTGGAGCGCCGCAGACTCGTGGTGACGGCCGAGGATGTGCAGCGCAAGATCGAGGAGGAGCAGGAGTACTATCGCGATGGCACGCCTACGCCCGAACCGACAGCGCCTGCTACCTCGACGCCGGTCGCTACAGTGGCCGTGACTGCCACGGAGTCGCTGACTCCCACGCCGACACTGGTTCCGGTTCCCACGTCGACCCCGGTGACGGCGGATGGGTTCCAACAGGCGTACGACGAGTTCTTGGCTGCGCGCGGTATATCAGACAAGAAGTATCGGGACTATGCCAGGACCCAGTTGATGTACGAGGCGTTGTTCGAGGATTTTCGCAAGGACGTCCCCGCCACGCTCGATCAGGTTCAATTGCGGTATCTGCGAGTGACCACCGAGGAACAGGCGAGCGAGTTGGCCCAACGCCTGGAGGATGGCACCTCCTTCGAGGCGCTGAGAGAGCAAGTTGAGTTCAACGAGGAGGCTCCCGGGTACGGCAGTGACCTGACGTGGTACACGGAGGAGACGCTGGAGCAGGAATTGGGAGTCGACATAGCTGGTCGTGCGTTCAGCGTGGATTCGGGGCTGTTTACCCAAGAATCGCAGGGGATGTACTATGTCGTCGAGGTGGTCGAGCATCGCGAGCGAGATGTGGGAGACACTCTGGCCGATCAGCTTGCGAGCGCGGCATTGTCGGACTGGATCGAGTCTCAACAGGCGTCAGTCGAGCACCTGGAGTATGACCCTGAGTACGTTCTAGTGGATGCCCCGGCAGGCGCCCAGAATCCGCAGATAAATCCCTGATGTGGCAGGCATAATCGCAGAGGCCCGGCTTTCGATGATACAGAAAGCCGGGTTTTGGTTTTACCTCTTGACTCATCCTGTGTGCCGTCTTGCCTCAATCACGTTGGGCAGTTTAGCGATCTTGGCCAGCACGCCGCTGAGTTGGGCGATGCTGTTGACTTCTACGGTGATGTAGAATATAGAGATGTTATTCTTGACGCCCTGCCTGACGGCTGCGATGTTGATGTCTTCTGCGCCGATGATGGTCGAGATTTCGCTGAGCAGTTTGGTGCGGTCGTAGGCGGTGATGTAGACGATGACTGGAAAGGTCTGCAATCTGGCGCCCCAGCTTACTTCTATAAGACGGTCTGTGTCGTCGAGCCGCAGGATGTTGGGGCAGTCGCGGCGGTGGATGGTGACGCCCCGCCCGCGCGTGACATAGCCCACGATTTCGTTCCCCGGTAGAGGGTTGCAGCATTTGGCCAATCGGGTCAGCAGTCCTCCGGTGCCCTGTACTTGGATGCCCTCGACCGTCTGGAAAGATGGTGGGGGTTCGAGTAGGTCCTCTTCCTCTTTCGTGCGGCCGCGCACCTCGGCGACTTTGCTCGCGATCTGTTGGTTGTTGACGTCCCCAAAGCCGATGGCGGCCAGAAACTCCTCAAGTTTTTCATAGTCAAAGAGCTTGGCGACTGCCTCCAAGCCAAACTGCTCAAATCCCAAACGCTTCAACTCCCGCTCCAGGATCTCACGGCCCTGGATGATGTTCTGTTCCCGGTTCTGGCGGCGAAACCACTGGCGGATTTTGCTGCGGGCACGGTTGGTCTTGACATACCCTAGGGCCGGGTTGAGCCAGTCGCGGCTGGGGCCCGGGCGGCGCGAGGTCAGGATTTCCACCTGGTCGCCGTTCTTGAGCTGATAGTCCAGGCCGACCAATTTGCCGTTGACCCTGGCCCCTCGGCACTGGTGGCCGATCTCGGTGTGGATGTGGTAGGCAAAGTCGATGGGCATCGCTCCCACCGGCAAGTCGATCACCTTGCCCTTGGGAGTGAAGGCATAGACCCGATCCTCAAAGATATCGGTTTTGACGGCGTCCAGGAACTCGCCTGCGTCGGTGAGCTCCTGCCGCCATTCCATCAACCAGCGCAGCCAGGCGATTCTGGCCTCGAAAGTGCGATCTCGTTTGCCGCCTTCCTTGTAGCGCCAGTGGGCGGCGATGCCGTATTCGGCGACCTGGTGCATCTCCCCGGTGCGGATCTGCACCTCTAGCGTCTTGCCGTCGCCGCTGCGGACTGCCGTGTGGAGGCTCTGATACATGTTGTCCTTGGGGGTGGCGATGTAATCGTCGAATTCGCCGGGAATGGGGTTCCACAGCCCGTGCACGATGCCCAGAATACGGTAGCAGTCGGGGATGGTTTGGGTGATGACGCGCAGGCCGCGCACGTCGTAGACCTGGTCGAAAGGCACGTTCTTGCGCTGCATTTTGCGATAGATGCTGTGGATCTGCTTGGGGCGGCCGGAAATCTCGGCCTCGATTCCTTCTTCGTCCAGCTTTTTTTGGAGGACCTTGATATGTCGCTGGATGCTGGTCGCGCGTTCTGCACGGCGTTCCTCGATATGGCCCGCGATCTCGTAATAGATGGTTGGATCGAGGTGCCGCAGGCTCAGATCCTCCAGCTCCCACTTCCACTGCCATACGCCAAGCCGGTTGGCCAACGGGGCAAAGATGTCCATCGTCTCGCGGGCGAACGACTTGCGGCGTTCCGGTTTGAGGGCGTCGAGGGTACGCATGTTGTGCAGGCGATCGGCCAGTTTGATGACCACGACGCGAATGTCCTGCACCATGGCCAGGAACATCTTGCGCAGGCTTTCCGACTCTTGCGCGTCGCGCAGGGCCTCGCTGTTTTTGAAGCGGTCGCTTTGCTCCTGCTCGATCTGGTCCAGTTTGGTCACGCCGTCGACCAGGTTGGCGATCTGCGTGCCAAACGTCTGCTCCAGTTCCTCCAGGCCGATGTCCGTATCCTCTACCACGTCGTGCAGCAGGCCCGCCGCGATGGTATCCGTGTCCATACCGATCTCGCTGAGCAGGAGGGCGACGCTCAGTGGATGTTGGATGTAGGGTTCGCCGGACTTGCGCTTTTTGTCGGCGTGGGCATCTTTGGCTACTGTGTAGGCGCGCTCAATTAACGTGCGCGCGCCGTCGTCCTGCCCGCTCGGGGGGATGCGTTCCAGTATATCCAAGATGCTAATAGAGGGTTGTTTGGTCATTTCCGCCTGCAATTCTCTGGCGTTGAATTCAGTATAATGCGGCAGGCGGAATTGTCAATGTGTGGCGCGCGGGGTGGTTTCTCGAATCTAACCGCTCACCCTCCCGCAGGTTTGGGTGCAATTTCTGGGCTGAAAGCGCACCGCGCAATGCCTGAGTTGGTCTGTTTTGCAGTCGTTTTCGGACCTGCGGGAGGGTAGCTGAGCAAATGTACAAATGCCTATGCTTTTTGCTCTCCAATTTTTCCTGTGTAGCCCCGTTTGCCCGTTGCCCTATTACTCCGTAGGGACCGGCGTCAAGGTAGGGGGCACCGTCGGTACAGGCGTGGGTGTGCCATCGCCATAGTCACCCGGCTCTTCCTCGGTGCCTAGCAGCCAAGAGACCGCGTTCAGGGCAAACGTGCGTTGGGCGTCCTCCGGCAGCCGGTAGAAGGCAAAGAAGGCGGCGATGATCCTGAGGCCTTGTGTATCATCGTATCCGGCCGCGACGACGGGGGCCCCAGGTGAGGAGCTATCGGGACCGCGCTTGAACACGATTGCGACCTCTTCGCCGATCTCGGCGTCTTCTTCGGTCGCGACCACAGCCGGAACGCCGCTTTCGGAGGCGCTGAACGCGAGAACCTCGTCTGCCTCAAAGCCGGCGGCCAGAGGGTGCGTCGAGTCGGCTACCTGTACGTCGTCGATCGGTTCAAAGTTAGTGAAGAGGGGGATCGGTTGCGCGCCGATGACCATGACCCCCACGTCCTCCGCTTCCTCCAGGGTGCCTAGAATATCGAGATCGGCGATATCGGAAGCATAGTCGCCGGTGTCGATGATGTACACGTCGTATCCGGCCACGTCGCTGGCCGTGGGCATGCCGTCGAGGCTGGTGGACCACACGGTCACGTCGTACGACTCGCTGAGGATGGCCTCGAACTCGGGCACGCTGGTGCGCGCTCCCTCGGGCTTGTCGTCGCTAGCGATGATGAGGACGCTGCCTGCCGCCGATACGCCATCGTCGTCTCCCTCGTCGGTGACGGGCTCCTTTTCCTCAGGTGCTTCGCCCGTGGTGCAGACCGTCACTGCGTCGGCCCGCACGCACCCGGAGAGGTCGCGGTCGATCAGCCGCCCGATGCCATCGGTGCTCTTTTCTATATCCCCTGCCACGACGACGATGGTCACGCGCTCGTCACTCTGGTCGGTTATGAAAAGTGTGGTGCCCTCGATGTCGATGGTTCCCATGCCCTCAATTTCGACGCTGCCCGTGACTTGGCCATTTTCTTTCTTTGCCCCTTCTTTTTCCTCTCCCTCTCCATCTTCTTTTTTCTTCTCTTCACCGATCGTCACCTCTACGGTGATGCCCCTGTCCTCCAGGTATTCGTCTACAGCTTCTGTATCCTCGAAGGTGGCGATGAGCACAGCATCGTGCTCGGGATCGGCTTTGGCGCGCAGGTTGAGGGCCAGCCCGATTTGCTCAAAGGCGACCTGCCACGCGCTGGCGCGCGCGATGAGTCGCGGATCGAGGGCGTCTCCGCTGGTCTGCACCAGGTCCACGGAGCGGTTGAAGAGGTACGGGAAATCCTCCAGGTCGTCTCGTCGCCGTCTGTCGACGGCCAGCCAGTCGGCGATGTTGATCAGGAACTGGTCGTTATCTTCGATGGTGTGATAGGGTGCAGTCATAAAGGTGATGTCGCCCAGGGCCAGCACGCGTTGGTCGGTGGTCAGCGCGGCGGCGGCCAGATCGGTTTCGCCACTGCGCATCGGCGAGAGGGTATCCGCATCACCGATGATGAGGGACAGGCCATCGCTGCGCAGGGAGTGGGCGGCGAAAAAGACCACCGTGTCGACGGTTTTGACCAGTCCGTTCTCGCCAAAGTTGGTGAACTTGACGTTGCGATAGCTGTCGGCGTTGTTCTCTAGGTTGTAGAGATAATCGTCATAGTAGACCACGCCGAATGCGTTGGCCAGGCTGTTGATGGCGGGGACCGCGCTGGTTGGATAGAGGGCGTCGTACGGAGAGCGGTAAGGGTCGTCCATATCTCCCTGGAGCACAGGGCGTGTGGGATCTGCTGCCAGGAGCAGCAGGCCGCCGTCGTCCACGAACGTCACGATGGCCTCTCGTTCCGATGACGTATACACCCGCCCGGGAGCGGCGACGATCAGGGCCGTGGCTTTGTGCAGCGACGCCGCCAATGAGTCGTCACCGCCGTCAAACGTCTCGACCGTCACCCCACGGGCGTGGAGCCGGTCCCTCAGGGGAGCCAGGTCGTTGATCTGTAGATTGTTGTTGTGGGCTAGATCTATGACGGCGTGGCCCTCGCCGGTGACGGGCTTCTCCTTGACCGGTTGATAATCGGCCGTGGCCACGATGCTGCCCTCGACCTCTGCGACGTCGGGCGATCGATAGAAGCCTCGGCGGAACCAGATCAGGCGCCCGACAAAGATCACGCCGGCGAGGAGAACGACGATCAGAATCACGAGCAGGAGCTTGGCCCCTGTGCCTATCTTGGGTTTATTGTCAGCGTTCATGGCACCCCCCTTATCCGAGCGTCGTAGAGCAGATATACGCCGTAGGGCAGCGTGCGCTCTCCGGTCAATGGATCGGCCGTACCGATCCAGGGCTCTTGTTCAAAGTAGAGATCGCCGTACAGCGCTTCGATGGCCAGAGTCTGCAGGTCGATCACCTCATAGTTGCTGATGCCCGCTTGCCGGGCGGCTTCTTCGATGGCCTCAGTGTGACTGCCTATGTGATCGACGAGTCCCAGGTGCGCGGCATCGCGGCCGAGATAGAGCAAGCCCTGCGAGAGTTCGGCTTCAGAGATCTTGAGCCGCTCGTCGCGCTGGCTGGAGACGGTTCCCAAGAACTCGCGCTTAATTCCCTCCAGTTCGCGCATGAACTCCTCGCGGTTGCTGCCCGTCAGTTTAAAGGGGCCACTGGCGATGATCTCGTCGTTCACCGCCAGGTCTCCGGGGACAAAGGCCCACACGCCGACGTTGCCGACGCTGGACGACGGCCTGGCATAGATGGGATCGGCGGCCATGGCCGCATAGTAACCGCCGCTGGCGGCCATGGTATCGATCGACCCGACGACGGGCATCTCCTGGCGCAGCTTTTGCAGCTCCAGGTAGATGTTCTGGGTGGCAACCACCTCGCCGCCGGGGGTGTCCAGTTGCAGGACCACGGCTTTGATCCTGCTGTCTTTGCGCGCGGCCTCGATTTGATACTGGACGAGTTGGGCGCTGCCGCTCCAGATATCTGTATCGAGTCGGATGACGCCGACGGCTGGCTGTGGCATCATAAAGTAACCCAGAAACCACACGCCAACCAGGAGGCATATGGGCGGAACGACCCACAGCAGAAATTTGCCCAGTTTCTTGAGAAAGTTACAAAAGGACATATGGCCCTCCTTTACTGCGCTGTCCTTGCGCTAGGATGCCCGGCTGTTCTCCAGGAATGAGGTTAAGTATATGTCGGTTTCGTGGATAGGTCAATTGAAGGTGGCAGGATGCGTTATGGTCCGGCGTATCCCTCGGCGCCGAATTCGATTCCCAGTTCGATGGCTAGGTCAGGTAGCAGCATCTCGAGTTTGTCGCCTGGACAGTCAGTGACGCCGGGCTGAAAGTCCCGATGGCCGGCGATGTGGGTGATATCATATGCGTCGACGAGACAGACGCTGAGTGTGCGCAGGGATGCTATCTGCGCCCGTGTTGGCTCGTCAGTCATAAAGTTGCCCAGGAGCACGATGCCCACAGTGCCGGTGTTGTGCCCGCCAGTGTGGGCGCCGCGCACCTTTATGCTGCGCCCCTCATAGATCTGCCCCTTCTTGTCGATCAGAAATTGGTAGGCGATGTCGGCATAGCCCTTGAACTGGAAGTGCATCTGCTGGATCTCACGCGGGCCATCGCTGAGGGGCAGCGCCGAGTGGTGGACGATGATGGTGGTTAACACTTTTTCCAGCGGATTCTCGTACACCATCCAGCCGCCAGGGTTGGTCACTGGATCGTATACGCCCTCGACCGAATCCAGCCGGGGTTCTGCCGCTCCCCATTCAGTGCGCGGGATGATGTCCAGCGAGTTGAGAGAACACCTCGGACGTGGCTGACAGCCCATCGACGCGGCGAGCGGCAGGGCGGTGCATATTGCCACGAGCGCTCTCGGTAGTTGATGGCGTTTTGATCTATAGTTGGTGTGCATTGTGTTCCAAGTATACACTGCGGTTGTCAATCCTGCCAGGTTGAGGTATAGTCGAGCATGGACAAGGAGGCTGTCTATGCGTGTCATCACGGGCAAGGCAAAAGGACGCAGGCTAAAGTCGGTGTCGGGGACGGGGACGCGGCCCATCACCGATCGGGCCAAATCGGCGCTTTTCAGCATTCTCGGCTCCGACGTGATCGGCTGCCGTTTTCTCGATCTTTTCGCCGGGACAGGGCAGGTGGGCATCGAGGCCCTGAGCCGTGGCGCGGAGGAGGCTGTTTTTGTCGAATGCGCCAGTCCGGCGCTGCGCACGATCCACGAAAACCTGGCCCATACCAAGCTGGCGGAAGACGCCCGGGTGGTGCGCGCCGACGTGTTCGGTTTTCTCACCCGATCGCCGGACGCGTTCGATTACGTCTATGTGGCGCCGCCGCAGTACCAGGGGTTGTGGGCGCGAACGTTGGGGATGTTGGACGCCGTGCCCGGTTGGCTAGTGGAAGACGGCTGGACCATCGTCCAGATTCACCCTCGGGAGTTCGAGGCGTTGCCGCTCGAGCGCCTGCGGCTTTTCGACCAGCGCACCTATGGCGGCGTGATGCTCTGCTTCTACGCCAGGCTTGAGTCGTTTCAATGAGCCGGGGAGAGGGGGAAGGGATGGATGAGAACACATTTGACGTCATTATTCTGGTCGGCCGGACGGCCTCCGGCAAGAGCGAGATGATCGACTTTTTGAAGCGCACGCCGTTGGATGAGCGCGGGCGTCGGTTCCACATCGCCGAGTTGGACGTTCTCGACGACTTTCCGATGTTGTGGACCTGGTTCGAGGAGGACCACATCCTGGCGGAGCGGTTTGGGCAGCCGCGATTGCACACCGACGCCGAGGGCTACTTCAAGTACCCTTATCTCTGGCACCTGTTGATCGAGCGGCTGGGTCTAGAGTACCACAAGCGGCTGCGTGACGACGCGGTGTACCACGAGCGAGCGACGATGCTGATCGAGTTCTCACGAGGCAGCGAGCACGGCGGTTACGCGGAGGCTTTGCCGCATCTGCCCGACGATCTCTTGCAGCGGGTCGGTGTGGTCTATGTGCGGGTATCGTTCGAAGAGTCGCTGCGCAAGAATCGGCGCCGCTTCAACCCCGATCGCCCTGATAGCATCTTGGAGCATGGCCTGTCCGACGCCAAGCTGGAGCGTCTGTATCGCGAGGATGATTGGGGCGCGCTCAGCGGCGGAGAAGGTGAGGGTTTTCTGACTGTGAAGGGGATTCGCGTGCCGTTCGTCGTCTTTGAGAATGGGGACGATGTCACGACCGGCAAGCCCGAGTTATTGGAAGCGCGCCTGGAAGAGGTGCTGAGTCTGCTGTGGACCTTGCGCCAGGGCGTCTGAAGCACCTCACTGGGCGATAATCTGTTGGTTGCTCACCATCGTACGGTAAGAGTCGTTGCTTTCGAGCAGTTCTTGTGCGTTTCGATGTCGACCAGGCGATTTTCGTTCAGAAGTAAAATGCAGTCCGAGTTCTGAACGGTGGATAGGCGATGGGCGACTACGAACAGCGTCTTGTCCCGCACGTATGCCGGCAGCGCGTCAAAGATGGACCTCTCGACTACACTATCTAGTGCAGAGGTCGGTTCGTCCAGCACCAGGATGTCCGGGTTTTTGATCAGCGCGCGGGCGATGGCTAACCGCTGCTTTTGTCCTGCTGATAGGTTGACCCCCTTTTCGCCAACTTGTGCTTCGTATCCCTTTGGCAGCCCGTCGATAAAGTCATGGATGCCGGCCACCTTGGCCGCGTGTACGACTTTTTCCTCGCTGGCGTCGGGATTGCCGTAGCGCAGATTCTCCATGATCGTGCCGGATAGCAACAGCGTGCTTTGCGAAACGTAGCCGATGCGCCGACGCAGCGACTGCACCTCATAGTCCGAGGCTGGGCGGTCATCGAGCCAGATTTCCCCTGCCGTTGGCTTGTAGAAGCGCAGGATCAAGCTCACCAGCGTCGTCTTGCCCACGCCGCTGGGGCCGACGATGGCTACGTGCTCGCCGGGCCGGATATGGTACGAGACGTTTTGTAGCACGGGGTGTTCTTTATCGTAGGCGAAGGAGACGTCGCGGAATTCAACCTCGCCGCTGAGGCGGTCAACTCCGATGCCGGTGCCGCTTTCCTCCGGCACGATGTCGTAGAGCGCCGAGACGCGCTCCAGCGCCGCCAGCGCGCTCTGTAACTGCAGGTTGGCATTAGCCAGGAACTGGGCCGGACCGTAAACGTATCCCAGATAGGCCTGGAAGGCCAGAAGCGACCCCAGGCTCCAGTCGCTCGTGAGCACCAGGTAAGCCCCCACGACCAGGACGACGAGTTTGGCGATGTCGCTGAATCCACCCATAGCCAGGCCGGCCACCGAACTCACCGCGGTTTGTTCGAGTGTGATCTGGGTAGCGTCCTGCAGCTCACTCATCACCCGCTCGACCTCGTGTTCTTCGGAGACAAAGGCCTTGATCAGCGCGGTGGAAGAGAGTGATTCCTGCATGTGGCGTGAGACGTTGGCTCGCTGCTCCATGCTTTGGTGGCTCATGGCGCGGATCTTGCGCGAGAAGTAGCGCACGGTGATCACCAAGCCGGGGATGACGACTAGGGCGGCAATGGCTAAACGCCATTCCAGGTAGAACAAAAAGACCAGGCCGCCTACAAACCGCAGCAGGTTGCTGGTGATGTGGACGAGCGTGCTGGAGAAAAGCCACTGCAATCCCATCACGTCCGATGACAGGCGCGACATCAGATAGCCGGTCTCCTCTTTGTCAAAAAAGGACTTGGAAGCGCAGCGTGCGGTGAAACAGATCCTGCTGGATATCGAGGATCACCTGCTGCTGAAAGCGGGTGAAATAGAATCGCTGCAAGAGCCCGGTTAATTCATTCTCGATTCTTTCAGAGACCAGGGTGGCGACGCGACCTTTTTTACCAGGCTGGCCAGGGCAGTTCGATGGGCGTCCTGTTCCAGGTAATTGGATCCGGGTAGTTCCTCAATGGTCCTGAAGCGGGAATCGAATGTGACCGAGGTGCGCATCCGGGCGATCAGCACACCGGCGGTGGCCTCATAGAGCGGCTCGTTCGACGGCGGGGCGTTTATCAAAGAGACCGCGAATGCCGCCAGGGCCGCCAGCACCGTCGTGGCGACGATCAGCCAGCGATGCTTGATCAGTGCGCCGATGTATTGTCGCAGGTCGAGTTCATCCTCCATCTAGGCTATCCTCGTTAGCAGTGTGTAGTGGCGACTATACACTAGTTTTTCAATAAGTGCAATCGTTTAGAGTTATCTCTACCGCACCATAAGCGGCGCGCAGCGAACGGATAGAAGCACGACGCCGTCTGCGTATCCCTCCGCTGGCCAACGCTCCCCGCTCGCCGGTTCCCACAGCCCCAACCGGATGGTATAGTCTCCGCTTGCCACAGGAGCAAAGTGGCGCACGTCCCGCACAACCTCGCCGGGTTTCCACACCCAGAAGGGCTGCATCCCCAGGAGCGGGTAACCGTCGGCTTGGGCAACCAGTACACCTTCCGCGTTCAGCAGGTGTGCGAACACCGTTGCATCCGTCTCTACCGCGCTCTCAGCCCGCCAATGCGCGGTGAGGCGCGCCTGCCCGGACTCATCGCAGGTCGCGGTAGCATCGAGCAACGCCACGCGCTCGGCAAAGTGCGTGAGCGGCTCGCCGGGTGGCGCCGCCACGCCCACCGCACCTGCCTCGACTAGATAGATACGGTCTGGTTCGTACTGTGTCAGGTAGACGGCGCTGGCCTTGCGCGCGGCTTCTGTCAGCTCCTGCCAGCCGACCGGGTCGCCGTGGAGCTGGTAGCTGTAGTCGGGCGAGGGCCCAGGTGCGACGACGCCGAAGGAGACGGCCTCGGCCCCAGCGCGGATGCCGGTGTGGACGTAGACCAGTCCCTCGGCGGTGACGCGGCCGGGCAGGGGGGTGACCCCCTCGAATCCCAGCGGGTAGACGCGCCTCTGCGGTGTGATTCGCAGCGGCAGGTTGACCAGCAGGATGGGGTGATCGCGCTCGGCGGCACGCGCCGCGCCCCAGATGCTCTCACCC
>Ga0315550_1001165_pt1 | contig 16366 bp, 16 predicted proteins | sample SalMarSW160190MG_2_FD_203100 | JGI IMG/M metagenome (GOLD analysis project Ga0315550, IMG submission 203100) | Salt marsh sediment microbial communities from the Plum Island Ecosystem LTER, Massachusetts, United States - Salt Marsh Sediment SW1601-90 ... | reverse complement strand
AAACCCATACCGGTTCCGCCCTCTTTGGTCGTGCAGAACGGACCGAACAGACTGGGCAGCACGTCCGGCGAGATACCGCGCCCGGTGTCAGCGACGGTCAGCTCAACCTGCTCTCCGCAGCCCCGAGCCGCCACGTTCAACCTGCCGCCTTCGGGCATGGCATCCACGGCGTTCAAAACCAGGTTGAGCAACACGTTTATCAGGTGATCGGACGAGACAAACACGGGGGGCAAGTTATCGGGCACGTCCACATGGACCCGGATGTCGCTATCCCGGAGTCGCCCGCCGGCCAACCCTAGAGCACGGTGAACGGTCGCTGCGACCGCAGTTGACTGGCGCTTCAGTCGCAGGGGGCGAATAAAATCCAGCGTCCAGCCGGTAAAAGCCTTCAACCGCTCGACCTCCCTGCGCACGTCCCGCAAGTAGCTCCAGCGCTCCTCCTCTCCCAACGGAGAATCCAGGACCAAGCCCAGGCTGCTCTCAATAGCCTGCAAGGGATTGTTGATCTCGTGAGCCAATGCCCCCGCCATCCGCTCCATCGCCGCCAGACGTTCGGCCTGAGCAGCGTGCTCCTCCGCTCGCTTGCGCCCGGTGACGTCCACCCCGATAGCCCACGAAGCCCAGCCGGGAATGGGAAAACGTCCCGACATATTGGACCACACCACGGTCTTGACACTCCCGTCCTTGGCGGTGAGTTCCACCTCCCAATCCCGAAAGTCATTCCCTCGCTCGTCCCACTCAGCCAACACACGCCGGAGATAGTCCGGGTCCGGGTACAACAGCTCCAAAGCCTGGGGATTGCCGACGATTTCCTCGGCGCTGTAGCCCGTCACCCGCTCACACTCGCGGTTCCAGACCAGAATGCTGTTGTCCGCGTCCAGGGCGTCTAGCAGCACCGGCATTTCCTGAACCACCAAGCGCAGACGCTGCTCGCTCTCCCGCAAGGCCTCCTCTACCCTCCTCCGCTCGTCGATTTCCTCCATCGCCCGGTCATACAGACGATCGTTCTCGACCGCCACCGCCACCTGGCTAGCCAATGCCTTCAGAAATTCGACGTCGTCCTGCGGGTAGTAGTCATCCGGGTCACGCCGTCCAAACAACCATACCCCTACCGTCCGTTCCCGCATCTCGAGCGGGATCGCCAGTCGCACCCAGTCGAGTCCACATCCTACGTCGGTCGCAGGGGGATGATACCGGCCAGCTTCCGCCAGCAATTGCCGGATCTGTCCGGCTGTGCCGGGCGTCTCACTTACCTTGACACCACGCGCATAGAGGAACCCAGGGTCTCCATCTTCCCCCAATAGATAGAGCGCCGACTGGCGAATAAGCAGGGCCGGGGCGACTTTATCCGCCAGCAAGCAGGCCAAAGCCTCGAGGTCCACGGCTGCAGGGATCTGGTTGCCAAAGACCCGCATGATGTCTTCTGGATTGTAGCCGGTGCCGTAGGCCAGCCGGTCAACCAGCCGATGGAAGCGCCCGTGCAGAGGCACCGCGGCGACGATGAAGACGACCAAGACCGCAAGGCTGAAAACAAGAGAACTATGAGAGATGCCGAGCCACTGACCTCCGGCAAAAAAGACCAGGAGAAACGCCGTCACGGAGAGCAAGACAAAGCTATACAGGCTGAGGAGGCGATTGGCCCGCAACTCCAGGGGGCCCAATTGGCGCTTGTAGATCGCATAGACGTAGAGAGGCAGCAACAAAGGGAGTGCCAACAGCGAAATAAAGGAGGGCAATCCCGCCAGGTGAGACACACCCAGAAGTGCAGGAACGGCCGATAGCAACCCCGCCGGAGCCCCGGCCAGGACAACTCCCGCCAACATCAGGCGCACCGCAGGCCTGTCTGAAGCGCGCCGCCGGTCGAAAAGTCGAAAGATCAATGGCCCAAGGCATCCCAGGAAGGCCAGCAACAGCGCCAGGTTGAAGGCAACGCGCGGCAGCAATCGAAGCAGTTCGAGAAGCGCCAGAACGGCGGCGGCTGCGTACAGGAGCGGCATGAGGTAACATCGACGACATCGAAGGAGAGGGCCGGGGACGTTGAGGTGCAGTTGGAGATAGACAGGCACCAACAACCAGGCCAGGGCATGCTGGGCCGGAGAGGCAAAGGCCACGCCCACGGACGAACAGACCCCTGCCGCCAGCCAACTCGCGGTCAGGTAGTTGAATGAGATCAACAACCACCACCGCAGGTCGCGCGGCCACACAAAGATCAAGACAAAGGTCCCACCCAGCCAGAAGGGGACCCAGGACAACAAGCCCTGCGGCAGCCGATGGATGCGGCCCGCGCCGGTGGGCCCTAACATCTGCCAGTTGATGGTTTGCTCCTCCTCACCCCGGCGAAAGGTGATGGACACCCACTCCCCGGCATCGTAACCAGCAAAGGGGGCCTGGCTCCAGTCCTGCTCCCATTCCGCCCGAGTCAGATCACCGACCACCAGCAGTCGATCTCCGACCTGAAGACTGTTCCGGTTGGCCTCACACCAGACCACATCGGCCTCGCACGGTTCAAACCCGCTGATGCTCCAATCGAAATTGAGATAGTCGAAGCCAGGATAAGGTGCCAGGTAAACGAATGCGTAGACGTAGAAAAGACACACGAGGAGCGCAAGGACGGAGAGAAAGATAAGCCACCAGCCTGACCTGCACCGGGAGGCGCCGTAGCGAGTGTTCACATCAGATCCTTTCAGGCCCTTGGGAGATCTCGATTCCCAATACACAAGCGTGACAATGAATACTGCAGCTATGCAGGTGGCTTGGCGAATCATCCATCAATCTCCAAGGCTTGACTCGTTGCGCAAAAGACAGTACTACTAATTGACTATTATACCATGGTACTTTTCGGTCACACTCGAGAATTACCTAGTTTTTATTGCACATTCTGTTGCATTTTCGCCACTTGGCTCAGCTATCAGTGATAATAAAAATTATATTTGATATTCCTCTCATAATTGTGGTATAATTACCCTCAGAACGACCTGTAACGCCACTTCTTGACCCAAGATAATACGGAGGCGAACGCCCGATGAAGCCCAAATACACCTTTACCTCCGCCATCGTGCGTGACTTGATGGGGATCGAGGCTGCACGCAAGGCCGTGGATATGACTGTCCTGCCGCTCCATATCGCCGAGCGGTTGCGCCAGCAAGCGCGCTTACGCTCCACTCACTTTTCCACCCGCATCGAGGGCAACCGGCTGACCCTGGCCGAGACCGAGCGGGTCGTGTTCGAAGGTCGCCAGATGCCAGGCCGTGAACGCGATGTCCGCGAAGTGCAGAACTATTACCGCGCACTGCAACAGGTCGAGGAATGGGCTGAACAGCAGACGCCAATCACCGAACGGCTCATCCGACGTCTGCACGTCGGCATCTTCAAGGGCCCCCGTGCCAAACCCACGCCCTACCGTGATGGGCAGAACGTCATCCGCGATGCTGCCACCGGCACCATCGTCTATATGCCACCCGAAGCCGGAGACGTACCTGGCTTGATGCAAGATCTGGTCGACTGGATCGCCCAGGCTGAGAGGGAGCAAGTACCCGCGCCGGTGATCGCCGGGTTAGTGCACTACCAATTCGTCACCATCCACCCATTCTATGATGGCAACGGGCGCACAGCACGTGCTTTGGCGACCCTGATCCTCTACCGACACGGATACGACCTGGGCCGTTTCTACAGCTTGGAAGAAGTCTACGTCCAAGATCTGGCGGCCTATTACGAGGCGCTACAGACACACTCACACCACAATTACTACGAAGGCCGCGCCAACGCCGACCTGACCGAGTGGCTGGCCTACTTTCTCCACAGCATGGCCGAGACCTTCCGGCGTGTCGCCGACGAGGTCCGTACCCAAGCCGAGAGCCCCACCCCGCCAGAGGCACCCAAGCTGCGGAATCTCGACCGGCGGGCACGGATCGTGCTGGGAATGTTCACCCAGCGGGAGACGTTGACCACTACAGAGATTGCACGAGCCCTGGGACTTTCGCCCCGCACCGTGCGCGATCTGATCGCCGGATGGCTGGCAGACGGCTGGTTGGAAATCGAGGACCCGGCACGGCGATCGAGGCGGTATCGTTTATCGGCAGAATATCGGCGGCTTATCGGCGGAACAACGGCGGAGGCCTGATGCGATGAGCGGCGACGTATTCAAGCAGTTCCACACTCACCTGGAGGCCCGCGACAAGAGCCCCCACTCTATCCGAGCCTATCTGTCTGACCTGTGCCAGTTCGCCGCTTGGTTTACCGAACACACTGGCGAGACCTTCGCCCTGGAAACCATCACCGAGTACGATGTGCGCGATTGGCGCGATCACCTGGCCGCGACGATGAAGCCGGCCACAGTCAACCGCAAGCTGGCCGCCCTTTCCGCGCTTTATCGTTGGGCTGGGGAAACCGGACAAGCGGAACGAGATCCCACCCGCTACGTCAACGGGATCAAGCAGCAACCGGTGGCACCCAAGGCTATGAGCAAGCAAGACCTGACCCGCATCCTGCGGGCAGCGCGCAAGGACAACAAAAGGGACGCTGCCCTCTTGGAGTTCCTGGCCGCGACGGGGCTACGCGCCTCGGAGGTCGCCGGCATGACGGTCGGCGACGTGGAACTGAACGAGCGCAGCGGTTGGGCTACCGTGCACGGCAAGGGTCGCAAACAGCGCCGGGTGCCGGTACACGCCCGGGCCCGGCGGGCGCTGAGCGAATACCTGAAAGAGCGCGACGATCCCGTCGGCGACGAGCCGCTGTTTCTCTCGCAGAAGGGCGGGGCCATCACTCCCTATACTGTTTGGTACACGGTGAAGAAGTACGCTGCGCTGGCCGAGGTCGAGGGCGTAACACCACATACCTTCCGCCATACGGTGGCCACGCAGCTCGTGCGTGATCCGGAGGTGGACCTGGTCACCGCGGCAACATTCCTGGGTCACAGCCGGCTGGACACCACAGCACGGTACAGCCAACCCAGCGCAGAGGACCTGGAAGAAGCGGCAAATCGGCTAGGCTGAGGAGAATTGACAGGCAATCTCTTGTCTGCTATTCTTGCATTCGAAGAGCAGAAGCGACTGAAAGAGCAACAGAATGGGCACCGTCAACGCTCTACAAGTACCGCAGGATATTTTGGATTCGTCTGGGCTGAGTATAGCCGAGTTGAAGGTGGAGATGGCAGTGCACTTGTACTCCCAAGGACGCCTCTCTATCGGCAAGGCGCGTGAACTGGCCGAGATGCCATTGTGGGAGTTCCGCCAGTTGCTGGCTTCGCGCCACATCTCACCCCACTACGACGAAGCCGAACTGGAACAGGATGCAGCCACGTTGAGCGAGATGGAACGGCTATGATCATCATCAGCAACACGACACCACCATGACCTTCCAAGCACCTGCGAGTCTGAATATCAGCGCCGAGGAAGCGCGAAGGCTGGTCAATCGACAGGTCGTGACCAAGCTGGGAACCGGGATGATCGCACGCGATCCCGAGTTGACCGCCGACAGAGAACGAGTTGTGTGGCGCGTCCCTATCGTGCTCTTTCTGCCGAACCTCGGCGACTTGGGTCAAGTAGGTACGGTGGACGTGGATGTTGAAAGTGGTGATCTCTTGATTAACACCGACGACCAGGAAAGAATCATCCAGCGTGCCCGCAGACTCTGCCCCAGCACCAAACTGCAAGCAGAGTAATCCAGGAGCTTGTCGGCCCAGAGGGGCGACCACAGGTACCCGCCACACTGAGCGTTCGCCTGGCACGTACTCCGGTTCTCCTCCCATCAGCAAGTTGCCCACATCCTGCGCCAGCCACGCGCTCACCTTGCGCCGGGCAGTCCGCGCATCTACAGGGACAGCTGCTGCTCCATCGTCTCACTCCATTTCTTGCAGCTCATCCGAATCCCTCCAGCATGCGCATCAACTTGTACTTGCGGCCGTGGTTGGTACGGATCTCTCCCAGGTACGCCCGCCAGTCGGCCTCGCGGCCCGCGGCCTGGTAGGCCATACGCGCTCGCGTCAGCCAGCTTATCGCGTGGTGGTAATACTTGGACTGCCCAGGTTCGATGATGCGCTCCGCATGCCGGCGCGCGGCTCCGATGACCCATTCTGGCCGGTACTCCACGACGGCGTCCATCACCCGCTCGAGTAGATCGTAGCCCGCACCCTTTTCGACGGCGGCGATGGCGTCGTCCAGGAGACCCTCGTGGAGAAAGACATCCACCTGGGCCTGGGAGCTGGAGTAGCCGGAAGCCCGCCGCAGATGGGACAGCAGGTCCTCCTGCAGCTCCGGCCAGCGCTGTCCCGCCAACTCCTGCACCCTCTGATAGGCGGCCATACTCAGTAGATCCAATTTTCGTCACTCCGAGCGGAGCGAGGAGTCTCCCAATGCAGGGCGGAGATTCTTCGCTACGCTCAGAATGACGGTTTCGCAGGTGATTTTCATCAACACGCACATGTGCACACCAAGAATTTGGATCTACTGATACTGGGTATCTCCCGAAACGCGACCGTCGCCGCCTCGAGCGCGCGCTCTGTCTCACCCATTCCATCGGCCAGGTCGCACAGCCAGGCAGCCAGCTCGCCCTTGCGACCTTTAGTAGTCAGCCCGTGCTCAGCGATGCGCAGGGCGGCCGCCATCTCCTCTTGCTCGCGCAGCACCTTGGCCAGCGCCAGGAACTGGGAGGGTTCGTCCAGGTATTGCAGACCCTCGTCTACCGCCTCCTGTACCCGGCCCAGGCGGGCCAACATGAGCACATACAACCCCAACTGCCCCTCGGCCTGGGCCAGATTGAGGTATTCCTGGTACCGCTCCTGCCGCTCCAGCACCCTGAGTCGGGCCACGGCCAACTCGTCGGCGTACAAGGGCGCCTCATCCTCCCAGGCCCCCAGGCGGGTGATCTCGCCCTGCATGGCGCGCTGGAGGGGCGGATAGTCCCATCCCTGCAGGATGGCCGCCTGGGCCGCATCAAACGCGTCGTCTATGCCATAGTCACCGACCTCAGCCTGCCTGCGGGTCAGCGTCTGTGCCCACTGCTGCCGCTCCTCAGGCGTGAGATCATCGGCTGCCAGGCCGGCCTCGATCCAGGCCACGCCCAGGTCCCCAAAGAACTCTCCGGCGAAACCGTCTGAGTCGTCCAGGCAGGTCCAGCCCTCCACGTACTCGTCGGTGATGGCCTCCAGGAGCAGGAGGGCATTTCTCCCGTCCCCGGCGTCGATAAAGTCTTGTGCCTGGTACAGCAGTTGGCGCACCTGATCCACCACGCCGCTCACGTGCCAGTAGGCCTCGGAGGCGCGCATGCGATCCAGGGAGTGCAGGATTCCACTGACCTGGCGGCGGATGGGCCGGGGGTCTATCGGCGTGCGCCGCTGTGGAGCATCTTTGGATGAGACACCAGTTTCGCTTTCATCCGGGGTGCCCTGGCTCAATGCGATCTGGCTCTCGATCTCGTCGGCCGCGCATGGATCGTTGGCCGCCAGGTGCAACAGCAAATCCCGCAACTGCTCGCGGTCCAAATCGGCAAGCAGTTCGTCGAGGGTCGGGCGTTCTTCGAGCAGGTCAGGCGCGCGCAGGCAGGCCAGCAGCGCGGCGACGATGTGCTTGCACCAGCCGCCCCAGTCGTAAGGGCAATCGCAGGTCGCGCCGGTGACGCCGCCTTCATCAAATGTGACCCGCACGCGGTAGGGCTGGTACTGGCTGCCTTCGACCTCGGCTTGCAGCACGCTGCCACGCTGTACCAGGGAAACCACCGCGCCTCGGTGGTAGTAGCTCTCGCCCCGGCTGAACGATTCGGCCGTGGCCTGCCGGCGAATGGCGGCTTCGCTGAGGGATGGGATGGTCATCCCTGCTCGGCTAACTCCGCTTGGGGCAGCCCCTTCTGGCGGCGCAACTCGATCAACTGGCGGATGAAGGCAAACTCCTCTTCCAGCGCTTCATACTCGGCACGAAAGAAAGGCTCCTCCATCTGTTCAGGGACATACTCGTCAAAGCTATAAGTGGTCTCTCGTTCGTTCATCATTCACTCCCTCTGTTCCAAAAGCTCGGCCATCCGGCGCAGGGCTACCTCGATGTTTTGGCCTGGGCTTGCTTGGACAGAACGATCATCATCTCTCGTAGAGAAGCAAAACAGGCCGAGGTGAGCAGGGGCATCTCCGCCGGATCGACCGTCTCGATGTCCTCACGGTCCAGCGGCATCCACGCTGCATGGACCAGGTTGGCCGCTTTTTCCTCCCGCTTTTCCAACAGTGCGCGCCGGTAGGCCTTCAGATCGGCGACGAACCGTCGGGTCCGCTCCGGCGTAAAGATGGCGCGGGCCATCTCCCGGGCAATCCCGGCCATTATCTGGCTCATTTCGTCGAGCGTCTCCCTGTCATCCCATGCGCCGCGCGCGGCGGCTTCCCTGGCCCGTGCTTCTGCCGGCTTCAGCCGTTCCAGGAGCACGGGCACCCAGGGCTCGGTCTCTTCCTGGATCAGGTAGAGACAGTCGTCGTCGTCACGCTCAAAAAGCCGCACGCTCTCAAGCTGCAGGTCCCAGCTCTCTGCCTCCGCCATACCGCGCAACATAGGATGGGCTTCGTAATAGACCTCCAGCGTGGTTTTCTTCTCCGGGTCGGCGAACTGTGCCCTTAGCAGAGCCTCGACCTCCTCGACATCCTTGCCGGCGACGTCCGATGGTTTAAAGTCCACCATGGCCAAGAGCGCTTCCTGCTCGCTGTCCATCTGGCTGGCCCACTCGTTATAGGCCAGATCGAACATCGCGAACAGAAAAGGATTGCTCTCCTGCGGCACCTCGACCATTCGATAGGCGGAGTACCGGATTATCCAGGCGTCGAGATACCGCCAGGCGGCGACGTACTCGGGCAGCGCCATCATCAATTGACGGGCCACGCGAACCCGGTCGTCTTCGTCTCCAGCCAGATGCACTGTGGCCTGAACGAGGATCTCCATGTCCTCGTCGTTGGGCATCTGCTTGAAACGGGAGGGATAGCCGACTTCCTCGAAGGCGCGATGGACATCTTGGGCGGTGTACCGCAGCGAGGCAAAGCGCTCTTCGGAGAATAGACGCTGTGCCCGTTCCATCGCCGTCGGCGGATCGCTCAGCAGATTCTCGAACTCGGCCCGGTGGGCCTCCAGCACACGACCGGCAGCCTCGATCTGGCCGGCCATCGCGTCGTAGGCGGCCAACTCTTCGATTTGATCCAAGTTGTCCCGCAGCTTCTGTGCCTCGTCGTCGGGCAGCTGGGGGATCACTTGTTTCGCCAAGTAGCGGATCCGATTTACCTGGTCGATTGGTCCTCGTTCTACGCGACGTACGGACTGGACTTTGCATACAGCAGTGTTTATACTTCTTCCCACTGCCACAGGGATCGTTGCGCCCAATTTTGGCCATCAGAATAGCTCGTAAAATGCGTCTGTGCCCAGCGTGGGAATCATCCGCTGGGCCAACTTTTCGAGTGGACCCGTGTCGACAAAGATCCAATCATCGATGCTGCCCGAGTAGCACCAGCGCTCCGCCCGGTAGACGCGCGCCTCCTCGTCCTCCAGGATAAAGCGCAGCACCGGCGTGAACTGGGCGCTGCCCTCAAAAAGCGCTCGCAAGTCGGCCTCTTTGGCTTTGGTCATGAAACCCAGCCCGCGCAGATCGGAGATCAACCCGTCTGCGTCCGGCCCCACCGACTCGTACACCTCGATGGAATTGTGCCTGACGTTGACGCGGTAATTGCGCGCCTTGGGGTGCCTGCGCACCGCCTCCTCGACGGCGGCGATCTCCTGCGGCAGGAGCTTTTGCGTGCGCTCCTTGACCAGCGAGACGATGCCGTTGACGCTCTCGCTGATCTGATACCCGTCGGGTATCGCCTCCACGACACGCTTGCCCTGCGGGTCGCGGGCGAAGGCGTAGCGCGGCTTGCCGGTCTTGGTCACACCCTGGCACAGCGTGTAGGTGGCGCCTTTGCGGTTTGTATACGTGATGGGCATCTTTTCTACATCCTTTTCAACGGTGCAATCAGATCCCGCTCGACGTCCTGCGGGAGGGACACCCGCGTGACGATCTCCGGCCACAGCTCGATAGGCGGCGCGGCGATCAATGCCTCGTCCAGGCGGATCGCTTCCCAGTCGTCGTGCAGGTAAGGCCGTCGTCCGCAGCGCATCGCATCGCAACTCATCCGAATGCCCGGTCCGCACCGCCGCCAGGGACAGGTGCGGCCCAGGTAATGCCCTCGCGGATCGGCCAGAAAAACGTCGCCACCCCGATTAAAGCCCTGGGCGTGGCCTGCCAGTTTACGCCCCAGCGTGGCCAGCGGCTCCAGGTCTGCATCGTCGGTCACCGTCACCAGCACATCAGCGTCCTTTGGCTCCGGCTCGTCGGTGGTCAGCGAGCCGATGAGGGCGATGCGGACCACGCCCGGCAGCTTGCATGCCGCGCGCACAAAGGCCAGCACCTCGGCGATGAGCCGGGCGCGCGCCGGCGGACCGGGGTCCACCTGCGCAGCTGGCTCGACGAGGACGGCGTCAATATCCTGCGAGGCGAACCAATCGAGCACCCGCCGCCGCGTCCGCTCGCTCTCGAACGTGAACCAGCGTTCTTGCTCGCGGGAATGGCGGTAGAGCAAATCCTTGAAACGACGAAAGGCTCCCCGGCCGCGGATGGCCGCGAACAGGCGGTCTCGCAGATCTTCATCCTGAACGGTAAAGAGGAAATCCTCCATATCGTCATAGGCCGTGTATGAATCGCCCTCGGGCAAGCCGACGTAGCGCTTGTGGTAGCCGCGCTCGATCTCGTCGGCCTCCAGCAGCATCTCCTGCTGCCACTCCGGCAGGCCGCGCCCCCGCAGCACCTGGGCCAGGTCACACGGAAACTCCACTCCCTCGTCGTCGAGTTCGGCGTAGAGATCCTCTAGCTCCCCCTGGATCTCGGCGTCGAGCGCGACCACCCGCCCGGTCTCCAGGTCGAGGTAATAGTTCCGCTCAAAGCCACTGTCTTCGAAGGCCATCATCAGATCGGCCAGGTGTATTTCGAGCTTTCCCACGTCAACCTCCGGCTGATCACCAGTGTACCGGCCAATTGTTGAGAATGCCCACATCAACGGTTGGCAAACCACACTGCATAGTCGTCAACGAGCTGGTAGTTGGGGGAACGTTTGTCGACGACCTTCAAGTCGCACAGAGGAAAGGCAAACTTCTCGCGGCCGCGCCGCACGTCGACGATGATGCCATACAGATCGTCCACCAGGCCGATGCCCGTCACCTTCAGGCGATCTCCAGCCTGGAGAGGGCCTCTTTCCTGGTACTCTGATATTTCCGCCTCAAAAGGAAGCCCCAGGTTCTCGGCTAAATACTCCTCCCAGGCATCCAAAAGCCCCATTTCGTCATCGGGGTCGATGCCTGCCAGCACCTTGCCGATGCGCTCGCCTTCCTCGCCAAGCCAGCTCCAGGCATGTTTCTCGGAGATCTCGTCGATGGCCTTCTCAACATCTTCAGCGCTATCTTTGGGATCCGCTGGCACGATCTCTCCGGTGGAGAGGCCCATCTGCGTCCAATCCAGGCCCTGCTCCACGCACTGCGCGATCACCGCGTCGGGTGTATTTCTGAGGGTGACGCTGTCCCAGGCGATCATAACCAGGCCATCTGCGCCTGGGTCTTTCACAAGGCGGCCCTGCCACCCGTCGATCTGGATATCAAGATCGGGGTCTCGGACTTTTGGCTTGACCATGACGGAATCGCCCATTTTAAGCATCAGGCTTCCTCCTGCACACTCAGCTCCACCAGGTTGCCTCGATTCTCCTCATTCGCTATCAAAAAGGCGTCCGTAGAGCTCGACGTCATCCCAATCGAGTATATCCAGGTCGGAGGGAACGATGATCGATTCGTCGATCCTTTGCTGCTCAAAGGCCTCGGCAACGGTCCCCCCGGCCTCGACAGCCTCCAAACTGTTCAAGACCCACGCGATGTAGGCATTGGCCTCCACGTCCTCGGCCGGCGCACGGCGCAGAAGGTCGGCCAGGCGGCGCACGATGCTCCCTCGCTGCTTGGGGTGAGCGCGGGCAATGTTTCTCAATCCCAGCATCGCGATCGCGCGCTGCCCGGGATCGTGTCCGTGGTTTTCCACGCAATCCCACAGAGGCGGCTCGGCCTGCGGACCCATCCGCCCCCAGGCCACGGCCAGGCGGTCCGAAAGCCAATCGTTCTCCCGGCCCAACAACGCGCACAACTCCCCGGCGACCTTGTGGGCGCGCAAGTACCCCAGCATATTCAGCGCGTGGTAGGGTGCCCAACTGGCAGGCTCTCCGGGCCAGCCGTCCAGCAGGCCTTCATCCAGGGTCATGCGCACCAGGTCGTCGATGACCGGATGCCACTTGTTCACGTTCCTGGCGTTGTTCTTTGCGCGCTCATCGTCCAGATTCCAGCCCCAATCGAGCAACGTACGCGCGGGGTAGTCGTATGTGCTGGCAGGCGGTGGGTTGAAATCCGCCGGCCGCGGCGGCACGTCGGGCGGCGTGATGTCGTCCCAATAGGCATCTATGAGCAGCAGGTCGCGCAGCTCCCGCTCGCGAGCGCTGGGTTTGCGGGGGATAAGCGATGCGAATGTGCGCTTGGCGTTCAGCAGGCCATACTCGTAGGATAGATCGCTGTACTCCTGCCAGCTCAAGAAGGGCCGGCTGCCCCCAAATCCGGCAAAGACGCGCCGATATTCGCGATAGGTCGCGGCCTCGTCGCCGATCAACTCGGAGCGCATCGCACGCTGTTGGAATCTCTCCAATACCAGGGAGACCTCCTGGGGGCCATACCGCCGAATGAGCGCCTCCATCTTGCGGTCGTCGCACTGTGGCGTTATCAGAAGTGGGATCAACTCGCGCAGCAGTCTGTCCCGCCGCTCGACGATGCGCTCTCGTTCGGCAGGCGATGGATAGCCCCTCAGCTCCTTTTGGTCACTCCTTCGCGGACGGCGTTGTCTTCGCTTGTGGCTCACCGCATCCTCACGTGTCAAGCGTGCGCCTGGGCCCACGGCTCACTCCAACCCCAGCATCTTTTTGACCTTGCGATAGTCCGGGGCAAACATCCCCGGCGTCCGGGCCATTCTCTCTTGCATTTCTACCGAGTCCTCAATCAACGCTAGGACCTGCCGGCGGCCCTCTGGCGTTTTGACCGCCTGCCGGGGCGTCAAGCCACCCAGTGCCGGGATCGAATCATCGATCCACTGGCGCAGCATCTTTTCTTCAAGCTCGGCGACGAACTCGGGCGGGGGGATGAACGGCTCTTCCGGCTCGGCCCTGGGTTTTCTTTCGCGGAGCGCCTCGGCCGCGTCCTGGACCTTGGTCTCGACCAGCCGGATGCGGTTTCCCAACAGTTGCTCCAACCTGCGCCGGCAGTCGTCCAGGCGGCGCTTGGACGGCGCTTCCACCTCCAGCGCCGTCGGCGTCACCGTCAGTTGCGCCAGCACGCGCCGGCCGATAGGCGCGAACAGTGCTGGGGCATCGGGGCGCGTCTCGTACCATGGAAAGCGAAACGTCCTATCGGGTTCTGGCTCCGCGTCGTCCTCAAGCCCAAAATCAACCGCCAGCCGCAGGATCGATAGGATGTCCTCCGGCGCGGTGTGCCGGTAACGGGCAGTCGCCACGACGATCTCGTCGCCCTCGGGCGTCGTCAGCCGGATGCCGCCCGGCAGCGCGCGGCGTCCGGCTGACGGGCGTCCGGAACGGCTGAGCGATCTGCGTCTTTTGATTCGTTTTTTGCTCATAGCAACCTTGTTTTTCCACTCCTGTAGTGACAAACCTCTTGGTAGCTCACGCTATCCCCTGTTATCGTGCTCCGCTCGTATCTTCTCCGACAGCGCCCCCGCTGGCTCATCTTCCGGACGCTGCTCCACCAGCTCCCCGCGGGAGGCGCGGACCAGGATAGGCTGATCCACCTGCTCCAACCGGCGGTGGGTGGTCACGGCCGGCCCTCGACCGCGGCGCTGACGACCACTGCCGGAATAGGCCTATGCCGTTGTCGACGTGCAACAGCCGGATCGGATCACCGCCAGTATACCCCGATTGCCCACGTGCTGTCAAACGAAAAGCACAGCGGTCGAGGGCGTGACCCCGCACACCTTCCACCACACGGTGGCCACGCAGCTGGTGCGCGATCCCGAGGTGGATCTGGTCACCGCCGAAACTTTCCTGGGCCACAGTCGGCTGGATACGACCGCACGGTATAGTCAGCCCAGCGAGGAGGATTTAGAGAAGGCGGCAAAAAAGCTGGGTTGAAGAAACCTGCTATATGGCGCATCCCATTGCGCTATTACTGTCGAACCTTCCCCCAACCGCCATCGGCGATCACGGTCTCGACTACCCTACCCTCTTGAGGCCGCCGTTCCCGACGATCTTGCCCGCACGCGCCTCCCCCGCAGCCCCAAATGGTCAGCGCCCATCGCCGGCTTGCCAGCACAGCCCGGATGTGCTATGCTTTCGCGAGCAAGCGGGGGTAGCCGATGCTGCGGCTGGTGCGCTGCGCGCCCTGCCTCACGCAGATGACCCGCCCGTGAAATTATACTTAACAAGAGAGCATCAATGGACTGCCTAGCCACAAGGGGGACAACGGCAGATGGACATGAAGCAGCGGATTGTGAGTGACTGGCTGCCACGATACACTGGAAAACCACTGGACGAGTTCGGCAAATATGTCCTACTGGTCAACTTTTCCAACTATGTGCAGATGTTCGCCGAGTGGCACGGCGTGCCCATCTGCGGCAAGGATAAGCCCATGCCCAATGCGACTGCAGACGGCATCACCATCATCAACTTTGGCATGGGCAGTGCCAACGCCGCGACGGCTATGGATTTGCTCACGAGCATTCAACCGGAAGCATGCCTCTTTCTCGGCAAGTGCGGCGGACTGAAGCGCAAGAACAAGCTGGGCGATCTCATTCTGCCAATCGCTGCAATCCGTGGAGAGGGCACTTCGAACGACTACTTCCCGCCCGAGGTACCCGCCCTGCCGGCCTTTAGCCTGCAAAAGGCAGTGTCATCCACCATACGCGATCAGGGTTGCGACTACTGGACTGGAACGGTCTATACGACCAATCGTCGTGTTTGGGAGCATGACGAAGAGTTCAAAAGCTACCTACGGCGCGTACGGTGTATGTCAATCGACATGGAGACGGCAACGGTCTTTATCACAGGCTTTTACAACCAGATTCCGACGGGGGCGCTGTTGCTGGTCTCTGACCAGCCAATGATTCCTGAAGGAGTGAAGACTGAGAAAAGCGACCGGAAGGTGACGGAGGAATACACACATCTTCACCTGCGAATCGGCATCAAGTCGTTGCACGAACTCATCAACAAGGGAATGTCAGTGAAGCATTTGAGGTTCTGACCCGAACGTTCATCTTTCGTGCGAGCGGCCCAACCAGTTACTGCACCTCTTCGGCCCGCGTTGTGTCAGCGACTTTTGCTTTTGTCTGGCTTGAGGCATAGTGGCGGGTAGGCGCAGCGGTTACCCGCCACAGTTATGGTCGGTGAGGGAGTTGCCTCCATATGCGCCAAATGGAAACGATTGGACTTATCGCCGCAATGCCCCAGGAAAGAGACGCCCTGCTCCGCTGCGTCGGGGAATGGAAAAAGATCGCGCCGGGACCGTTCCAAGGCCACTGCTTTAAACTGCTCGGGCAGACCTGCGTACTGGTGACCTCCGGTATAGGCATCCGGCGCGCCAGGGAGGCCACCCGATACCTTGTGGAGATGACCATCCCGCAGGTACTCGTCTCATTCGGCATCGCAGGCGCGGTCGAGACAGACCTAGAAGTCGGGGATGTAGTCGCGGCCGAGTCCGTCTGCTTGCTGGAGCAGGGAGTCCCGGGGCCACTGTTGCCCCTCGCCACCTGGCCTGATGCAGCCCAGGAGGCAATTGTCCAAGCCCTGACGGAACGCTATGCGCATCTGTATGCCGGGACCGCGGTCACCACGCAGGGGTCCCAATTCGTGGAGTACCGGCCCGGGGAAATAACGCATCCGGTCCTGGAAATGGAAACGGCCGGGATCGCGCAGGTGGCAATGGAGAAAGGGATCCCACTTCTTTCCCTACGAGCAATCAGCGACGGACCCTGCGCTCCTCTTCCCTTCAATCTCGGCGAGATGATGGACGAAGACGCCAACCTGCACGTGGGCAAGATGCTCAAGTTCGTGGCCTGCCATCCAAGGATCATCCTCCAGTCCCGACAACTGATACGGAATACTAGTATCGCCACCGATAACGCCGCCATCGCGCTGGTCGCGGCATTGAGCCAGCCAGCAATAGAGCAGCTCTAGGGTGGTGAAAATCAGTTCGTTTCAGATGATTTCTGACTGCGAGACTGGCGTCGTTTTTGTTCCTTGCTTCCCCAAGTCAACTTGGCAACTGAGGGTGTCCCTGATATAGTACTACTT
>Ga0315550_1001160_pt1 | contig 16406 bp, 13 predicted proteins | sample SalMarSW160190MG_2_FD_203100 | JGI IMG/M metagenome (GOLD analysis project Ga0315550, IMG submission 203100) | Salt marsh sediment microbial communities from the Plum Island Ecosystem LTER, Massachusetts, United States - Salt Marsh Sediment SW1601-90 ... | reverse complement strand
ATCCGGCCATGCACGACAAGCGCCGCGGCGTCAAGGGGGCGTTCGACCGGGCCGTGCGGGCCCTCGATTACCTTCAGGCGGCGAGGCTCCACCGTTGGCAGCGGGTCAACGTGATGACCGTGCTGCTGCACGACAATCTGGATCACATCGAACCACTGCTGAAGCTGGCTTCCCGGCACGGCGCGTACCTCATGGTCCAACCCTACGGCGTGCTCAAGACGGGCAATCCGCAGTTTCAATGTCAGCAGCAGGGCGTTTCGCAGCGGCTGCTCGACCTGAAGTCGCGCTACGGCAACTTCCTGAGCAACAAGGTCTTCCTGCGGCGGTTCGACGAAGCGCTCAACGGCGGAGTTGCCGGCTGCCGCGCGGGCACGGCGTTTTTCAACATCGACTCACTCGGCCAGGTAACCATCTGCGTCGAGCGCCGGGCTCAGCCGGTGGGCAATCTGTACGACGACGATGGGCAGGATCTCATCCGCCGATTGCGGCGCGACGGCAAGGCAAACCACTGCCAGAGGTGCTGGTACAACTGCCGCGGCGAGGTGGAGATGCTCTATCACCCCATCGGGCTGGTGCGGTCGCTGCCCACGTTGCTGTTCGATCGCGGGCATGCAAACTTGTGACGCCCGCCGTTTGCCACGTCCGCCGATTGCAGCATCGCAGCCAGCCTACTTCACCCACACCGACTTGATGTTGACGAACTCGCGGATGCCCACGACGGCAAGCTCGCGGCCATAGCCGCTACGCTTCACGCCGCCGAACGGCAGGCGCGGGTCGGACTTCACGATGCCGTTGACGAAAACCGCGCCCGCTTCGATCCGCGAGGCCAGGGCTTCGCCCTTGTTGGCGTCACCCGTCCATATAGCGGCGCCCAAGCCGAAGTCGGAAAGGTTGGCCAGCTCGATCGCGTGGTCGGTGTCTTTGGCGCGGACCACAGCGGCCACCGGACCGAACGTCTCCTCGTCGAACGCCGCCATGCCCGGCTCAACGTGGGTCAGCACCGTAGCGGGGAAGTAGTAGCCCTTCCCGGCCAGCGGCTCGCCGCCAAGGGCAAGCTTGGCACCGGCTTTGATCGAGCGTTTCACCTGGTCGTGCAGCTCGCCGACCAGGTCCTTGCGGGCCATCGGGCCGAGATCGTTGCTGCGGTCGGTCGGGTCGCCGATCTTCAACTTGCTCATCGCCTCGACGAATGCAGCCTCAAACGGTTCGGCGATGGATCGATCGACGATGAACCGCTTGGCCGCGATGCAGCTCTGACCGGTGTTGATCGTGCGAGCGACGGCGGCGGCCTTGGCCGCCTCGATCGGATCGGCGTCGGACAGAACGACGAACGGGTCCGACCCGCCCAGTTCCAGCACGGTCTTCTTGAGCGCCTTGCCGGCCTGAGAGGCCACAGCCATGCCCGCCGGCTCGCTGCCGGTCAGCGTTACCGCCCGAACGATTGGATCGGCGATCACCGCTTCGGTGGCGGCAGGGGCGATCAGCAGCGTGATGAACGCGCCCTCAGGTGCGCCGGCCTTGCGAAAGACTTCCTCAATCGCCAACGCACAGCCCGGCACGTTCGACGCATGCTTGAGCAGCCCGACGTTGCCGGCCATCAGGGCGGGCGCGGCGAAGCGGAACACCTGCCAAAGGGGAAAGTTCCACGGCATGACGGCCAGCACGGGCCCCAACGGATCGTAACGAATAAAACTGCGCGACGCGTCGGTCTCAACCGGCTCGGGCGCCAGAAATCGTTCGGCGTGTTCGGCGTAGAAGTCGCACACCCGCGCACACTTTTCGACCTCGCCTTCAGAAGCGGCGATCGGTTTGCCCATCTCGGCGGTCATCACGGAAGCGTATTCGTTCAGCCCGTCGCGCAGCGCCTGGGCCGCTCGCTTCATCATGGCGGCACGATCGGCGAAGGACACCTCACGCCACGAGCGAAACGCCTGCTCGGCCCGCTGCAACAAGTGCTTCACCTGCGATGCGTCGTGTTCGGGGTAGTCTCGAATCAGCTCGCCGGTAGCGGGATTGACAGCCTTCATGGATTCACCTCATGCGTTTCCGGCTCGGGTTGCACAGCCGCTTCCAGTTTCTTGGTCAACTCCAGATCGACCGACGGATCCACCTTGACCTCGACGATGCACATTTCCTGCTCGGCCACCACCCGGCGCAGCACGTCCTCCAACTCGCGAAGGCTGGCAGGCGAGTAGCCGCGAATACCGAAACTCTCGGCGAATTGGACGTAGTCGGGGTTGGTCAGCACCGTGCCGACGTTGCGCCCGTGGTGTGTATGCTGCTTCCAGCGGATCAGGCCATAGTCGTTGTCGTTGAACACGATAATCGGAAAGCTCACGCCGCAGCGGGTGGCCGTCTCGATCTCGGCTGCGTTCATCAGGAAGCCGCCGTCGCCCATGGCGCAGACCACTCGTCGATCGGGCATGGCCAGTCTGGCCGCCACCCCACCCGGCAAGGACACGCCCATGCTCGCCAGTCCGTTGGAGATGATGACCGTGTTCGGCTCGTAGGCGGGGAAATTCCGCGCGATCCACACCTTGTGGCTGCCCACGTCGGAGATCAGCGTGTCGGTGTCGGCCATCACCCGCCGCAGCAGATGCAGCGTGCCCGGCACGGTAAACGGCTGGCCCTCGCGCAGTCGATACGAGTCGAGGTCCTGCTCCATCCTTCGTCGCACGGGCAGCGTCCAGTTTTCAAACAGCGACTCGCTGCTGCGAAGCTGCTGGTTCAGCGTCCACAAGGTGGCCGAAATGTCGCATACCACCTCGACCTCGGGCTGATAGTGCGTGTAGATCTCCGCCGGCTCGAAGTCGATATGGACGATGCGGATGCGCCGGCCGGGGTTCCACTGTTCCGGATCGTACTCGGCCACGTCATACCCGACCGCAATCACCACGTCGGCACACGCGAAGGCGTCCAGTACGAAATCGCGAGCGGTCATGCCGGCCGCAAACAGATATCGATCGTCGCGGGCGGAGACGGCTCCCTTGCCCATAAACGTGGACACCACCGGGATGCCCGTGTACTCGACGAAGTCGCGCAGATGCTTCGACGCCAGCTTGCGGATGGCCCCGTTGCCCGCCAGGATCAGCGGGAAGGCGGCCGACCGAATGATCTTCAGCGCCTGATCGACGGCTTTGTAGTCCGGCGCGGGACGACGCACCCAGCGCGGCTCGAGCGGTCGGGCGTCGACGGGGAGCTTGGCGATATCCTCGGGCAGCTCGATATGGGTAGCGCCGGGCTTTTCCATCTCGGCCAGTTTGAACGCCTTACGCACCACCTCGGGAATCACCGTGGGCGTGGCGATCGATGTGTTCCACTTCACCACGGGCCTGAGCATGTCGACGATGTCGAGCGCCTGATGGCTTTCTTTGTGCAGGCGATCCAGATCGCCCTGCCCGGTAATGGCCACCAGCGGGGCCTTGTCCAGGTGGGCGTCGGCGATGCCGGTGATCAGGTTGGTCGCCCCCGGTCCGAGGGTGGACAGGCATACGCCGGCCTTGCCCGTCAGCCGTCCCCACACGTCGGCCATGAACGCCGCCCCCTGCTCGTGCCGACAGGGGATAAACTGAATCGGCGAGCTATCCAGCGAGAAGAGCACATCCTCGTTTTCCTCGCCGGGCAGCCCGAAGACGTACTGGACTCCCTCGACCTCGAGACAGCGGACAAGAAGGTCGGAAGCTTTCATCGCGCCCTGCCTTTCGATGTCGGCCCGTGCTGCGTAGACCCTTCATTCTAGGCACGCCGGCTCCGTCGGCCAAGTTCAAAGAAGCTGCGCAGGTGGGTTTTGCTTCGGCCCCGACGCGATCAGCAGGTCAGCCCTTCATACCCGTCAGGCTCACGCCTTCCACAAAACGCCTTTGGGCAACGAAGAAGATCAGCAACACCGGCAAGGCCATCAGCGTGGTCATGGCCATCATCCAGTGCCACTTCGGCGCCTCACCCATGAAGGAACCTTCGAAGAACCGCAGACCCAACGTCATGGTGTACTTGTCGAAATCGTTGAGGAACACCAGCGGGCCCAAGAAGTCGTTCCACTGCGCCACAAAAGCAATCAGCACCATCGCCAGCATCAGCGGCTTGGCCAGGGGCAGCATGATGTGCCAGTACACACGCACCGCCGACGCACCCTCCAGCCGGGCCGCCTCTTCCAGCTCGACCGGAATGCCCATGAAGAACTGTCTTGCCAGAAAGATGAAGAACGCATTGCCCCCGAACCACGAGCCGAGCACCAGCGGATCGAACGTGTCGATCAGGCCCACCCAACGCCACAGCAGGAACGTCGGCACGAGCGTGACCACCGACGGGATCATCATCGTGCTCAGCAGGACCACAAACAGCACACGCCGGCCGGGAAACCGAAATCGGGCAAACCCATAGGCCACCAGCGTTGCCGAAAACACCTGACCGACCGTCGCGGTAACCGTGATGAACAAGGTGTTGAACAGGAACCGAGTGAACGGCAGCGCCGCCCACGCATCGCGATAGTTCTGCCAACGCAGCTCGGTGGGCTTCAGACCGAGCGTGAGTTGATAGGCCTGCTCGGGACCCTTCAGCGACGTGATCAGCATCCACACAAAAGGCACGAGGAAAAACACCGCGCCGGCTGCCAACAGCAGATAGATCACACACTTGCCAAAGACCGATCGCATCATTTGGCGGCCTCATAGTAGACGAGCGATCGCGATCCGCGCAGCACCAGGCACGTCAGAATCAGGATGACGATCAGCAGCACCCACGCCAGCGCGCACGCATACCCCATTTGCAGATACTCCCAGCCCGTGCGATAGATGTGGACACTGTAGAAAAGACCCGAGCGCCCCGGCGTCCTGATGAACATGGGTTGGGTGAAGACCTGCATCGACCCGATGATGCCCATGATCAGATGGTACAGAATGACCGGGCTGATCTGCGGTATCGTCACGTGCCGGAAGCGCGCCCACCATCCCGCCCCGTCGATGTGAGCGGCTTCATGAAGCTGCGCGGGCACGCCCTTGAGCGCGGCCAGGAAAATCACCATGTTGTTGCCGGCTGCACCTTGCAGGCTCATCAGCACGAACGCCGGGATCACCCACTGCGGGTCGTTGAACCATCCGGGCTCGGGCAGGCCCAACCCGCCCAGCACCTTGTTGACCAGACCCCCGCGAGGCACGAGCAACCATCGCCACAGCAACGCCGTCGAGACGGCCGGCAGGACCGACGGCATGTAGTAGATCGTCCGCCACACCCCGACAAGGCGAACGTTCGTGTTCAGCAGCATCGCCGTCAACAGCGAAGCGATCATGCCCAGCGGCACGGACAAAGCGGCGAAGGCAAACGTCACCTTCATCGCCACACGAAAGTTCGGATCGGCAGTGAAGATCCGCCGGTAGTTCTCCAAGCCAACGAACTCCGGCGGCTGCAAAACGCTGTAGCGCGTGAAACTCAGCACCAGTGAAAACAGGATGGGATAGGCTGCAAAGATCAGCAGGCCTAAAAGCCACGGGGTAATCAGCGCATAGCCCGACGCCGCCTCGTCGCCAACCCGGAAGCGACGCAGCAGCCGATATACACCCCAACAGCACAGCGCAATGACCACCCCGACAACGATGAATCGTGCCAGAGGTGCCCCGTAAAGTTCCAGGTTTCGATGCACCGTCCGCCTCGATCGCTCACCGACGCTGCCGACTACCTCAGCAGCATCTGCAATTCAGGCGACGCCCGCCGGGCCAGTGTCCGCGCGTCGTCTGCCCCGCGCAAAAGGGGCTCCTCGAACTCCTCGGTCATGATCGTGTCCCACTGGCGCTGCCGGGCGATGACGCGAAACGGTCTCATATACGTCATCGAACTGCGAATCACCTCGGCGGCGTGCGCCTTGCGCGGCTCGATAATCTCCAGCCGGGCTGCCAGGCTTCGGCGCGGCGCGGGAATCTTCCAGTGTTGGATTGCATCGAGAAACAGCTTCCACGTTCGGTACGCCAGCTCCTTGTCCGCCGTACCGCGACTGATGCACAGTCCGGCATTCCACGCAAAGGTCGCCCGCGAGCCGTCCGGACCGGTCGGCACCTCGCGAACGCTCACGTTCAACCCCGGTACACTGTCGAGTTCGTCGGCCGCGCCGCCCATGAACATCGCCACCTTGCCGGCTCGAAACAACTCGGAAAACCCCTGCTCGGTGACGACGTCGAGCGGCGGGGCTACCTGATACTTAGCGATCAGGTCGGTATAGAACTGGGCGGCCTCGACGCACTTCGGGTCGAGAAGCCTCACGTGCTTGCCATCGGCACTAACCGTGTCGCCCCCGTTCTGCCACGCGAACATCTCAAAGGGAGGCCAGCCGTTGATCACAAAACCCCAGCGCTCGGGCAGCCCGTCGCCGTCCAGGTCGGCAGTCAATCTCTTGCCGACTTCGACAAACTCCGCCCACCGCCATTCTCTGTCGGGCAGCTCGACGCCGGCCTCGGCAAACAACTGCTCATTGCAGAACACCACCACCGGCTGGGCGATCCACGGCAGGCCGTACAGCCCGCCGCCCCAGCGATAGTTCGACACGATCGACGGGTAGTAATCCTCAAGATCAACCGCCGGATCGTCATCGCCTTCGATCCAGGCCGTCAAATCCAGCAGCGCCCCCAGTTCGGCGTACTGCGGCACGTACTCGTCGGACAGGTAGAACAGATCCGGCGGCTGCCCGGCCGCCATCAACGTCGCCAGTTTCACGTGGTAGTCGCGAGGGATGTAGATGACCTCGATCGACACGTTCGGCGTCTGCCGCCGCACCGACGTCAGCACCTGCGACCGAAATTGGTCGATCTCCTCCGCCCCGCCCCACACGGCGATGGTCACGCTAGGCCCCGAGGGCTGCCGGCGACAACCACTCAGACATACCGCCACCGCCGCGACAGACGCGATCGAAAAGACGACCCCAACAATGGAAATGCCGAGCGCCCGCACTCGCAGCATTATACCCCCAGGCCCGCAGGCACCGCGCCTCTGGTCTGTCCAGGCCCACAGCCGTTCGTAAGGTATCCGAGTACGCGGCTTCGACAGCCGCTGACGGCTAGCGTATCACCGACAGATCCACACGAAAGCCCCCGGGCTGGCTGCTATCTTCCACAAAGGTGAAGATGACCACCGTCTCGCAGGTGAAGTCGATTCCAATGCGAATGGTGGCCGCGCTCGCCGTGCCCACCGTCGGCCTGCCCGCCAGATCGTCCTCCGGGTCGGTATCCGAGAAACTCACGCCCACCACAAAGGCGTCTTCGTCCCCGATCTCGACCTCGTTCTCTTCCGCCAGCGCCAGCAGCGCCTCGCCCCCCACGCTGACGACCCGGCGACACGTCAGCTCTGTGCCCTCAGTGAAGCTCTCGCCCTCCAAGCGCAATTGCTGGAAGTCCAGCTCCGAGTTCTGATCCTGTGGATCGTACGTGCCAAAGCTGAAGATCGCCCGATAGGGCGTGTCGTTGACGAACGCAACGTTCACATCGCCCCTGCGAGCAATCGTGTTGAACAGGAACTGCTCCTGGTCGCACGAACCAGCCGTCGCCAGCACAATCCCTGCCATCATGGCCACGCCAAACCGCCGCCACTGACGCAATGCCGTAGACATCGTGCTCGTTCTCCGAACCTGCGCGGGCATCCATCCTGTACGTAACATCTTGTAACCTATAGGCCTACGGTCTGTCAACAGGCGCAGCCTCCCTTGTGAAGAGCCACCCCGCCGTCCACAATACCCGCCAAGCTCATGAAGCTGCCGCCCAAACGATTTCAGTTACTCGGTCTGGGCGACCGTCCCAAGCTGCTCTACCGCAGCGGCTCGTTATGGGACGTGTCGCGCCGATCGCGCGTGCAGACCTGGCCGGCCGTGGCCGAGCACTTCCGACCCGCCGACTATGCGGTCGATCTGGACCTGTCCGATGGGCAACGCGTCACCATCTGCGACGATGAGGATGCCTTGTGGATCGATCAGCAGGGGCAGCGCAACGTAATAGGCCGATGCCCGGTTCGCCTGCCGCGCTTCGACGACCACCCACACGCCCATCTGCTGCGGGTCCTGCTGGGCGAAATCCTCGTGACAATCGACGGCGGAACGCCCCTGCCGAACCACCTGGCCTACCGCAAGCCCTGGTATCGCGACGCAGCCATGACCGCCATGGTGCTCGCCAAGACCGACAATCTGCACCTGATCCGCGACTGGGTCATCGGCTTGACAGACCCGTTCGACCGCAACAACGCCGGCGACGAGGAGCCCGACAACCTCGGACAACTGCTCTATCTGATTTCCCTGACGGCCGATGCGTCGCATCCGCTGGTGGGTCGAGTGTTGAAGGAGTCTCGCCGTTTTACCGAAGGGCATCACATCGTGGGCCGCACAGACGGCGCACCGCATCCGCTCTATCAAACCAAATGGCTCAAGTTCGGCCTGCACTCGCTGGGGCTGCCCGATCCCTACCGCCTGCCCGACCTGGCCGACAGTTACTCGCCGCTGGTGTGGTGGGCCTTTACCGATCACAACCCGCAGCAGCCGCACTTTAGCCCGCGCCAACGCGAGCTGTACCCCTATCTCGCCTGGGCCGAGGACCACTTCTATGGCGCACACGTGACACCGCCATCGGCCCAGCCAGGCTGCCCGCTCAGCTACGAAGCCCACGCCAGCCAGGCAGACTACCAGGCCATGCGGATCGTCGATGCCGATTACGCCGCCGAGCGAATCGCCGTGCCCCATTCGTGGCACGCGGCCGAGATGTTTCTCTACTGGCAGGAAAGCCAGGCGCGAGAGTCCTAGCCAAGCTCATCCGAGGCCACCGCCCGGACGCGCGAACGAGATGCTTGCAGTCCCGCGGCGACTACGGAGCACCCAAGCCGTGAGAGTGCTCGGCTCGATCTGCTTGCGGCGGATGTGCGGCCAAAGGCGGTTCAGGACGAGTCAAGGGAGTTCCAGCGTTTTCCTGGGGCCTGTTGAGGTCCGTTCGCGCCGTGGTCACAGTGATCGCGAACAGCTCGCCCCGGTGCCAGTTCTCCCAGATATCCAGGCCCAGTACGCGGACGCCATCCCAATAGGCGTGGTCTTCGAGTGAGCTTGTCCGCCTTAGGGCCTCAATCCTGCGTCGCACCTGGTCGCGGTACGTGTCCTTAAGTACGAGTGTCGCCGTACGCCCATTGTACGTAAACGCAGCCTCCACCTTGCCCGCGTCGGCTTCGCCTTGAGAGAACAGAGCACGTCCCGGTGTACAGCCTGTCGCGACGATGATCCCGTCGTTGAGACAACTGACGGGCGGTGTGGGGTCAACATGCGAAACCACCGTCATGCCATGCTGGGGTGCGTTTAACACCTCGGCGGCGCGTAACCCCATCTTCACGCCGATCACGGAGTACGCCCCTAAGTGCTGATGGAGTTCATTCATCAGCAGTTGTGCGAACCACTCCCTACGACCGTGGCGGGCAATGATGCGATCCCGCCGCTGTCGCACATCCGGGCGCAAAGCCGACGCCGGAAGCGGATCATCGGTCAACACGACGTGTCGCTCACCTTGACGACCCTCGGAAACCAGGCGTGTGAAGCACCCGACCACGGCCTCGGCACCCGCCGGCGCCACCACGTCCTGCCGGTTACCTGGCTTGAAGATCGCCGGCTCGACCACGTAAAGGAACGTCAGTTCGTCGTAAAACGAACTCAACTGCGCCACGTAGTGTTCGCGAACGTGGTGCGGCGCCAGCAGACCTCGAAGAAACCGCTCGCCAACGGATGTATTGGACCCGAGGTTCAATTCACCCTCTTGCCACGTGTCCGGCTTTCTGGCCGCGCTTTCCTCCGGCGCCACAAAGACCATGGGAATGCCCGACCCGCGAACGGTCTCATACGCTTCGCGGTCGTACTGGAGGTTCCAGTTCCGATCGACATCGGCCCAACCGGCGACAACAATCCTTTCGATGCCGGCCTTGATCTCGGGCCTGGCTTGCAGGGCGGCCGCCAGGTTGGTCAGCGGTCCCAACGCAAGGATCGTAATCTTAGCTTCGTGCGCGGCGTAGGCGTCAGGCGCAAACGCGCGGGGGCGGTGTCCGTTGTCGACTTGCGGCAAGGCTGCGCCCAAAGCTTCTTCGACGAAGCCGCGAAATGCGGGCGGCTTCATCGGCCGATCGGGGTTGGCCGGCCCGTACAGCACCACGTCGACACGGTTGAACTCCCAGAGCATTCGACGCAGGAACTCAGCACCCTTGCTGCCGTCGCACGCGCCCCCGCAAGCCACAACCGCCTCCACGTGCACTTCGGGGTTCTGCAGCGCCATCGCCAGCGTGACTGCATCGTCGAGCCCCAGGTCGGTATCGATCACGATTGGCTGCTCATGGGCCAGTTCGTCGGCCGGGGCCGACTCGGCAAGGGCAAAAGCCGTAAACAGGCCGAGCGTCACCAGGAAAACTCTTGCTCTGTCCATGTAAGATGATTCCCATCCAGCCCGAGTACTCACTGGCTCCGGGCTGACCGTTCACGTACGCAGCGTTCGACCATCAACATCTGCTCAACTGGTCACAGAATATCGCATACATACCGGCAACTGCCCACTCTGCGCAGGGTCACGGCAAGCTGCTGATGAACTCGTCCTCCGTGCGTATCAGGGTAATCACCCCCTCGCTCCGCAGGCCCTTGTCGGGCCGGTACCACGTCCGACGCGGCACCGGGTAGTGAAGCAAATCCGATTCGTAGAACCGTTTCGGTCCGGCCGGTCCGACGCTCCAGACGGCGCACTTGACCGGCGAGGTCCGCTGATTGAAGTACGGCTTGTCTTGCTGCCACGCGGAATCAGCGTCGGCCTCCGGATCGTCGCGCGGGAAATCGGCCGGCACCCAGACCGCCAGCCTGCTGGGATTGTTGTTGGCCCATCCCCATCCCGGGGCGACGTATTTGTAAAGCCGCCCGGGGTTGAACAGATCCTCCAGGCGTGGGACCAGACACTTCGTCTGCTCGAGTTCGGGTGACAGCTCGTAGTAGTCCTCCACGTGCATGCCCCCGCCCATGCAAAACGCACGTGCAGGGGGATAGTCCCGCCAGCCGTCGCGCTCGTTCGATAGACCCAAGTCCAGATACATCTCCAAGCCCTGGGCGATGTGGTATAGATCTGCCTTGACGCGCACCAGCTTGGCCTGCATCCGGGCGCGAGCCAAAGCCGGCATCAGAATCCCCGCCAGTAGCGCAATGATGGCGACAACCACCATCAACTCGACCAGTGAAAAACCCCGCTTCGAACGCATGGCTTCCCGCGACACGAGCCTATGGCTTGGCAGGTATACGGGCGCCGAGATTCGCTTTGACGACGCTGTAGTCGGCCGTCGTCACGCGCCCACTACCGTTGAGGTCGTAGCGACCGTCCGTGTACTCGCCCAAATGCGCCTTGACCGTGCTGTAGTCGGCTGTGGTCACCCGCCCGCTGGCGTTGCCGTCCCCCACAAGCGTGCAAACATCCAGCGAAAACGCCCTGACCGCCAAGCTTGCTGAAGGCGACACGTTGTACCACGTCTGGTTCGTCAGCCGCGCGCCGTTCTCGCTGGCCACAAGCGTCGAACCGGTCGCATCGTTCGGATCCACGTGGTAGACAAATGCGCCGGTAACGTCGGTCCCGCCGTCGAGCTCGACGACCACCAACGGGTCGCCGCTGCCCACGAAACGGACCGGCTCGTCGAACACCAGCCTGACCAGGTTGTTCTGCGTCTTCGGCAGTGTTCCGTCGGGCGGCGGATCGCTCGACATCAGCGACGCCGTGATGATGCCCGCCGAACTCTTCACCCAAATCCGGTAATCGGTGATATAGGGCGGGTCGGGCGGCGGCCAGGCGCCCAGGCCGGCCTCCTGATCGAAGATACCGACCACGTCGAACTCACCGACGGGCGCCGGCACGGTATCGAAGTCGCCCCGGGCCGACAGGTGCAGCGGAAAGTTCATTCCCTCACCCTGACTGACGTACACGTGCTCGTGGTTGTCCCATATCCCCGATTCGACGTACACGTCGTTCATCCGCACCCAGCGTGCCTGGTACTTCTCACCACCACCCGCTCGCGTCTGATCGAAGTAATTGCAGTCGCTGATGCTCGATATCAGCATCGGCGCCGGCATCCCCACGCCCTGCTGCAACACCTCCACATCGAAATTCATGTTCGGATCGGCTGAGTGGCGCTCGTTGATGTTGACCTTGCCCAGGTTATCGGCGACGAATCCCGTAATCCGCACACGGTCGCCCGGCTGAATGTCATCGGGATACTCGGGCCAGTACACGCTCTGGAAGAAGATCCCCGACCAGGCAGCCGTTCCGCCCATGTCGGCCCCCTCGCCCTGCACGAATACCTGCCACATCTCGCTGGGGTCGAGCAACTCGTGCGACGCGTTGAGGGCGATCCCTTCAACAACCACGCGATTGCTCAGATCGCTCGCGTCCGCACCTACCTTGGGATGTGTCCCCAGCCCGTCAGCATCCACCGCCTGGATTTCCCAGTTCGTCTCCGCCCATGCCGCCTGCGTCCAGGCAACCGTCTGTACTCCAATCAGCAGCCACAACCCCATACGTCGCATCAAACCATCTCCTTCCCGGCCAAGCCGTTGGCGTTCCATCTTGAGTAGCACGATTATTAAAATCGTAGCACGACGACGCCACCTTAGCTCCCCCCCGTCGGCATGTCAAACCCGGATGGCCGCCATAGCGGGTCACGCAAACCCACCGGCCTGGGCTCGAGGTCGCTACGGCTTGGCCACCAGTTCGCAGTTGACAGTGGTAATACCAAGTAATACCCTGTACGGGGCTCAATCGCGGTGACCTGGGTGCGACGGTGCCGCGCGGTGCCTTCGAGCACATCTGCTGTGCTGTCGGGCGGAGCGGCCGGAGCATGAAACGTTCACTTGACTGTTGGCTTGCTGCTGTACTGCTGCTTGCACTTGGCCACGGCAGGGCCCTGGCCGGTGAGGGCGCCGGCAACAATTTCGAGGTGTTCGTCAGCATTCCGCCCCAGGCCTACCTGGTCGACCGGATCGGCGGGCCATATGTGACGGTCCACATCCTTGTCCAGCCCGGCCAGGAGCCGCACACTTTCGAGCCCACGCCCAGGCAGGTCATGGCGCTGGGCCGGACGAAGCTGTTTCTTGCGATCGGCCTGCCGTTCGAGACCCGCCTGCTTGCCAAGATTCGCTCAACACAGCAGAAGCTCACTGTGGTCGACACAACCGAGGGCATCACGAAGCGCAAGATGGCCTCAAGCCATCATCCCAGTCACACCCAGCCGTCCGAACACGCTCCACAAGCAGACGACCATCGCCCTGCGGCAGGAGCCGTGGGCGACGATCCTCACGTCTGGCTGTCGCCGCCATTGCTAGTGACCATGGCGCGCAACGTCGCGCGAGCCTTACAACAAGCCGACCCCGGACATGCCGCGGTGTACGAGCAGAATCTGGCTGCATTAACGAAGGACATCGAGACGACACACCGGCAAGTCGGCGAGGTCCTGGCGCCTTTCAAAGGCCAGTCGTTTTACGTGTTCCACCCCGCCTTCGGATACTTCGGCGACGCGTACGGCCTCAAGCAGGAAGCAGTTGAGATCGGAGGCAAGTCACCCACGCCCAGGCAACTAGCACGCCTGGTCACCAAGGCCAGGGCGGACAACGTGAAGATCATCTTCGTACAGCCGCAATTCGACCCGAAAAGCGCCGAGGCTGTAGCCAAGGCGATCGGCGGCGCGGTGGTGGCCATGGACCCGTTGGCCCGAGACGTGCTGGGCAACTTCAGCCGGATGGCGACCAAGATCAAGGCGGCTTTGACCCCATGACCAGCCCAGACCAGACCGATGGCCCTACCGGTGACTCCCAGGCGCGACCCCATCGCGTATCGAGCCAACCGATTGTCTGCTTCCAGGACGTGTCCTTTGGCTTCAACGGCCAACCCGTCATCGAGCGCGCCAACTTCGACGTCGAGCCTGGCGACCTGGTCTGCGTGGTCGGGCCAAACGGGGGCGGAAAGACCACGCTGCTCAGGCTTGTGCTCGGCGCTCTGCGGCCAACCGAAGGCGAGGTCCGCGTGTTCGGCGATCCGCCGGCCCGCGCTCGGCACCGCGTCGGCTACATGCCGCAGCATCTGCAATACGATCCACAGTTTCCCGTTACGGTGCGCGACGTGGTGCTGATGGGGCGGCTGGGTTCCCACTTGGGAGGTCGCTATTCGCGCGCCGACAAACAGGCCGCTCGATCCGCGATGGACGAGCTGGGCATCGCCGATCTCGCTGGCCGCCTGTTCGACGCACTGTCGGGCGGGCAGCGGCAGCGTGTTCTGATCGCCCGGGCGTTGGCGTGTCAGCCGGAACTGCTGCTGCTCGACGAGCCGACGGCCAATGTGGACGCCGCTGTTGAAGAAAAGTTCTTTGAAACGATCAAACAGCTCAGCCGGCGCATGACCATCATCATGGTCTCGCACGATCTACGTTTTGTTTCGAGTCTTTTCGCCAAGGCCATTTGCGTGAATCGCCGCGTCGCCGTTCACCCGATCGGCGCCGTCACCGGCGAGGTGATCGAGCAGCTCTACGGTGCCCACCTGAGGGTAGTCCGGCACGATCACGACCAAGCCTCGCAGGAGCACGCGCATGGCTGAGTTCTTCCAGGCTCTGGCCGATCCGAACGTGCCATTCCTGCGCTACGCGCTGATCGCCGGCATGCTGGCCAGCGTCGCCTTCGGCATGGTGGGCAGTTACGTCGTAGCACGACGAATCAGCTACATCGCCGGGGCCATCGCCCACAGCGTATTGGGCGGCATCGGTGCGGGGCTCTATCTGCAACAGGCGAAGGGACTGCACTGGTGCCACCCGATGGGCGGCGCGGTAATTGCGGCGTTGGCGTCTGCTCTGATTATCGGCCTGGTCAGCCTGTACGCCCGCCAGCGCGAGGACACGGTCATCGGGGCGATATGGGCAACGGGCATGGCCGTCGGCCTGCTGCTGCTGGCCAAGACACCCGGCTACGTCGATCCCATGAGCTACCTGTTCGGCAATATCCTGCTGATCTCCCGAACGGATCTGTGGCTGGTGCTGGCACTCGACGTGCTCGTCGTGGCCTTGGGCGTGTTCTTCTACAACAAGTTCCTGGCCGTGTGCTTCGATCAGGAGTTCGCCCGGATGCGCGGCGTTCGCGTGGAACTGTATTACCTGCTGCTGCTCGTCCTCACGGCGCTGACGGTGGTCCTGCTGGTCTCGGTGGTGGGCATCGTCCTGGTGATCGCCCTGCTGACGCTTCCGGCCGCTGTGGCCGGGCACCTCTCGCGACGACTGTGGCAAATGATGGCGCTGGGCGTTGTGCTGTGCATGGCCTTTATCGTCACGGGGCTGGCGGGAAGCTACGCCTACGACCTGCCGAGCGGGCCTGTCATCATCATCGTGGCCGCCGCCGTCTATCTGGCCGCACTGGTCGGACGTCGCGTTTGGGCGCGGGCTATCGGTTAACCCGAATATTATACGACGTGTTGCAGGACCGACCGTCCAAGCTGGCGCGCACGTCGCCGCCGGTCCGGTCACCCCGTGCCGGACAAAAAGCTGGCCAGGCGCTGAAGGGCATGGTCCTTCTCGTTGGCGTCGACCCGCGCCCGGCGGACCGCGTCCTCGAGGATCGCGATATTCCGGTCGTAAAGCTCGCGGTCGACCGGGAAGGGGTGCCCATCCTTACCCCCATGGGCGTAGCTGAACGCCGCCGGTCGCAGCCGCTGCCACGAATGCGTACCGGGATCTTTCCGCGACGGCGAGGCGCCGTATACCAGCTCCGCCACCAGCGCAAGGCTGCGAACGGCCTTCGGCCCGACACCCGCCAGTCCCAGCAGCCGCTCAAAATCCGCCGGCTGATGCTCGTACACCAGCCGCCAAAGCCGGCCGAGCCACCGCGCGTCGACGTCCTCGACCTGCACCTCGTGCCGCGCGGGCAAGAACAGCGAAGGGCCCTGTCCCACCTCGGCCAGGATTTTCGCCGGCTCGATCCGCGCCGCTTCGGCACACGCCTGCCGTGACGCCGACGCTTCGTCGGCAACCATGTTCAGCAATAGCTGCTGCCCCGATTGCTGCTGCCCGGCGACCGCACTGTGCGGCTCGCACACAAAACTGTCGACCTTGCTGCCCAGCCAGTGGTAGCGACGGGCGTACCGGCTCTCTTGCGACATGCCCTGTTGCACCACGCACCACCGGCCCCCCGCGCTCCAGAAAAAGTTGTGGTGGTACAACTGGTATCCGTCCTGGACGGCCGCACTGTCCACCTTGGCCGACATCCGAGACGCGTACACCAGCGGGCGCGGATCGACGCCCGTCCGTTCACCGATCTGCTCGATCTGCCCGGGCGTCTTGCGCGACGTGCCGCCCTTGCCCCCAGCCACGCAGATGCCCAGTTCGTCGCCCATTCGCAGATAGGCCTGACGCAGGGCCCC
>Ga0315550_1001158_pt1 | contig 16416 bp, 18 predicted proteins | sample SalMarSW160190MG_2_FD_203100 | JGI IMG/M metagenome (GOLD analysis project Ga0315550, IMG submission 203100) | Salt marsh sediment microbial communities from the Plum Island Ecosystem LTER, Massachusetts, United States - Salt Marsh Sediment SW1601-90 ... | reverse complement strand
GAACGATGTTTTGCACCACGCGCACGACCGTCAAGGCAAAGCCAAGCGGGACCGCCACCAGAAAGAATGACCGGTTGATCCGAAGGCCATCGGTCACGCTGTCGAACTGCAGGGAGGTGATGATCGGGACGAGCGAGTAATAGAAGGCGACAACCGCGAAGCAGATCGTCGCCACATCCGCGAAGACGTAAAGCCACACATGGTGGCGCGCGGGCACCCAGCCATAGATCAGGTCGATGCGGATGTGGCTCCGGTTCTTGACGCCGGCACTGGCCCCGATCCAGGTCAGATAGATAAAGGCGAAGCGGGCGACCTCCTCACCCCATATGCTGGAGAACGAGAGAACGAAGCGCCGGATCACCTCCACACCGATGACCGCCACCACGAGGGTATAGAAGATCAGCAGCAGATAGCGTTCGCCATTCGCATCCAGGTTTCGTAAGACCGCGCGCACCATGGTTTCGCTCCGGAACGGGCACCTAGCAGCACTGGGAGTGGGTCACCTCTGTCGGCATCCCGCCCCGGGGCGTTGCTCGCATCAGCCTTTCACATCGTCCACGTAATACCGGCCCTGGGTTTCGGCCGCTTCCTGGAACTCGCCGAACTTGGCAAGGCTTCCCGCCAAGCTCTGCTTGAGCTCGTCCCATTCGGCGCGCTGGGCGCCGGAGGCTTCCTTCCACTGATTCAGCTCGTCCTCGTTGGGGGCGTAATACTTGGTCCCCGCCTTGGCCATTTCGGCCATGGCGAAAGCGCGCGACGCCGGCACCTGGGCGAGGTTTTGCTGGAAGGTAATGTCGGCCGCACGGCGCACGCCCGCTTGCGCGTCGGCAGAGAGGCCCTGCAGCCAAGCGAGATTGCAGGAGTAGACCTGCGCGTCCTCCACCGATTTGATGAACGACACCGACTCCAGCAGGCCGCTGAAACCGGCGGCGTAGAGCGCCACGAGCGACGGATCGAGACCGTCGGCCACGCCTTCCTTGATCGCGGTCGGCGTCTCGCCCCAGGCCACGGGTGTCGGGTTGGCGCCAACCATTCTGTAGAACTGCTGGAGGATCTTGGAGCCAGGCACCCGGAATTTCATCCCCTTCATGTCTTCCGGGGTCTTGAGGATCTTGCCGAAACCGTTGCGGGCCGCCGCCGTCCGCGGGTCGAGGACCAGATACAACAGGACTTCGAAGCCACGCTCGTTGACGCGGCTGTGGACTTCTTTCTGCCAAACGGCGCTGGTCACCAGGTTCGTGAACTTTTGGTTCGTGTTCGCCCAGTAGGGAACGTTGATCAGGTCGATGGCCGGGGCGAAGGGCGCAAAGTTGGAGACCGAGTGCTGCGCCGCTTGGATCGTGTTCGACTGCACCTTGGATGCCAGATCGCCGCCCTTACCAAGCACGCCGCCGGGCGAGAGTTTCACATAGACCTCGCCATTCGTGAGGTTCTGGATGTTCTCCTTAAAGTTGAGCTGCATGATCGGATAGTATCGGGTCGCCCCGATCACATACTCCGTCGCCAGATTCATGGTCGATTTGGCGGCCGCTTGGCGCTCTTTTTCTTCCATTGCGGTCTGGGCCACGGCCTGTTCCGTGAAAAACGGCAGGCTCGCGCCCGTCAAGGCAACGGCGGTCAGGCCGTAAGTTGTCGTCAACTGGAAAAAACGGCGCCGGTCCATCGTTGCGTTAAATATTTTGTTGGTCATCGAATAACCCTCCCTTTGCAATTTCATGCGGGTTCCAACCACCCTTGGCCCGCGCTTGATTCAGTCGCGATCGGAGCGCGGCGGTTCGTTCGTTTGGTTCCGTTGATCGGCCTGCTCGCGATCCGCCTGTTTCTCTTGAAGAATGGCTCCGATGACGAATAATGAGACCGCGAGGAGCAGGATGATGAATTGCCCGGTATCGCCGAGGTGAACGGGGATGCTGGCGCCCAAAACCACCTGAATCTTGGCGCCGAGAATGTCCGCGACCAGAATCGCGAAGACCCAGCCGGCCGAAACCAGACATCTGCGTGCCAGACGCGAATGGTCGCGCAAACAACCCTCCCCTCGTTCAACCGACAGTCACCGGACGATTCCTGCCGGCTTCGCAATACGCTATCATAGGCGTGTGGCGGCCGGATAGGGTTGGCGGCGGAGAAATTCCAGGCCAGGAGTGTGCCTCAACAGCTCACGCTGGATTGACAGAGCCCTTCTGGCGCCCGAGCACGGCCTCCGCTCCGACCACCACATCGAGCAACTCCGACGTGATGGCATCCTGCCGCAACGCATGCTCTTGACGGCGCATCACATCCAACTTGTCGCCGATGTTGTGGTCTGCGGCCTCCATCACCTGCAGCCGGGCGCCGTTCTCGCTTGCCAACGACTCCATGGCGGCGCGGGTTATTTCCGCGAACAGATACTCGCCGGCGAGCCTCTGCAGAAGCTGGTCCGGATCGAGGTGATACAGGGGGCGGCTGCGCCGCTTGGATCTGGCGAGAAGGGCTGGATCCAAGGGAAGGATGCTTCTCGCCTCGGCGGCATAGTGCCCCCCTTTTTGGTAGCCGGCGAAGACAATCTCGGCCGCGGAGACATCGGCCAGTCGCTCCGCAACCCGCCGCGTCACGCCGAGGACGCCGCCGACATGGGTGGCCATCGGAAAGCTCCACGCGACATTCAGGTCCCGTTCTTCGGCCAACATGGCCCCGCGCCGGCCAATGATCCCGAGTTGGTGGTCCGGCCTCAACTGCGCCTGGGCGCGGTCAAGCAGCGCATCATTGAAGGCGCCCGTGAAGCCATGCTCCGAACAGACGACGATCAGCACTCGCTTTGTGGTGGACCTGAGCGCGGGCAAACGCCGGTCGGTTTCGGACAGGAGCGTAGCGCCCTCGGCGATGGCGTCTTCGATGACCTCCGCGTATCCGCGGATACCCGCCAAAGCGCCCTGGGCCTCCTGAACGTGCGATGCCGCCAGCGCGCGCATCGCCCGCATCAGCTCGCGCAACTCCTGCAAGCTGGAGATCCGTGCCTTGAGCCGTGGCAACTCTTCCACGTCAGTTGTCCTTTTTCGCTGAGGCGGTGATGTCGGACAGGAACGTGTCGAGCGCCCCGAGGAAATCGTGCCGGTCTTCCTCGCTGAGTTCGCCCGTGGCCTCAACCCGCGCCACGGCACTGGGACAGCGCTCGACGAGCCAGGCGCCAACGCCGGCCTTGAACTCGGCTACGAGCGGCAGCGGCACCGCGTCGAGCTTTCCCTCGTCGACAGCTAGGAGCAAGGCCACCTGGTGGGCCAGCGGCAGCGGGTCAAACTCCGGCTGCACCAGGATCGCCCGGATGCGGCGGCCGTGCTCGATGGTCTTCTTGGTCCGCTCATCGACCATGGTGCCGAAGCGAGTGAACACCTCCAACTCCAGGAACTGGGCATATTCGAGCCGCAGCTTTCCCGCCAGGGTCTTCATCACCGGAGCCTGCGTCTGCCCGCCCACGCGCGAGACGCTCATGCCGACGTTGATAGCCGGTTTCTGGCCCTCGTAGAACAGCTTGGGCTCGAGGTAGATCTGGCCGTCGGTGATCGAAATGAGATTGGTGGGGATATAGGCACTGAGATTGCCGGCCTGCGTCTCGGCGATGGGCAACGCCGTCAGCGAGCCGCCGCCCAGGTCCTCGGAAAGCTTGGCCGCCCGCTCCAACAGCCGGGCTTGGATATAGAAGATATCGCCCGGGTAGGCTTCCCGTCCCGGCGGCTTGCGTAGCAGCAGCGAAAGCTGCCGGTAGACGATCGCGTGCTTGGTCAGATCGTCGATGACCAGCAGCGCGTCACGGCCCTGATCGCGAAAGTATTCCGCCATGGTGCAGGCCGCATACGGTGTCACCCACTGCGCGCCGGGCGGGGCGTCGGCGGCGCCGACCACGAAGATACAGCGATCGAAGGCCCCATGGGCGCGCACCGCATCGACAACATCGTTGATCGTGGAGGATTTCTGCCCGACCCCCGCATAGATGCAGATCACATCCGAAGATCGCTGATTGATGATCGTATCCACGACGACCGCCGTCTTGCCGGTTTTGCGGTCGCCGATGATCAGCTCCCTTTGGCCTTTGCCGAGTGGGATCATCGCGTCGATCACGGTCAGCCCGGTCATCAACGGTTGCGCGACGAGATCGCGGTCGACGATTGCCGGAGCCGACTGATGGATCGGGTTCGTCCGATCCATCGCGATCGGCGGCCCGTCGTCCAGCGGCGCGCCCATCGAATCGACCACGCGGCCGAGGAGCGCCTCTCCGACCGGCACCCGGGCGACATCGCCTGTTCCCTGTACCTTCGTGCCGGCCCTGATTTGCTCTCCGCTACCCAGCAGAACACAGCCGACCAAGGCCTCATCGACCCAAAATGCCAAGCCTAGCGTGCCGTCTTCGAAGCGCAGCAATTCGTCGAGACGCGTCCACGGCAGGCCGACGATCGTCGCCACGCCGTCGCCGATGTGCTCGACCGTGCCAACATGCTCAAGTGATAGCCCGACCTCCAGGCCGCGGAGCCGCTCGCGCGCCGCGGGCAGCCATCGCGTCAGATCGTCACGAAGCGGCTTCATCGCGCCACAGAACGCCTTTCGCTTTCTTGAGCTGATCGGCCCAGGTAAATCTCAGCACCGCATGCGGGAAACGCAGTTCGGCGCCGCCGACGATGTCGGCATCCACCGCGAACTCCGCTTTTTTTGCCGGTCCGAGGCATGCCCCGAGACGCGCGCGCCAGCGGTCCTGATCCGCCGAATTCAGGGGCAGCGCGGTCACCACCGTCAGATGCGCATCGCCAGAATCGAGATCCTTCCCGAGCCGATCGCGCTCGTCTTCGGGCAGGGTCTTGATCTGCGTTTCGATCCGCGCGAGAAAAACGTCGTTCAGCGCTTCAAATCCGGACTTGCTCAGCAAGGTCGACGCCATATCCGCGGCCAGGTCCGCGACCTGCTCGCGGATTTCGGACATGGCCACTCCGCGTTCCTTGGCGATGGTGGCGCGGGCGGACTCCACGAGGTCGTCGGCCTCGTGGCGCGCCGCGTCGAGGACCTTGCCGCGCTCCACCTCGAGATCTTCATGTCCTTTCTTGAGCATCTCCTGGCGTTCTTGCGCCAAGCGGGCGCGCTCGTCCTCGAAGCCCTGGCGTGCCGCCTCCGCCGCCTCCTTTGATTTCGCCGCTTCGGCGAAAGCCTTTTCGGCCAACTCCTTGCGCTTCTCGATGACCGCCCTGACCGGCTTATAAAGAAAGTGCCAGAGCAGCCATACGAGAATGAGGAAATTGAGCGCCTGCAGCGCCAGCGTCCACCAGTCGATCCGCATCGTCAGCCAACGTACGGATTCGCGAAGAGCAGGAGCAGCGCGACCACCAGGCAATAGATCGCCATGGTCTCGATCATCGCCAGCCCGACGAATAGCGTTCTGGAGAGGGGGCCCGCCGATTCAGGCTGGCGGGCGATCGCGTCCATCGCCGCGGCGACCGCGCGCCCCTCGCCGAAGGCCGGACCGATCGCGCCGAAGGAAACGGCGACGACGGCGCCGATGATGCTGATCATTTCAATGGTCATTTCGGTCCTTTCTTCATGTGTCCGCGCCGCTGACCGCGGCGCTGATAAAAACGGCGGCCAAAACCGTGAAAATGTACGCCTGTATGATGCCGATGAGGATGCCGAGCAACATGAAGGGGATCGGCACCAGAAGTCCGGCCACCAGCACCACGATCCCGATTACCAGTTCGTGGCTCATGATGTTGCCGAACAATCGGACCATCAGGGAAAAGATCCGGGTGATCTCGGACAGCACGTTGAGGGGAAGAAGCAATGGGTTGGGCTTTACGTATCGCCCGACATAGGCGAGCCATCCGCGCGACCGGATGCCGAAAGAGTGGATGGAAAAGAAGATGATCGCTGCCAAGGCCGCTGGCGTCTCCACGTGCCCGGTCGGCGGCTGCGTCCCGGGCAGCACAGCCGATAGGTTGGCGCAAACCAGGAAGATGAAAAGCGTGCCCAGAAGCGGCAGGAAAGGCCATGCGTCGCGACCGATGATCTCGCCGATCTGTTTCGCCAATGTCTCGACCACGATTTCCAAGACCGTCTGGAACGTGCCCGCGCGCACGCGGGCTTGGCGCAGTCCCAGCCAGGAAACCAGTGTGAGAAACGCCATGATTGCCCAGGTCGTCACCACCGGCCGGCTAATGGGGATCGGCCCCAAGTGAAAGAGAATCTCGTTGGCCAGCGGGCTCGTTTCAATCATGGCATCGACCTTACCCAACGCCGGGCCAGGAACCGGGCCATGAGGAACCCAAGCAAGCCCATTAACAACGGCATGGCACCCTGCAGTGCGATGATCCAGAACACACTCAAGGCTGCCCCTGCACGCAACAGAGTGAGCAGCACGATTTTCGTCGCGGCCGCCCGCGCGGCCTGCAGGCAAACGGCGCGGTACAAGACAGTGAAATAGAAGACACCGAACGCAGCCCCTGCCGCCAGGGACACAACCATCGGTGTGAATAAGATCGCATTCATTCCTTGTCCACCCGTTGCCAGGCAAGATAGCCGCCAATCGCGATGCCCAGAAAGATCAAGGCCGCGGTATATTGAATGCCCGTGTCGAAGGTATGGTCGAGCCAACGCCCGATCAGCACACCGAGCAGGGTCGGGGTGACGATCAGCCAGCCCAGCGCGCCGATCATCGACAGGTTTCGCCAGGGCGGCCGCTCGCCCTCCCGCTTCCACCGCTCGCTGCGTTCCTCACGCAGGCGAACGACACGACGCATCTCCTCGTGACCTTTGTTGCCATGGGGCAAGGTCATGCCATCTCGTCCTCCCCCGGCGGCTCGCCCCGGGCCGCGACGGCGCCGCGAGACAGAGGCAATCCCTGGGGCACGGGCTGGCGTCCCGCTTCGAGGTACCTCTGCACTTGCCGGATCGCCGCCAAATGCAGGCGCGTTGCCGAAATTCGCGATTCCGCTTCGACCTTGGCCTCCTCCCGAAAGCGGGTCAGGACAGCCTGGCCCAACCGCTTGAACGTAGCTTCGCCGACCGCCTCGCGGCTGGCGACCTCGACCAGATCTCCATCCCGCACCGTGAGGACGCCACCGCGCACGACAACATGGTGCTCCTCGTCCGAATGGTTGCGCCAGGTAATCACCGAGACCGCCAGCACCGTGATGAAATCCGCGTGTCCCGGCAGTATGCCGAAGGCGCCGGTCTCGTCTTCCGCGCGCACGTGATGGACGTCGCTTTCGTCCACGACCACCGACATGGGGGTGACGACGAGCAACCTCATGGCACCGCCGGGTGTTCTGCCCCCTCCTTGGCGCGGGCGGCGTCAAGCGCGCCCACCAGGTAGAGCGAGCTTTCCGCCCATTCATCGGTTTGCCCATCGAGAATCGCCCGGCACCCCTTCAGCGTATCCCCGAGCGGAACCGACGCGCCCTCGCGTCCGGTAAACTGAGCGGTCACCGCGAAAGGCTGGGTCAGGAACCGAACCAGACGGCGGGCTCGGCGCACGGCCGTGCGATCCGCCGAGCTTAACTCCTCCATGCCAAGGAGCGAGATGATCTCCTGCAGCTCGCGATATTGCTCGATGAGTCTGCGGACCTCTTCGGCAAGCTCATAGTGCTCGTCGCCGACCACCCGTGGATCGAGCATCGCCGAGGTCGAGGCCAGCGGATCGATCGCCGGGTATAGCCCCTGACTTGCCATCTCGCGGCTGAGCACGATCGAGGAATCGAGGTGAGTGAAGGTTTCCGACACCGCCGGGTCTGTGAAATCGTCGGCCGGCACGTAGACGGCCTGGATCGAGGTAATGGAGGCGCCCTTGACCGAGGCGATGCGTTCCTCGAGCTCGGCGATTTCCGTGGTCAGGGTGGGCTGATAGCCGACGCGGGACGGAAGCCGGCCGAGCAGGCCCGACACCTCCCCTCCCGCCTGGACGAAACGAAACACGTTGTCGATCAGGAGCAGGACGTCCTGATGCAGGGAATCGCGGAAATGCTCGGCGACCGTCAAGGCCGACATGCCGACACGCCAGCGCGCGCCCGGCGGCTCGTTCATCTGTCCGAAGACAAGCGCCGTGCGATCCAAGACGCCGGATCGCTTGAGCTCCAACCACAATTCGTGGCCCTCGCGAGACCGTTCGCCGATACCGGCGAAAACCGATATGCCGCCATACGTCTCGACGGTCGTGCGGATCAGTTCCATGATGAGCACGGTCTTGCCCACGCCGGCGCCGCCGAACATGGCGGCCTTGCCGCCGCGCGGCAGCGGGGCCAGAAGGTCGATGACCTTGATCCCGGTGAGGAAGAGGTCGCGCTTGCCCCGTTGCTCGCCGAGTCTCGGCGGCTTTCGATGGATCGCCTGCAGCGGCACGTCCGAGCCGAAAGCGGCGCCATGGTCGATCGGTTCTCCGACCACGTTCATAAGCCGCCCGAGCACGGCTTCACCGGTCGGCACCTGAATCGGCATGCCCGTATCCCGCGCCACGACGCCGCACCGTAGACCCGCGGTTTCCTGCATGGCAACCCCACGGACCGTGTGCAAATCGACATGCTGCTGAACCTCGACGACCAACCTGTGCGGCCCATCCCATTCGATCTCAAGGGCGTTGTTGATCGCGGGCATATGTCCATGGGGAAAGGCGATATCAACGACCGAGCCGTTCACCCGGTTGACACGCCCGAGGCGGGCCGCGTCAGGATCGCGCCGATCGTCCACTTGAGTACTTGTATCGTTATCGGCCATGATCATAGCCCCGGATCGGCGTCAAACTGATGGGAACCGGATTTCCACCATCACCGTGCGGCCGATCACCTCGGGAAAGCAACAAAAACAATGGGATCACACGTGCCACCCCGATGCCTTGATCCAAATCAGTCGATCGGCAGTCATATCGTAACCAGTTGGCGTCCATCCGTGCTGCAGGCCGGTCCCGCGCCAAGGCAGATTGGGTGACCGTGCATCAAAAGAGGTGCCACGTTCTCATTTTCCAGCAATTCTATGACTTCACCAGAAGGGATGCCATTCCAATGCCGGAGTTGCGTCGATCGCTACCGCTGCCGCTGGTCGTGCTGTACGGCCTGGGAGTCACAATCGGTGCCGGCATCTATGTTCTGATTGGTGTCACGGCGGGGCGCGCGGGGATCCATGCGCCGGTATCCTTCGTCCTCGCCTCGATCGTCGTGGCCTTCAGCGCCGCCTCATTCGCCGAGCTTTCAGCCAGATTTCCGGTCAGCGCGGGCGAAGCGGCCTATGTCCGCGCCGGTTTTCAATCCGGCGCGCTCTCCCTTGCCGTTGGATTTCTTGTGATCCTTTCCGGGGTCGTCTCGGCGGCGGCAATAACGGTCGGGAGCACCGGATATCTGCGGGAATTCGTTGATCTTGACGATGCCGCGCTCGTTTTAATCATTGTCCTGACGATCGGCGTCATCGCCGCCTGGGGCATCATGGAGTCGGTGATTTTCGCCAGCTTCTTTACACTCATCGAGGCGGGCGCGTTGCTGGCCATCGTCGCCGTTGGAATTGGAAACAATCCCTATCTGGTCTTCGATCTGCCCCGGGTAATTCCACCCGTCGCGGATATCGGCGCCTGGGCGGGAATTACGGGCGCCGGACTTCTCGCCTTTTTCGCCTTCATCGGCTTCGAGGACATGGTGAACCTGGCGGAGGAGGTGAAACACCCCGAGCGCACCTTGCCGAGGGCGATCTTCCTGACGCTGGGGATGGCAACAATCATCTACTTCCTGGTCACGGCGGTTGCCGTCCTGTCCGTGCCCATAGACGAGCTGGCCGCTTCGCGCGCGCCGCTCAGCTTCGTCTTCAGTCACATTACCGGCGCCTCGCCGGTCGCCATCACCGCAATCGCCATCGCGGCGACACTCAACGGTGTCATCATTCAGATCATCATGGCCTCACGCGTGCTTTACGGCCTTGGCAAGCAAGGCAGCGTGCCCACCGTTTTTGCGAGAATTCACCCGCTGACCCGGACACCCCTGATTGCCATCGGAACCATCACTGCGGTCGTGCTGATCCTCGCCCTGGCGTTCCCGATCGAGGGCCTTGCCGAGTGGACGTCGCGGATTGTTCTGGTGATCTTCGCGCTCGTGAACATGGCGCTGCTGCTGCTCAAGCGGCGCGCCGGCACGGCGCCTGACGGCAGCTTCACGGTGAGGGCATGGGTGCCGGTCGTAGGCTTCCTCACGTGCCTTGCGTTGCTGGCGAGCGACTTCGTGATTTAGGCCGAAGCGCAGCATTTTCTGGCCCAGCGCCTACCAAGCGGCGGGGCATGGCTTCGGGGCGGGCCAGTCACCTCAAGCCGAGGATGTAGGCAATCGCATCGTCGGTCTCGGTTGGTGTCAGGATCAGGTCGGGCATCCCCTCGTGGGGCATGCGGAAAAACACCCGCAGGGAGGTCTCGGTGACGGCAGGGTCATCGGCGATATCCTGAAAAGCCGGCGCACCGACGGGAGAGGTGCCAATTTCTGCTTTCTCCACGCTATGGCAGGCGCTGCAAACCTCCCGCGCGAGCTTGCGTCCTTCCCAGGCGTTGCCGGGCAGCGACGCGGCCTGCGCGAAGAATGGCAAGGCCAGGAGCGGGAGGGCCGTCGCGCCCCACGACAATTGAAATTTCATGTGCCACTCCCGTGCTTGTAAGAATGCCGACTTTCGTCTGTTCAACTTGATAGCACATTTGGCCGCGGCTGTCCGGTGCCGGGGGTGGGTGGCGCCGGGCCATCGGTCGGATCCGCGGCGCGTTCGATCACGGCCGTGCCGGTGCGGGCCAATTGACCTGGGTCAAAGCAAACGTCTTGGGAAATCTCTAGAAATGGAACAATCGGGGGCTGAAATCACAGCGGAAAAAAAGGATTCATGGCCATGTTCACGCATCTCCTCGTTCCCGTCGACGGCTCGGAACATGCGAAACGCGCGGTGCAAGCCGCGGCGGACTTGGCTCAGCGCTATGACGCCAAGCTGACATTGATGCACGTTCTCAGCACAACGGGCAGCCTCACCGTCCCCGAGGAGCTCAAGGCCTACTCGGAGCTTGAGCATATTCGCATCACCGAACGCGATCTCATTCAAAGCGCGGGAAACGAGATTCTCGGAAATGCCGAGGCGCTCGCCCGCAAGAACGGCGCGAAGACTTGCCATGTTGAGCTGAAAACTGGCGATCCGACCACCTGTATCGTGGATTACGTCAAGAAGAACGGCGTCGACCTGGTCGTCATGGGCCGGCGCGGGCTTGGCGATGTGGCCGGCCTCTTCCTGGGCAGCGTCTCGCACAAGCTCGCGCACGCGACCGACTGCTCCTGCCTCACCGTCAAGTAGGCATTCGCCGATGGGCAAGGGCCGGAGGAGACGTCGCCGGCGTCGGTGCGCTCAGTTGCGTCATTCATAACAATCTCTCATGCGAGAAGGAGATCGACAGATGGCAGCAAAACGAACCACCCGCAAAACGGCTTCCAAAGCCAAGAAAGCAAAAGCGGGCAAGGCCCCGGCGAAACGCAAGGCGCGCAAGGCGCCGGCCAAACGGGGTGGCGCGGTGGCGCCGGCCGGACAAACGTCTCTGTTCCGGCCGCTCGTTGCGCTGCGCCGCCAGCTCGACGACATGCTTGAGGACGTGACGAGCCATTGGCCCCACCTGCACTTTCCACGGGTCGACTGGCCGTCCCTGAGCACTATCGAGAAGACCGCAGGCATCGTGAACTTCGACGTCAGCGAAAGCGATAACGCCGTGACCGTGACGGCCGAGGTGCCTGGCATGGAAGAAAAGGATGTCGAGGTCTTCGTCGACAACGGCATGCTCACGATCAGGGGCGAGAAGAAGTCCGAACGCGAGAAAAGCGGCGATAATTTTTATCTCTCGGAGCGGCAATTCGGCTCGTTCAGCCGCTCCATCCGCCTGCTCCACGACGTCGATGCCGCGAACATCTCGGCCCGCTTCGACAAGGGAGTTCTGACCGTGACGCTGCCACGGACCGCGGCCGCCAAGAGCGGGTCACGCCGCATCGCGGTCAAGTCCTGACCGGCCGTTCCGGTTGCGGGGCCGTGATCCGGTCGGCGGATCCGGCCCCGTAAGCAAGAGACCTGCAATCATGGCCCACAAGCAAATTCTCTTTCACTCGGCGGCACGCGAAAAGATACTCCGTGGCGCCAGCGCCCTTGCCGATGCGATTCGCGTGACGCTCGGCCCCAAGTCGAAGTCGGTCCTGATCCAAAGAAGTTGGGGAGCGCCAATCGTCTGCAACGACGGCGTCACCATCGCCAAGGAGGTAGACCTCAAGGATCCGGAGGAAAACCTGGGCGCCCAAATGTTGCGTCAGGCGGCGGAGCGAACCGGTGACGCGGTCGGTGACGGCACCAGCACCGCAACCATCCTGGCCCATGCGATCTTTGCCGACGGTCTGCGCAACGTGGTGGCGGGGGCCAGCGCCATCGACGTCAAGCGCGGACTCGATCGCGGCCTCAAGGCCGCCACCGATCATCTCCGCAGCCTCTCGGCGACGGTCAAGACCCACAAGGAGAAGGCCCAGGTCGCCACGATCTCGGCGCACAATGACCCGGCGATCGGCGACATGGTCGCCGATGCCATGGACAAGATCGGCGACGAGGGGGTCATCACCGTCGAGGAGTCCAAGACGACCGAGACCGTCTTGGAGGTGGTCGAAGGCATGCAATTCGACCGCGGCTACATCTCGCCCTATTTCGTGACCGATGCCGAGAAGATGGAGGCCGTTCTCGAGGATGCCTACATCCTACTGTGCGATCACAAGATCGCCGCCTTGAAGGACGTGCTGCCCCTGCTCGAGCAGGTGGTGAAGAGCGCCAAGCCGATACTCTTCATCGCCGAGGATATCGAGGGCGAGGCGCTGGCCGCGCTGATCGTCAATCAGCTCCGCGGCGCGTTGCGCAGCATTGCCGTCAAGGCCCCCGGCTTCGGCGACCGGCGCAAGGCCATGCTCGAGGACATCGCCATCCTGACCGAAGGACAGGTCATTTCCGAAGAGATCGGCGCCAAGCTGGAGAGCGCGCAACTCGACCAACTCGGCCGCGCCAGGCGCATCGTCGTCGACCGGGAGCATACGACCATCATCGGCGGCCTCGGCGACAAGGAGCGAATCAAGGGCCGCATCAATCAGATCCGCGCCCAGATCGACAAGACGACCAGCGACTACGATCGGGAAAAGCTTGAGGAACGGCTCGCCAAGTTGGCCGGCGGGGTCGCGGTGATCAGAGTGGGCGCGCCTTCGGAAGCCGAGATGAAGAGCAAGAAGGAAGCGCTCGACGACGCGATCAACGCGACGAAAGCCGCCGTCGCCGAAGGCATCGTGCCCGGCGGCGGCTTGGCTCTCTTGCGCTGCACAAGTGTCATCGAAGCTGAAGAACAGCTTGCCAAGGGCGACGAGAAGACCGGTCTCGAGATCCTGCGCCGCGCGCTGAGCGCGCCGGCCCGCCAGATCGCCGAAAACTCGGCGGTCGACGGCGGTGTCGTCGTCGCCAAGATGCGGGAGGGCGAAGGCAATCTCGGCTTCGATGCGGCGCGCAATACCTATGTCGACCTGGTGGAAGCCGGGATCGTCGATCCGACCAAGGTCGTGCGTGTGGCGCTTGAGAACGCCGTATCGGTCGCCAGCGTCCTGTTGCTGACCGAGGCGACAATCACGGAAATCCCCGAGGCCGAGAAGAAGGCCCCGCGCGACGCTGAAATGGCCATGTAGGCGCGCGGGCACGACGGGATCGTGGCCCGTGGCCGCTGCACGGCCCTTCAGCGTTCTTCCGAAGCCGCCGCGAGGGTCCTATCAACCTCATCGGCCAAGGCTCTCAGGTCTCGAGACACCATGACCGGGTGGCTTGGCGCCGTCTCCAGCCGGCGCAGATGGCCCGGGAGGCGGCCGATCTCCTTGGCGGTACGATCCCGTGCCGCGGCCAGCGTCGGCGGCGTCCCGGTCCGTCGTCCGGCACGCATGACCGGTTGGATCAGGGCCTGCCCCTCGCCGCCATGACCCTCCAAGGTCAGAAGATCTTCGGCCATGGTTCCGTCTTCGCGGTACGTCCGATAAACCTGCTTGCGGCCGGGCCAGGTCGCCTTGCCTTCCGAGCGTTTTCGCTTGGGCCGGCCCGCGTACTCCTGCAGCTTGTAAGCGCAATCGAGCGCCGGAGCGTCCGCGGACGTGGTCAGGCTGGTGCCGATGCCGTACCCGTCGATCGGCGCCTCGGTGGCGGTGTAGCGCTTCAGGATGGTCTCATCGAGGCCGCCGCTGGCGAAGATCGTAATCTCCCGGAGGCCGGCCTGATCCAGGATATGCCGCACCCGGCGCGCGTGCCCGGCAAGATTGCCGCTATCCAGCCGCACACCGCGGATGGCGATGCCGCGGCTGCGCAGGCGCGGCGCCAAGGCCACGACCTTATGGGCGGCCGCCTCGGTATCGTAGGTGTCCAGCAGCAGGACCAGGTTATTCGGCCGCGATTGCGCGAAAGCCTCGAACGCCGCCTCCTCGTTCTCGAAGGCCTGGATGAACGAATGGGCCATGGTGCCATAGATCGGGACGCCGAAACGGAGCAGCGCCGGTGTCGTCGCGGTGCCGGCGAACCCGGCCAGATAGCTGGCACGGGCCGCCAGCATCCCGGCCTCCGCCCCGTGCGCCCGGCGCAAGCCGAAATCGACAAGCACCTTTCCCGGTGCGGCCAGCACCATGCGGGCCGCTTTCGAGGCAATAACCGTTTGGAAATGCAGCAAGTTTATCAGCCGGGTTTCGACCAGCTGCGCGACCGGCAACGGCGCAATCACGCGCAGGATAGGCTCGTCCGGAAAAAAGACGGTGCCTTCCGGCATGGCATCGACATCGCCGGTAAAGCGCAGCGCGGCGAGGTAGTCGAGCATGTCATCGCCAAACCGCCCGCTTTGCGTCAGCCACAGAAGCTCGGCGTCCGTAAAGCGCGCCGCCGCGAGAAAATCGAGCACTTGTTCCAGACCCGCCGCGACCAGAAAACCGCGCGTTGCCGGCAATTTGCGCACGAAGAACTCGAAAACGGCCGGCTCCGTCATGCCGCGGTCCAGATAGGCCTGAACCATGTTGAGCTGATACAGATCGGTCAGGAGCAGACCGGGTGGCAGGACGTCGCTGCTTTCCGGACCGGCGTTGGCCGTGCTAGCCGCGCTCATCGTTGTCGTAGTCTTCGTCGGCCGTCAGCAGGTCGTAGACTTGCGCGGCCACGCCCGAGAGCGGCAAACGCTCCTCGCCCATGACATCGCTTTCGCCGGCGGCCCAGGCGACGGCTTCCTCGATCTCCTCAAGAGTCGGGCCGATGGCAAGAATCGCCGCAATTCTTGCATTGCCGATCTCGCCAACCAGGTGCACCACCATGTCGTGCGTGACGGCTTGCTTACTGTTCGGGCGTGTCGGTGTTTTTGGCATGGTATTGACTAACCCCTCGGATTTCTGCTTCGCGCCGAAGTCTCGCGTAAATAATAATGCTGGTTTACGCCCTTTCGCACATTGACCCACGTCAAAGTAGTAAGCTGACCGGACGCATAGCATAAAGTACTGTGGGGTGGGGTTTTATGACAACCGAGGCCGGGGCGCCGACGCGAAAGGGAATTGGGATGGGATGCGTGCATTTATGACGGACAATGTGCCCCTTTCAGCAAGCGAGCTGTGCTGGCGATGTGCTCCTGACCAGTTGGACTTCAAGACGACCGACGACCTGCCGGACCTGGACGATATCATAGGCCAAAACCGGGCCGTCGCATCGATCGGCTTTGCCGTCGCCATGCGCCAGCCGGGGTATAACCTCTATGCGCTGGGTCCGGATGGCATCGGCAAGCACACGATCTTGCGCCGCTTTTTCGAGCAGGCGGCGGCCGCGTCTCCGGTGCCGGACGACTATTGTTATGTCAGTAACTTCCAAGACTCGCGCAAACCGCGCGCTCTCCGGCTTCCGCCCGGTCGCGGGGCCATGCTTCAGAATGACATGACGCAATTCGTCGAAGACGTACGAGTCGGCCTGCGGAGCACGTTTGAGAGCGGCGAGTATCGTACCCGCCAACAAGCGATCCAGGAAGAGTTCCGGGAGCGCCGGGACAATGCGCTTGCTGAGATCGAGTCAGAGGCAAAATCACTCGATATCGCCCTTCTACGCACACCGGTCGGCTTCGCCTTCGGCCCGATGCGCGATGGCAAGGTCATCTCACCCGAGGTATTTCAGAGCCTCCCCAAGGAAGAACAGGAGCGCGTCCAGGCGGCGATCGAGGACCTTCAGGAGAAACTTCTGAAAGCCCTCCAGCAAACGCCCGTTTGGATGAAGGAGGCGCAGAACGCGATCCGGCGATTGAATGACGAGACCGCCGAGCTTGCGGTGGGTCACTTGATCGAGGCCCTGCGCAAGAAATACGCCGACCTGCCCGATACGCTGAACTATCTCGACGACGTGCGCCAAAATGTC
>Ga0315550_1001157_pt1 | contig 16427 bp, 14 predicted proteins | sample SalMarSW160190MG_2_FD_203100 | JGI IMG/M metagenome (GOLD analysis project Ga0315550, IMG submission 203100) | Salt marsh sediment microbial communities from the Plum Island Ecosystem LTER, Massachusetts, United States - Salt Marsh Sediment SW1601-90 ... | reverse complement strand
TATTGTATTCTTGAAAATCCATGCTATAATGCTATCACAGAAGACGGGGAATGGAAAGCTCGAAGTCCGCGGATTGGGAGTGGGCTGTGTAAGGCGATAAAGGGTTTGGGGCATGCAAGGGCCGTTATTTGTCACCAGAAAGGACCAAAATTGTCACCTTCATGCCTTTTTTTTGATGGGGAAGAGAGCAAGGTGAGGATTTTCAAGGGGTTACGGTGCGGTTATTATGGCATGATGTTTGCTTCATATCAGGGGTGATTACTCAGAGAAAGGGGGTGAAGTGCACCGTCAAGACCTTATAATCAGGGGGTAGAGTGGAGATTACCCAATGAGGAATGACCTAATGTATGAGTATATAAAAAATTAATTAAGGAGGAAGGACATGTTAAAGAAGGTTAGGAACAAAAAAGGTTTTACGTTGATCGAGCTCATGATCGTGGTGGCTATCGTCGGCATCTTGGCCGCCATCGCCATCCCGGCCTACCTCGATTACACGGTCAAAGCGAAACTTACTGAAGTCTCAGCGGCTATGGATGCCCTGGGCCAAGCGGCATCGGAGTATCATGCTGCTACAGGGTATTTCGCTAATAATGCCACCGCTCCTTATACCAACGTTTCTGGTTTTGCTTCTGTGAGTCGAGAGTATGTTAGTACTTGGGCCTATGACAATACGGATGATAGCGGTAATAATTGTAATTTCACAGCAACGCTCAACAATTTAACTCCGGTCGAAGGTAACACCTTGATTTTGCAGGTCCACTATACTGGCGGCGAGGGTTATTCGAAGACCTGGGCTGGCAACGTACCGGGCAAATTTCTGCCGAGAAAGTAGAAGCTAGAAGTTAAAAGAAAAAAATGGGTGCATGCAGTAGGGTATGTAGGAGTATAAGGGTTGGTCAGGTCTTGAAGTCATAGGCTATAGAGATACTTCAAGACCTGACAGCCCCTTCTTTTCATCTGTTGTAGTGGCATGGATGAGAGGGGAGGCAAGGAAGGTGAAAAGGGACATGAACTCAAAGAAAGGTTTCACCCTTATCGAGCTCATGATCGTAGTGGCCATTGTAGGGGTCTTGGCCGCCATCGCCATCCCGGCCTACCAAGACTATGTCAGCAGGGCGAAGATGTCGCAGGTGCTGGCTGTCTTCGATGCCGTAGCCACGGGTGCAAGTGAGTATCATGCAGCAGTGACGTATTTTCCATCGTCAAATTATGGTGCCAATAATCTTGCCTTCTACAGCGTAGAATACGCGGATATTTATTTAAAGGATCTTTCGGATACAAATTTTAATCTGGCTATCGTCGCTAACTTCAAGTCCAGCCTGAACCTCGAAAGTACCGAAGCAAGTAATTTCGGGAAGTTAACGATGATTCTTACTTATGATATAGAAAGAGGTTATGTTAAAAGTTGGACGATTTCTGGTCCTGGTACAACTATAGATGCTATTTTTATTCCGAAAAGGTAGGCAATAAGGTTGACGCAAGAGATTTTGGGCGAACGCCTAATTCTCGAATCATGTTCGTACTATTGCCGCTTGATACAAATAAAAATAGAGTAGATGCTGGTTTTGCTCAGTGTATTTGCCGTTACGATCCTACGCACATGAAAACAGGGGAAGAATGATAATGATGAGGGGGAAAGAGGGGGTTACGCTTATTGAAGTGATGATCGTGGTGGTCATCGTGGGTATCCTGGCAGCGGTGGCCATTCCCGCCTACAATGATTATGTCACCCGATCCCGCCGCTCCGATGCCTTTACCGCCTTAGAGACGGTCAGGGCTGCGCAGGAGATGTTCCGGGCAGAGACGGGTGCGTATCGTAATGCAGCAGATTTTGATGCAGGTTTATTGGCCGGATGCAACCCAAATATGGCGGGGAATAATTATACTATAAGTGTGGTAGCCGCAGCCGGCCCCCCCCCTACATTCACGGTCACTGCCACTGCCACAGCGGGTGGGAAACAGGCGGATGACAAGTATACGCGTTTTAGAGTAAATCAGAATGGAACACAAGAATATTACGATACAAGCTGGCACACGGGAAACTGGGAGAACCTGCGCTAAATCCACGCCAATCATCTATGGATATCCGGAGGTATTATTAAGGCTATATTCGTATTAATCATCAGTTCTCTCTTCGCTGTCACCCTTTTTTCCCCCTATATATTCTTTTGGTCCCCTACCTTACAGATGATACTCTTATGCTGGGCCCTCTTTCTTTGGTTTTATAGAGGGATAACAAAGGGGGCTTTGGAGATCAGGAAGGTCGCTTTTCCCCTCCCCCTTGCGGCCTTTTTCATTCTGGCCATCTTTTATGCCTTTCATTCCATAGATTATACTGTTAGCCGCGATTTCTTTTTCCAACTGGTCGGCTATATGGTGATTTTTTTTCTCATAGCTCAGATCATTTCTCCTAAAGAACAGCGCTGGGTCGCCTTGGCAGTCGTTATCCTGGGCTTCCTGACTTCTCTCTATGGCCTTTATCAGTACTTTTGGGGCTTTCATGATCTTATCGGCAAGATAGGGGAAACAGGGCTTTCTTATCCATCCCCCCTCAAAGAGGAGATCATCGGGCGCCTGGAAGGAGGTCGGGTATTTGCTACCTTTTTACTACCCAGCCATTTCGCCGCCTTTTTGGGCATAAGTATCCCGCTGAGTACGGCTTGTCTCCTAGCCCGCAAAGGGTGGATGAGATATCTTTTTGGGCTAGCGATGGGTTTGCAGATCTTCGTCCTTTATTTGACCAAGTCCTTCAGCGGGTGGCTCTCTCTGATCCTCGCCTGCGGGTGTTTTGCCTTTATATATTTTGGATATATAAAGAGAGTGAAAACTCGATATCTGATTGTCTCCTTCGGCGGTGTGCTTTTAGTGTTGGCCTTGATCTTTGCCGGGCTGAGCCTTACGAGGCCGGATAACCCGTTTGCCTCCATCGCAAACAATCCCATGGTGCTCAGGGTCTTAAACTGGGGCACTACGATAGAGATAATCAGGGATAACCCCTTGCTAGGGAAGGGTCTGCATACCTTTGGTTTCATCTATACCTCCTACCAAAAGATCGGTGTAAATGTCATTCACCACTCCCACAACACCTATCTCCAGTTAGGAGTGGAGATGGGGATTATCGGCACAGTAGTTTTCTTGTGGTTTGCCTGCTGGTGGCTCTGGCGCACGCTATACGTCTTTCGGAAATCAAAAGATAGAGCATCAAGGATCTGGACAGGGTCCCTGATGATAGCGGGCATGGCCTTTTTTATTCACCATGCCTTCGATTTTGAGTTCTACCTGCCCAGCGTGACGCTGGCGGGGTTTGCCGTCTTGGCCTTGGCCGTTGGTGCTCAGAAGAAGGATAAGGTTTATAAAATAACAGTAAAGAAAAACAGAAGACCGCTTTTCACAGCAGTAGGGTTCATGGGGGCAATAACGGCTTCCCTTCTCTTGCTCTGCCCCTTTTACGGGCAAAGGCATTTTCAGAGGGCAGAGAACCTCCTCGAATCAGGTCCCTATTTCGCACAAGGGGCTGCAGGGGAGCTCCAAAAGGCCATACGCCTGGATCCTCATAATAGTGAATACCATCACCGTTATGGGGTATTACTCGCTCAGAAACTCTCCCGCCAACAGGAGGGCGTTGTTGAGGTGCAAGAGGCCATACGCCTGAGCCCCTGGCGTCACTACTACCATTTTGATTTAGGTATGATATACTTGATCTCTGGAGAACGGGAAAAAGGCGTGGAGGAGATCAAAAAGGCCTCCCAGTTATATCCCCTGAATGAAGAATACCATCAATTATTGAGGTCTCTCTATCTCCAGATGGGAGCGAAGGCATTGGCCTCCCAGGAGGAGCAATGGATAGAACGGATACAGAGAGGGGACATGGATTGAACGTAATTTCCGTAGTAATCCCTATTTTCAATGAGGAGCAGAATATCGCCCCCCTCTATAGGGAGCTCAAGACCGTTCTAGGAGGTATAGGAACGGGTTACGAAGTCATTTTCATCGACGATGGCAGCGATGATGCCAGTAACGAGGTACTGCAAGGATTGGCCAAGGATGATAAAAGAGTCAAACTCATTCAATTTCGCAAAAACTTTGGGCAGACAGCTGCCATTGCTGCCGGAGTTGAGCATGCGCTGGGTGAGATTATTGTCACCATGGATGGTGATGGGCAGAACGATCCCCGAGACATCCCCCGACTTTTAGAGAAGATAAAACAGGGCTACGATGTGGTCAGCGGCTGGAGAAAAAACCGAAAAGACCCCTTTCTCAATAAAAAGTTTCCTTCAGCAGTGGCTAACAAATTGATCTCCTGGTTGACCAGGGTCAAACTGCATGACTATGGCTGCACCCTCAAGGCGTACCGGCAGGAGATCTTGAAGGATGTGCGCCTCTACGGCGAGATGCATCGCTTTATCCCTGCTTATGCTTCATGGGTGGGGGCGAGCATTACAGAGTTGGAGGTAGCACATCACCCCCGAAAGCATGGGAGATCCAAATACGGTCTTTCCCGAACCAGCAGCATAATCTTGGATCTTATCACCATATTGTTCTTACAGCGCTATTCCACTAAGCCCATTCGCCTCTTCGGTGGGGCAGGGATGTTATTGCTTGTTCTGGGGGGCTTAACAGGGTTGTTTGTCCTTTTGCGAAGGATCGTTTGGGGAGGGGTTTGGATCAGCCCCATGATCTTGATTTCCTTTCTCTTCATCACTATGGGGGTTATGTTTATTCTGTTGGGTCTCATTGCAGAAATCATCATCCGCACCTACCACGAGTCCCAGGGGAAGCCGATCTATGTCGTTAAGTCTATGATGAATTTTGAATAAGCGAGCTTTTTAGAATTTTACAACATGGCAAAATGGCGAGATAAGAGTAGAAAGTTCTTTGAATTAAATATACCCACATGGATTTTGTGGGTCGTCATTGTATCTTTCGTGTATGTTATCAGTCTTTTTATCGCCTATGATGTGGGGAAAAGAGTTCCACAATCAAAATATGGGGGATTTAAGGCACAAGAAACAAAAAGAGAAAAGGGCGATCCTATTAAGGTTCCCCTTTTTGTGCCGCCTGAAAAGGTACGTCACCATCCAAGGTTTCATTTCACCTTTGATAATGAGAAAGTCCTAACGCCCCTTCGAAAGAGGGAGAAGCTGGATCAGCTTATTGCTGGGGCGAAAACAGATATGGAGGTATTTCTCCGATTGATGAAGTGGGTCAGAGCTCAGTGGCTCCTGGGAGACCAGATCCCTACCCACCGATTGATGCGATGGCCATATTGGATAAGATACGGGCGGGAGAGACAGGAGGGTTTTGCGCCCAATACTGTTTTGTAATGGTACAATGTTTGCAAAGTTTGGGCTACAAGGCCAGGTATATAACGGTTAAGGGACATGAGGTGACAGAGGTCTGGTCGCCGGAGCTTTCAAGGTGGGTCATGTTGGATCCATTGTATGAGCTTTACATCAGTAAAGAAGGTACTCCCCTTTCGGTTCTTGAGATCCACGATATGATTTTAAGGGGTGAACATGATCTGGAGGTACATGCCAAAAAGGACCCTGGAGACCTGCGCGAGTATCTTTCCCGATATAAAAAGTTCGCTGTATGGGCAAAGAATGATCATGTCTCCTCACCCATCAATTTTTTAGATATCGACCGATATAAGATATACTACCTTGATGATCCGACTGAACGAATGCATGTTCCTGCAGGAAGCCTTTATACCTTATTCTCAGAAGACCTTTACTATAACCCACTCACGAGATAAGGAGGAAGTCTTACTATAAGGTCATGTGTGGCATTTGCGGGTTTTGTTTTTCCGATGAGAGACCGGTGGACCGTGACGTCCTGAAAAAGATGACTACGGCCCTACAACACAGAGGGCCTGATGATGAGGGGTATTATACCGATGCGGGCGTTGCCCTGGGACATCGGAGGCTGAGCATCATCGATCTCGATACCGGGAAACAGCCCATCCACAATGAAGATGAAAGTATTTATGTAGTATTTAATGGTGAGATATATAACTTTCCAGAGATAAAGAAGGATTTAGAGGAGAAGGGCCATAGGTTTTACACCAAGACGGATACAGAGGTATTGGTTCATCTCTATGAAGAGATGGGGGAGCAGTTGCTGGAGCGGCTCAATGGGATGTTTGCCTTTGCCATTTGGGATGGGAAGAAGAGGAAGTTGTTTCTCGCCAGGGACAGAATAGGTATCAAACCTCTTTACTATGCTTATAATGGAAAAGATATAGCATTTGCCTCTGAACCGAAGGCACTCTTACAACTTCCCTGGATAGAGGGGAGGCTTGACCCCCAAGGTCTAAGCCACTATTTGAGTTACGACTTCATCCCCGCTCCTTACTGCATCTACAAAGATATCAGAAAAATACCACCGGGTCACCAAGTCGTTTATCAAAATGGAGACCTCCGTTGTGAACGCTATTGGGACCTTGATCTGACCGATCGCTTCGAGGGGAGGCTGGATGAAGAGGAAATCTGCGAGCTGATTTGGGGTGAATTCTGTCGTGGAGTCAAGATGCGCCTTATCAGTGACGTCCCGCTAGGAGTATTGCTAAGTGGAGGCATTGATTCTACTTCGGTCCTTTCCGCTCTCAGATACGAGGGCGTGAATGATGTGAAAACTTTTTCAATAGGTTTTGAGGATCCGTCTTTTGACGAATCCAAGTACTTTCGGAGGGCGGCCTCCTTTTTCGAAACAGAACATCACGAAGAGGTCCTCGCCCCTCGCAAGCTCATTGATATCATCCCAGAGGTTGCATCCATCCTCGACGAGCCGCTGGCCGATGCCTCTATTATGCCCACCTATCTCCTCAGCCGTTTTACCAAAGGCCATGTAAAGGTCGCCTTGGGAGGGGATGGCGGGGATGAGCTCTTTGCAGGCTATCCCACCTATCAAGCCTATTTACTCTCTCGTTATTACGAACGCTTTCCCAAGGTGATAACGTCTCTTGCCGAGGCGATGGTAAAAAGGCTTCCTGTTTCCTTTGATAACATGAGCTTTGATTTTCGTGCAAAAAAGTTCATCAATGGTATTGCCTATCCTCCGGTGGAAAGAAATTATATTTGGTTGGGGACTTTTTCACCAGATATGAAAAAAAAGCTGGTGACCAATGGGATAGGAGAGGAATGGGGAGATTCTAATTCCTTCCACGTGTTACACGACTATCTCAATGGCAAAATTTTCAGTTCTGAGCTTGGCAAACTCCTTTATCTTGATACCAAACTCTATTTGCAGGAAGGGGTGTTGGCCAAGGTGGATAGGGCAAGTATGGCCCATGGACTGGAGGTGAGAGTGCCTTTTCTCGATCATCGATTCGTCGAACTGGTTACTGGGCTTCCTGAGGGATTAAAGCTTAAGGGATTTACGACGAAATACATATGGAAAAAGGCGATTAAAGATCGTATTCCTGATGAGATCAAAAAGAGGGGAAAGAAAGGATTCGGGATACCGATTGCAAAGTGGCTCTGCGGCGAGTTGAAAGGGTTAATGTTGGAGACGCTCTCTGAGGGAAGGCTTAAGAGGCAGGGAATCTTTAAACCTTCTGTCGTGCGCAAACTCGTTTCTGACCATCTCGCCCATCGGGTTGACAACAGAAAAAAGCTGTGGAATTTGCTCATTTTTCAACTCTGGTGGGATAGCTTTGGAGCAAGGAGCTGAATTATGGAGGATAAAGAAAAAAGGATCCTTTTGTTCTTTCTCATTGTCTTTTTCGGGTTCTGCGCTCTCTTTGCCGCCCAGAAGATATTATCTTTTGACATCTGGTGGCATCTCAAGACGGGCGAGTGGATATGGCAGCATAAGGCAATACCCTATGTTGATCCCTTCTCCTATACTTTCCGAGGTGCAGAGTGGATAGATTTTGAGTGGATCTTTCAGGCCGTGATCTATCCTATATATCAGTTAGGTGGTTTTGAGGGCCTGATCATCTTTAAGATCGTGGTCGTTTTATTGATCTTTGCATTCCTCTTTCTTACCTGCCGTGAGGTGGATGGGGGGAAAGGATGGTTGAGCGTCACTCTTCTTTTTATCGCCCTTTTGGTCGCCAGGGGGCGGTTTAAGGTTCGGCCCGATATTATTTTTTTGTTGTTTCTTGCGCTCTACGGTTATCTTCTCACCCTTCACAGAGATGAGAAGATAACCACTCGTCAGCTTATCATTCTTCTCCTCCCCATCCATGTTCTGTGGGTCAACTTTCATGGCAGTTTCCTTCTGGGGATATTTCTGGCAGGGGCATTTTTCCTAGGCAGATTTGTTCCCTTGGCCACGAGCCACCACCGAGATCTCAAGCCAGTATTTAAAGATAAAAAACTACAAGGTCTTTTATTGTTGTGCCTCCTTTTAAGTATAGCCTCCTTGCTAAATCCCCAGCTTTTCCGAGTCTTTCTCATCCCCTTTAAGACAGCTGGGTCAGAAACCCTCAGCGGAATCGTTGAATGGGCATCTTTGGATATTAGATTGGTGGGGCTCTTTGCAATCAACTCTACTATGTGGTTTCGTGCTCTGTTTCTTTTAGGGATTGTTTCCTTTGTGATCAACAGGACAAATTTCACCAGGGTGGAAAATGTGCTGATCTTCGCTCTTGTTTCATATATGGCCTTCAAACACATCCGCTTCACAGGAGCCTTTGCCATAGCAACAGTGCCTATAATTGTTTATAATTTCAGCCAATTCCAGTGGCAGGTACGTGGATGGAGATGGATACGAGTTTTACCAATTCTCATAATTATTTTTTTTGCTGTTCATGATGTGATTACCCTCCAAAAGGAAGCAAGGCTAGGTTTTGGAGTCTTGAAAATTTATCCTAAGGCGACAGTGGATTTTCTGAAAAAACACGATGTAAACGGAAGAATCTTTAACACCTATGGGCACGGTGGGTACCTCATTTGGCATCTCTATCCCGCTGTCCCCGTATTCATAGATGGGAGGACCCCCACCATCTATGATCAGGACTTTTTTTGGCTTTATTCTCTGGCGGAGCGGAAAAAGGAGTTGTGGGAGACAGTAGCTGAGCGCTACGGTATAGAAATTGTACTTGTGCACGATGTTCGGGAGAAGGGATATGCCAGGCTTTTCAATTGGTTGGATGAGGATGAAGATTGGAGACTCATGGCTTTCGATGATGTTTCAAACCTTTATATGAGAAAGGGAACGAAATTTGATAAACTTATACTACAACATGGATTTCGTTACCTAAGGCCATCCGATATCTCCATGGATTACGCCAAGGATAAGAAGGGTGATGTGAGATATCTCAAGGCCCTCGAGAGGGAGCTGGAAGAGGCCTGTCGAAGGTTCCCTGACGGATTCTACCCCTTTTACTACCTTGGCGTTTACCATCAGATCTATGGGACAAGAGAGCATCTTCAAGAGGCCGAGAAAGCCATGCGTATTGCGGTAATGAACCGTCCGGATTTACCCCGGGGTCATTATGAGCTAGGCTTTATCCTCATGAAGTTGGAGCGATATGATGAAGCAGTAGAGGCCCTCAAGAAGTCCATAAGGCTTAGCGACCGTCTCCCCGTCGATGCCTATTACTACTTAGGTACGTCGTTATTTAAGAAAGGTGAAATACGAGAAGCCATAAAGTTTTTGGAAAAGTATAGAGAAAAGGCAAGGTTCGAAACAAAGGTTGCAGCGTATCAATTACTTGGCATAGCTTATCTACAGAAGTATAAATTTCGAAAGGCCATAAGCTGCTTTGAACGCGTGAGATATCTCGAAAAACCTCATTGGGAGACCTTCACTAATATGGGTGTTGCATACTTTGGCTTGGATAAGTTGGAGAAGGCTAGAGAGTCTTTCGAACGGGCCATGGAGATGAGGCCTAATGAGTTAAAGGTAGTTTATAATCTGGCTGTCGTATATGAAAAGTTGGGGTTTATGGAAAAGGCAAAAAGGCTTTTTGAAGTAGCCTCTCGGTTTAAGCCCCAAACTCCAGAAGAAAAGAACTGGGTGCAAAAGGCAAGGGAAAAAGCAAAGTGAAAAAGACACTTGCAGTTTCGATTCTATGTCTAATTTCTTTTGCGCTGGGATGGATTTTTCATTATACAATGGTGAAGCCTCCCTTGAAGACAAAAGCAATGCAGCGTTGGGAGTTGAGAAAGACTCTGAATTTAGTAAGGGAAAAAGTTTTTGATATGGCCATTATAGAAGAAAAGGATATGGGGAGTTATACGAGAAGGCTTCTCCGCTATCGCTGGCAGGAATTTTCACTTGAGGCCTATCTTCTTATACCGAACCAGCAAAAAGGGAAAGTTGCGCCCATTCTAGCAATTCATGGCCATCACACAACAAAAGAGGATGTGATTGGCTTCAGACGTTCTCGCTTCGGTGTTGATTTTGGACTGAGGTTAGTGGAGAGTGGATTTTGTGTTCTTGCTCCTGACATCCCATTTTCGGAAGATATGAGAATTGAAGACCATATTGCACTGAACTTGATCATGGCAGGCACAAACCTTACTGGGATACGTGTTTCTTATCTCACGGCCCTTTGCGATTACCTCTCTTCCCTTCCCTTCATAGATCAAGAGCGCTTGGGTTGTGTCGGTTGGTCCATGGGAGGTGCCCTTGCTATGTACCTTTCAGCATTAGATAAAAGGGTGAAGGTTGTGGGGATAAGTTGCTATTTTGGTACGTATAAGGATATCTTTATGAGGAGGCGGCATACCACCGATAACTATATTCCGGGGATATTGAGCTTTGGCGAGATGGCCGATGTAGCCTGCCTTATCGCTCCCAGGCCTCTGTTGCTTGAAGGTGGGGAACAAGATCCAGAGTTTCCACGAGAGGCTTTTATAAAAGGGATAGAAGGCCTCAAGAAATGTTATAAAGGGCATGAGGAGCATCTCACCTGGCAGTTAATCCCAGGCGGTCATAGATTTGAGGGGAAGGGATTGGAGGAGTGGTTTAAACAGTGGCTTTAAAAGAGTCGTTTAAAGCATGGAACGAGGTGATGGTAAAGAAGTATCACAAGAAGACTTCGATATGCTACTGTTGGCTAACATGTTATTTTAACTAATTATATTATGATGGATAATTATCAGGAGAGTAGACAATTTTCTTTATTTATGTGCCTTCTCTTCGTCGCATCAGCATCACTTCTTATTCTACATCATGAGATGTGGCGAGATGAGATACAAGCATGGCTTTTGATAAGAGACGCAAGTTCTTTTAGGGAAGTTCTTGGTCATCTGAAGAACGAACTCCATCCTTTCCTCTGGTATGCTTTAGTCTATCCACTAAAGTTCCTCGTGCAAAGCCCAGAGACAATGAAACCCCTACATCTTTTCATAGGGTGTACAACGGTTTACATATTTTGTAGGTATGCTCCCTTTTCACGCCTTAATAAGTTGTTTTTCGTATTCGGATACTTTCCATTTTTTGAATATGGTATAATCGCCAGGAACTATTCATTGGTCCTGCTCCTCTCTGTTCTGCTGGCATCAATGTATGCATCAGAGCGGGCGAGCCCTACTATTATTAGCAAAACAAGATTATATGGGATAACTGCGGGTCTTTTTCTTATCTGTCAAACCCACCTTTATGGGATTATAGTAGGAGGTATTTTTTCTATTTTGATAGCGTGGGATGTAATCTTGAAGGGTGAACGTAGAAAACTGTTTGCCCTTTTGGGCTTTTTAGGTGGTGTGACCATTTTCCTTGTTCAGATATTTCCACCGACCAACTATTACACTCCATCTTTCGGTTGGGATCATAAAGTTTTGAGAATGCAACTTGCTTTACTAAGCGTATGGAGAGGATTTTTCCCTTTTCCTGCACCATTCTTACATTTCTGGAATAGCAACATTTTGGATATTAGTCGGTTTCTTTATTACTTACAACATCTCCTGGCATTCTTCGCTCTCCTTGGTTCAATCGCATTTGTTCTGACTTTAAGAGAGCTACGATCTGCTGTTTTTTATTGCGTCGGTGCTTTTTCAATTCTGAGTGCGATCTATGTTACCGGCATGTTGGGAATCAGATTTCCTGGATTTATATTTATCATTTTTATATTAGCTCTTTGGATAGGATATAGCTTAAAAGGTAGTGTGTGTAGGAGCAAGGTGATTTCCGTGTTGTTGCTCATCCATGTAGCTGCAACGTCTGTAGCCTACTACTACGACATGAAGTACCCATTTTCAGCTGCCAAACAGGCAGCCGGATTTATCACGAACTTGCGCTTGCGTAACCCCGTTATAGTGGGTTATGTGGATGCCACTACAATGTCGTTGGCGGGATACCTTAATACTCAAATCTATTATCCACAAGCCGATCGATTTGGGTCGTTTCTCACCTGGGATGAGACGCGCTTAGTAGTACTCAGCACGTGCGAAATAATCCGGAAAGCAGGGGAGGTGAGAACTAAAACAAAAAGACCTGTACTTGTTGTGTTGAGCTATATGCCGAAAGAAAACGAGTGTAGATACACTTCAGGTTTTTCTTTTACTTTATTAGGATGGTTTCCGACTTCAATAGTTGCAACTGAGGTATATTCGATTTGGCTTATACAATGATGAAATATTGAGTGAAACCATGAATTCTAAAAAAAGGGAGGGCATTTTAAAAGAGGATGAGAGGTTTGTAAGAGAGTGGGTTCAAAAGGGAAATCCTATTCCCAAAATAGGGATTTTTGTAGTTACGTATAATGCTGTTAACGCGCTTGCGCAAACCCTGAAACGTATTCCTTCCATTATTTTTGATATTATTGAAGAAATATTTGTGTTTGATGATGCCAGTAGGGACGACACATATCTCCTCGCCGAAGGCTTTAAGAAGGTTTACGGTATAGATAAGATGACCATTCGACTCCACACTCGCAATTTAGGCTATGGTGGCAACCAAAAAACTGGTTATCTGTATGCTATTGAGAGGGGTTTAGATTATGTAATATTACTCCATGGTGACGGGCAGTATGCCCCTGAAGCGCTCCCGGATCTCATTAGACCTGCATTAGAACAGAAAGCAGAAGCTGTTTTTGGATCTAGAATGCTCATTGCAGGGGAAGCGAGAAGAGGAGGAATGCCTCTCTATAAATTTATAGGGAATAAAATTCTTTCTGCATATCAAAATCTCATGTTGGATGCGACCCTCAGTGAGTTTCATTCAGGCTATAGACTCTACAGCATTAAGCTACTAAAGCGAATCCCCTTCACTGTCAATAGCGACGATTTTCACTTTGATACAGAGATAATCGCTCAAATTCATGAACTGGGGGAGAGAATACACGAGGTTCCCATTCCCACCTACTATGGAGATGAAGTTAGCTATGTAAGGGCGATAAAATATTCATGGAACATATTTAGGACAATGTTAGATTATAAATTGCACCAATGGGGGTTGAAAGAGGACATAAGGTTTAAAATTGCCGATAAAGCTCCTGTATATCAGCTCAAAAGTCATCCTTTGTCCAGCCATATGCAGATAATAGGTTTAGTTCCCTATGAAAGAAAGGTTTTAGATATTGGGTGCGCTAAAGGCATTTTATTACCTTCTTTGTTACAAAAAAGATGTGAAGTCTTCGGGATTGACGTTTTGGCGCCAATAAGTGTCGATGAGGGATTTTCTGCGTATCATCAGCTTGATTTAGTGAAAAAGCAACGTATTCCATATCAAGATGAGAGCTTTGATGTGATAATCTTGGCGGATTTCATTGAACATGTCATAAATCTAGATCCCATACTCAGTGAACTAAAAAGACTGTTGAAATCAGATGGGATTATTATCGTTTCAACAGGTAATATTGCTTTATGGCTTTATAGAATGCTTCTTCTCTTTGGTAATTTTCCATATGGTAGGAGAGGAATCTTGGATGAAACTCATGTCCACCTTTATACTTTGTCTACTCTTTTTCAACTTATGCATCGAGCTGGATTCAGAATTTTGAAAAGCAAGGCAACACCCATACCTTTTGAATTAGTCTTAAATAATCGATTCGGCAGAAGCCTGACGTATCTTTATTATGGCTTAGCAAGGATTTGGAAACGGTTATTTGCATATCAGTTTATTTTACTATGTGAGAAGGATGATTCTACGGACATAGCGAAGAATTAGAAAAATGAAACACTAAATCTGTTATTTTATGTGGTCAAGTATCACTGCATATTGGACGTTGGCGAAATGGCCGATGTGGCATGCCTTATAGCCGCAAGACCTCTGTAGTTTGAACATAAGAAAAATGATCCATAATTTTCTAAAGAGGCTGTTATGATAAGGAATAGAAACCCTCAAAAAACGTTATTAAGAGCATGAAGAGTATTTCACGTGGCAGTTTATAGAAGGCGGTCATAGATTTGAGGGGAAGAGATTGGAGGAGTGGTTTAAACAGTGGCTTTAAAAAAATCCTTTAGGGAATGGAATGAAGTAATGGTAAAAAAGTATAATCCAGGGGACTATATCTTTCACTCGAACTTTTTGGTGAGATTCGTGGAGTTAAAAAGATTCAGAAAGATTAGAGATCTTCTTCAGTTGAGCAATAATGACGACTTTTTAGATATAGGCTGTGGAAGTGGATACCTGCTAAATCAAGCGGTCTGCAAACGAGGAGTCGGGGTGGACATATCTGAGTTGATGGTTAAGACTGCCAGGGAAAATTGCAAAAATAACGGAAAAAAATTTATAGTTCAGTCAGATATTGAAAACCTTCCCTTTAAAAATAAATGCTTCAATAAAATAGTTTCTACAGAAGTAATAGAGCATATCCTGCGTCCCATGGTATTGTTAGAAGAAATAGTGCGTATTTCACGGAATGATGCGGTAATTGTCATCACTATTCCCAATGAGAAACGCATTAATTGGATAAAGGACATACTCTTTTCATTAGGAGTTCATAAACTCTTATTCAGGAAAAGCTATCGTCCCTCAAAAAGGATGGAGGATGAATGGCACCTTCATACGTTTGATATTAAAGAATTCAAAGAATTAATTGCAGGGAAGTTCATTATTCAAAAAATAGTCCCGATTCCTACAGTATTTTTCCCATTGCGCTATATTTTTAGTTTAACGAGGGTTTTCTAACAGGTTATTTCAAAGATATCTTCAAGATTACATGAGGAATCTATCAGATAACCGCTCTTCAGGAGGTTCAAAGTGAACATTGTTACGGATAGCGATGAGGGTTTGATCAAGAGGGCTGCCAAGGACATCGTTGATTCGCACAAGACCATTGCCTTGACCGGTGCGGGGGTTTCGGTGGAGAGCGGCATCCCCGATTTCCGCAGCGCCGAGGGACTGTGGAGCAAGTATGATCCAGAGGAGTATGCCCACATCAACTCCTTTCGATCGAATCCCGAAAAGATCTGGCAGATGATCAAGGAGATGATGGAATTGGTCCTGGGTGCCGAGCCCAATCCCGCCCATAGCGCATTGGCGGAACTGGAGCAGATGGGCCTGTTGAGCTCGGTCATTACTCAGAATGTCGATGGCCTCCATCAACGGGGAGGGAGCAAAGAGGTCATCGAGTTTCACGGCTCCAACCAATGGCTGGTGTGTCTTCAATGTGCGTATCGGCAAGAGGCAGCTTCGCTTTCCTTCGAGGCAATCCCACCGCGATGTCCGCAGTGTAGCTCCATCTTGAAGCCGGACGTCGTTTTTTTTGGGGAACCCATCCCCTGGGAGGCCCAAACCAGGTCCTTTGAGGAAGCGCGGACGTGTGATGTGGTGTTGGTAGTGGGGACCTCGGCAGTGGTCTATCCGGCTGCGGGCATACCAACCACCGCGAAGCAAAGTGGGGCTAAAATAATCGAGATAAATATGGAGTCCACCCCCCTGACCGGCTTCATATCCGATTATCTCATCCAAGGGTCTGCCGGCACCATACTCCCCAGGATCGTGGAGGAGGTTAAAAAACAGATTTCTTGAAGATATCCAACCCCTTAGGGAGTTGTTGGTAAAAAGACCTAATTTTGCCAGCAAGCCATGAGGTATTGCAAACAACGCGGTGAGATGCTATAATTAATTTTAATTCCATGAAAAAGCTATCCATTCCAAACCTTTCCCTCTTTTAATCCATTCCCTGACCAGGAAAAAGTCGATTTATGAACAGACATAAGAGAGTGTTTTGCTTATATTTATGAGGAGCGTCAGAGATAAAGGCAGATAGGGCGAATAGTTAGAGAGGCATGGATCGCGGATGAACTTACAGTTTGAAGATATAGAAGAGGCGAAGGCCCTCTTTGGTCCCCACAATGACCACCTGAAGGCCATTGAGAGAAACCTCGAGGTTAAGGTCCACACTAACGGTGGAAATGTCATTATTGAGGGGGATGAGTTGGATGTTGAGCTGGCCGGTAGGTTATTGAAGGAAATGCACACACTCGTGAAGCGGGGATATCCTATCTATGGCAGTGACATCGATTTCGCCATCCGTATCCTTTCGGGAGATCGTTCAATTAATCTGGAACATATCTTTCTCGATA
>Ga0315550_1001155_pt1 | contig 16447 bp, 12 predicted proteins | sample SalMarSW160190MG_2_FD_203100 | JGI IMG/M metagenome (GOLD analysis project Ga0315550, IMG submission 203100) | Salt marsh sediment microbial communities from the Plum Island Ecosystem LTER, Massachusetts, United States - Salt Marsh Sediment SW1601-90 ... | reverse complement strand
GGTCATGGCATCGAGCCGCTCGTAGCTGTAGACGTTATGAAGCCTCCACTCGTCGACGTGATCGGTTTGCAGCCGCTGGAGGCTGTCGGCCAACTGCCGACGAGCCTCCTCCCGGCCGGTCGCCCAGGTCTTGGTGGCGATCCACATCTCCTTGCGGCGATGCTTTGCCACCAGCCCGACTCTTTGCTCCGACTGACCCTCGGAGTAGATCCAGGCCGTATCGAAATAACGGATCCCCCGATCAATGGCGGTGTTGAGGATCTCTACGGCCTGCTTTTCATTGCAGCCCTCTTCGTCCACGATGCGCTGAGCGCCGAAACTGAGGATGGGAAAAGCCTGTCCGGTTCCTCCAAAGGGTCGTGTTTCCATCTCAGTACTGCATACCCATGCCGAAACCCATGGCCCCGGGACCACCGGGCAGGACGGTCAGCTTGGGCTCGAAGGTGACCTTGCCTTCGGCGAGGTTCTGCTCGGCCAGCTTGGCCGCATGGTTGCTGGACACCCCTCGAAGTACGACCTGCACCAGTCCGCCTCCGGCCAAAACGCCGAGGCTGGGCAGCAGATCCACGAAGCTCTGGCCTTTCCATGCATCCTCGATGTTCACGTAGGGCTCGGTGAAATAGTTCAGCTGGTCGAACTGCAGCTCACCCGGGAGCAGGAAGTACGCTCCGAGCAGAGTTCCCACACCTGTGAGCAGATCCAGGCTCAGGAACAACGCCCCCATGCCCGGATCATCGTTCATGAACTGACCCAACCCCGGGAGCATGAAGGACATGGCTCTGGATTTGGAAACGTAGGCGGCCTTCTGATAGGCGATCGAAATCTCCCCCAACAGCTCCTGTGCCTCCCCGACGGTCAGCTCGCCGAGCACGGAGCTTTCCCGTCCGGCCATGATGGCTTCCAGCTGCCGTTCGAGCAGCTCCTCCTCGGTGCCCCAAATGGGATGGTGATCCTTCATCTTGGGCTGGCCGGGAGACCCGGCAAAAAGCGTTCCGGCGGCAACCGTCACAATCAAAAGTACAACAAGCCACTTTCTCATGGCAAAACCTCCTGAAAATTTATCTCGGCTCTCTCGATCTGTGTGGGTTAATGTACTCATAGGGTCAGGGAAAAGGAAAGTTAAAGTGGAAACTTGACAGGGAGCCGGCAATGCCATCTAGTTGATCCCTGTAATGAGATACAGACCGATGCGCTTCGATCCGGATTATCGACCCTTCGTCGCGCCCAAGTGCATCTACATCATCCCGTTATCCGGGGATCCGACCCACTACCAGGTACTGATCCCGATCCGCCTCACCAAAAAACTCCTGGACCTTCTGATTCAGGACAAGCTGGAGATCCACCGCTTCGAGGGCTGCCCGGAGGAGGCGGTTGACATCATCAAGGCCCAACTCGGCCGGAGCTGCGCCCAGGGGCTCTCCCGGTATTCGATCCGGATGAATCAGGTGCTGGTCGCGGGAACCGTTCTCGTGGTCCTGGGAATCATCAATATCACATTGCCCGATCCCCTGCCGCTGGCCGACGAGATCCTGATGATCGGCGGCGGTGCGGGTATCGGCATGGTCGGATACCGAAACCGCCGCAGGGTTCTTCCGCTGCTTCGCGACAAGACGGACAGGGCCGTCAAGCAGCTCGAAGGGCTGGAATGCCACAATGATGTCTTGCTCACCCGAATCCACGAAGCGATCCGGGCCAGGAGCGCTCCCATCCCCGATCTTTCGACGAAAGAGCCGGTCGACCCTTTCGAATTGGAATCCCGGTGGCTGGTCGAATATCTCGACCTCCAGAAGCTCATCGATTCGAAGGTCATCACCTTCGAACATCTGGATTCGCTTCTCGAAGTGCTTTCCGACGCCCTCCCCCTGTCCAGATTTCTATCTCTGGAACAGAAGCTGCGAAAAAACCCGAAGGACGTAAACGCCAGAAGAGCCCGGGAAAGGATGGCCGAAAGATATGGACTGTCGCCGGATGCGTTTACCGTCTATGCCGAATTCTATCGCCTGGCCCGGGAGATCGTGTCCGCGGGCAGCACTGGTGGCAAGCGCGGAGGAGGGGGATACGGCGGAGGCAGCGGCGATGGGCGCAGCGGCGGGGGCGATTCCGGTTGAGCCGACAGCATCAGATTTCTAAAAAAGTTGGGACCGAGGGGTTTGGAACATGCGTGAGGACGACCTTTGAAAGGTACAAAAGCCAGCCCCTTTCCCCTCGATCACCAACTGGGAGAAGTGGGATGCCATGAAACGTCTTGCGCCTCTGGCATCTATATATTAGCAACAACCGTGCCACGTGCGGAAAATACCTGACAAATTATATTCCTCGACCCGGCATAGAATTATAGAGGCGGGCTTTTTTCCGATTCGATGGGGTTTGTGTTTCCGGTTACAGAAAGGAAAGTTGAGTCTGGATCAGTTACGATATCGTGACTAATCGGCACCGGCGGTCAAGGCGCCGCTGCGGGCGTCTTTCGTAATCTTACTTGCAAAGGTCGGATCGTCGTGCCGGATAAGCTCCGGAAGATCCCCGGCCACGCCAACCTTGTTTGCTTTGATAATCAGAACTCCGCGGATCCCCGGCAGCGCAGAGATACGCTCGAGCACCCCGGGGACATCCCGGGGGCTTTTTACCAGGTTGCAGGCCAAAGTTGCTGCCGCATCGGCCAGGGCACCGTCAGGAGCGACGACCGTGGCCAAGTCACAATCCCCGAAGCTAAAGCTGTGCCCCATAATGCTGGAGGAGGAGCAGATCGCCAGGGGCATCCGCCCCGGTTGGACCCTGAGGGCCAGCTTCCCGGACAGAGGGCTGTCTCCTGCGTACAGAGCTACGGTGACAGGGTCGGTCGAATACAGGAAGATATCGCCCCCATTTTCCACTATGGCTTCCCCGGCGCCGGCCAGGCGGGCCGCGTCGACGGCCAGGTGCGCCATGGTTCCGGCAACGGCTGCCATGGGTCCGACACCGGTCACCGCCGCCGCTGCCTGCATGCGCAGCGCCACCTCCGGGGCTCCGGCCAGCAGCTCCAGCGGCTCCAGGGATGAGACGAAATCGGGCTGCCTCTTGATGTAGATCTCCAGCGCTCGTCGCTGCCTGCGAATCTCCCGTTGAATGACCTGCGAATGGGTCGAAGCAATGCGGAAGTTGGCGCCCCGGTGGGAATAGCTCTGATAGCGCCTCATTGCTGCATTTTGTTCGATCTTTGTCCGGATTGCAACGGTTGGTTCGGAAACATCCTTGCCCTTATGATTGATGTTTCCGATAAATAACCTAAACGATGTTTCACCCGGAAAACAAGCTCAGAACCTCGTGGGATTTCTTTGTTCTGGCGGTTACCGTGCTGGGGGCGATAGTAATCCCGCTCTCGGTTGTCTTTGACCTTTCCTCCTCCCCGGCGGCGGCCTCGGTGCTGTGGATCATCCCCGCCGTGTTCATCGCAGATATTCTTGTCCAATTCAACACGGGCTTCTATCGTCTGGGCAAGACAATCACACGGCGCAGCAGCATCGCCCTTCGCTACCTGAGAAGCTGGTTTGTCCCGGACCTGCTGGCCGCCCTTCCCCTGGGACTCCTCATCAATTCGTTCGTTCCCGCCCCCGGTACCTTGCTGCTTTTAGTCAGTCTCAATCCGCTAATCAAGCTGATCCACTCGGGTGCGGCCCTCTACCGCATCGGCGGCACCCGTATCAATCCCGCGATCCTCCGCCTCGTGCTGCTGGTCTTTTGGATCCTGCTGGTCGCTCATCTTGTCTCCTGCGGCTGGATCTTGATCTCGGGAAATCCGCAAAACCTGGATTCGGCCCCGCTGTACATCCGGGCGTTCTACTGGACCATCACCACTCTGACCACCATCGGCTACGGGGACATTACCCCCACGGGTTCGGTGCAGACGGTATTCGTGATCTTCATCGAGCTTCTTGGAGCGGCTATGTACGGCATGATCATAGGTAACATCGCCAACCTGATCTCCCACATCGATGTGGCCAAATCCCAGTACAAGGACAAGCTCGACAAGATCAACGCCTTTCTCAACTACCGTAACATCCCTCACGATCTTCAGCGCAAGATCAACGACTACTACAGCTATCTCTGGGAGAGCCGCCGGGGTTACGACGAGTCCGCCGTAATCGAGGATCTGCCCATCGCCCTGAAAACAACGGTGGCCCTGCAGATGAACAGGGAGATCATCGAGAAGGTGCCCCTGTTTCAGACAGCAAGCGAGGACTTGATCCGCGAGATCGTGCTCAATCTCACGCCCGTCGTCTTCACTCCCGGAGACACGATCGTCACGGCGGGGGAGGTCGGCTTCCAGATGTACTTCATCAGCCAGGGAAGCGTGGACGTGCTCTCGGCGGATGAGCAGACCGTGTACGCCACCCTGACAGCGGGGCAGTTCTTCGGAGAGATCGCCCTGCTGCTGTCCATGCCCCGGACCGCGACCATCCGGGCCAGGGAGTACTGCGATCTGTACCGCCTGGACAAGGATAACTTCGACCGGGTCATCCAGCGCTATCCGGATTTCGCCGAACGTATCAACGAACTGGCGGAGAAGCGACAAGCTGAGAACGAGGCGATCCACCAGACCAGGGAAAACGAATCCAAGGAGAGCGAAATCCCCGAGGAGATCGAAGAGATTCAAGCCGAACGTACGGGCGGGGCTGTAAGCCTGCGCTGGAACTGGGTGCGGGACTTGAGGTACTATGAAGTGGTGCGCAGGAACTCGGATACCGGCAAGTGGGTCTATGTCGAGAAAAACATCCTCGAGCCCGGCATCACCGATCCCCACCCCGAAACGGATCGCCCGACCGTATACCGCATTCGAGCCATCAAAACATCAGGACCGGGCGCCTGGAGCGATCCTGTAGCCATCGAACCGGCTCCCGAGGAGCAAGAATCGGGAGAGTAGAGGCGGCGCCGTTTCCGCTAGATCGCCTTTAGCGTCAGAAAATCGAAGAGCAGGCTCCGTAGGGACAGTTGGAGATACAGCTCAGGCACTCCACACATTGATCGCTGTCGAAAACAATCTTCATCGTGCTTCGATCGGGGATGTGCAGAGCTTCGGTCGGGCAGTGAGCGACGCAGTTTCCGCAGCCGGTGCAGAGCTTTTCATCCCAACGAACACCCTTGTGCGCCTCGTCTACCTGTACATTGAAGGTCTTGACGAATTCCATTCCCCGGCGAATGTCATCGTCCGTTCCGGTGACATCGAGAACCAGATACCCGTACTCCTCCGGGGTGACCTTGGCACGAAAGATATTGATCACCAGGTTGTAGTCCTTCACCAGGTGATAAACGATCGGTTTCTCGGTTTCGCTCTTGGGAAAGTAGAGCATGAGTTTCTTGGTGATCATCGCCGCACCTCCCTGTTGTTCTGATCGACGATCTTCAGGCTCCCCATACTCTGGTTTCGAGGAAGAGGCTGGTAAGGCCGGGAGAGCAGAAAATCCCCCCGTTTGATCTCGTCCTTCAGCAGGTGGGCGATCTCCAACGCTTTGGAGTAGGAGGACATCGAACCGGTCAGGACCTTTTTCCCCTCGATGTTCACCTCCCCACTCTTGAGCTCGGCGTAGCTCAGGCGGCAAATCACCTTACCCGTCTTCTGCGGATAATCGTGGGCGTAATCAATTACGGGTGCCAGGATATCCCGATCCCGGACCGTGGTGCGCTCGAGGATCTCAGGGGTCAGGATGGGAATGGGGATACCGACACCGAGGGCCAGGGAGACGCCGTAGCCGATCAGGCTGACACCGCGGACAAACTCCGCCTTCATTTCCTTCATGTTCCCGGTCAGCGCAAGGGTACCGGCACCCTCCGTCGGCACGCCGCCCGAGCCCCGCTCGCAGGTCGGGCTGTGCTGAGTCCCTTCAGAATATACGTGCCCCTGGGTGCCGGCCAGCCACACTTTGCTGCCGATGCCGATGGTCTGGTAGAGGGGATCGTTGAGAAGGGGGGAGAGCTGTCCCGCGGAGCAGTAGCTGAGGTTCTGCATGTTCGGCTTGAGCAGCCCCAGGTAGGTGTAGATCGGCCGATCCGAGCAGTTGATCGCCACGTTGTAATTCTGGTAACAGTTGCGGGGATTGACCATGACCGCCTGATTCAGATCCCGAATCGACAGCCAGGTGCGGATCTCCTTCCGGGGATAATCATCCGTGCCGTAGGAAAGCCCGAAAAGCTGAACCCGTTCTCCGGCTACGAGTTTTTCGATGACGTGCCCTCCACCGTAGCGGAACTCCCCCGGATAGTACAGATTCGCCGGATCTCCCTGCCGCAGCTGAGTTGCGCCAAGAAAGACATCCACTGCGGCAATTCCGCAGTACACCGGGACGTCATCGAGCCAGGCTTCGCTGATGCGCATCTTCGGGGTGCTGTGGCCGAAGTTCAAAAAACAACCGGAGGAACACATCGGCCCGAAGGTGGCCGTTGTCACCACGTCCACCTCCTTGGCCGCAGCTTCCAGACCCTTGCGTTCGACGTATTCGATGATTTCCTCGGCGGTCAGGACAACCGCCTTCCCCGATTCGATTTTAGCATTGATCTGCGCGTAACTTCTTATCGCCTCGTTTTTCATCGTCCCCTTTGGTCAGCCGACCCCTTTCTCTTTAACCCCTACAGTAACACCTTTCCATGGAGTGTGAAAAGTTGTAGCTTCCCCTATAGTTATATCATGAACGTGCAGCGCTATCGCATGGAAACCTTCGAGGCGCAGAGCCTGGCAGGCAATCCGTTGGGAAGCCCGGTACGGCGGGGAATCCACATCTATCTGCCTCCGGGGTACTTCGATACAGAAAAGGCACACTATCCGGTCGTCTACTTCCTTCACGGATATGGAGCCGACAACGACAATCCCGTGGTGAACTCGCGGAAGGGCCTGAAGCACAGCTATCCCCTCGTGCTGAGAGTGCCGTTTCGAAAGTACTTCACCCGGGTTATCACCCTTGAACGGCTGGACAGGCTGATCCTGTCCGGAGAGCTCCCCCCGTTCATCCTGGCGCAGCCCGACGGCAGCCTTCATCTGCCCAACATCTACCACGCCAAGGGACTGGACGGAAAGGTCGGTACGAAAGGAAGCCTGTACACCGACTCTCCATTCAGCGGGAATTACGCCACCTACGTGTTCGAGGATGTTCTTGGCTATGTGGAGGAGCGCTATCGGACCATCGGCGAGAAGAGCGGCCGTTACCTGATGGGCGGATCCATGGGCGGCTACGGGGCTCTTCTGGGAGGAATCCTCCACCCGGATCGCTTCCGGGCCGTCGCGGCCTTGAGTCCCAGCATATGCTGCTTGGATCTGCTGGATTTGAAGTTTGTCGTGCCCTTCAATCGAATCCTCTTCGGGGAAGCCAGGGCCGAGGAAATGGGCGGGGAGGAGCTGGGGGATATCATGGATACCTGCGATCTGGTGTTTTCCAAGGATCGCCCCCTGCTGCCCACCATCGAGCGGGACGAGAAGGGACGAGCTGTCCGAATGGACGATCAAGCCCGGGAGAATTGGGCACGATCCGATCTGGGCTACCTCCTGGATCGCCATCCCCACGCCTTCGGCGAGGTTCGCCTGCAGTTCAACTGCGCCCAATCCGACGAGTTCGGCTTTGCCGGACCCGGCAGGCGCTTCCACGCCCAACTCGAGAACAGGGGAATCGAGCACAGCTTCGAGATATACTCCGAGCAGAAGGCTGAGCGAATCTCACCCCACATACTCGGAATCGCCTGGCACGTCCTACCGGCCTTGAAATTTTGTCTTCGAAACGACGATGTCTATCCTGTTTCCAAGGCGGGCAGCACGATCTGATTCGCTTCGTAGAACTGGGGCCCCAGTTCGGTCAGTACCGCGGCAACATCCCGTTTATCCCCGTCGATCCCGAGAACGGCAAAACCTCGCTCGCCCCTGCTCCCTAGCTGGAGATCCAGAATGTTGACGCCGCGGGAGGCGAGCGCCGAGAGCAGGATCAGCAGGACCCCGGGGCGGTTGTTGTGAACCGTAATCACCATATGCGGGGAAATCGGGATGGGCAGATTGACACCGTCGACCTCCAGCAGGTAGGCCGGAGCCGATTTCAGGGGCGGAAGATCGATGCGGGGATCCGTTTCGATTCGATAGAAGCGATCCGAAGCCGTGCCCATGACGAAGTCTACCGCCACCCGGATGCGTTCCTCCGCACCACTCACCGTGAGGTAAGCGGTTGCCGTGCCGTCGGAGAGGGAGTACAGCCGGGTGGTATCCACGTTGATCGCCTCCGAGGCCAGGGTGTTGAACAGAATCGAGAGCGTACCCGGTGTGTCGGTGTGATGGGAATACAGGCAGGTCAGCCCGCTTCCTCCCGCGGCCTCGGCATGTGCCTCATCCGAGCTGTCACTCAAGGTGATGGAGCGATCATCCCGCCGAACCCGCAGGGCATTGTAATCGCCCAAGGACACCGATCCGTCGAAGATCGGAAGCAGCTCTCTGAAAGAACCGCCGAAGGAAAATTGCGGGGTTTTCTGCCGTAACCGAGGCTCAAAGCGCAGTTTGAGTATCTCCACCCCGAGGTTGAGAATCCGGAAATACCCGTCGTCGCTCTCCAAGAGCGGCCGTTTTTCCGTGATTCCCCGGGAGAAGGTCACGTAGTGGCGGTACCCCGCCTCCTGGGCCAGCTCGATACCCCGCCCGTAGTCCCGGCCGATCTCCTCGACGTAATGGGAATCACTGCCGATGGCGATGGGAATGTGCAGCTGCCGCGCCCGCTTGAGAAACTGCAGATCCGGATACAGGCCGCAGCCCTTGCGCAGCCCCGACAGATTGACGTCCAGGGCCAGATCGAGATCGCTGATCATCTCCAGGAGGGTACGCATCCTTCGAGCCAGGAAGTGTGCCGAATGCTCCACATCCTTCATCGTATCCGGCAGAGGCGCGTAGAGCTTGGGAAGATCCAGGTGTCCCACCACGTGGATCATCTCCCAGGAGGTGTCGATCATCTCGATCATCTCATCGAGGTATTCCCCCCAGAAGGGTTCCACCCCTCCCCTGAGCTCGATCAGCCGCTCGGTATCCTGCTTGGAACCGTCGTAGGGTATGCCCTGATAGGAAAAATGCACGGACCCGATAACGAAATCCACACCGAAGGCTTGAAAGAGCTTGGAGCGATTCCACTGCAGACCCAACTCCGGTCCCATCCACTCCAGCTCTATGCCGTAGCGCAGGCGGATGCAATCCCTGTAGCGTCGTTTCATCTCCTCCATCGTGGCGGCGTAGGAAAAGAAAGCCGCATCCCCCCGGATGAACTTGACCTCCGTATCCCGTTCGCTCTGATAGCGGAAGGAGGTCAGCCTGGGAGAATGAATCACAAAAGAGAGGGAGGGAAAACCCCTGGCGATGGCCTGCTCGACCACGGCCTCGACATCGTCTATTCCGTGTTTGACGTGGTCCTTGCCCGTGCCGACGTGGATCCCGTGGGTTTCCCAGATGAAGGGGTTCATGGTTGATTATTTTGACCGCTTCATCGAGGATAGTCTACAGTACCTATGCGAGGAGGCTCTCCATGCGCCAACACTCGAGAATCGTGGTCCTTTCTCTGCTGCTCCTGCTCCTCACTGTCTTCACCGTCCAGGGAATCGGGGTAAGCTTTTCCTACTTCCTGCCCCGAAACGGCATGTTCTCCCACCCCGTACCTCCTCTAACCTTACGGGATATCGGCATAGACATCGGCCGCTACCTGGGTGTAGCAGGTTCCCTCTCCCTTTACAGCATGCGAGGCATGGGCATCAGGGATGAGGGGGGTAAGCCGATCGATACCGGCGGACCGCTCATCGGTCCCTTTCTGTCCGTGCTGAGCTCTGCGGTGGGGAAGGTCAGAGTGCCGCTTCAGCGGCTGGAGTTGGAAGCCAGCGGCGGGCTCTTCGGCTGCTACAACTTCGATCCGCCGCTGATAACGGGGACCCTGGACCGTTACCTGGCCACGGCTGACGGGAGCGCCTACGAAGCGGTGAGCTCTTCTGTCAACACCGGGGGGCGCTGGGCATGGGGATGGGTGTTCGGCGGCAAGGCCACCTACTTCGTAAAGGGCCAGATCGGCATCGCCGTCGGCGCCAACTACTACCTCGGCGGCGGGAAGCTCAAGCTGTCCGGGAGTTATGATGCGTATGACGCGAGCGGACGGCTGGCCGATGATGCATCACTTCCCGCCAACCTTCAGACAGCCCGGCTCGACTACACGGGGCTGGAGATCATCCTGGGCGTGGAAATCGAGCTTTGATCTACTTTGCCGTGCCCGCCTTGGTGCTCCGCCGGTGCAGGCGGGAAAGAAAAAAGGCAATCAGGAAGAACAGCAGGGCGGAGTTGATGAACACCGCCTTGAAATCCAGATAGGCGGCCAGGACTCCTCCCAGCATCGCTCCCACCGACCAGCCGAGTGACCGGGCGCTCCCCGAAAGCCCGAAGGCGCTTCCCCGCCTCTCTACGGGAACCTGCCTGGACAGAACGACGTTCATGATCGGGTCGATCCCTGCCGATGAAAAGTCCCCGAAGAACACAAACGGAAGCAGGCCCCACAACGTGGGGAGGAATCCCTGGGGCAGCAGAAAGAATCCGGCCAGGGCGGCGCAGGCCATGCCGATGACAAAGGGTCTGCTCCGGTCCACCAGCCGGCCCACCACGATCCCGGCCAGCACCGCCGCCACGCCGGCCACGGCGTTGATAAGCCCCGCCTGAGTGGCGATGCCTAATCCCGGCACGGCGATCTCCTTGACCAGAAGCGGGTACATCGGCCGCGGGGAGAAGCGGGCGATCCCGAACAGCGCAAACAGGCCGATGAAGGGGAGGATGCGCTGCTCCCGGACCAGCTGGGTCAGGTTCCGCAGGATGCGCAGCGCTTCAGCACCGACCTGAGGCGAAAAATCTTCCCTGACCCAGAGCAGGGCTATGAGGAAGGCCAGCAGCAGGGTGATCGAGGACAGAAAAAAGGCAACCCGGAACCCGAACAGGTCGGCGAAATAGCCTCCCGCCAGAGGCCCCACCGCATTTCCCGTGAATACGGCGGAGTTCATGATGCCGATGGCGAAACCGATGCGCCTGTCCGGCGTGTTCGATACCACCAGGGTCAGGTTGGCGATCACCGTCCCGGTGAAGGCTCCCTGCAGGATACGCAGTACCAGCAGCAGCCCGGGAGTGCGGACCAGCCCCATGGCGAACAGGATGCAGGCGCCGCCCAGGTTGGCCCGCAGAGTCATGGGTTTTCGCCCGAACCGGTCGGACAAAAAGCCCCATATCGGGGTCATGACCGCAAGGGATACGCCGGACCCGGCCATGAGCAGCCCGCTCCACAGCCTCAACGCCTCCGGATCGGTTATACCCATCTCCTGAATATACAGGGGCATGAAGGGCAGGGCGAAGTTGAATCCCATCAGGGACAGAACCTGGCAGATCCAGAGAACAAACAGATTTTTTCGCCAGTCGATCACGTCTGTACTCCGGGAGCAGCATCTCCTATGCGGGTAAGCGCCCAGGCGGCGGCCTGCGCCACCAGGGGGTCGGGGCTCGAGACATGACCGGCCACCAGGTCGCGAAGAACCGGATCCCGGCGATTGCCCGCGGCCAGCAGGGCGTTGCGCAGGAGGGTGCGCGGCGGGATCCAGGACCTGGCCAGGGCGCTTCCCCGGATACACTCCTTGAACTGCTCCGGGGAGAGGGAGAGCAGATGCTTGAGGGAGAGGCTGGGGCCCAGTTCTCCGCGCCGGGTAGCCGTTTCCGCACCCGGGTTTCTGTTGTACGGGCAGACATCCTGGCAGCTCTGGCAGCCGTACAAGCGAAAAGCCCAGGCCCGGCGGTGGCTTTCAGAAAATTGCAGAGGTTCGGTACAAAGCGCCTGGAGGCAGCGGCTGTCATCCAGACGGCCCGCCTCGCTCAAGGCATCTGCCGGACAGGCATCCTGGCAGGCGCGGCAGGAGCCGCAGAGGGGGAACCGGGAATCCGCTGCTCCTGCCTGATCCGTCGTAAGGCGGGGGCTCGAGTTCCCGATCACGGTTGCGGGAACAAAGAGTCCGGCGATGACGAACAGCGATCCCATTCCGGGAATGAGAATCAGGGTGTTTTTACCGTAGGAACCCAGACCGCTCAATACAGCCAGCGCTTTCTCGGGAAGACGGGAGTTGCAGAATATCCGCAATGCCTGTTTGCTGAAACCGCAGGTGTTACGCAGGGCGCGGGCCACGCTCTTCAAACGCACCACCGCCTCGGCGTAGTAGTTCCTCCTGGCGAAGGGAGCGATCAGCGCGTGAGGATTCCCCGGCTCGGAGAGGTCCTCCGGTTCCTCCCGGTGGCAGGACAGCGCCGTGATCAGGAAGGTTCCCTCCCCCAGGGCGGCGATCTCCGGATGCCGGGAAAACGCTCGAGGAAGGCCGGCACTGGGGACAAAGGCAGCGGCGCCGAAGCCCTGTTCGCGGAGCAGAGCTTCGAGCTCCGCGGCTTGGAGCTCGATCCGGGAGGGTAACACGAGAACTATCGCCTCGGCACAGGCTGTGGAGTTACGCCGCCCGTATTGCCGCGGGCGAATCCGCCGCCGTATCCGTATATTTCGAATCCGAGCAGGACCAGAGGCCGCCCTTCCCGAGTCATTCCCAATCCGGCGTACAGATCAATGGGGAACCCCTCGTCCCTGGCACCGGCCTTCAATTCAAGATGGAAGGCGCCGCCGTAGCTCAGCTGCAGCTGTTGATCCTGGTTGAAGGCCAGACTCAAGAAGGGCACGAAGAACATGTCCCCGAAGTACAGTCCCGGATTCCACAGGCCGCCCCTGAGGCGCAGCAGGGGGATGGACAGGTTGGAAAAAATTAATCCCCCCCAACTGGTCGACAATCCAGCGCTGTAGCCAGGAACCGTCGGTAGATCCCAATTCACAAGACCTTCAAGATCGTACACCCCCATCGCTTCAATACTAACTTCGGCGCCCAGGAAAACCAGGGATGCGAAGAGCAGCGGGTTCAAGGCATACTGGGTCGACGAACCGGTCCAGTCCTCTACATAAGCCCAGGGCAAACGAATCCGGATGCCAAAAGACGAGCTTGCCCCCTGGAACACCAGGAGCGAGAACGGAGTCAACTGCCGCCTCTTATCACCCGATTCCCACTCCAGGACTCCCATTGTGCCGAGGGAAAAATAGGAAAATCCCTTCTTCAGACTCTGATACAGGGGCAGCTCCAGGGTGAGCGCCACTTCGACCAGCTCGACTGCTGAAGGAACACCGGCAGCTGTCAGATCAAAGGTCGCGTTCAGCGGGGCCAGGATGTTTGTCTGCAGGCTGGCCTGAACCACCGGCCGCACCTCGTCGGAATCGTAGTACCCCAGCGCAACGTATTGGAAATCCCCAAGGGCGCTGGCTCCGGCGATCCCGGCACCGGCCTGGTAGGTCAACAGATAGGGATCCAGGGAAAACACGGGGAAGAGCGTTCGGGGGCGTAGGGATGCCAGGTTATCGTAGTAACCGCCCCGGCGAATCACGGCGTCGGGGATGTCCAGCTCGCCAGCGGATGGCACTCCGGTTGTCCGTTCACTGCTCGCCGCCACCCCCTGGGGAGCCGCCTCGATCGGCACGGTGATCGGCCGGGACAGCGCCTTTTCCCGATACAGGTCCTCTCCTTCCGTATTCAAGCCGACGTAGTACAGGGTGCGGCTGTCCGCATCCCAGGCCGGAGACCGGGCGAAGTCGCTGCTCACCGATCGATACACGACGCCGGTGTCGATCTGGTATTCGTAGAGGGTGCGCTTGGCCCCATAGGTGGCCGAATAGAAGAGCCGGCCGTCAGCCAGGCAGAGCTCGGCTTCCTGGAAGGGTGTGTCGTGCAGCTGCTCCAGGCGGATCTCCGCCGGGTTCAGCCCGGACAGAGACTCACCCCTCCCCGTCCAGCCGGGAATCGAGATCCGGTAGATCCGGGCGTTGTTCCAGTCGGCTCGCGCCGCTACGAATATATTCCGTGCGTCCGCAACGATGTCGGAGACCAGCAGATCGGTGACCAGCAGCGGTTCGTTCGTCCCGCCGGCAGGATCGTGCAGCCGGATCACCGACCCGAAGGCATCCTCTCTATCCGCGGCGGTCAGGATCGTTCCGTCGGCCAGAACCTCGAAGGTTCGAAAGGGTTCCTCCAGCAGCCTGCGGGTGCGCCGGCTGCCCGTTAACCGCGGTTCCCGCCCCCGGGTGGCCGTGCCCCGGCTCTGACCCTCGGCGCCCAGTTCCCTGCTGTACAGAACCGATGTATAACCGAAACGGTTGCAGAAATGATTGTCGTAACCGCCTTCGATCTCCTGGAGTGCATAGAAGAGTTTGCCCGAGCGGACCCGCATCGGTCCGGTGAAGGGTGCGGAACTGCGAAGCAGCACCCGGCTGAGACCGCTTTTGGGGTCCAGATGCAGGAGCTGATGCTGCCAGTTCTGGGAAAAGGGCGAGGGTTTCACGGGGAAGACGCGTTGGTAGTACAGATCGCCGTCGCCGAACACGGGACTGTCCAACCACCAGCCGTGATCCGTGAGGGCGGTCTCGGATCGTTTGAAGGATACGCTGGTGCGCATCAACTCCAGCTGCCATTCCAGCCAGAGGCTGCGGATCGACTCTCCGAATACCTTGCGGGCGCTGCGGTCCAGACCGGCTGCCGGCAGGGCGGGGGACAGGTAGGAGAGGATCGAGGAGCTGTAGTGCATGAAGAAACGGGAGACCTGCTCCCGGCCGAACCTAAGCACCAGGAACTCGACGAACTGTCCCCCGAACAGGTACGGGCCGGTACCTCCCGGGAAAACATCCATATTATAGGTGGCCTGAACGATCGACGGCAGTCTTCCCCTCTGGGCCAGGATCGTGGCGTAGGCATCGAACAGTCCCTCGTTGAGCCTTCCCTCGTAGGGGGAGGTACCCGATTCGGCTACCACGCAGATCCCCTCTTTGAGCCAACCTGGGGTGTAGTTCCCCGGTGCCATGGTGTTGCCGAACAGCACCGTCAAGAAGGCGGGCAGACCTTGGGCGGCGCTGAGATGCCTCCAGTGGGTGTACTCGTGCACCCCCACCAGGCGCCACCAGTTCTGGTGATAGCCCAGCTCGCCCCGGGAGGGGGATGAGCGGAACAGCAGGATACGGTGGAAGGTCACATCGGTCAGCCCGTTGCTCTCATTCCCGATGTCTTCCAGAACGACGGCGACCCGGCGGGTCGGTGCGCCGACAAGATCCCCGGCATAGCTGCGGTAGTACTCGAGCACTTCGAGGATTTCCTCGGCCTCCTGCTCCCGTCCACTCGGATAAAAAACTGTAAAGGCTTCGGTTTTTAGCGTTTTCCAAAGACCGAAGACGGGCAGAGAGACAAATAGACAGAGAGACAGAACGAACCAGCGACGAAACATAATAGACCATGATAGCCGAATCCTCCGAGAGGAGCAATGTCGGGTGAATTGACAGCGGAAAGGGTTTTCTTTACCCTATTGTCATGCAGGACGGAACAGGCGCCGGTAAATCTCAAACCGGATTTATGAAAACGTTGGCCGATCTCTTTGCGGGAAGTTTCGATCCCAAAAAAGAGAAAAAACGCATGCTAAAGTCCGTCTCCAAAACCCTTCGCAAAATCGGCGCCAAGTACTATAACACGAAAACGGGAAAGGTCGAGCCGGGGCTGGCCAAGCTGATGTACGAGTTCTACACGACCTTCGCTCCGGCACAGAAGATACTGCAGCACGCCAAGTCCTCCAAAGTACTGAAAACCATCGTTATTGAAAGTGTGCTGGACAAAGATCAGCTGGCCCTCAAGGAACGGCTGAGCGAAGAGGTCATCCAACAGCGGGCGAAAGGGACAGACTATCGGCACCTGGTCAATGAGGTCAAGAATGAAACCAGGGATTTTTTCGCATGTTTCGACATCAACCGTACCAGAGAGATCAATGAGAGCTACCATGACCTGTCCATCCTGCTGAACCTGATCCACTTCGACTATCACTATTTCTTGAGGAAATTCGATCCCCACCTTCCCGAGGGAAAACCCAACTACGCTCCCCGTTTCGAGAGTACAAATGCCGAATACGTGAACGAAGAGCTACAGGAGTTCCTCGAGATCCTGCCGGTCTTCGACCCCGCTCAAAACTGGAACGCCCACTGGGACATGCTCCGCATCTACCGAAACAGCGAAATTGTGGCCAAAGACGCCTGGCGAAAGCTGTTGGCCTTGATCCGCAAATTGCGCAGAACCCGAGAGCTGGAGCTGCTGGTACAGCTTATCAAAGAAGATCCTTTCTACAAACCGAAGCTCAAGAGCGAGGCGGAGAATATCGTCGACAATTTTCTGTCAGTAACTCGCCGCCAGGTCGACCTGACGCTGCAGAAGATCTCCAAACAACAGCGCAGCAGCAAGATCCAGAGCCTGCTGAAATCCCTGTTCGGGACCTCTTCCTACAGCAGGCTCATCAACTACACCGAAGAATCCAACGAACTTTTCGCCAAAAAGGGTCTGGGTGGGT
>Ga0315550_1001152_pt1 | contig 16456 bp, 15 predicted proteins | sample SalMarSW160190MG_2_FD_203100 | JGI IMG/M metagenome (GOLD analysis project Ga0315550, IMG submission 203100) | Salt marsh sediment microbial communities from the Plum Island Ecosystem LTER, Massachusetts, United States - Salt Marsh Sediment SW1601-90 ... | reverse complement strand
TTTTGAGGACTACAACGACTATCCGCCCGACGAGATATTCAATATGTGGATAGATGGATATGGGACCACGACAAACGGTTCCACGGCGGGTTATCCTGAGCCGGACTTTCCTGGGGGAGAGCATTATGTTGAGACTTCGATTGTTCACAGCGGCGGCCAATCGATGCCGTTGTTCTACGACAACAATTTCAAATACTCTGAGGCGGCCATGACCTTGGTCTCGACGCGTGACTGGACAGAGCAAGGTGTTGGAGTACTGTCGCTGTGGTTCTGCGGTGATGCTTCTAATGCTGCTGAGCGGATGTATGTATCTCTCAACGGCAGCGCGGTGGTCTATCACGATGATTCCGACGCGGCGCTGATAAATACGTGGACGGAATGGAGAATCGACCTGCAAGATTTTGCGGCTCAAGGTGTGAACCTTGCCAATGTCAATACGATTGCTATTGGCTTCGGCGATAAGAATAATCTGAAAGCTGGCGGTTCAGGTATGGTCTTTTTTGATGACATTCGACTGTACAGGCCGAGAGAAGCTGCTGAATAGTAAAATCCGCTATAACGGAAATAAAAGCAGGACTTGAATGATTTCGGGGCCTATGCCAATCAGTTTGGTATAGGTCCCTTTTGTCTCCGCAGGCATTCAGATTGAGCATTAATCTTTCTATCGTAAGACGATATACTTAAGCGTGCTTTGAATAATCACGGTTCCCGTAGGCTGCAAAAAGTATTTCATTGCAACTATTTGATTTATAAGGACTTAAAACCTTTCCTGACGAAAGTAGTTGCAATAAATGCAGCGTCATCTGTAAATCCCTCTCACAAAAACACTTCCGAAAGCACTCGGTCAATGGAGCCAATGGGATTCGAACCCACGACCTCTTGCATGCCATGCAAGCGCTCTCCCAGCTGAGCTATGGCCCCAGACGATTTGCTATTTATTATTTATTATTTTCTATTTACTATTTCTATCTATTGTTTACATTCTAAATAATTATCGATTAGTAATCAATAGTCATCAATAAAGAATATTAAGAAAAAAGGTTGTGGTTAAAAGACAAAGAATATTCGTAACCGGGCGGGTGCAGGGGGTTGGCTTTCGACCGGCTGTGTATAGAATAGCACGGGGGCTGGGGCTTTCCGGTGTCGTCTATAATGACACAAAAGGCGTTACTATCGAATTGCAGGGAAGAGCAGAAAAGATAGCCGAATTCTTAGTTCGATTGCAATCCAACGCTGACAAACCGCCATTAGCAGAAATAAAATCCTGTAACATAGTCGATATACCGGCAGTTGAAGATGAAAATGAATTCATCATCCAAACCAGCGATTCGCAAGGTTCACCGCTGTCACAGGTAACCGCTGATATCGCCACCTGTCGAGATTGCCTTGCAGAGATGGCTGATACAGAGGATTTTCGGTACGGCTATCCATTTATAAACTGCACGAATTGCGGGCCGAGATATTCAATAGTGAAAAACATTCCTTACGACAGGCCTAATACCACGATGTCAGTCTTCGAGATGTGCGATAAATGCGCTGCTCAATACACGGAGGTAACCGACCGTCGCTTTCACGCCCAGCCTGTTGCCTGCGGTGAATGCGGGCCGAAAATCCGGCTGACAGATAGCAAAGGAAAAACAATAAAAACGCAAACCGAAAAGGTAATTGCTGAAACAGCGCACTTACTTTCGGCTGGAAATATTGTAGCAATAAAGGGTATCGGGGGATTTCACTTAGCGGTCGATGCGCTTAACAACAAGGCAGTGGAACGATTGCGGGAACGCAAGAAGCGAGACCATAAGCCCTTCGCCATGATGGCTGATTCGGTTGAAAAGATAAAAAAATATGCACTTGTGAGCGAACCAGCAGAGCAGCTCTTAAAGAGTCCGCAAAGCCCGATTGTTTTGTTGCCAAAAAAAAGAAACAGTTCGATAGCTCCATCTGTTGCCGAAGACGTTAACACTTACGGCTTTATGCTTTGCTATGCGCCGCTGCATTACCTTTTGTTCGAGCAGCTAAATAACGTTGGGACAGATGTTTTGGTTATGACCAGCGGCAATATTTCCGATGAGCCGCTGATTTGCAAAAACGACTTGGCTCTAAAAAGACTCGGTAATGTTGCAGATGTTTTTTTAATGCACGATAGAGAGATATACCGGCAGGTTGATGACTCGATTGTCCATCTTGTGGACGAACAGCCGGTTTTTCTAAGAAGGGCCAGAGGATATGTGCCGAGCCCAATCTTTACGGAAGAAAATTGTCGGCAGGAGATATTTGCAGCGGGGGCGGATTTGAAAAATACGTTCTGTTTTGCAAAACAAAATCAGCTTATCTGCAGCGAACATATAGGCGACCTTGAGGATGCAGAAGTCTATCATCACTATATCAATTCAATCGAGCATCTACGAAAACTATTCGAAGTTGAGCCCCAAGTTGTGGCCTGTGACCTTCACCCCGCCTATCTATCGACGCAATATGCTGTTTCGATGCTAAATGAATTTGCCCATCATCCTGAGGCGAAGCCGAAGCATCTGGCTTCGAGAAAAGGTGAGATTCTTCCCCTTCGGCTTCGCTCAGGGCTAAAGGCTTTTTTCGCTCAGAAAGACAATGTGTCGATGAAAGTTATTCAAATTCAGCATCACTGGGCCCACATTGCATCTGTTTTGGCTGAGCACGGCCTTAGCGGGCCGGTCATCGGACTTGCAGCAGATGGTACCGGCTATGGGACCGATGGTGCTATCTGGGGCTGCGAGTGTATGATTGCATCGTTAGAGAAATTTGAGCGGTTCGGCCATCTGGATTATTATCCTCTGGCAGGGGCGGATAAGGCAAGCAAAGAGGCTGTAAGGCCCGCTCTGTCGTTATTAAAAAAGGCATACGGAAGAAAATTCACTTTACAGAAATTAGGGTGGCTGCTTGAACGAATCGAGCCTGATATAAACAGACTACAGATCATATCAGAGCAACTTGAGAAAGGTGTTAATTGTGTAGAGACTTCCAGCTTAGGTCGGGTTTTCGATGCAGTTGCCGCTATGCTCGGATTAGGCAGCTACAATCACTTCGATGCACAACTTCCGATGGCCCTGGAGGCGGTAATTGAGAACGAGATTGAAGAGCAATATGATTTTGAGCTTACAAACAGAACCGGAGAACCGTTGCAGCTGGATTTGGGCAAGATGGTAAAAGAGCTAATCGCTGATATCCAAAAAGGATTAACCAAAAGTGTTATCTCGGCAAAGTTTCACAATTGCCTTGCCGCCGGCCTGCTCGAAATGGCTAAGGCAGTGAGAGAAAGCACAAAATTAAATACAGTTGCACTAAGCGGCGGAGTGTTCTGTAATCGATATCTGACTATTCGCTGCATTAAACTCTTGAAGAAAACCGGTTTTTCAGTATTATTTAACCGTGAAGTACCGTCAAACGACGGCGGAATATCCCTCGGCCAAGCGGCAATAGCCGCTAATATCTATACGGTTTCTTAGCTCCTTATTCTTATCTTATCTTCTTCAATAATCCATAAGTGTCGGTCTATCGGCTCTTGAGAAAATAGACGCATTATACGTCCAAAAACCTCAAGAACATGAGTTTTATCCTGTCGATTCAATCGCATTACAATAATGCCGGAGAAATTACCGGGAGGATACATTCTGATATCAGCGAAATCAGTGTCCAATGTTATAATGACACGTTTTTCTTTCCGGCAGACGACAGCAAGGTTTGTATCAGAAGTGCCAATGAGACCTTGACCTGATACAGTTGTAGCATCGTATCCTGTTTTCCTGAGTAACTCTGCAGCTTCAACGGGTATATTTTCATCAATTTTAAAGTTCATAGCCAGTTCTATGCCGGCATCGATATGATGCGTTCCCGTGTAAGTTCAGCTGCGTAGGAAAGCGCTGCCAGAATCGACTCTTGTTTGAGCGATGGGTAGCTACGCAAAATCTCTTCTATGGAAAGACCTGCTGCTAAGTTGTCAAGCACAACCGACACCATAATACGTGTGTCTTTCAGGCAGGCATTACCATGACAAACATCTGGATCCACTGTTATATAGTCATGCCAATTCATTATTGGTCTCCATTACCATTACTATTTTGAAATGTGCATACTCGTTAACTACAAATGATAAATTCTGAGAATTCCGTTGTCAAGCATTTCTTATAAAATCTGGTTTTGAGACAAATGGTCAAGATTCCAATCATACAGGATGCGTTATCGATGCGCCGGATACTTTCCAGAATGTGGCATAAGTAAACAGTATCGTCTCTCATAACGGTTTAACCTCGCGAAGCACATAGTCGCGGATATAAGGACTTAGTGCCTTCTCAGTAACCACCTCGACACGACGTCCCAGAATTTTTTCAATGTCCAATATGAGACCGGCAGGAAACCAGGAGCTTGTGGCTGGGCCTGCGTCAACGAGAAAATCAATATCGCTGTCCGGACCGGCTTCGCCGCGTACAACAGAGCCGAAAATACGGATGTTGTATGCACCATGCTTTGCAGCAATGGCGCGAATATCATCGCGTTTTTCGTGGAGAAATTGCTCTATGTTCATAGATAACCCTCATATACTTACATCACCCCTTCGCCGCTTAAAGCAGCTAACCACCGAGTGTGAAGAATAGACTTTGCATATTTCTTTGTCAAACATTTTTTACAGAACCTCATGAAAGACAAATAGACGAGACTCAAACTGCTGAGGATAACTTATTAACCATTTTCCAAGCAAAAGGTTGACCTGAAAGCCTCAACTAATACAATGGTTGAAAACACTTCCAAACAAGTTTGAAGGTGCCACCCTGATGAGATGGGAGGTACGAGCGACAAGTTAAGGGAGAAGAGACAATTATGTGTTTGGCAATACCGGCAAGAATAGTTGAGTTAGACGGGGACAAGGCGGTTGTCGATGCGATGGGCAACCGCTGGAAGGCTAAAACTACACTCCTGCCGGAAGCTAAATTAGGAGATTTGATTCTGATTCATGCCGGCTTTGCCATCTCGCTCGTCGATGAAGAAGAGGCAAAAAAGACCTGGCAGCTTATTGCAGAAATTAACGAATTCCAGGACACGCCGAATAAGGTTTCAGGTTAGAAAGTGAATGAGTGGATGAGTAAATGAGTAGGAACCTAAACTCATATACGCATTTACACATAAACGCATATACGAAATACGATGCTTGAGAGAATTCAAAAAGCACAGAATCTTTGTGAGGCCGCCTGCAAGCAGTTAGGACGGCAAATCAATATAATGGAGGTCTGCGGTACCCATACGGTCTCTATTTTCCGTAACGGGATAAGGTCTACTTTGCCCAAAGGATTGAAACTTTTATCCGGGCCGGGCTGTCCGGTCTGCGTTACCGACCAGGGCTATATCGATATTGTTTTGCAGTTAGCGGACCGCGACGATTGTTTAATCGCCACATACGGTGATATGATTCGAGTTCCCGGCAAAAACAGCTCGCTTGAAAAAAAGCAGGCAAAAACAAACGTCAAAGTCGTTCTAAGCAGTGAAGATGCACTCCAATTAGCCAAAGACAATCCTGAAAAAACCGTTGTATTCGTTGCGGTAGGTTTTGAGACCACTGCGCCGGCCACTGCCGTGGTAGTAAAAGAAGCGGCTGAACAGGGAGTCGATAATTTTTGTATTTTAAGCGGGCACAAACTCGTTGTGCCGGCTATGCGGGCATTATTGAGTGCGAAAAACGATAAAATAGATGCCTTTCTTTGTCCCGGACACGTCAGTGTGATAATCGGCTACGGGGCTTTTGCCGAGATTGTGGAAGATTTTGGCCGGCCTTGCGTGGTGGCCGGCTTTGAGCCGCTGCAAATAATGGAAGGACTCGGCGAAATCTGTCGGCAGCTCGCAGCCGGCAAAGCCGAGCTAAAATCAATATACAATGCTGTTGTAACCGAGAGAGGTAACATAGCTGCACAAGAAATCGTCGCTGAGTGCTTCGAAGCAGTGGACGGCTACTGGCGAGGACTGGGAAAAATAGCAAAAAGCACGCTCAAATTAAAAGATAAATACAGCCGATTCGACGCACTCACCAGATTTAACTTAACCGAAACGCCGGGCGAAGAAAGAACAGGATGTCGATGCGGCGAAGTGTTGTGTGGATTGATAGAGCCGCCGGAGTGCGGATTGTTCGGTCAAAACTGTACGCCACAAGAACCGATCGGACCTTGTATGGTAAGCTCCGAAGGAGCGTGCGCAGCGTGGTTTAAGTACGGCGGTATCAGGACATCAGGATAACAGGGCATTAGGGTATCAGGACATCAGGATCGCAGGGTATCAGGAATAATGAAGAAAACAAGCAAGCACGATAGAATCTTACTTGCACACGGCGGCGGCGGACAACTGACGGATGACCTAATCCGCCACTATATTCTGCCGAGCCTCAATAATGAGGTCCTCGCCGAATTAGGCGATTCGGCAAAGCTGAATGTTGATTCGAACTCGCTGTGCTTTACTACGGACAGCTATGTTGTAAAGCCATTATTTTTTAACGGCGGAGATATTGGGAAATTAGCTGTTTGCGGGACAGTAAATGACTTAGCTGTTGCCGGTTCGAAGCCCGTTGCTCTGTCGTTGTCGTTAATAATTGAAGATGGCTTCGAATTTAAGCTGCTCGAAAAGATTTTAGTCAGTATAAGCAAGGCCGCCCGCCAAAATAATGTCAGTATTGTTACCGGCGATACCAAGACTGTCGAGGCCGGTGCGGCTGACAAGATTTTTATAAACACATCCGGAATCGGAGTAAAATTAAACGGCGTGGAGATGGGATTCGAGAGGATCGCGGTCGGGGATAAAATCATTATCAACGGCACGATAGGCGACCATGGGATGACTATTATTTCGCAGCGAGAGGACATCAAATTTCAATCGCAGCTGCAAAGTGATTGTGCGGGTCTGGCGGGGCTAACCTGTGAGCTGTTAGAGAATACGAACGGTATAAAATTTATGCGGGACCCAACCCGTGGGGGGTTAGCTGCGACACTCAATGAAATCTCAAGAAGCAGCGGACTTAGTATCGAAATTCGCCAGGCCGATATACCGGTCAACCCGACAGTGCAGGCAGCAGCCGATATGCTCGGTTTCGACGTGCTGACAATCGCAAACGAAGGCAAATTCATCGCGATTGTCTCGCCTGAATCAGCGGAAGATTGTCTGAGGATTTGCAAAAATCATCCGTTAGGTAAAGAAGCAAGGATAATCGGTGAGGTTTGCCAGAGCCGTGATGTGCCTGTGGTGGAAATGATAACTCAAATCGGCGGAAAAAGAATTGTGCAGATGCCATACGGGCGAGAACTGCCGAGGATATGCTGATGCACGAAATGATGGTGGCTGAGAGCCTGTTTACAACAATATCAGATGAAGCTGCAAAACACAATGCAAAGCCCATCGGCGCCAAAATCAGTTGTGGGGCGCTTAATCCTATCAATGACGAAGCACTTTGTTTCGCCTTCGAGGCTATTGCCAAAGATACATCGTGCGAAGGTGTGAAATTAGAAATAGAGCATAAGCCAATACAGGCTCAATGTAAGAATTGTAATCAAAACTTTAATGTTGAGCTTTCTTGTCCAAGATGTCCAAAGTGCAGCAGTGAAGATTTTGAATTGCTGGCTGATGCGCCTTTGATACTGGAAGAGATAGAACTCCAAATGGATTAATACTATGAAAAAGATTGATATTGGTAAGAAAATTCTCAGCGAAAACGAGAAGTATGCTTTTGAAAACATTCTATTTCTAACTGAGCGGAAGAAATTATGCCTGAATATGATATCGTCCCCCGGCTCGGGCAAAACAACAATTCTTGCCAGGACGATATGCGACTTAAAAGACAAAATTAAAATCGGTGTTATTGAAGGCGATATACAGACCGACATAGACGCTGAGAGAATCAGAGCAACCAAAGCACCTGCTGTTCAGATAAATACCGAAGGCGCCTGCCATTTATCAGCAGCCCAGATAAGCCAGGCACTAAAAGAGCTGCCTGTCGAAGATTTGGATATGATTTTTATTGAGAACGTAGGCAATCTGGTTTGCCCATCGGCTTTTGAATTAGGTGAGAGTGGCAAAATAGTTGTACTATCCGTTGCAGAAGGGGACGACAAGCCGGCGAAATACCCTGCCATTTTTGCAAAGTCAAAGGTGCTGCTTATAAACAAAATTGATTTACTGCCGGGTGGGCAGGTGGATTTTGATATCAAACGAGCGAAGGCCGATGCCTGCAAACTAAATAAGTCAATTCAAATCTTCCCAATATCAGCCAAGACCGGTGAAGGTATGACCGACTGGTATGACTGGCTGCTAAAGTCGGTCGAAAAAAACAGCGTGTAGTACCAAGGTGTACATTACGGACTGTCTGCTATTGTTTTTGATTGGTAGAGACCGTGTTTGCGAATATAGTCGGCAACGGCAGGCATGAGCATATCGGTTACATCACGACCGGCAGCTAATCTATCTCGTATTTCCGTGCTGCTTATATCAATCAAAGGGGTCTGAATGACATTTTGCCGGAGTTTTTCGATGCGCCCAGGGCCCCATAGAGCCTCAAATTTGGCAAAATTCGGGGGTTTGCAGCCGGCTCTGTACATAGTGGTTAAATTACAGGCATCAATCAGCTCGACAATTTGGTGCCAATATGTCAAATCATCGAGGCTATCGGCGCCTATGAGCCAATGGATTAAAGTGTCGCTGCCATACTCGGCCTGAAACTGCTTTATGGTATCCAAAGTGTAACTCGGCGCCGGCTTCTTCAATTCGCAATCACTTACTTCAAAACTCTTTTGTTCTGCGATTGCAAGAGCTATCATTTTAAGGCGATGAGCATCACTTGCTTTTGGCAGGAAACCTTTGAGTGGAGAGCGCTTTGCAGGAATGAAAATTATTTTCTCTACGCCAATATGTTTGGCTGCATCCGCAGCTACCGTAGTATGGCCGAGATGAACGGGGTCGAATGTGCCGCCAAACAAAGCTATTTTTCTTTTTGCCATAAAAAATTAACAACCAAACTGTGCGTTGTTGAAAAAATATTACAAAAGAAATTAAAATACTTTAACCAATAAAAAACATTAAAAAATAATAATACAGTTAAAGTGTAATCTGGTTTCTACTTTATTCTTATGTTCCATAACACTTTGAAAACATATTACATAGTGACACAATAAAAAACCTTCTTTGACAATCATAAACACTGAAATCAATCTATAAGTTAAATAAATCGACTCCAACAAGGGTAATTGCAACAAAACAGTTTTTCAGTTTTAGTAAGAACTTCAGTTGCAATAAAACAATTTGCATCGTTTTATTAAAGAGTATGGTAAACAATATATGAAGTTGTGTAAAACACTGATGACAATTTTTTTATCAAGTATTTATAAACTTTTGGACGATAAAAATAATATGAAAAATAATTCACTATTTTGTTTAATTCTTTAACAAAGTAATTTATTGTAAATAAGTATTGTAACGTTAAATAAAATGTAAAAGGATTTTTTAGTCAGCCAAAAGGAGGTGACAAAATAATGGCAAAGAAGAAAGCCAAGAAGAAAGTAACGAAGAAGAAAGCCAAGAAGAAAGCCAAGAAGAAAAAGAAAAAATAGCGTAGCAATTTAGTCAAAAGCCCGCTTGTCCTTATGGCTATGGATTTAGGTGGGCTGCCGGTTAAAGCCGGTTGTTTCAGCCGTAATCAACTGCGGCAAGTTATGCGAAAATGGAAGGTTTTCTCACTATGACAAAACCTTCCATTTTTTATTTATATACAGAGCCACAGTTATAGCTCCTTCATAACACCTCTTAACACTAAAATTATCCCTACACCTCAGGAACAACTGCCTTCTTGCAATTAGCAACCAATTCTTTATACTATTCTTCGATACAGATGGAGATTTTTGTAATTTTCGAGGACGATTCACAAAGAGAATAACGATATGGACTATTTCAACTATAAAAACGGCAGGCTGTTCGCAGAAAATGTAAGTGTTGAGAAAATCGCTGACGAGGTTGGCACGCCGGTTTATATCTACAGCAAGGCCACTTTCAGGGAGCACCTGCAAAAGATTCAGCAGGCATACAGCCGGCTCCATACTACTCTTTGCTATTCCGTCAAGGCCTGCGGTAATATAAATATCCTCAAATTTATGTCCGAGGCAGGCAGTGGATTTGACATTGTCAGCGGCGGGGAATTGTATCGCGTTTTGCAGGCCGGCGGCGAACCATCAAAAATCGTCTATGCCGGTGTCGGTAAAACCGATACCGAAATCATCGAAGCACTCAACGCCGACATCGGCTATTTCAATATCGAATCAGAAGCAGAACTGGAAAACCTGATTCGATTAGCAAAACAAAAAGGCAAACAACCGAAAGCTGCTCTGCGCGTCAATCCGGATGTTGCCTATAAAACCCACGCCTTCCTGACAACAGGCAAAAAAGAAACAAAATTCGGCGTCGATATCGAGCGGGCACTGAAAGTCTTTGCTGATTACAGCGACAATGCGGCGGTGAATCTCTGCGCGATTCATGTCCACTTAGGTACCGGCGGCAAAAAGATTGATCCGTACGTTGAAGCTGTTAAAAAAGTCTTACCGCTTATTGACCAGCTCCGCAGCAAAGGCCACACTATTGAAGCTCTTAATTTAGGAGGTGGCTACGGCGCCGACTATGAGTCCGACACTGTGCCTTCGGCAGCAGAGTACGCGGCAGGCATCGTTCCGCTGCTGAAAGACAAGAACATCAAACTCATCTTAGAGCCAGGCAAAAGCATCTGCGCCAATGCAGGGATAATGCTAACTCGCGTGCTTTATATCAAACACGGTGGTAGGAAGAAATTCGTTATTGTAGATGCAGGGATGAACGATTTGATTCGTCCATCGCTGTATGACGCGTTCCATTTTATTTGGCCTGCGAAGGTGGATGAAAAGTTTGTTCCCCGGCATCGGGAGAAAGATTTGCATTTGAACGGTACCGAAGTTATTGATGTAGTCGGGCCAATCTGCGAAAGTGCTGATTTTTTTGCAAAGGACAGGGCCTTGCCACCGGTGGAACGAGGTGATTTAATCTCTGTCTTTACGGCCGGGGCTTACGGCTTTAGTATGAGCAGCAATTACAATACCCGAGGTCGAGCCGCAGAGGTGCTCGTTGGCGGCGAAAACTTCTCGGTCATCAGGAAACGCGAAACCTATGAAGATTTAACAGCGCTGGAAAAGTGACAGAAAAGCGCGTCTTTTTCACGCTTTTCTGTCATCCTGAGCGAAGCGCAGCGGAATCGAAGGATCTATTCTTTATCCGTCATTGCGAGTCCACCGTGGCAGACGAAGCAATCTAATCATGATTTACTGACGACTAACAAAACGGATTTTCACTCAGGTCACAATATTTATATCAAAAATGGGCTGAGGTTTTTTTGGCTTGCATGAAAAGTGTGGCTCTCCTTTCCTTACGCAAGCTTTTTTCCTCAGCCTTTTTTTACAGAAAGCCATCGCTGGGCGATGGCCGAAATTCTCCTTGCTCGGTTTGGGTGTAGCGTTATTAAGAATACGAGATAGATATCATTCGGCCTTTCGGCTGTCCCTTCGACGGAGTTTACCCTGAGCGTAGCCGAACGGGCTCAGGGCTACGGCTAATTCAGGGCAAGTTTTTTTCGCATCAAGATGACCCCGCACTAAATTACGGCAGGGTTCTATTTTGTGCGGGGCAAGCACGGAATAAAGGACGCCAAAGTAAAAAGAGGTGGAGTTAAAGGAGCTTAATCACCGCCCTGTCATTCTTAACACGACCAGGATACCTAAAAGACCGAGCAGGAGCACTGCGGCTCTCAATATTCGCATGAGCTGTGTTCTGGGCTCCAAAATCTTCCATACAAAGACCCAGAGAGCCACGATTAGCGATATTCGTAAAATAAAAGATATAAAGTCTGTGAACATAGTCATATAATATCTCATTTTAACACTTGAAGTCAAGTGTTTTTTGCCCATTTTAACATTTATAATTAAAAAAATGGGGGAGCCTGCAAGGCAGCAGGCAGACCTTCGAGGAAATATATCACTTTTTATTGGTCTGCTGTCAGTTCAGAGACAGGCAAAAGACTCACTTTGTCTGTTCACGACTCTCGGCATTATGCATTAAAAATAATTCAAGAGCCGTTAAACTTGTTCCCAGAGGTCCTCGCAGGTTCTTTTTATGCCCGTGGTATGGTCGATTAACCGCCCTTACAATACTGATAGGTTGGTTTTGGGGGGTATTCCTGTCAGATTTTTCAAGTTGATAGGACTTTTTTTATTAGCCGTATATTTTCATCTTGTAGGCATAAAATTAAAGTAATTGAAAAGATTTGCCGACTTCAATGCCAGTGTGTTTGTAATTTGTTGGTTTTATTTAACTCAATTTAGGAGAGAAATTATGCGATTTCTCGAAGAAGCAAAAAGATGGATTGGTGAGATTACCGAAATATTTTTATTGCTGATCGCCCTTGGGATTGCCATTGAAATCCTATTTGGCGAGGCGGTTCCCTTCTTTGGAGGAGAAACCGGAATAGTCGCAAACATTACAGCACTACTGGATACTCTGGGTAAGAACGGGCTTGTCGGCTTGATTGCTCTGGCTATTATTTTCTTCCTGTTCTACAGAAGACAAGCTGTACCCCATCATCAGGGATAGATTAAAGCTTTAGATTAGCGGGGGCCAATCGATAGCGCTGTCGGTCTGGGTACTATCACGTTTTACACTGTGATAGTGATATCGGTTGGCCCCGAATATTTTACTGAGGCGGCATTGACCTATACGCCCATCTTCAAACCATAGGCTGTCTTGCTGTCCCCTTTGTGTCTCCTTGTTCCATCAAGGTAATTTCACAACAATTAGCCTCAACATACTCCAGATTGATGTGAGATTTTGAGCCTATCCGAATAACTATCCGTTCTCGCCCAGCCCCTGCCGCAGGGGCGGGGCTCGCCTGTCATTCCTTCGCTTTGCTCAAAGACAGGTCTGAACGGAGCGTAGCGAAGTGAATCCCGATGTATCGGGACTCTTCGTTGGCCAGATTCTTCGGCTTTGCCTCAGAATGACAAAGGATGAGAACAAATATCGAATAAGGAACGCTCGATTTTTGTTTTTGGGATAAAGATCAAACGTTTAGCGTTTTCCTTATCGAATTGGTCTTTCGATATCATTTTTATTATTCTCTTTTTTTAGCTGTTTTCTCAAAGTCACGAATATGATAGCTGCTCGAAGAGAGGCAATCCACGGTTTTTTAGAAGTTTCGTTCGACGAAGCCGGTATCGATTTTATTTTTGACGAAAAGATTGTGTGAGAGTATGTCGAGGCAGGCGGGTATCGTTGTTTTGATTGGCTCGATAACAAATTCCCGCAAAGCCCTTCTCATTGTGGCAATGGCTTCAGTTCGCGTTCTCTGATGGACAATAAGCTTGGCAATCATCGAATCGTATTTCGTTGAGACCGTCCAGCCCTGATGGACGTGCGTATCGACTCTGACGCCGGGGCCGCCGGGCGGAATATATCTGGTAATTGTGCCCGGGGAAGGAGCGAAACCTTTTTCAGGGTCCTCGGCGTTTATCCGGCATTCAATTGCCACGCCGGTTTGCTTAATATTTCTCTGGCTAAATTTGATAGGTAAACCGGCGGCGATTTTCAACTGCCACTTAATCAAGTCGTGACCTGTAACCATTTCAGTAACGGGGTGTTCGACCTGAATTCGTGTATTCACCTCAATAAAGTAGAACTTTTTATCATTGTCTAAAAGAAACTCAACCGTTGCGGCATTGACATATTTAGCCTTTTTAATAATTCTCAAGGCAGCTTCGGCAAGCTGTCCTCTCGTATGCCTGTCCAGGACGGGACAGGGCGATTCTTCAATCATCTTTTGATGTCTTCGCTGAATGGAGCAGTCCCTTTCGTAAAAGTGTAATACGTTGCCGTGCTTGTCGGCCATTACCTGGACTTCGACGTGCCGAGGTTCAACTATAAACTTTTCCAGATAGATTCTTCCGTCACCGAAGGCAGCTTCGGCTTCGGCACGTGCTGCGCTAAATGCCGAGCGCAGACTAATATCATTATGGACAGCTCTCATCCCTCGTCCGCCGCCGCCGGCAGCAGCTTTTATTATTACGGGGTACCCAATTTTGCTCGCCAGTTTTAGCGCCTCGGATTCATTTTCGATAGCACCATCGGAGCCGGGCACTACCGACACATCCGCCTTGCGCGCCAGCTCGCGCGCCTGGATCTTGTCGCCAAGCAATTGCATTGCCTCAACAGGCGGGCCAATGAATATTATTCCGCACTCCCGACATATCCGCGCAAAGTTTATGTTCTCGGCCAGAAAACCATAACCGGGATGAATTGCCTCAACGTCCGTAATCTCGGCGGCACTTATAATACGAGGGATATTTAGATAACTTTCGGCACAGTCGGGCGGCCCAATACAAACGGCCTCATCAGCAAGCTGCAAGTATGGAGCATCTTTATCCGCCTCGGAATAAACTACCACTGCTTCAATTCCAAGCTCGTGACAGGCACGGATGATACGCAGGGCTATTTCGCCACGATTTGCTATAAGAATTCTTGAGAACATAATTCAATTTACTATTTATTATTGACTATTTACTATTGTTCTGGCGTCCCTGATTTCTGTCCTTCTTCTCAATAATCAAATATTAGTCCGGTTTGAGCTTGAAAAGCACCTGGCCAAATTCAACAGCCTGGCCATTGGTTACAAGTATTTCAGTAATCGTTCCGCTTTTCTCGGCTTTTATTTCATTCATAACCTTCATTGCCTCGATTATGCAAACGACCGTCTGCGGACTGACTGTGGAACCGACTTCCACATAATGCTCAGAATCGGGGCTTGGCGTCGCATAGAATGTCCCAACGATAGGTGATTTTATCTCCACCAAGTCCTCCGCACTCTGTTCGGCTTGCGAGGTGTAAGTTTGAATCAAAGCCTCAGTACCTCCGGTGTGGACAGGTGCGGCGCCAGGTTCCGGCCTCATCGTCGGCATAGCACTTACAGCTTGCGCCACGTGGGATTGAGGCTGGTGGCGCTTTAGAAAAATCTTGTCGTCACCATGCTTTATCTCGACCTCAAGAAGCTCGTTCTCTTTCATTATCTCAATGATTTCTTTTATTTTCTTCAAATCATTATCATTTTCCGCCATCGCCGAATCCTTTCCTTGCAACGTGAATCGCTCTGGTCTGGGCGAAGCCCGCCGTAGCCCGACAATCCGGATGAGTATAACCAAAAGGGGCGTTTTTGCAAACAATTTTTGGCACACCCGCGAGACGGGTGTGGCCGGATTTTTTGGCAAGCGATTTTGGCCTTTCGGAATCCGCCTACGGCGGACAAGATTGGGTTTGTTTTGGGTTTGTTTGGGTTTGTTTTTTTGGGCCGGAAGGCGGTTTCATTTTCATAATCCTTTATAATATATAAGTTTGCGTTCATTTTGGGCCTTTAACGAAATTGGGTTTGTTTATTCGGACTGTGAAATCATCTTTTTTTCTGTAATACCTTGTTAAAGTTAAGTTTGCGTTCATTTTGGCTTTTTTGAAATTGGGTTTGATTGGGTTTGTTTTTTTGCCCCGCCAGCGGGATAAAATTTTGATAATCCTTTGTATCATAGATATTTATATAAAATTGGACATTTAGTGAATTGGGTTTGTTTTGCATAAAAAGTAGCTGATTTGTAGAGGATTCTCTACAGACGTAGAGGGGAATTTCGTCAAACGGATGCGCAGCTCGTTTCGGTTGCGTTAAGCGTGTTTCGTACTGGTTATCGGGGTAACGGGTTATCAGGCAGTGATTATCAGGGTATCCGGTTATCAGGGCGATCCCTTCTTTCTTTTTGAATATTGACTATTTACTATTGACGAATCACGAATCTGGGCTGGCTGGCTCTAAGTATTTGGCCGCTTTTTGCCGGAGGCGAAAAAGTGGCGCCTCTATAATTAGAGCTACCTGCACTTTTGATGCGAAAAAAGTCCTCGATTCTCGATTCGGGATTCTCGTAACTCGATTTGGGAAAGTAAGTTAGAAATTTTTTAAGAATTTTGATTTTTGTTCTGAGGTATCAGCGTTTTTGATTGATTTTTCACTAATATTTTACATATTTTAAACCACGGATTGCGCGGATTGAACGGATTAAAGAAGTTAAAAAATAGCCACAGAGGGCACAGAGGACGCAGAGAAAAAAGTTTATCAGGTAATCAGGTAAACAGGAAGTGGATATCAGGGGAACAGGATAACAGGGAGTATAGCGTGCAGCGGATAGGGATGCTGGATGCTGGATGCTGGATTCTTGAGTGGATTAGAGATTAGAGATTGGCTTTTGTGGTTTACCGGGAAAGAGATAAGCAACTTAGATGCAAATGGTTTGTCGAATTGCCCAAAATTAAGTGATAATACAAGGATTAAAACGGTTGGAGTTTATTGGGGATAGTCACG
>Ga0315550_1001150_pt1 | contig 16469 bp, 20 predicted proteins | sample SalMarSW160190MG_2_FD_203100 | JGI IMG/M metagenome (GOLD analysis project Ga0315550, IMG submission 203100) | Salt marsh sediment microbial communities from the Plum Island Ecosystem LTER, Massachusetts, United States - Salt Marsh Sediment SW1601-90 ... | reverse complement strand
GTTCTAATCATCAAAAATGCATCAGAATTATCTTGATAATATTTTCTTATTCTGGAAACTTTCTCAAATCCCAGACTTTCATAGAGTTGAATTACCTTTCTGTTTTCTACTTTTACCTCTAGTTTTATGCTATTATTACCAAGAATTTCAGTTCTTTTTATGAAATGCATAAGTAATTCTCTACCTAAACCTCTGTTTCTAAATTCCTCAAGTAAAGCTAAAGAGAGAACATGGGTTTGTCCGATTGTTGCAGTATAACCTCCCAAGATAAATCCTATAACAGCTTCTTCTACTACAACTACAAAACACAGTTCTGGAGCTCCAAAAAATATATTCCCAATTAATGTTTCACCAAATGGAAAGGGAAAACATTTCCTCTCCACTTCAAAGACTTTAGTTATATGTTCTTCTTTCATAGGAATAATTTTTGGAATTAGTGTGTTCATTCAAACCACCACAATATTGTGTATTTTATTAACCAATTCTTGCTATTTTTTATAACTTCAGTTGGTAAATTTATGTTTAATATTTTTATTTTTCTAAACAACATTCTTTACAAAAGTAAGTTTTTATAACAAACAACTTCTTGTAAAGGTAGTCTAGATTAAAAGAGATGACTGGTTTGAGCAAAAAACGAGCAGCGGATTATGAAAGAATACTTGTTAATCGCTTTTGGGATCACGGATTTGCAGTAATGAGAGCACCATCTTCCTCAGGAACAAGTAAGATGCCTAGACCAGATGTGTTTGCAGGCAGTGCAAGAAAAGGGATGTTAATAGCTTTAGAGATAAAAACTAGTCGTCAAAATGTATTTTATATTCAAAAAGAGCAAATTGAAGGTTTACTGGAATTTGCAGATAGAATTGGAGCAAAAGCATATGTAGCTGTAAAATTTGTTGGCAAAAGGATGGATTTCTTATTTTTATCTGTTCCAGGAGCTTTAACTCAGAGCAAAGGTGGGAGTTATCGAGTAGCTATTGATGAATTGATAAATAATGGTGTTGATTTTTATGCTTTAATAAATGAAAAAGAACACAAAGGTCAAAAGTAAGAACAATACCCCCTATTTGAAATAATTTAAAGCTGATATTAAATGAAAATCCTCACAAAAGATTACAAAAACGGAATTTTGGAAATAATACCTGAAAATATCGATGATCTATATGCCATCTATCGTGTTCTCAAAGCTGGTGATAGAGTTACAGCTGTCACTTCTCGAAGAATAAGAAGAGACGAAGAAGAGAAAAGAGCAGATTCCGGTGAGAGAGTAAAAATGACTCTTGAAGTTGAAATTGAGGAGCTCGCATTCCATGGATTTGGAGATAATTTAAGATTTAAAGGAAAAATAGTAGCAGGACCTGATGATTTAATCTCATTAGGATCATACCACACGATTACATTATCTTTAATGGAAAAAATAAGAATTCAAAAGGCAAATTGGACACCAATGGAAAAAAAGGTGATAGATGATGTTGAAAAAGCTTCAATGTTAGCAAGAATCTTAATCGTTGTAATTGAGGATAATAGTGCTTGCATAGCTTTAGTAACACAATTCTCAACACAAATCATCAAAGAATTTAGTTCATCAGTAACAAGAAAATTTAGTGATGTAAAACAACATTCAAGCGAAATGGGAGTATTTTTTGTTGAAGTATTGCAGTTAATTCAAGATATATTAGAACATCAAAAAGCAGAAACAATTATTTTGGCAGGTCCTGGATTTACTCCAGAAAATTTTGAATCATTTGTGAAAAATCGAGATCCAGTATTATCAGAGAAAATAAATAGAGTTCATGTTAGTACAGGTGGGAGAGTCGGTTTGAAAGAAGTGCTTTCACAAAAACTCCCTGAAAAAATAGCTAATGAACAACGAGTCGCATATGAAACAAGATTAGTGGATGAGGTTTTCAAGAGATTAGGTCAAGAAACTGGTACTGTAACATATGGTTTGGAAAATGTAAAAAAAGCATTGGAAATGGGAGCTATTGATACACTTCTTATTAGTGATAATCAAATCAGCATAGAAGATCTAGAAAAACGAGCTATGATAGACAAACTGGTAGATGAAAACTTAAAAATGAAAGGTAACACAGTTATTATGTCAATTCATCATGAATCAGGAGAACAATTAGCTCAACTAGGAGGTATCGTCGCTTTACTTCGATATCCTCTTCCTGAATACTAGTCCTCATATAATGGATTTAGATAAGTAATAATCCCTTTTTGATATGGATATTGATGGATGATATCAATACTTTTTATTTGGTTAGCATATTTCTCTATCAAATAATCAGCAACGATTTCTGCTTGTTCCCAATTAAGAAAAACAGTTAAGTTATCTTGATCAATAGCTATTTCTTCTGGACCTATTTCAAATGAACTTTGAAGATTTGAGAGAAGCTCTGGAAGTATATCTCTTTCTTTTAATATTATACGACCCCTTACAATTAAACCTTCTTCTGTTATATCATCAAATTTTTTAGCAAAGTTTTTAGCTCTCCTAATTAATCTGTTCCTTAATTGTACTCCATCTTTGTATTTTGCAGAACAATAATGAATAGTGATAGGAGATTTTTTGTATTTTTTAAGAAGGAGTTTAGCTAAAGATTCACTACCTTCTACAGCAGCGCTGCTAGTTGCTTTTGCTCTGTAACCTAAAGCATCGAGTTGTTTGATGTTAGCCTCAGTGATTTCAAATTCGTTGAGATTGACAAAATTTAAATTTGTTTCAATTGCAAAATTAATAATTTCAAGTATTTTATCTTGCTTATCCGGGATAACAGGTATTTCCATACCAACGTCCCAATCAAATGTTCGCGCAGTTTCTATCGATTTCTTGATTTTTTCTGTTAGTAATAAGGATGGAGGGTGGAATCTAATTTCATCCAGATCAGCAATAAATAACTCCTTGAGTTGTTTTTCTGTTAAAGCATGCGATGTATAGAGATGACAATGAAATTCCTTGCCGAATTCCGTTTTAAAGGATGAGAGATATTCTAAAACTTTATCTAAAGTAAGAGAAGGATCTCCACCAGTTATTCCTACACCTAAAGCTGAGATCATATAAGCTTCTTCAATAGCTTGAGAAACATTGCTAATTTGCTGTTCATTCGCAAAAGTTATGTCCATTCTTCTTTCTTTCATAATTGGACAATAGAAGCAATTAGAATCACATTCTCCGGTTATGAATAGAACCAGTTTTGAGCCTAAAGAGCAGAGTCTGCAACCTTCACTAGGATGACCAACAACAAGGTTACCATGCCATTTTGAAATTCTATTCATTTTTCGAAAATATATTCTTATCAATAAAAAGAATCAGTTTTCAGACACATAGAAGCTTTTGAAACAAAAACACAGTTTTTTAAAGACATATAACAAATTACTCAACGGAATTACCAATGCTAACAACTATTCAAATAATCTTAATTGTTTTCATGGGATTATTAGTGCTATCATTCATTGGTAATACTTTGAATCTTCAGAGATATGGGATATATATAATTCCCGTAGGTATTATTTTTCGAACAAAATTATTCAACAAAATACTTGAAAAAATGGGTGATAAATGGAAAAGATTCTGGAAAATTCTGTATGAAGTAGGCAAAATTCTTACAGGTATAATAGCTGTAGGATTGTTGGGATTCTTCATAGTAAACCCATTTTTAATACTGTTTAAAGCTCCTGTTAGTCTGGGGATTCAGTTAATCATTCCAGGAGTAACAATTGATTTTAAAATAGCTCTTCTTTTCATCTTTCCAATATTAGTTATTTTAATTCCCCATGAAATAGCTCATGCTGTTATGGCTAGAAGAGAAGGAATTGAGATTAAAACCTCAGGAATCTTTCTTGTTTTGGTTTTCTTTGGTGGATTTGTAGAACTTGCAAAAGAATCACTAGAGAAAGCAGCTGAAAAGAGCAAAATCAAAGTTCTTCTCAATGGTTCTGCAATTAATGCAGTATTTTCAATATTTTTCGTGGCACTTTATTTCTTGACACCCGTTATTATTTCAATCGGGTATGGTTCAGCTAATGGTGTTTTAATCACTAATGTTTATGATAATTATCCAGCGGATGAAGCTGGAATAAAAGAGGGGGATGTAATTGTTAGCATAGGCAAATACAATGATTCTTTAGGAGAGATAGTTTACAACTCTACTCTTAGTATAGATGATTATGCTGTAATAATGCAAGACAATCTTGAAGCTAAACCGTTTTACATAATATTGTTAGACGAGTCAAATATCACGTTAACACCAACAAAAGTGAACCCCGACTCTAACACAACAAGTACTTCAAACATCTATCTTGGTGTTAATATTTATAACTACTACCCACCAAAAGCTTCTTGGGAGAGCATATGGTTTCCCTATTATTGGGATTTACAAATAACTTACACTTTGAATATCGCTTTAATGGCTGTCTTTTTGAATATGCTTCCATTGGTGATGACAGATGGTGACAAAATCCTTCAAATTTACCTAAAAAAGAAGATAACTAATGAACTTAAGTATAAGAGAATCCTAAATGGAATTAGAGTAATCTCTCTACTGATTTTAGTAATCAACATAGTACTTCCAATAATATTATGAGGTTAAAGAAATGAAATGTGCATTCTGTGAAGATGAGGTTGTTTATGTTCGTCAATATGATAAGATGGCTTTATGTATCCATCATTTTAATGAGCAGATGAAGAAACGAGTTCAACGAACAATCACTAAACATAAAATGCTCAAAAGAGATGACCGAATAGCTATAGGTGTATCTGGTGGGAAAGACAGTATTGCTTTATTAGAAATCATGACAAAGATAGAGACTGATTTCCCTAATTGTGAGATTATTGCAGTTACTATTGACGAAGGTATTGGCAAATATCGAGAAGAAGGGATGATATATGCAAAGAAAAATGTTGAAAGACACAATCTAGAACACCACATTTATTCCTTCAAGAATGATTTTGGCTATGAACTGGATGAGATTATTGCGAAATTAGGAAAAAGAGGTAAAGGCAGAGATTTTGGTGCATGTTCTTACTGTGGTATTCTCAGAAGAAAGATACTAAATCAAGCTGCTCAAGAAATTGGTGCAGACGTACTACTGACTGCTCACAATTTGGAGGATGAGGCTGAAACTGTATTGTTAAATATTGTTAGAGGAGATATTCAAAGATTGGCCAGATTAGATCCTCAACCAAAAAAAATTCACCCAAGTCTTGTTCCTCGAGCAAAACCGTTTCGAAATACTCCTCAAGCAGAGATTGTAATGTACTGTTATCTCAATGATTTAGAATACCAAGAAATACAGTGTCCTTATGCAGTTGAAGCATATAGAGGCGAGGTAAGAGAATTCATTTTTAAAACTCAAGAAAATCAACCTATGCTTGCTTTTAATATTCTTAGAGGACATGAAAAACTGTTAAAAATGATTAAAACAATTCCGTCTAAAAAAGAGCTAAAAGATTGTCAAATTTGTGGAGAAGCTACTACAAGTGATTATTGTAAAGGCTGTTGGTTGAAATCTCAACTTAATTCATAAATAATTGCATTAATAAAACAAAGTTAATGAGCAAAACTAATTTAAATACTACATTTTCAAGATAGCTAACGCATTAAATTTATCTCTACAGGAGAGTAATAAAATGAGTGAAACAATAAAAAATTTAGCTAAAGCATTCATTGGTGAAAGTCAAGCCAGAAACAGATATCAAATGTATTCAAAGGTAGCTTCAAAGGAAGGATATGAGCAGATAGCAGACATTTTTCTAGTTACAGCTGATAATGAGAGAGAACATGCTAAGTGGAACTTCCAAATGTTAAAACAATTAAGAAAGAAGATAGGTTTTGAAGAAGAATCTATTCACGTTGAAGCCGAGGCACCTTTGGTACTAGATGATACAATTGCAAATTTGAAGGCCGCTATTGCTGGAGAGAATTACGAAAATACTATCATGTATCCTGAATTTGCTGATATTGCAGAGAAGGAAGGACATCCCAAAATTGCAGACAGACTAAGAGCAATAGGAAAAGCAGAAGTTCATCACGAAGAAAGATATAAAAAACTTCTAGGACAAGTGGAAGCTGGCACTGTTTTCAAGAAACAAGAAAAAGTAAAATGGGTTTGTAGACAATGTGGTTATGTTCATGAAGGAGAAGAACCCCCAGATACATGTCCATGTTGCAGTCATCCATCAAACTATTTTGAATTACTTTGTGAAACTTATTAGTTCTCACAATTCTTTTTTTATTTTACAATAATATCATGTAAATATCTTGAGAGACTAATTCTATCTATTAATCTATGTGATTGATCATAATTACCTTGAATTATCAACCTGTCAATAGCTTTCAGTTCAGTATTTAAGATATGTTTCATTTTCTCACTTTGAATATTCAGAGATTAATTAAAGAAGTGTTATTAATAGGTTTTTTGGAAAAATAATCGACAACTGAGTCAATCATAGCGACCTGAAGTTCGACAACGCGTCAGAAGCCGTTTCTTACCCATAAGCTCCACACCGATGACCGTAAGCACCACATATCAACCTTAGAGCTTCTCACTTCCGTGCCTGGCCCGATTTGATTTTATCCTTTCTAACGATTTCCTCCGAAATCGCCTCGGAAATATACAGTCCTGCGGGTCGATGCTTCAACGCTTTCCGGATAAGGCGTATCAACCTCAACGAAGCCTCAACATCAGTCTTCACCCCAGCATATAGAGCGATTTCTGGTATAAGGACGCCCTAGGTCCCCGGCTAGTCGTTGCTATCGACTCAGTTTCGTAATTGCAAGAAGGAGCCAGGCTATTTTAAACATTGCTATTTTAGGTCATTTGAACAAACAGATTCTAACTTCAAAAGAAGTATTTATCAACAAACCACAGAGATTCAAAGTAATGACTGACAAAGATGTTTCTGAACCATTTACGGAAGAATTCATCAAATTGATAGATGATTTTTTAGTAGACACAAAAAAACTTGCAATTTTAGGTATTGGAAACGAAGATAATGGAGACGATGCTGTTGGATTACATGTTTTGAAAAATCTCCAAAAAGAGAGATTACCTGAGTGGGTGATGAACTTCTACTGTGAAAGGGTACCAGAACACTTTCTTGGAAAAATAAGAAAATTCGGACCAAATAGAATCATTCTTCTTGATGCTGCAGATATGAAAGAGATTCCAGGAGCAATTGGAGTTTTTCCAAAAGAAGCTGTCTCTAGTGGATTTCATTTGTCAACACATTCGCTATCTCTAACTATGTTAGAAGAATTTCTTAAACCTGAAATTCCAGATTTGATCACTTTATATGTAGGTATTCAACCAAAACAGCTATATTTTCAAACACCTCTTTCACAAGAATGTAAAGAAGCAGGAGATGAATTTGCAGAGTTTCTTACTGAACGTATATTAATCGCAGATTCAACAAAACTAAAATCACAGAATTAATATCATTGCAGTTTAAGTTAGGTTTTTTAACAAAATCGCCGATAATATATTATGAAAAGATGGAGTATTATTATTTCTACACTTACTAGTATGGTAATTTTGTTGAGTATTGTTAATTCAAATCCAATATATGCAGGTTGGCAAACAGATACTATAGATGATGCAGCAGATGCTTACTTTGATATTACCAAACTTACAATTTCCAAGCAATCTTTAACAATCACTCTTAGCGAAAATCCTTATTATAATAGCAGTGGTGATACATGGAAATTCTACAACATCTGGGTTGATACTAGCATGCAAGATACCAATCCAGACACAACTACTTGGAGTACAGATGTCTTTGAATACCTTGCTCATTTCGATTGTCGATGGAATGGTTCATTATGGTTGAACAATTCTTATATTCAAGCATTTCACTATTATCTTACTTCAGATGGTGGTACAAAAACCAACGGAAATTTCTATTGGGATGGAAACAATTGGGTTGGCTCAGATCCTGATTTGGATATAGCTGTCATTTCTAGTACTAATATAACCTTTGATATAGATGGAGCAATATACAGAGAACAACCTTTAGGAACAGGTTATGTGGTTCAAGGTGTTGCAAATGCTGGTTCTTTCGGTAGCGTAGAAGACATAGCACCTAATAGTGGTTGGGTTGATGAATTCGATAATCAATGCGTATATCCAAGTTCGAGTAACACAGACTTACCATTTTCAGTATCAGGATTAATATTTGGAATAGCTGTTTTGGGTGTTATTGGGTTCTGTTATAAACATAAGAGAAAGGAATAGAATAGATTGCTAATCTAATTTATTCCTCTTATTTTTATTTTCTAATATCAAACAGAGAATATATAACTGTTCATTGAATAAAAATGAAAGAATGGAATCATTTGAGCGACATTTAAGAGAGAACAACATTGAAGCAAATCAAATTAATCTTTTCATTAAACTTATTGAAAGATTTCAAGTTGCATTAGAGAAGGAAAATTTACTTCTTAACGCAATTCCAAAAGGTAAAATCCTCGATTATACTGAGAGTTTAGTAGAGAATGACCAAGATGTAGTTTTGGATTTTATACGTGCAATGTTTAATTACTCTAATTTTATTAAAAAATACGATTATATTATCGAATTGATAGATATAGTTGAAGGATATAATGCAATGGATAACCTGTATCTAAGAATTGCAGAGAAACATGGTGAAGAAATTCGAGACAAAATTTTCAAAGAAATCAAACTTCCCCCTCTAGGTGTAAATCCAGATAAAAAACCAGACACCACTCAGATAGTTATGGAAAGACTCGAGGAAATTCTAGGTGAAGAAAAGACTATAGATCTTCTTGCTCCTTGTCTTCATGGGCGTCCAATTGAGCCTATTAAGAAAGATAGAGAAGATTTTCTAAAGATAGGAGATATCGATGAATTTCTGAAAATCAAAAAACAGGAGTTTGTTGAAAGATTAGAAAAACATGCAAAAGAGGGAACTTTAGAATATGCACAGTATATTACCAAAGAAGCTGTGGAGTACGTAAAAGATAGTAAAACTATTACTCCGGGGATAAGAGAAGGAAACAAAATTATTGTAACAAAGATTCCATATCAAATAGATAGTTTTCTGAGTAATAATGATGAGAAAATGAAAAGATACTATGCTTGTTATTGTGCATGGGTGAGGGGAGCATTAAAAGAAGGTAAGGAAAAGGATATCTCACCAAATTTTTGTTATTGTAGTGCAGGATTCTTTAAACAATATTGGGATATAATCTTTAATCAATCTGTAAAAGTAGAACCTATTGAAACACCTCTTAATGGTGCATTAGAATGTAAATTTGCAGTTTACATACCAGAAAAATATCAGAAAAAATAGGTGCAATATTTGGAATTTTATTAGGTTCTTTCTTTTCTTATTTCTCGAAATACTAGTTTAACTATTCCCCAAAGAACATTTAATCCAGGCACTTGTTTCATATAATTTTCATACTCCACGCCAAATTTTTCAATTAGGTTCTTATTAGCTTTTAGTGAATCAAGATAAACTGTGACAACAACTGGTATCAATAGAACATCAACCACCCAATGTTGAGATATAAAAACTAGTGCAATGCTCCAGAGTATCCCCGCTAAATATTGCGGATGCCTTACTATAGAATATAAACCAGTATCTACCAACTGTGTTGTTTTTACATAACTAGATTTTTTTGGTACTCCTCCTTTTTTTCTGAAGTAGAATATAGGTACAATTCCAAATATTATTGTAAATCCCCAAAAAACATATCCGACGATAACTAGTGCATAAATATCATAAAAATTAGTCCATAAAACAAATGTTAGAATAATTTGTGTAAGTATCGAAACCCAAGTTATTGTTGAAAGAATATAATCCCTAAAATTCATAAATAAACACTTATCCTATCAAAATCTACAGTAATTTTTGATATTAATAAGTATGTCTAAGTTTAAGCTTGCAATTTTTTAAGGTTTGATTCAGTATTTTGAGAAAATATCAGTAATCGTCAACAAGAAGAAAATGCTTGTTGGTGGTATTCATGGACCTTATGTATTTAGTACATTAATTAGATTTTAGCACTTACTAAGAATTTCCTCTGCAAATTTCTTTGCATTTTCAATATCAGTTTCATTTGGATGTTTTCCAACTTCTAACAGATATTCTCCCCATTCGTCATCGTTTGTGATTATTTTCTTATGTACGAACGTTTCAATAGGTTTGGAAGGCTTTCCCATACACCTATAATATCCTTTATAATCAATTTTCTTTTCATTTTTAAGTTGTTCAAAGGTTTTCTTACATTTACCTGCCCATCTTTCAAAAAGCTCTGCATGCCTTTCAGAATCTTCTGGAGGGTAGGTTGAATGAGTAATGAAACCTGCCAGTTTAAGTGTAGGAAGCATTGGAATTTTATTAATGAACTTTAAAACGGGAGGTGCTAAATTTGAATGGTGGCAAGCGGAACCTAAGAAAACCAGATCGTAATCACTTAGTTCTTTAGCTTTGAGATTTTTAAAATCTTTTAGTGTTGAATCATTATTCTGAGATGTAATTTCATGTATAGCTTCAGCTATCATTTTTGTATTGGAGGTTTTCGAAAAGTATGTAACTAAAATCTTCATAAACATTACCCACTGTAAAGTTATTAAAAGTTTTACTCTTCTTATAAAGCAACAGGAGAAATACTGAGCCATTTATAGTCCAATCTGAATCTAACATCCAATCTAGTTAGATACTTCTGTTTGATTGCTATAAAAATCGATAAAAGATTCTGTCGAAGAGAAGAAATTATTTATTCATAGTCTTTGACCAAACAATAGAGATTGTTGATGAGTAAGAATATGTCAGAATTAACTACAAATTATAGAAATAAAGAGATTGTTGATGCATTAATAACAAAAATCAAACTAGTAAATGCTGAAATAGATAGAGATATTCGTATTATGCATGTCTGCGGAACACATGAACATGATATTGTAAAAGCAGGATTACGTTCATTATTACCAAAGGGAATAGATTTAATTGCAGGACCAGGATGTCCAGTTTGTGTTTCAAGCGCACAGGATGTTGATGAAGTTCTCTGGGTAGCTGATAATCATGATGTTACAATTGCAACCTTTGGCGATATGATGCGAGTGCCCGGTTCTAAAGAATCTCTTTATCAGGCCCAAGGAAGAGGAGTAGATGTTAGAGTAGTTTATGGTGTTTCTGATGCAGTAAAGCTTGCTGAAAAAGCTCCAGAAAGAGATGTACTCTTCTTTAGTGTTGGTTTTGAAACAACCTCTTGTGTAACAGCTGCAGAAGTTCTTCGTACAAAACTTCCAAATTTCAGTATATATTCATCACATAAAGTAATACCTCCAGCAATGGAATTATTGATGCAACGTGATGATATTGAGTTTCATGGTTTTCTCGCTCCTGGTCATGTATCAACCATAATAGGAGTAAAACCATATGAATTCATCCCTGAAAAATACAATTTTCCTGTATCCATAGCAGGATTTGAACCAGTGGATATCTTACTAGGAATCTATTCATTATTAAAACAAATAAAAAATAATGAACATCAAGTTTCTAACGATTACAAAAGATATGTGAAATACGAGGGTAATATTGCAGCTATTAAAGCATTGAATGAAGCTTATGTTATTTCTGATGCTAGATGGAGAGGTTTAGGAGTTTGGCCTAATACAGGACATGAAATAAATGAAAAATATGGTCATATTGATGCTAAAAAGAAATATTCCATTCCCCAACTAAAATCACAAGATCTACGCGGTGGTTGTATTTGTGATGAAGTTCTAATAGGAAAATCGAAACCTCATCAATGTAAACTATTTAAGAAAGCATGCAGACCAGAGCATCCTATAGGTGCATGTATGGTAAGCAGTGAAGGAACATGTAATGTTGCAGCTACATATGAAGAAATGGTTTGGGAAGAATAAATTGTTTAATGAAAAGAGTTAATTAACCAAAATCAAGAGATGTGATTAAGATGTGTCTAGCGATTCCAGGATTAGTTTGTGAAGTTGTAAGTGATACAAGAGTGATGGTAGATATTACTGGTGTCAGAAGAGAAGCAGATACTTCATTACTTGAAGAAGCTTTGGAAATAGGAGATTATGTTCTTGTTCATACTGGCTTCATTATATCTAAATTGGATCCTGAACAAGCTAAAGAAGATCTAAAGCTTTGGGACGAAATTCTAAGTGTATGATTTTTGTTCAGCTTTTGTTTATTTTATTCGAAAATTATCGAACAAGTTAAATAGATTGTGTCCATTATAGCTTATTAGAATGGTGCTAAGAGAGAAAGATGCAAATGCACAGATTTTAAGAAATTTCATTGATTTTTCTAATAAACCTAACCAATTTTTCCTAACTAATCTCCAACACTCAATACCTGATATTTTGGATGATAATGAATGTATGGGAGAAGCTAAAAGTAGAGCGGGGGTAGTTGAGGGGATAAGGTTACTTAAAAGGAAATACAAACTAAACAATATTGACATAGCATACATCTTTGTTCTTATCGCTAGAGGATTTAAATTCAGAATTATAACAGAGAGGGTTTTCCTTTGTGAAGAAAATGCGATTAATCCTTCCTTTGAGTATTTCACTCCTGTAAAGCCAAAGATTTCTGATAATTTTAACATGAAGACTGCAGTGTTAAATGCAATAGCTGAATGTCAAGATAAAGAAAATGAGGAAATAGCACAAACACTAGTTAATTCGATACCAGAACTGCTAGAGAAATCGTACGGAGTTAGATATACTGGACGTTATCTTTCCATCAATCAATGGTTAGAATTAAAAGAACAGGAAGGGATATGGACATCAGAAAATAAATTAAGACTCAAAGGATATGATATAGAACCGTGGATGATAGGGGACATTTTAACTTTGCAAGTTAGAGGGTGGTATTTACAGGAAATACCAGAAAAGTTCAAAGGGAATGACTATATTTTCATTAAAAATTAGCTTCTCATAGAATATTAGAATAACCATTATTAAAATCATATATGAAGCGGAAGCTTTTTTTATAGCTGTATAAAGTTTAACTAAAATGCTAAGTGAGGATTTCTTATGAGTGCAGAACTCAAAGAACTAGAAAGTATTTTAAATGTAACTTTACCAGAAAAACTCGTAGAAGAAGTTGTAAAGGTTGAAGAAGGGCATTTTGACGTTCTAACGAGCGCGAAAAATGCTTATGATTTGATGAAAATTCTTCACGAGGAGGCAGGTATATATCACCTCTCAACCATTACTGGTTATGAGAAGGAAGATGAGTTCAACATTTGTTATCACATCCAACATAGAATAGAAGAGGAAGTAAGAGAAGTTCCAATCAACTTCATAGTAACAAAGGTTGATAAGAAAAATCCAAAAGCCCCCAGCATGTTTGACTTCTTTGAAGCAGCTGAGTATTATGAAAGGGAAGTATATGATTTCTATGGAATATATTTTGAAAATCATCCATTCCTACAAAGACTGATTCTACCAGAAAGATGGCCAGATGATGTTAAACCATTACGAAAAGAGTACTCATGGGAGCAAATGAGAGAAATAACCATGAAAATAGCAAAAGAAAGCTTGGAGGAAAAATAAAATGACAGAACAATATAGATCAAGATTTAGAACATTGACAGATGGCAGCGATGCTCCTGAAGGTTCTGATCATCACATCTTTATAGGGCCACAGCACCCAAGAAGGAAAACATAGCATTATTTAGTAATAAACACTCTAAAGTCCAAACAAGCATTAAGAATATAATATCCTAACAATCTTCTAACATCAATTTTTATCAATATCCAGTTTCAAGAGATAAATATCTTTGGTTTAAATATGAAACTAAAGGATTAGTATACAAAATAGAACAATTTCATAAAGGAATAGGGAGATATTTAAAGAAGAAAAGTACAATAATATAGGAAAGAATAGAGAAGTAGAGAAATATAAAGAAGAGAGAGATGAAAAGAAAAGAGAGACTGACAATGTTTGTTTGTATAATCTTGTTAGTCCTACCTTTAAAACCAGCAAAAGAATGGAAGAGTAAAGCAATAGAAACAGAAGTTACTGAACTATATACCTATATCTACATAGACTCAAATGATGACTTCATAACATATGGATTTCCAGGAGAGGGAACAAAAGAGAACCCGTATCTAATACAAAATAGATGGATGACAAGTCCAACTTGGGATACTGCAATATACATAAAGAACATAGATAAACACTTTGTGATAAAGAATTGTGATTTTATAATAGAAGAGGGATTGATAATAAGGAACATCACATCAACAGCAAAAATAATCAATAATACGTTTGATTGTGGTTTTCCTGCATCAATCTCTATAAGAGATTCAGCAAATATACTGATAGAGAATAACAGTATGGTTGCGCATTCATGCTATTTTAACAATGTGAGCAATATAAGGATGTATAATAATCTCATTAACCGCACTAACAATTTAGAAATGTATCAAGTAAGGGAGAGTGTGTTTGAAAATAATAGTTTTTTGAATGGTGTAGGAGTAGGAATATTGATCAAACAAAATTCAAACTATAATGTATTTGTAAGTAATCTATTTTATAGAAATTTTCACAGTGCGATAGATATAGAAAACTCGTTCAATAACACATTATTTTGGAATAATTTTACAGATAATGGAGGAGGGAATTTCCAAGTATATGATCACGTATTTCAAGGAAATTATTGGTATAATGAGACAATAATGGAAGGAAACTGGTGGAGTGACTATAATGGCGACCCACAAGGATATGATGTAGGACTGAATTGGGATAAGTATCCACTTGGTAAGTTTCCAGAAGAAACAACAACACCAACAACCACAGAAAAAAACACTACATTGAGAGACGCATTAATAGGAGCTGGATTAATAATAGGAACAGTGGGTATTTCTGTTGTGGTAATATGGTTCAAGAAATATCGATAATAGCCTGAAAAGAAAAATAAGAATATTTTAGGTTCAAGTTTTATTACTAAATAAAGGAGCTAGCTCAAAACATTTTTAGCGAAAAAATGCAATCAGAAAAGATAAAAGTAGACCAACAAGTAAACCCTAAGGGAGAGGAAAAAGCTAATCGATCCTTCTGGTGTTCAAGAGGAGAACACTGGAAAAAGCGACTGGAAAAGGATAGAAAAAATCTGGACAAGAATAAAAGACAAAGGACAAAGAGAAGAACTACTCCAATCATGCCACAGAAAGCTTAAAGGTACAAAAAACAAAGTAATAATGAAGATTAATAAAAAAGGGATGTTAAGTAAATGGAAGAAAATAAGAGATGGAATAGACCATATATATCAACAAAAGAAGACATAGAAATAGCAAAAGAATGCACAGATCCAAAACTACTGTTTTATCTATTTACATACATAGTAGAAAGATTAGAATCATCGAAATATGATGAGAAAAACCAAGAAGAAAAAAAACTGATTGTTGAAGTAGCGAGAATATTTGGGAACTTTCTACCCAAAGAAAGTTATGGTTTAATAGAAGAATTGATAGAAGAACTAGAACCAGAAAAAGATTATAGACACAGAATGGTTGATATATTGGTAGAGATTGGAAAAGATGGAGTCGAAGCACTGATAGCATATGGTTTCGCAGAGATGAAATGGGGATGGTATGTGGACGAATATATTATTAGTAGATTAGATAGTATTGAAGATGAAAGAATAATTGAAAAAATGCTGAAAACTCTACGAGTATGGTCAGATTATAATGATACAGACGAGTGGGCTTTACGTGCATGTTTGTTTTATCTTGATAAGTATAAAACGAGAGAGATAGTAGAAAAAATGAGTGAGGATTATGAAAAATACCATCCAATGGTTAAAAATATGATAAAATCATTGTGCGAAAGAAATTTCATAGAGATATTGGTTGATAAAACACAAGAAGAATGAAACATGAATATACTGGTGGGGGGATGTAGGAGTCTATGAAAATTTATTGCTGTTAATTAAGAAAAGAGCCATATAAAATGCATATATGAAGCACAACCTTTTTTTATTACTTGATAAAGGTTAAATAAAATGCTAAGTGAGGACTTCTTATGAGTAGTGAACTCAAAGAATTAGAGAGTATTTTAAAAGTAACGTTACCAGAAAAACTAGTAGAAGAAGTGGTAAAAGTAGAAGAAGGGCATTATGACATAAAAAGCGAAGTAAAAAATGCCAAAGAACTGATGAAGATAATGCATGAAGAAGCAGGAATATATCATCTGTCAACGATAACAGGGTATGAGAAGGACGATGAGTTCAATGTTTGTTATCATATACAGCATAGGATAGAAGAGGAAGTAAGAGAAGTTCCAATAAACTTCATAGTAACAAAGATAAATAAAAAGAATCCGAAAACACCGAGTATGTTTGACTTCTTTGAAGCAGCTGAGTATTATGAAAGGGAAGTATATGATTTCTATGGAATATATTTTGAAAATCATCCATTCCTACAAAGACTGATTCTGCCAGAAAGGTGGCCAGATG
>Ga0315550_1001147_pt1 | contig 16485 bp, 12 predicted proteins | sample SalMarSW160190MG_2_FD_203100 | JGI IMG/M metagenome (GOLD analysis project Ga0315550, IMG submission 203100) | Salt marsh sediment microbial communities from the Plum Island Ecosystem LTER, Massachusetts, United States - Salt Marsh Sediment SW1601-90 ... | reverse complement strand
GAGCCGATCACATAGTCCTCGTTGCGATGGGTCTCTAGGATGTAGGCGATGCGGTATCCTGCACGCGAGGCTTTATCGATATAGACGTCGCAGTCCCGGCGCGGATCGATCACGGCGGCTTCCTTCTTGTCGCCGATCAGGTAGGAATAGTGCGCCAGGCCGGTCGACTCGATTCGCTCGAAAAGCATAGGGGTCGCTCCTTCTCGTTCTCTGCATCATTGGCGCCTGGGTGGGGAGGGCGAGCGTAGGTTCACCGTCGCCGGCGCCATCGCCCGTCCATCCCGTTCGCGAGGACGCGCGCCGGCCATAGAACCTGGGCTGAGCACCTTCATGCTCGGCCCAGGCCTGCCTTTCTCTAGCGGGGCGATGGCCCTGTCACCGTCTCGTTCTCAGGGTATGCTGTCCACTCGGTGTATGAGCCCTCGTATAGCATTACCCTGGGGTAGCCCAGGTACCACTTGAAGAGCAGAAACTCGTTGGTCGCCTCGCGTCCCGTGCCGCACGAGCAGAGCACGGTTTTGTCCGGGGTGACCTCGTGCTCGCGCAAGATCGCGCCGATCGCGTCATCTGACTTGAGCAGGCGCGGGTTGTCCTCGGTCATGAGCGACTTCCATGGCAGGTTGACCGCGCCGGGGATGTGCCCCGGTTTTCGCCACGGCCCCTGGCCTTCATACACGTTGGCTGGGCGCGCGTCGAGCAATATGACGTCCGCACGATCTTTCATCGATTTGAATGATTCATACTCGACGTAGAGCGCCGACCGGACCTGGACCTGAAAGTCGGACTCTTTTACCTCGGGAAACTCTTGGTCCATCGGGCGCTGCTCTGCCTTCCACTTGTCGATCCCACCGTCGAGGACATAGATCTGCTCGTGGCCAAAGCGCGCCAGGCTGTAGGCCAGCATGGTCTGCTCCAACCCGTCGCCCCAGCCCTTGAACGGCCCGGTGCCGGTATAGACGACGACCGGCACGTCGGCGCGGAGCCCTACGCGCCGGAACAGCGACTGGGCTACGGAGGGTGGCACGTACTTGGCCGGTATGCCCTCGAGCGGCACGCGCAGCAGCGATTCGTTGAAATAGACCGCCCCGGGGACGTGTTCCTGAATATAGTCGTGTACGTTCGGCTGGGTGTCGAGGATCATCAGATCGTCGTCCCCGACGTGGTCCTCTAGCCAGTCGGTCGAGACCCACTTGACGATGCCCTTTCCAAAGGGGTATTTTTGTGGCATTGTGTTGCTCCTTCCATCAGATTGACTGCTTTGTCAGGATGCTCCTTTTCCGGGAGCGCTACGCCCGCGCCGCTCCACGGTCGTGAAAGCGGTGCCCCACCGCTAGCTTTCCGGGGACTTTGGCTTTGCCCATCATACCCGTCGCAATGCACGGACAATGGCGACAAGGATCACGCCGCCGGCCACAGCCAGCAAGATCTCGCCGAGCCAGCTCGACGCCCTCAGCCCAAGCAGGCCAAACAACCAGCCGCCGATCAGGCCGCCGATCAGGCCGATCACCAGGTCGCCCACGATCCCGAACCCGCGCCCTCTCATGATCATGCCGGTCGCCCACCCGGCCAGGATGCCGCTCAAGATCCAGACCAGGATGTGTATCAATGTTCGCTCCTTCCCATCGCATGCTAGAATTGTCGTCTCCGACAGGAAACATGCACCCTCCTCCGGGTCAAGGCTGACTTGATCGTAGCACAAAGCGCCATCGCCAACCGATGGATCCGGTTGGCGATGGCGTTGACATGGGTTGCTTGGGTTGGGATCTGGTTGGAGGTCCTTGCGCGTGCGGCCTGAGTCAAGTAGAATGAGGCACGTCTGCCGTGGAAGGAGGTTCGTCATGCGCGTCGTCATTGCTGGGGGTACAGGCCTCATTGGCCGTGCATTGTCCAACGATCTCGCCGCCGAGGCCGATTCGCACGAGATCATCATCCTCAGCCGCGCGCCCGAGCGGGCTACGGGCCTGCCGCTTGGCGCTCGAGCTGTGCGCTGGGACGCGCGATCGGCAGATGGCTGGGCATCTGTGGTCGACGGGGCGGACGCCGTCGTCAACCTCGCCGGAGCAAGCCTCCTCAGTCTATGGACGGGAGAGCGCAAGCGACGCATTCGTGAGAGCCGCCTGAACGTGGGACATGCCTTGGTCGAGGCGGTAGAGCGCGCAGGTAATAGGCCGCGCGTCCTTATCCAGGCCTCAGGCGTCGACTACTATGGTTTCACCGGCGATCACATGCTCACTGAGGACGCCCCGCCAGGAGAGAGCTTCCTGGCACGCCTCGCCGTCGAGTGGGAGGCCTCCACGGCGCCGGTCGAGGGTATGGGCGTGCGGCGCGCCATCATTCGCAGCGGGCTGGTCTTTAGCCGGGATGGGGGCGCTTTTCCCCTGATGCTGCTTCCCTTTCGCCTCTACCTTGGCGGTATACTGGGAAGTGGAGAGCAGTGGTTTCCGTGGATCCACATCGACGACGAGGTGCGCGCGATCCGCTTCCTGATCGAGGAGGAGAACGCGCGTGGCCCTCACAACCTGACCGCCCTTGGTCTGGTGACCCATGCCGAGCTGATGCGCGCCATCGGACGGGCACTGCACCGGCCTACCTGGCTTCGCGTGCCTGCTTTTGCCGTGCGCCTGGTCCTCGGGCAGATGGGCAGCCTCTTGCTTGAAGGGCAGCGCGCCGTGCCTCGCCGGTTGCAGGGTGCAGGCTTCGAGTTCCGCTTCCCGACCGCCGACGCAGCCCTACACGACCTGCTTGCGTAGGCCGAATCTCGCTGTGCGGGCTGCGTCGCTGGCCATCGAGCGCCTCAGCGCTCGATGCGCACCACCTTTCCCCGCCGGTCGAAGGTGTAGCGCACGCCACTCCAGTGGATCGTCCGCGTGGCGATCGTCTTGACGTACCCGATCAGGTGTGTGAAGCGCATGACCGGTACGAGCAGCGCAAACTTGACCGGGGCTGGGATCGGCCCTAGCAAGCTGTAGAGCAGCCCGGCGACGGCCTCTCCTGCTGCAAAGATCAGTGCACCGCCTATGCCCCAGGCCCACGATGCATCCCCGGTCAATAGCACGCCGAGGATCGAAACAGGCAAGAGCGCATAGAGCACCACGACGATCAGCATCAGGGCGAGGCCAAGCAGCCAAAAGTCGAGATGGTAGGCCTTGGCGTACAGCAGTTGCCGGGCGATCCAGTCCGTCAGGTAAGTGAAACTGTCCAGCGTGTCGTCCGAGGGCGTGACGCACAGCGGGACGAGGACCGAACGCAAGTTGTGGCGCACGGCGAGCTGCGACAGGCTCATGTCGTCGACCACGCTCTCCCGCCACCGGGTGGCGACGCCGAGCGCGTCAAAATCCACCTTGCGCATGGCCATCGTTCCCCCCCACAGCCCGACGCCGCTCCAATACGAGGTCGACGCGAACACGGCATAGGTGAACATGCTCGCATAGCTGTGCGCGAGCTCGCTGAACGTGCCGTTCGGCCCCACCAACCAGCGGAAACCCGTCGTGATCGACACACTTGGGTCAGAAAGTGGGGCCACGAGTTCGCGCAGCCAACTGGGCGCCGGCGCAATATCATTGTCGGCAAAGACGAGGACCTCGGGTCCGTCCACACGCGTGATCGCGGCCAGCTCATTGTGCACCTTTTGCGCGCAGGTCAATGCCAGCCCGGCGATGACGAGGGAAGCGTGGTCGTTCTCTGCGATCAAGCGTTCGATGATCGGGACCGCCGGATCATCGAACGCTTCGACCGCAAAGATCACCCGATAGTCCGGGTAGTCCTGCCGTAGAAAGGCGAGCAGGTTGCTGCTCGCGTGTCGCGGCGTTCCTTTACAAGGGATGATCACCACACAGCGGGGACGGAAATCAGGAGCATAGCGCCGCCGGGCGCGCCGTGGATAGACGATGTGCCGGTAGAACGCGGTGAACAGGATGAACGACCAGTGACAGATGGCCAATGCAAGGGCACAGATGCACGCGACAACGGCCCACACCTGCACTTGAGATCCCATCGCGCCACCTCCTATGCAGCGTACTTATAGCCCCTGTAATCCGCAGCAGCGTGCGCAGACGGGCATCAATCCCTTTTCCATCTGCTGGCGGAAGGCCTTGAACGCCGCGCCGTTCCATATCTCGTAGAACGACTGCTCGTTGACGTTGCCGCAGGTATAGTCCTGGTAGTCACGGCAGGGCGTAACCCGCCCGTCCGGTGAGATCTCGGCCGAGCAGTAGATGCTGTAGCAGTGCGAGTAGCCGGCTGTCCAGCGATGGTCCTCATAGTAGCGCCGGATATCGCTCTCCGAGTGAATATCGGGAAAGAAGGAAGGGATGGAGGGATAGCCGTCGGAGGCCCGAAAGACGGCCCTCACCTCTTGTGCTGTGACTGCCGGGTCGACCTCGTTGAATACCGACTTGATGTAGCCTGTGTGATTGCGTGGCGCGTACCCGAACCGCTCCTCAAAGACGCGCTCGTGCTCGCGCGCGCGTTCCTCGGGGATGAACCAGCCATAGTAGTAGGGATGGAACTGCGTTCGCTCGCGAACCAGCTCGTGGATCTCGGCTAGGTGCATGTGGTTCAGGTTCGAGATCACCGTGAGCGGGATGACCAGTGGGAAACGCAGCCCTCGCGCACGCTTGTAGGCCTCGATCCGGTCGACGCAGCGCATGGTGCGCTCGAAATTGTCGCTCTTGCCCGAGCCGGCTGGCGCCCGGATCAGGTTCTGCGAATCTGCGTCCCACCCATCCAGGCTGATCAACACCGCTGCCAGGCCGCCCGTATCGATCAGGGGCTCGATCAACGGCTCTAGGCTGTGGCAGTTGGTCACGATCGATCCCAATAGATGATCGCGGCCCAGCGCCTCGAAAAAGGGCAGCAGCGGCTTCCACAGCGTGGGCTCCCCCCCCCAGACATAGTAAAACGGCCGGTCGCGCTTGGTCTCCTCGATCACGCGCTGGGCGGTTTCCCAGCTCAGCGAATCGAGGCTCTCGCCGCGGCGCAGCTTATCCAGGAGCCAGCCGTTCTCCCCCCACTGCCCGCACGAAGCGCAGCGCAGGTCACACGCCTCGGTACATCGCAGGGCGACCTGGCTCACGTGGACGTCCCGCTCGGGACGGCACGCGCCCAGGTACCGTCGCAGTTGCCCGGGGGCCATCTTCCAGTAGTGCGGGTCTGTCACGACGGCCGGCAAGATGTGCCGTAGGACGAACCGGCTAGGCAGGGAAGGCCGTTCTCTAATCTTTGGCATAATCCTTGCTCCGATACACAAAGCCGACCACTGGGCAAAGTTGGGCGCCTGGCGGTCGGCTCTCTACGCAGTCTAGTCCCTCCACAGCCCGCAGTATGCCACATTTACCGATCCTTGTCAAACCAGGTCGAGCGCACCGGGCCACCTCGGTCCTCACGACGATCGAGGACGATGGGCGGGGGTTTGACGCGAAAGCACTTGTGGAGCGCCAGACGGCCCCTGAAGACGCTGCAAAGCACCATGATCGGAGCTTTCGCTTCAGCAAGGGAACGCCTTTGAAACGCTCCTGTAACGCCCAATCCGTATCATGGGTGTATCGTAGCTCTGGAACAAGAGAACGCGCAGCAGCCGGATGCTGTTGCGCCATCCGAGAACCCATTGGGATCGCAGGCGCCAGGGGACATTGCGACCAGCGGCAGCGCAACCGGCACGAACGCGCAACTGACGAGCACGAAACCGGTCGCAGGGCACAGGGACTCGTCAGTACCACACAGGCCGCTGCTGCGGTGACCTTCACCAGGGGTGGCTCGGGCCAGAGGGCGATGTGTCAGCATATGGCGCGGTGAAACGTGATCGGGCCCCCACCGAGGGCCCTGCAAAGGAGAGACGACGTGAAAAAGCTCTATCTCATCGGCATGCTCGTGATGTTGTTGGCCACGGCGCCCGAGCTGGTCTGGGCGACCGAAGGAAGCGACCTGGCCGTGGTCCGCCAGGCGACGGCCAAGTACCACCGCTTTGAGGTGGCAGACGCGGAGGGCTGGATGCCCCTGTTCGACTGCATCTCGAGCCCGGGCCAAGGGGCTATGGGCTTCCACTATATCATGCCCAGCCGGTTCGATGACCAGCTCAATCTTTCAGAGCCCGAGGTCCTGATCTATGAACAGGGACCACAAGGCCAGATGAAGCTCGTCGCCGTCGAGTTCATTATCCCGGAAGCGGCGTGGTCTGACGACGGGTCGCCCACATTCCTGGGCCAGACACTCAAGTACAAGACCACCGTCGGGCCGTACGGCGCCGCGGATGGCGTGACTCCCTACTATGAGCTGCACGTGTGGACCTGGCGTCACAACCCCAGCGGCGTCTTTGCCGACTGGAACCCGAACGTCACCTGTGGATAACATGCGATCTGGCAGCGCATACGGCCTCGTGCCGCTGCGCTAGCCCTGCGACCTCGTTCTCAGGCCACCAGACCGTACGGTCTGGTGGCCTGCCCTTCTACCGTGATCCTCCACCCAAGGCGCTTGCGGTTGCTTCCTAGATCAAGTACAATCAGGCAGCGTCGCTTTGCAGAGTCATCGGAATCGAGGTGCTCTTGTGCCATCTGCGCTCAATGACCAGGCTGTCCTGGACACGATGGCGAGCGTTCGCCAGTCCAGTCAAGTCCAGATCGCCGTCCCAGGCTGTGCCGAGCCACAGACGATCGCCAAGCCCTTTCCCTCTCCCGTCGACTGGCGCGACCACTGGATCTACTTTCTCATGACCGATCGCTTCAACAATGTGGCGGCGCCGCCAGCGCTGCCCTGGGATCGGGAGACAGGAGACCGCCAGGGCGGGACTTTCGAGGGCGTCCGTCGGCAACTGGCCTACCTCGAAGAGCTCGGCGTCGGCGCGTTGTGGCTCACGCCCGTGCTCAAGAACCGGCAGTCCGAGAGCAGCCACCACGGCTATGGGATCATGGACTTTCTGGAGGTCGATCCCCGCTTTGGTACGAGCCCCGATCAAGCCGAGGCTGAGCTGGCCCGATTGGTTGACGAGGCGCATGCTAGGGGCATCTATGTGATCCTCGACGTCGTGATCAACCATGCTGGCGACGTCTTTGCCTACGACGTCGGCGGTGCAGTCTGGGACGCTGCCCCGTGGCACGACCAGCCGTATCCCATCTACTGGCGCGACGAGGACGGCGCTGCCCGGCGGGAATGGACGGCGCTGCCTGCAGATGCATCGCGCGATGCCGGTGTCTGGCCGCGTGAGTACCAGCGCAACAAATGGTTCCGCCGTCAGGGCAAGGGTGGCCCCGAGCTCGGCGATTTCGAGACGCTCAAAGAGTTCAAGACCGAGCTGCCCGACCAGTACGACGACCGGCCGGTCTGGAGCCTCCTGATCAAGGCCTACCAGTATGTGATCGCCAGGTTCGACGTCGATGGCTTTCGCATCGACACGCTCAAGCACGTGGAGCGCGACTTTGCCCTCGTCTTTTGCAACGCGATCCGCGAGTTTGCCTCTTCTATCGGCAAGGCCAACTTTTTCCTGTTCGGCGAGATCAAGGGCGGCGAGGAACTGCTGGCCGAATACACGGGGCGCTACACCAGCGAGGATGAAGGACGTACGGGCGCCGATGCTGCGCTGGACTTTCCGCTCCAGTGGACGCTGGGCCCGGCGAGCAAGGGCTTTGCCCCGCCTACTGTGGTGCAGGACGTCTACGATCTGCGCAAGCGCGTAATCCAGGACAAGCATCACCTGAGCACGCACGGCGAGGCCTCGCGTTTCTATATCACGTTCCTCGATAACCACGACGACCACAACCGCTACCTCTATCCACGTGCTGGTGGCGACTATGGGGACCAACTCCTGCTGGCCCTGGGCGCCATTTTCGCCTTGCAGGGCATTCCCTGCCTCTACTATGGGACGGAGCAGGGCCTCAAGGGGACGCAGGAGCTCTACGAGCCGGGCAATGGATCGCGCGATGGCAAGCCGGAGCACGTGCGCGAAGCGCTGTGGGGCAAGCCGAACGCCTTTGACCGGAATCACCCGCTCTACCGCCGGATCAGCGAGCTGGCACGCGTCCGCGCTGCTGAGCCGGCGCTGCGCTACGGGCGGCAGTACTTTCGCCAGGTGTCAGGCGACAACCACGGCTTTGGCTTCTCCGGCATGACCGGTGGGATCGTGGCCTTTTCGCGCATCCTGGCCTACCGAGAGATCGTGGTCGTGGCGAACACCAACACCACCGCGCAGTGGACCGGCTGGGTGCTGGCCGACGCGCGGATCAACGACGACAGCACTCCTTTCGAGGTCGTCTACAGCAATCTGGGCACCGCAGGCTCTGGCACGTCGTCCAGCGGTGGGGTCCGCTTTTACGAGCGCGATGGCTCATCTCACGACGGCTGGGCGCGGCGCCTGTTCGTCCAGCTCAAGCCCATGGAGATCCAGATGCTGGCTCCGCGGATGGAGCCTGGTCCCTGAAAGGGCCGTCGTACCCAGGGAGAACCTGCCTATGACCGGCGACCGGCCATTCGAGATTAGGGATCTGCTCGACTGCATGGGCATCGAGCGTGTAGCAACCAGGTACGAGCTGGCCGGCGAGGGCATCTCTGGATCGCGTACCTGCCGCGTCTGGTTCGGCGATGAGGGCACCGTGCTCAAGATCACCGGCCCTGCGTCGCCGCCATGGGTCCTTGCACGTGCGCGTCGCGAGCTCTGTTTCTACCACGTCCTGGCAGGCAGCGTCCCGCTGCGCGTGCCCGCGCTGCTGGGCGCGTGTGACGACGAGCGGGCCGGCATCTGCCTCTTGCTTGCCGGCTATGAACCGGCGCCGCCCGCTACGGGATGGTCTGCAGACGACGCTGCCGAGATCGCGCGGCAGCTCGCCGGCTTTCACGCCTGCTTCTGGGGGGCGGGCGAGCGGCTCGCCGGGCACACCTGGCTGCGCCAGCCGGAGGCACAGACAGACGAACAAACCATTCTCCACGCGCGGGAGCAGTGGGCTGCACTGGGTCGCCTTCCGCGCTTTTCCTCGCTGTTCACCGCAGAGACCTGCCGTGCGCTCGACCGGGCGATGGTGCGCGTGGGCGCGCTTGATGCGACGATCCATGCTTTCCCGGTGACTCTCTGTCACGGCGACTGCCACCTGGGCAACGTGCTGCGCGACGAGGAGGGGCATTTCGTGTGGGCCGACTGGGCGGAGGTCGGCATGGGCGCCGGGCCGGCAGACCTCTCGTTCCTGATCCAGCGTGCGAACGCCGGCGGCGCGCGCTTTTCTGTCGATGAACTCTCTTCCGTCTACCATCGGCAACTGATCGAGGCGCTGGGCGAGCCCATCTCGCTCGATGAGATCCGCCGCGTGATGGACGCCCAAGAGCTCCGCACGCGGCTCCTTGAGTGGCCGTACTATCTGAGCGGGGCATCCCCCGCGCTGTTGTCGGACATGCTGGCACGGATCGAGCGCCTGGCTGTTCCGTTCTCATCTGGCTGACCCGTCTCGGCATGCTTTGCCGGTCCCGGCGCGATCGAGTACAATGCCCTCGCCGTGGCCCGGGGTGAACGTATCCGCCGTGAATGCCTACCCCGCAGCGGCAAGGATATAGGTACGACCACGACGAGCGTATAGGAGACCAGCATGCAAGGTAGGCCAGCAGATCTGCGCGCCAGGCTGCGCAACGGGTTCTTTTTGTCCGCCATGATGGGCGTCACCGATGGCGCGTTCTGCGCCCAGCGGGGCGCCGGCTGCGCCATGCTGCAGTTGGGCGCGTACCTGGCCGAGCCCACCGCCACCGCACAAGACATGGGGCGGGACGCGAGCTCGTTTCTCCCCGCCGATCCAGAGGCGTGGGCCGCGTCCCTGGCCCGCGAATGCCAGGCCGCGCGGCAGGGCAACGCCGCCGCCCTGTGCCTCAACCTCGCCGCGCTGCAGCTCGAGTGGGCCCTGCAGGCGGGTGCCGCCTACGCCCAGGCCGGCGGCGACCTGCTCGAGCTGAACGTACACGGCGGCTACGGGCGCTACCTGCGGCAGGGCAAGCTGCGCGCCATGGTAGAGCCCGCACACCGGCCCGAGCTCTACCGCTGGGTCGAGGCGCTCGCCGGGCTCAACATCCCCTTGATCGTCAAGTTCCACGGCCAGAGCGACCGCGCCGACCTGCTCCCCGTCCTAGACAAGATGGCCGAGCTGGCCCCCTTTGGCGTGCACCTCAACGTGCGTGCCGCGGGCACACACGAGCCCGACCTCAACCTGACGCGGACGGCGCGGGCACGCTTCCCGGGCCTCCTCCTCGTCAGCGGCTATGTCCGCTCTGCCGCCGACGCAGCGGCGCTCTTTGATGCCGGGGCAGATATGGTGGGGATCGCCGCGCCAACGATCGACGACGCGGGCTACATCGGGCAGATCGCGGCGGCCTACGCCGCCGGGTAAGACTAGCCGACATCACGAGTTGACGAGCAAGCGTGCACGGTCAGCAGCCGCCCTCCAGCGCCGGAACGGCGCGAGGCGCATACCTTGTCTGCTGGCGGTGGGTGGTGGCCATTATCGTGGGATTAGCGCTCGCCGGCTGCGGGTTCTACCTGGGCATGCCGGCGTTTGCAGTACGTGCCGGTCCGCGTCCACGTCTTTCTCGTCGAGACGCGTAGGCGACGACACTCGCCGGCCCTCCCACCGCCTGCCTTGGTGACGCCCGCCAGGGCCGAGGCCACCTCGGCGCCTACGCCGAAAGCGTTGCCCAGCCTAGAGTGATCGCTTCGATGCCATCCTGCCAGCGGGTGTGGACCACCTTCGATATCATCTTGCGCAAACGGGCGTTCGGGCATATACTCTCCTTACACCTTCAGCCTTCACCTCGACCGCCACACTTCCGTCTCGGGTCACTATCAGATCAGGTGTGTCAGCGAATCTCTGGCCGGTCATACGCAGGACCGGCTGCGGCGACAGTGGGCTGTCGTCGCTGTGAAATCCAGGCATGGCACGATAGGCTGCCCAGCCCCTCAGGTCTCGCCAACCGGCGTGTAGGCCCATGCGGTCGATTGCGTACGCCTGCTCCGGCAGGCGTGCACGCAAGGGAAAGGAGAGTCAGAATGGCCACCTATATCATGTTCGGCAAGTATTCGCTGGATGCGGTCCGCAAGATCAGTGCCAGACGCACAGAGCAGGCAGAGGCGCTGATCAAGGCAAACGAGGGTACGCTCAACGCGGCCTACGCTCTGCTGGGAGAGTACGACCTGCTCCTGGTCGCCGAGTTTCCGGGCATGGAGCAGGCGATGAAGGTCTCTGTCGAGGCAGCCAAGACGTTTGGGATCTCGTTCACGACGGCGCCGGCGGTGAGCATCGAGACCTTTGACAAGCTCGCAGGCTGAGCGGCACGCTCGTCCACGGCGAGGGTCCGCCCCTCTGCATAGAACACATCTCTAGTTGCGCTGTGAGCGCGCCGAGTCAATAGGGACCGTGGTCTCGTCGAGGCGAGACCTGATGGGCTGGACGGCCTGGTGGAGATGGCGGCCCACAGCCGCCATCTCTGCGTCCACGCCTTCGGGCCAGCCTCGCGGCTGTGGCTCAGGTTGCCCCTTTCCCGGACCTATGATAAGATGAATATGATCGCGTGAGCCGCTCAACCATTCCCCAAAGGAGTATACCATGACCCGCAGGCTGCTCCCCTCGCTCCTGATCGTCTTTCTTCTGCTTTCGCTCGGCCCCGCCTCCGGGCTTGCCAGGCCGGCGCTGGCGCAGGCCGGCACGGTGTACGTCGACACGGACAATACCAGTGGCACGGAGGACGGCACGCCGGCCTATCCCTACAACACCATCGCTGAGGGTATCGCCGCTGCCCCCGCCGGTGCGACGGTACTCGTCGCGCCTGGCACCTACTATGAGAACGTGACCGTGAACAAGGACCTCACCCTCCGTGGCAGCGGCCTCGACCGGACCACGATCGATGGGAGCAGGACTACGGATACGGGGCTCAACACGATCACGATCCGGGATGGTGCGGCGGTAACGGTAGAGCACTTCAAGATCACAGGCGGCGGCACGACGGACGCAGCAGCTGGCCTGAGACACTACCAGGTGGGCACGCCCGCCGCTACGTTTGCCGCACGCTGGAACTGGTTCACTGGAAACGGCCTGCATGGCGTGGTGAGCTATGGCGCTGACGTGGTCGAGCACAACCTCTTTACCAACAACGGCGATGGTCAGGGCGGCGGCTATGCCATCTGGGCTAGCAGCGGGTCGACGGCCCAGATCTACAACAACACCATCCGCCGCTCGACGAACAACATCGGCGAGACCGGCAGCAACCGCGCCGGGATTGGCATCGCGATCTATGGGGGAACCACACCCGGCGCGCCAGATATCCGCAACAATATCGTCTACGACGTGTATACCGGCATCGCGATCCTTGGCACCTCGGCGCCCGGAACCACGTTGGACTATAACATCGTCTACAGCAATACGACCAACTATGCCTCCGTGGCACAGGGCGCGCACGACCAGGTGGTCGACCCCAAGCTTACCACGACCTCCTACCTCAACACCGGATCCCCGGCGATCAATGCCGGCGACCCCGACACCTCCTTCAATGACCGCGACGGCAGCCGCAACGACATCGGCATGCGCCAGCGCTGGCTGAGCGGCGCGACAGGCGAGGGCAACTTTGCCACGGTGGCCGCCCGCCAACCGATGGGCCTGGCGGCGTACGCGGGGTCGGCGGTGTGGATGTCGAGCTATATCCAGGATCCGGGCATCTATCGCCTCGACGTTGCGAACGGCGACCCGCGGCAGGCGCTGAGCGTGCCGGGCAACGCCCAGTACCAGTATGGCGGCCTGGCCTACGACGGGGCCACCGATACGCTCTACCACAGCACGATCTACGGCGACAGCGCCCAGGGCGTGGGCGGGATCCAGGCCCTCGATGGTGGCACGGGGGCCATCAGGGACACCCTGCCCTTTGCCGTGACCAGCGGCGGCGACCTGGCCTTCGATGGCACGGACCTGTGGCAGGCGGCCGGCGGGTGGATGGACCCGCGCATCTATCGCATCGACGCGAGCACGGGTGCGGTGGTCGACTCTTTCGTCAGCCCGGTGCCCGGCCAGACGCAGACTTTTGGCCTGGCCTATGCCAACGGCGCCCTGTGGCTGAGCAAGGGCGATCGCATCTACAAGATCGACCTCGCCACCGAGGCGGCGATCTGCTCCTTCCAGGCGCCTGTCGACGACGTGCGTGGCCTGGCCTTCATCCCGGGCTACGATATGCTGGCCTCCAGTTTCAGCCACGACCAGGTGCGGCGCTTTGACCTTCCCGCGTCGTGCAACGAGAACACGCGGCCGAGCGCCAACATCGTCCTACAGTGGAGCGACGGCCAGGAGCACGCCTTGCAGTACCAGCCCGCCTACAGCAACGAGTCGGTCTGTATCCCCCGCGACAAGTGGGCCAGCATGTACTTGACCGACGGCGACGATTTGCCCAGGAGCACCGGCGGGACGATCCGCGGCCTGCGCCTGCAGACCGGGAACCCGGTCGATGCCTCGGTCGTGATCAGCGGCACCGGCCTCAGCGGAGCGACGCTCACCCGCTGCGGAGAGGGACTGTGGGCGGTGTGGTCGGCCAGCCCGGCCGGATGGACCGCCGCGACCGGCGTCCTGCCGTTCGACTGGCACCCCAGGCCGGCACCGGGCATCGCTATGGAGTGGAAGGGGACGTACACGCAGACCCTACGTTACCAATACCAGGTCGTGGATCCCAAGGACGTGTCCTGCGCACCGGATCGCACGGCGTGGTCGAACATCACCCTCGCCTCGGGCGACTATTTGCCGCTGCCGATCGGGCCTAAAGGCGAGGGCTACAATGGGCTGCTGCTGTCGCTGGCGCCGGGCGACGCGCTGAGTGATGAGCTGGCTCGCGGTACCCAGTTGCTGCGGTGTCAGCAGGACCAGAGCCTGTGGCTAATCTACTCGGACACACACTCGAGCTTTGTCCAGGCCTATGGCACGGTGATGGCGAGCTGGGCTTCGCTGCCGGAAGGGCAGCTGCCGGTGCAGTTCCAGGGCCAGGGCGCCGGCGAGGCGCACCTCATCGAGTGGCAGGCGATCGGCGCGGACGAGTCGGCCTGTGGCAAGACGACGGACTGGAGCAAGGCGACCCTCCGCTCCGGCGAAGCGCTGCCTCTAGGCCAGGGACGCGGGGTCCGGCTGAAGGTCTCCCCCGACGACCTGCTCAACATCACGCGCGCCGAGGGCGTCTATGCCCAAAAGTGCGGCGGCGGCGTAACGGCGGTATACGCGCTCGAGCCGTCGCTCTGGGCACACGTGCAAGGGGGCCTGGTCATCGACTGGGCCGCGCTGTTCGAGAACCTGGACTGTGTCTGGTTCCAGCACACCGAGACGGTGGCCCACAACCGCGACCTGCGCTCTCACTTGTGGTGCCAGAACGACGGCACGGTGACCATACACTATGAGGGCGGCAGCTCGGACACGGTCGAGGTCGTCGATGGCTATGCCTCGATCCCCTCGCACGTCGACCGGGTCACGCCGGGCGGCCTCTATGCCGGCGATCTGGTGGCTACGCTCAAGGACCGCCTGCCGATCACCGTGCACATTGTGCCGGTCGAGCTGGTCGACATCGAGGTCGACGCGCCGTCGCTCGAGATCTTGTGGCTGGCCTTTGACCTGGTCAACCTGCCCTTCTTTGACGTCGACTGGGAGGTCGAGCCCGAGATCGACGTCGAGGGCGACACGGCGAACGAGATCTGGAACAATATGGAGACGGCGACGAACGGGCAGCCCGCCGTCGTGGGCACCGATGCCTACATCCTGTTTGCCGGGAGTGCCGCCGAGCCGGTCAACTATGAGCTCTGGTTCGGGCAGGGGCCGTTCAACACCTGGAAAGGCATGTTCTTTGCCGGGCACCCCACCACCTTCATCCACGAGCTGCTGCACAGCCTGCTCGGCCTCAAGCACGTCGGCGGCGCGCCGGGGCCCGACCCGAACTGGCCCTACGGCAACACGCGGACCTTTCCCGAAGAATCAACCTTCTGGGGCAACACGCAGGCCGGCACCTGGGAGCGCCTGCACTTTACCGGGGACGACTGTGACGCGCTGATGAGCTATGGCAATAGCAACCCCTATGGCCTGGGCAGCGACTATCGCGTGCGCTGCCTCTCGCCCTTTACCGGCGACAAGGCCTGGGACAAGATCGAGACGGATTTCGCCGGTGCCGTCATCGCCGAGGCTGCGGCTGCAGGCCCCGTGATGTGGCTGGAGGGACCGGATCTCTTTCAGTTCGACCTCACGCACACCACAGCGGGGAACACGGACACAGGGCCCGCGTTGATCGTCAATCCGGGCACGACGCCGGTGACGATCACCGTGCCCAGCTACGAGACGCACAATGGTTATATCACGGACAGCTTTGTGAGCGTGCCAGAGGGGGTCACCTCAGCCGAGTTTGACGGGCGGCAGTATCCGCCTGCCTTTGGCACGTTGGCCGGCACGAGCGTGCTCAGCGATACCCTCAGCCGTGCGCTGACGGTGACCACCCAGTGTGCGTGGATCCTGTCGGTGGAAGACCCGACCGGGGAGCGACTGGCCAGCGGGCCCTATGTCGGTGGCCGCACGATCCAGGTCAGTCCCAACGTCGTCGACCTGCAGTTCAGCTGCGCCGACGGCGAGCGCACCGAGGCGCTCTTGTTCCCCACCCGCATCTACCTACCGGTCGTCCTGCGGCAGTAGGCGCGCGGCAGGGCCATCGACACGACGCGGGGCCGGCGAACCGTTCGCTGGCCCCGCGCGTATTCTAGGGGCGTTTTCCTGCTTGCCGATGACCCGTGCCCGTGTGGTGCCGAACCCTGATTATGCCGCGGTGAGGCGTGTCCTGAGCGAGCCAAAGCTCACCAGCTTGCCCTGATCCTCATCCCACAGGTCGAGCCACATCGAGCGCACGCTACTGGCGAGGGTCAGCGTCCGGCACTCTTGCAGCTCGGTAAAGGCCTCGTAACACGCTTGCAGGCGATAGTTGGGGATGCGGGCCCGTACGTGGTGTACGTGGTGAAAGCCGATGCTGCCGGTGAACCACTGCAGCGCCTTGGGCAGCCGGTAGAAAGAGCTTCCCTCCAGCGCGGCACGCATCGGATCCCAGCGCTCGTGGCGTGCCCAGTAGGCGGACTCGAACTGGTGCTGCACATAAAAGAGCCACACCCCGGCCGCACCGCTGAGGACGAGCATGGGCAGGTAGATCGCGGCAAAGGTGCCCAGCCCGATGGTGACGTAGGCCAGGGCCAGCATGGCCAGGATCGCCAGATCGGTGAGGTAGACGCTGAGCCGGTCCTGGGGGCGCGACCCCGCCCGCGGCGTGCGAGAGACAAAGGCAAAGATCAGCGTGGGGCCGAGGCCAAAGGTGATCAGTGGGTGGCGAAAGACGCGGTACGCCAGGCGCACCCGGCGCGGCGCGTCCAGATACTCGCGCACGGTCATGGTCCAGATGTCGCCGGTGCCACGCCGGTCGAGGTCGCTGACCGTGGCGTGATGGACGGCGTGTGCGTGGCGCCAGTCCTCGTAGGGAGTGAGG
>Ga0315550_1001144_pt1 | contig 16497 bp, 16 predicted proteins | sample SalMarSW160190MG_2_FD_203100 | JGI IMG/M metagenome (GOLD analysis project Ga0315550, IMG submission 203100) | Salt marsh sediment microbial communities from the Plum Island Ecosystem LTER, Massachusetts, United States - Salt Marsh Sediment SW1601-90 ... | reverse complement strand
GAGCTCAAGCGCCAGACCGAGCAGCTGGCGCTGGCCCTGAAGGTAGGCGGGCTGATGAACGTCCAGTATGCCCTCAAGGACGGCACCGTCTACGTCCTCGAGGTCAATCCCCGCGCCTCGCGGACCGTCCCTTATGTCTCCAAGGTCGTCGGCATCCCGCTCGCCAAGATCGCCGCCCGCGTGATGGCCGGCGAGGCGCTCGCCGGCTTCGCCCTCGCCGAGCCGAAACTCGGCTATGTCGGCATCAAGGAGGCGGTCTTCCCCTTCGCGCGCTTCCCCGGCGTCGACACCGTGCTCGGCCCCGAAATGCGCTCGACCGGCGAGGTCATCGGGCTGGACGCCGAGTTCGGCATCGCCTTCGCCAAGTCGCAACTCGCCGGCGGCACCAAGGTGCCGCTGGAAGGGACCCTCTTCGTCTCCGTCAAGGACGCCGACAAAGGGGGCGTCACCGAGCCCGTCCGCCGCCTCGCCGAGGCCGGCTTCCGCGTTATCGCCACCGGCGGCACCCAGGAACATCTCGCCGCCGCCGGCATCGCCTGCGAACGCGTCAACAAGGTCCTCGAGGGCCGCCCGCACATCGTCGACGCGATGACCAACGGCGAGGTGCAGCTGGTCTTCAACACCACCGAGGGCACCCAGGCGCTGATCGACAGCCGGTCTTTGCGCCGCGCCGCGCTCATGGGCAAGATCCCCTACTACACGACCATTCCCGGCGCCACCGCCGCCGTTGACGGCATCCTCGCCCGCCGCGCCGGCCCCTTCGGCGTCAAATCGCTGCAGGAGTATTTCGCGGCGTGACCGTGCTCGGCCTCGAACATGTCCAACTCGCCATGCCGCCGGGCGCCGAGGACCAGGCGCGCGCCTTCTATGCCGGGCTGCTTGGCATGAGCGAGGTCGACAAGCCGGCCAGCCTCGCCGGTCGCGGTGGCTGCTGGTTCGCGTCCGCCGCCGCCCGGGTGCATCTGGGCGTCGAGGCGGCCTTCCGGCCGGCCCGCAAGGCGCACCCGGCGCTGCTGGTCGACGACCTCGCCCCTCTCGTCGACCGCCTGCGGGAGGCGGGCCATGAGATCGTCTCGGACCTGCCCCTGGAGGGGTTCGAGCGCATCCACACGGCCGACCCTTTCGGCAATCGCATCGAACTGATGCAGAAGGTGTAAGCGGCCCGGCCGCCGACGCACGCATCCACCGCAACGCCACGGGGACGCGCATCGCCGTGAGTTTCGACGATCCCGCGGCGGTGGCGCACTACGCGGAAGGGCCGCCGCGGCTCGTGCCGGGTTTTGCGGACATGCAGCGCATGGCGCTCATTGTGCTCGCGGAGCGTGCGCCGGCCGATGCGCAGGTCCTGGTCGTCGGCGCCGGCGGCGGGCTCGAAATGAAGGTCTTCGCCGAGGCGCAGCCCGGCTGGCGACTAACCGGGGTCGATCCGTCGTCGGAAATGCTGAAGCTCGCCGCGGACGTCCTGGGACCGCTCGCATCCAGGGTCGACCTGATCGAAGGCGACATCCGGGCGGCGCCTTCCGGCCCTTACGATGCCGCGACCTGCCTGTTGACGCTTCACATTCTCGACGCCGAGCGCCGATTGCTGACCCTCCGCGACATCCGCTCCCGGCTCAAGCCCGGCGCGCCGTTCGTGATCGCCCATCACAGCTTTTCGCAAACCCCGGGTGATCGGGAACGGTGGCTCGAGCGCTATGCCCCCTTTGCGGTATCCTCCGGCGTGCCGCCCGAAAACGCCGAACGCGCGAGCGCCGCGATCGGCGCCAGGCTGCCCGTCCTTTCGCCCGAGCACGACGAGCGGCTTCTCGGGGATGCGGGCTTCGGCGACATTGCGCTTTTCTATGCCGGGTTCACGTTCCGCGGCTGGGTCGCCTACGCCTGAGGGCCAGGCGTGCGCCGCCCCGGCGCGGTCGGCGTCAAGTCGCTGCAAGCGTATCTCGCGGCCTGATCTGTCCCCAGGTCGTCCCCAGAACGTTTGCCAGCGCTCGCCGTTGGTCCTATAAATGACAGGTCGAACTTGAGGCCGGACGACTTGGCCCCGCGAATCATTGCTCGCGACTGCTGACGCTTCCCCTCTAGGCTTTCGATAATCCTCGCTTCCGATCGTCGGGAGCGGAAAACGCCAGTCTATCGTGAAAGGATACTCATCCATGCCGACCGGCACCGTGAAATGGTTCAACGGCCAGAAGGGCTATGGCTTCATCCAGCCGGACGAGGGCGGCAACGACGTCTTCGTGCATATTTCCGCCGTCGAGCGCTCCGGTATGCAGCGCCTCGACGAGGGACAGAAAGTCAACTACGAGATCGTGCTCGACCAGCGGACCGGCAAGTCCGCCGCCGACAATCTCACCCCGGCCGAATAGGCCACCTTCGCGTCAAGCCATCCGGCGCCCTTCGGGGCGCCGTTTTCGTTTCCCGGCGCCGCCCCGGCGTGATCCGGATAATCGCTCCCGGGTCCTCGTCGGTGACCAGCCAGATCGCGCCGTCAGGCCCCACCCGCACGTCGCGGATGCGCCCGAAGGCGCCTTTGAACAGCCGCTCCTCGCCGACCACCCGGTCGCCATCCATTTCCAGGCGCGCCACGAGCTCGAATTTCAGCGCCCCGACCAGCAGGTCGCCCCGCCATTGCGGGAACATTTCGCCCTCGTAGAAGCTGAGCCCCGACGGCGCGATCGAGGGATCCCAGTAATAGACCGGCTGTTCCATGCCCGGGGCCGCCGTGCCGATCCCGATCTGCCCGCCGCCATAATGTTGCCCGTACGAGATCACCGGCCATCCGTAGTTGCGCCCCCGCTCCTCCTTGTTGATCTCGTCGCCCCCCATCGCCCCGTGCTCGACCGTCCACAGCGATCCGTCCGAAGCCCGGATGGTCGCCCCTTGCGGATTGCGGTGGCCGATCGACCACAACGCATCCGCCCCGGCACGGCCGACAAATGGATTGTCGGCCGGGATCGAGCCGTCCGGCCCGATCCGCACCACGCCGCCGGCGAGATCGTCGGCATCCTGGGCGCGATCGGCGTCCCCACGATCGCCGAGGGTGACGAAGAGATTGCCGTCCCGGGCGATGGCGATTCGCGAGCCGAACTGGATGCGGTTCGGCGTCGACCGGTCCATTTCGAAGATCACGCGCTGGTCGACAAGCCGCCCGTTCATGCCCTCGATTTGCAGGGTTGCCGCCATCACCGCGGTGCCCGCCCCGCCCGGGCCGGGCTTGGCGTAGCTCACATAGACCCGCCCCGACGCCGCAAAATCCGGGCCGAGCGCGATATCCAGCAGGCCCCCCTGCCCCCGCGCCCAGACCTCCGGCACTCCGACGACCGGCGCGCCCACGACCCCGTTGCGGACGATCCGCAGCCGTCCCGGGCGCTCGGTGACCAGCAAACCGCCGTCGGGCAGGAAGCCCAGCGCCCAGGGGTGCACCAGCCCGCTGGCGACGATCTCGGCCGTCACCGGCCCGGCGCTGGTCTCGAACACCTGCTGGCCCAGCGCCGGCCCGCCGCCCGCAGCCGCGCCCACCGCCAGCGCCACCCAAAACGCCATCGGCGCGCCACCCCGCCGTTTCGTCGCCATCTCCGAATTCATGGGCCAAAGCTAAGCAAATCGGCCGCCGACTTGAAAACTGGCCGCTGAACACCAAACTGTGATGTGGCCCGCCGCGCCGGCACCGCGCTCCTAGGGGTTTCCCGCGGGCAGTTTTGCCTTAAGCCGGCGGCGAATCTTCGGTAAGATCGGTTTCGCGCGAGTGGGTCGTCGGCTTGGAGAGTATCTCGACAGGCCGGCTTTTTTTGTTGCCGAAGCGCCGGCGCCTCCCGCCGCGCGCGCGCAGATTTCAAGGAGGGGACAGCCATGGACAAGATCCCCATGACACCGGATGGACACGCCACGCTGAGCGAGGAGCTCAAGCGGCGGGTTTCGGTCGAGCGCCCGCGGATCATCCAGGCGATCGCCGACGCCCGCGGCCATGGCGATTTGTCGGAGAACGCCGAGTACCACACCGCCAAGGACGCCCAGGGCTACAACGAGAGCCGCATCGCCGATCTCGAATCGATCCTGGCGCTGGCCGACGTCATCGACGTGACCAAACTGACCGGCAAGACGGTCAAGTTCGGCGCCACCGTCACCATCGTCGACGAGGACACCGAGCAGAAGAAGAAGGTGATGCTGGTCGGCGACCCGGAGGCCGACGCCGGCAACGGCAGGATCTCGATCTCCTCGCCGCTGGCCCGCGCCATGATCGGCAAGTCGGTCGGCGAATCGATCGAGGTCACCGCCCCCGGCGGCGCCCGCGCCTACGAAATTCTCAGGATCGTCTACAAGTAGCCCCGACGAGCCGCCGCCGGCGGGTCCGCCCGCCGGCTTTTTGTACCGAATGGTATCGCCGCGCCCGGGAGACGGCCAATGCACGCACGCGTTCTCATCATCGGCTCGGGCCCGGCCGGCTACACCGCCGGCATCTACGCCGCGCGCGCCATGCTCGAGCCGGTCCTGGTTTCCGGTTTCCAGCCGGGTGGCCAGATGACCATCACAACGGACGTCGAGAACTATCCCGGCTTCGGCGACGTCATCCAGGGCCCCTGGCTGATGGAGCAGATGCGGGCCCAGGCCGAACATGTCGGCACGACGATCCTGGCCGACACTATCACCGCGGTCGATTTCTCCCGCGCCCCGTTCACGCTCACCGGCGACGGCGATAAGGGCTACACCGCCGACGCCGTCATCGTGGCCACCGGCGCCCAGGCCAAATGGCTGGAGCTGCCCTCCGAGCAGCGCCTGCGCGGCCACGGCGTCTCGGCCTGCGCGACCTGCGACGGCTTCTTCCACCGCGACCGGCAGGTCGTCGTGGTCGGCGGCGGCAACACCGCCGTCGAGGAGGCGCTGTTCCTGACCAATTTCGCCGCCAAGGTCACCGTCATCCACCGCCGCGACGAATTCAGGGCCGAGCGCATCCTGCAGGAACGGCTGTTTCAGAACCCCAAGATCGAGGTGATGTGGAACACCGAGCTCGAGGAGGTTTTGGGCGACGGCACCCCGCCCGCGGTCACCGGCGCCCGGGTGCGCAACAACCTGACCGGCGAGACCAGCGAGCTCGGCGCCTCCGGGGTCTTCATCTCGATCGGCCACGCGCCGGCCACGGAGATTTTCGAGGGCCAGCTCGAAATGAAAGACGGCGGCTACATCGTCACCGCCCCCGATTCCACCGCCACCTCGGTGCCCGGCGTCTTCGCGGCCGGTGACGTCTCCGACGAGGTATTCCGGCAGGCCGTCACCGCCGCCGGCATGGGCTGCATGGCGGCGCTGGAGGCGGAGAAGTTTCTCGCCGCCCGCCATCTCGCCGAGGCCGCGCAGTAGCGTCGCGATCGCCGGGGGGCGCCATGCTCGACTGGGACAAGTTGCGCATTTTCCACGCCGCCGCCGAGGCCGGCAGCTTCACCCATGCCGGTGAGGCGCTCGGCATGAGTCAGTCGGCGGTCTCCCGCCAGGTCTCCTCGCTGGAGGAGGATCTGGGATTGAAGCTGTTCATCCGCCACGCCCGCGGCCTGGTTCTCACCGAAGTCGGCGAACAGCTCTTTCGCACCGCCCACCGCATGAGCTGGGACCTCAAATCGGTCGAAGAGCAGATCTCCGAGGCCCGCGACGAGCCCTCGGGCCGCCTCATCGTCAACACGACCGTGGGTTTCGGGTCGACCTGGCTGACCGCGCGCATCCACGAATTCATCAACCTGTATCCCTCGATCCAGCTCGAGATCAAACTCACCGACGCCGAGCTCGATCTGGCGATGCGCGACGCCGACGTCGCCATCCGCCTGCACCGGCCCGTCCAGTCCGAAATGATCCAGCGCAAGCTGTTCACGGTGCACTTCCACATCTTCGCGACGCGCAAATATGTCGAAAAGCACGGCACCCCGCAGACCGCCGCCGATCTCGACAATCACCGCATCATCACGTTCGGCGAGCCGGTGCCCGCCTATCTCGGCGAGGTCAACCATCTCGAGCGGCTGGGCCGCGAGGACGGCACCGCCCGCCCGCCGGCGCTCCGGGTCAACGCCATCTTCGGCATGCTGCAGGCGGTCCGCCAGGACATCGGCATCGCCATGCTGCCCGACTACATCGTCGAGGAGGAGCCGAACCTCGTGCGCATCCTGGACGAGGCCGAGCTGCCGGAATTCGAGACCTTTTTCGTCTATCCCCCCGCCCTGAAGAATTCCAAGCGCGTCGGCGTCTTCCGCGATTTTCTGGTCTCCAAATCCCGCCACTGGTCCTACTAGGAAGCGGCGGCGCTTCAGCCATGCGCCCGGTGCATGGCAGACCCTCGCCCAAATCAGTGGCAGGGTGCGGCGCCTGATGGAATATTGGGCAAACGAACGCCGCAGCACGCCGCCCAGCCTCCTCCCTTGGCGCCTGCGGCCGACGGCTCCGGGGGCAATTCCCCGGTTCGGGCTCCGCTCTCCCCTCGAGCGGGGCCCGTTTGCCGGAAGCGACAACCCCCAGCCCCGCGAAATCCGCATGGCAAGTATGAGCCCCGGGGGCTTGCCCAAAACGTTTTAGTGATTATCCTTCGAACCTCGCACGGGCAACGATCCTCCTCCCTCGCGGCCCGCGGCGAGACGGGCGGAAAGCCATTCGACCTCCCTCGTGGCTTTCCGCCAAACTTCAATGACTAGGGGTGTCCCCCAATCTCAGGCTCCGTCCACCGGACGGAGCCTTTTCTTTGTGCCCGGCCCGGCGCCGGCCGCACCGCGGCCGAAGGCCCGGTCGCGGGACGCGAAAATGTCGACGGGCGCGCCGCGCCCTCAGCTAGCGGTAAAGAAGGTCGCCCAGCCCGGCCAGGTCGGCGTAGAGATCGACCACTTCCGGGGCGTAGCCGTTGAACAGGCGCGTGGGAATGCGCTCGTCGGTGTCGATGACCCGCTCGGTCGCCTGGCTCCAGCGCGGGTGCGGGACTTCCGGGTTGACGTTGGCCCAGAACCCGTACTCGGAGGGCTGCAGCGTCTCCCAGAAGCTCACCGGCCGCTCGTCGGTGAACGTCACCCTGACGATCGACTTGATCGACTTGAACCCGAATTTCCACGGCAGGTGCAGCCGGATCGGCGCCCCCATGGAATTGGCGACGACCTTGCCGTAGGCGCCCACGACAATCAGCGGCAGCTCGTTCATCGCCTCCGTGATCGTCACCCCCTCCACATAGGGCCAGGGGTACCAGGGCTGGGTGCGGATGCCGCTCGCCATCTCGGCGTCCCCGAAGGTCTCGAAACGCACGAATTTGACCTCCGACTTCGGCGACGCCATCTCCACCAGCTTGGCCAGCGGAAAGCCGATCCACGGCACCGTCATCGACCACGCTTCGACGCACCGGTGCCGGTAGAGCCGCTCTTCGAGCCCCATCTTGTTGATCAAATCGTCGACGTCGATGGTCGTGGGATTGTCCACCATTCCGTCGATGGTGATGGCCCAGGGCCGCGGCATGAGCTCGGCGGAGGCGGCCCGCGCGATCGATTTGTGGGAACCGTATTCGTAGAAGTTGTTGTAGGTGGTGTTGAGCGCCTCGGGGGTGATCGCGCGCTCGATTGTGTACGCCTCGTTGCGCTCCGCGGTGAGCACCATGCGCCCCTCGTCGTCCTGGGCGATCGCCGGCGGGCTCTGGTCGCAGGCGGCCAGGGCCGCCGCCGCGGCGAGGCTCGCCCCGCCGGCCATGATCTGCCGCCGGTTCAGGAACACCGACTCCGGCGTCGCCTCGCGCTCGGGAATTTCCCAGCGCTTGCGGGTGCGAATGAGCATGTGGCGCCTCCCTTGGTGGGGCGAAGTGGAGCGCCGATCAGGCCGACCGGCAAGTCATTCGCCGTCACATGCGCGTGAAGGCGCCTAGCTCAGTGCGGCGCAAAAAGCGTCGATGCGCTCGCAGGCGCTCTCGATCAGATCCATCGAGGTCGCATACGACACCCTGAAGTGCGGGCTGAGCCCGAAGGCGGCCCCGTGCACGGCGGCGACGTTGGCCTCGTCGAGCAGCGCCAGCACGAAATCCTCGTCGGTCTCGATGCGCTTGCCGCCCGGGCTCGTCGCCCCGATCACCCCCTCGCAGGAGGGATAGGCGTAGAAGGCCCCTTCCGGCACCCGGCAGGTCAGCCCCGAGATCGCGTTGAGAAGCGGCACCACGCGGTCGCGCCGCTCGCGGAAGGTCTCGACCCATTCGGCGAGGAAGTCCTGCGGCCCGTTCAGCGCCGCTACCGCCGCCCACTGCGCGATCGAATTGGGGTTCGAGGTCGACTGGCCCTGCAGCTTGCGCATCGCGGTCACCAGCCATTCCGGCGCCGCCGCGTAGCCGATCCGCCAGCCGGTCATCGAATAGGCCTTCGACACCCCGTTCATGGTCACCGTCCGCTCCATGAGCGCCGGCTCCACCTGGGCGATGGTGGCGAATTCGACGTCGCCATAAACGATGTGCTCGTAGATGTCGTCGGTGAACACATGCACCTGCGGATGCTCGATCAGCACGTCCGCCAGGGAGCGCAGCTGCTCCGGCGAATACGCCGCCCCCGACGGATTGGACGGCGAGTTCAAAATCAGCCATTTGGTGCGCTCGGTAATCGCGCCCCTGAGCTGCGCGGGGCTGATCCGGAACCCCTGATGCGCCCCCGCCTCGATCGTCACCGGGGTGGCGCCCGCCAGCCGCACGATCTCCGGATAGCTCACCCAGTAGGGGGCCGGGATGATCACCTCGTCGCCCGGATCGAGCGTCGCGATCATGGCGTTGAAGATGACCTGCTTGCCGCCGGCGCCCACCGAAATCCGCTCCGGGCCGACGTCGATGGAGTTGTCGCGGCGGAACTTGTCGGCGATCGCCTGTTTGAGCTCCGGGATGCCGTCGACGGCGGTGTACTTGGTCTTGCCGTCCTTGAGCGCCTCGATTGCCGCCTGCTTGATGTGCTCGGGGGTATCGAAATCCGGTTCGCCGGCGCTCAGCGCGATGACGTCGTCGCCGGCGGCGCGCTTGTCGCGTGCCAGTTGCGTGATCGCCATCGTCGCCGAGGGGCGCACGCGCTGCAGCGCTTCGGAGATCATCGACATGGAATTCGCCGCCGGCCCGTGGGTCGTTGCTCCCTTCTAGCCCCCGCCCCGACCCCGCGCAAGCGGGCCGGCGCGGGCGTCCCCGGCGCCCGGTTCAGATATTGACCCCCGGCACCTTGCGCAGCACCACCGAGTGCACCCGCCAGCCTTCCGGCTCCAGCCCGAGCTCGAACAGCGCCTCGTAGGAGTGCAGGTCCGACCCGTCCAGCCTGACGACCTGCAGCACCGCCCCCTCGCCCACCCGGTCATAGCCGCCGAAGGCATGCGCCAGCGAATCGATGAGCGGGCCGTAGCCCGAACTGCGAATCCAAGCCACGAAGGAGGCCGGATCGGCGTACGAATATCTGAATTGCCGCCCGGCGTAGGACAGCGCCATGGCGTCCTCGCCGGCCCTGAAGGCCTCGATCTGGCCCGTGATCACCGCCTGCCAGTCGGCGGGACCGGTGTTGACGTCATCGGCCGCCGCCGGGGTCACTCCGATCCCGACTGCAATCAGCACAGCCGTCCGCCAGGCCTTGCCCAGTTGCACCCACATCGCTTGCTTGCTCCGTTGTCGCGTTGCGATTGCGCGGTCCTCCGCCCGCCGGTGTGCCGGCCACAAACTCGCCTTCAAATGGCGCCGACAATTTCACACCCCGCCCCAACTTCTCGCTCAATTGAATGGTCCCTTGACGCTGCAAACGCCACTCGAAGAGGCCAGCATGCTCAGGCCCATCTCACGCCGGCACGTTCAATTCGCCGCCCCCGCCGTCGCGATCTTTGGTTCCGCGTACGCGGCGTCGTTGGCGGGACTTGTTCCGGACCCCGCCGGCGTCCTGCTGCCCGCCCTGGCCCTGGCATTTGCCGCCGGTGCCCGCGACGGAGGACCAAAGGCCCCATGGGCTCGATTCGCCCTGGCCCGACGCCGCCGTCCACCCAAATACTGAACTTCCGGGACCCACCCGAACCATCCCTTGTGGGATGGACTGGCCGGCCGAGTGGCCGGCCTTTTTTGCGTCGAATCACCCGGCCCCGCGAAACTTACCGACATTACGGTTTTTTCACCGCCCGGAAAAGTCGCCGCAAGGCGGCCCGCCCTAGCCTCACCTGCATCGCAACCGCGACTCGCCCCTCGCCCCGAAGGAACAACCGCGTATGAAACCCGTTCCCATGGCCCTCGCCGCCGCCCTCGCCGGCACCGTCTCCCTCGCCGCCGCGCCGACCGTCTATGCCGAGGAAATCTCCCCCGCCCACTACCGCATGGGCCCCGGCCATGGCGGCCACATGCAGCCCGATGGAAACCGCTTCGGTCACGCCGGTTCTCCGGCGGGCGGTCCGCTGGTCGCCCTTGTGTGCACCGAACAGGGCGCCAGCCGGCTCGAGGCGGTCTTCGACCGCGTCGCCCAGGGCCTCGATCTCACCGACGAGCAGACCTCGGCGTTCGAGGACTTCAAAACCGCCTCCCTCGCTGCCCAGACGGCATTCGCCGACGCCTGCATGGCGGTCCGTGACGACCGGCCCGACGATCTGGTCGAGGCGGTCAGGAACCGCCGCACCGTGCTTTCCGCCCAGATCGAGGCGATCGATTCGGTCCTGCCTTCCTTCGAGGCCCTCTACGATTCCCTCACCGACGCCCAGAAGCTGATGCTGGTGCGCATGCGCCCGGGTCCCGCGCAGCAGCGCCCCGGTTCGATGCACGAGCGCTGGGACGGCGGCCGTCAGGGCCCCGAAGAGCTTCGGTAGCCGCTTCCCCGAGCGGCCGGCCGCGTCTTCCCCCGCGCGCGCGCCAACCGAAGCCGAAACGCCCCGGCGACCTCCACCGGGGCGTTTCCTTGTATGTCGCTTGCCGGGCCCGCCCCGCGCGGGCTAACAAACCCCCGCCAACCGGGCCCGCCGCCATGCACGCATCCCCTTTGCCCCTCGATCCCGCCGCCGTCCGGGCGCATTTCCCGGCCTTCTCCGAACCCTCCCTCGACGGCTGGGCCTTTTTCGAGAACGCCGGCGGCTCCTACCCCTGCGGCGAGGTCGTCGACCGCCTGGCCGACTTCTACCGCCGCACCAAGGTCCAGCCCTATGCCCCCTACCCCGCCGCCGAGGCGGCCGGAGAGGCGATGGAGGCGGCCTATCGGCGTCTCGCGGCGGTGTTCAACGTCACCGCCGACGCCATCCATTTCGGGCCATCGACCTCGGCCAACACCTATGCCCTGGCCCGCGCCTTCGCCCGCCACTTCAGGCCCGGCGCCGCCATCATCGTCACCAACCAGGACCACGAAGCCAACTCCGGCGCCTTCCGGCGCCTGGCCACCGAGGCGGTCGAGGTCCGCGAATGGCGCGTCGACCCCGTCACCGGCCATCTCGACATCGCCGGGCTCGAGCGGCTGCTTGACGACAAGGTCGCACTGGTCGCCTTCCCGCACGCCTCCAACATCGTCGGCGAGTTCAATCCGGCCGCCGAGATCTGCGCCCTGGTCGCCGAGGCGGGCGCCATCAGCGTCGTCGACGGCGTCGCCACCGCCCCGCACGGGCCGCCCGACATCGCCGCGGTCGGCGCCGACATCTATCTGGTGTCGACCTACAAGTTTTACGGCCCGCATCTCGGGCTGATGACGGTCAGGCCCTCACTGGCCAAAGCGCTGCCCAACCAGGGCCACTATTTCAACGACGCGGATCTCGGAAAACGCCTCACCCCGGCCGGCCCCGACCACGCCCAGATCGCCGCCGCCGCCGGCATCGCCGAGTATCTCGAGGCGATCGCCGCCCTCGCCGGCGGCACCGAGCCGGCGGACCCCTACCGCCGCGCCTTCGCGGCGATCCGCGCTCAGGAACAGGCCCTGATGGCGCCGCTCGTCGCCTTCCTCGCCGGCCGCCCCGACGTCCGCCTCATCGGCCCGGCAGGCACCGACAATCGCGCCCCGACCTTCTCGCTGGCCACCCGGCAGCCGGCCGCCGAGCTCGCCGCGTCACTGGCCGACCACAAGATCATGGCCGCGGGCGGGCATTTCTACGCCGTGCGCGTGCTCGAGGCCCTCGGCATAGATCCCGCCCATGGCGTCCTGCGCCTGAGCTTTCTGCACTACACCACGCAAGACGAGATCGACCGCCTGATCGAAGCGCTCAAGCGCGTGCTGGCCGGGCGGCCCTGAAGCCGCTGATCGGAAGGACCAGGCCCGTCTAGCCGCCCTCGTCCACACGGCTGAGATCGCCGGTCTGGCAGATCACCAGAAGCACGCAGCCGGTCACCCGCAGGATGTCCGCCGCCACCAGCTCGACCGTGCCGTCCACCGCGTAGCCCTGGATGGTCACCGTCCCGTGCCAGCGCAGATGGCCGACCCGCTTGAGATTGTCGAACACCGTCTGATTGAGATATTTTGCGTTGTCGCGCTTGACGATGACGTCGGGGTGAATCCAGCTCACATAGGCGCACAGCTCCTGTCCCCCGGCGCCGCAATACGAGACGGAGTAGCGCGACAGTCCGTTCACGGCTTCCCACACTCCGACCGGCGTCAATTCCTGGGCGCCGGCCGCCGGCGCGCTCAGCCCGGCGGTCAATGCCGCCATTATCACCGATCGCAAGAGAGCCATTCGCGCTTTTCCGTCGCGCCGTGTCGCGCGGCAAGAGCTATGGACCAATCATGGCGCCAGTGTGAACCCGCGATCGACCGGAACGCGTCCTAGACGTTGCCCGGCAGGCGGCTCATTATCACCGTGTCGCACAGGATGAACACGCAGCCGGTCACCTTCATCTGGTCGTCGTCCACCATCTCGACGATGCCGTTGAAGGTCCGGCCCTCCAGGGTCACCTCGCCGCGCCAGCTCGCCGCGCCCTGGCGCGGCAGGTTCTCGAAGATGGCGGTGTTCAGATACTTGGTGTTGCGGTCGTTGCGAAGGTCCGGGCGGATCCACAGCAGGATCGCGCACAGCGCCCCCTCGCCGCAGGAGGTCACCAGGTAGCGCGCCTTCTGGCCTTCGGTGATCCAGTAGCCGTCCGGGGTGAGGTCGCCCGCCGCCGCCGGCAGGCTGGTCAACGCAATGATCGCAGCGGCAATCAGATGCCGAAATCCCCGCATCGCTTCCCTCCTGATGCTCCCCGCGCCGGCTCGATCGGAGCCGCCGGCGAGATTGCATCACCTAAGAGTCAAAATCCGGTTGCGAAACTTTCTTAACCAAACCCTGTGAGGTGTATCAGGAAGCGCCCGAAGGTCTTTCGAGGCGCCGTCCCGCCCTCCGTGGGGCGTTCGCGTGGGCCGCGATCCGGCACATCCGAATCACCGCGGCGCGGAATTTAGACGCCGCAGTGCGTTTTGTGTCAATCGGTTGCGCCAGGGGGCGCCTGTGGACAGTCACCAAACCGCCACAACTCAGACACGGACTTGTCAGACTTCGCTTCTAGCCTCTCGAATCATGGAGGGGACGCTCCTGCCTTACCCCGCATCCGCTCCATGATGGATGCTCACATCCATCCGCGCGCCACCCACCCCCTTTAGGCGCGCCTAAAGGCCGCTTCCGCCAGCGGCCTTTTCTTTTTGCTTCGCTGCCGCGCCCGGCGCCGGCTTGACTTGCCGGTCCAAAGCGGCTCGCTTGGCCCCCATGACCGACCAGCCCGAGCCCGCCTCGGCCGACCTCCCGGCCAAGCCCCACGGCACCCTGACGGTGCGCACCCTCGCCATGCCCGCCGACACCAATCCGGCCGGCGACATTTTCGGCGGCTGGGTGATGAGCCAGATGGACATCGCCGGCGGCATCGCCGCCTACGAGCGCGCCCGGGGCCGCGTCGTCACCGTCGCCGTCGAGGCGATGAACTTCATCGTGCCGGTCAAGGTGGGGGACGTCTTGTGCGTCTACACCCGCATCGAGCGGGTCGGCACCACCTCGCTCACCGTCGACGTCGAGGCCTGGGTGCGCCGCCAGCGAATTTCCGAGCGCATCAAGGTCACCGAAGGCCGGTTCGTCTATGTGGCGCTGGACGAGAACGGCGACAAACGGCCCGTCGACGGCTGAGCGCCGAACCGCCCCCTACCCCTTGTGCTTCCACTTGATCGAGCAGCCGAGCGTGGGGTTCTGGTTCGCCGGACCCTTGCCGGTGTTGACGATCTCCTCCATCGCCTCGACAAGCTCGCGCCGCGCCCCTTCCGGCGGCGGCTCGGTGCGCCCCTCGTCCAGCCGGCCCCGGTAGCGGATGATCCCGTCCCGGTCGAGCCCAAAGAAATCCGGTGTGCACACCGCCTCGTAGGCGCGCGCGACCTTTTGCGTTTCGTCGTGCAGGTAGGGGAAGTTGAAATGCCGCTCGGCGGCGAACCGCACCATGTTGTCGAAGGAATCCTCCGGATAGGCCTCCGCGTCGTTCGAGCAGATGGCCGCGAAGCCGATCCCTTCCGACATCAGGTTCGCCGCGTCCGCGACCATCCGGCCGGTGACCGCCTTGACGTAGGGGCAGTGGTTGCAGATGAACACCACCACCGCGCCGCTCTCGCCCATGATGTCGGCAAGCGTGTATTCGATGCCATCGGTACCCGGCAGCGAAAAATCCGGTGCTTCGATATCGAGTTGGGGTGCCTGGGGAGATGCCGCCATCGGTGCCTCCGTGCGATTCGCCTTGGCGCCGCCAGTCTACCGGACCTCGATCCCGGTCTCAAACAGCGAAACCGAATAGTCGGCGTTCCAGTAGCGCAGGACGTAGTCCCCGGCGTCCTTCGGAGCGCGGATCCGGACCGTCTTGTTGTCGTAGTCGCCGTTGACCAGCCGCGCCGAGACCAGGACCTTCCCCCGCCCGCCATTGGCGGCCGGATCGTACACTTCCAGCGAGTCCCGGAAGGCGCCCGGCCCCACCCAGCTCGCCTCGAAGAACTCGTCCGCCGTCACCACCGATGGCCCGTCGATCGACACCGGGGCAGCCTCGACCGTGAGCGCTCGCTCGGCCAGCACCTTGCTGCTGTCGGCGTTCCAGTAGCGCAGCACATAGGCGCCCGGCGTCGCCGGCACCGGCATCTTCACCGTTCGCGCATCGTAGTCGCCACTTACGATGCGGGCCGAACGCACCACCTGGCCCTCACCGGCCCTGGCGTCGGGATCGAAGATCTCGATCGAATCTCGCTGCGCGCCGGGGCCCGTCCAGCCGATGGTGATGGTGAAGGCGATGTCGGCGCTCTCCGGCGCGTCCATCGCCACCTCCATCGCCTCGACGGTGATCGGGCGTTCGGCCAGCACCACCCGGCTGTCGGCGTTCCAGTAGCGCAGCACGTAGTCGCCCGGTGTCGCCGGCGCATCGATGTCGACGGTTCTGGCGTCGTAATCGCCATTGACGATTCGCACCGATTTCACGACGTCGCCCTGGCCCGCCTTGGCGTCCGGGTCGAACAATTCGATGGAGTCGCGCCGCGCGCCGGGTCCAACCCAGCTCACCGTAAACCGCTGCGCCATCGGCGCCGTCTCGGGCGCCTCGAGCGCGACTTCCGCCGCCGCCACGGTCAGCTTCCTTGTCGCCAGCACGGCCCGGTTGTCGCCGTTGTAGTATTGCAATTCGTAGGTGCCCGGCGTCGCCGGAGCGTTCATGGCCACCGTCCTGTTGTCGTAGTCGCCATTGACCAGTCGCATGTTGACCAGCGTCTCGCCCTGCCCGCCACGGGCATCCGGATCGACGAGCCACACCGCGTCCTGCCGGTCGCCCGGGCCCTCCCAGACGGTCTCGAACACCGCCCCAATGCTCACTTCCTCAGGCGCCGTCAGCGACACCGGCGCCTCCAGCACCTCGATCTCGCGGCTCGCCAGCGCCTCACGCCCGTCCCCCGACCAGTATTGCAGCCGGTAAAAGCCGGGCTCCGCCGGCGCCGCCAACGCGACCATGCGCGCCTCGTAGTCCCCATTGACCAGCCGCGTCCCGCGCAGGCGCTTTTCGGCCCCCTGCACGCCGCCGGTGGGATCGACGAGCTCGATCGTGTCGCGGTTGGCGCCGGGGCCGACCCAGCTCACCTCGAAAGTCTCGCCGAGCCTGACCGTCGCCGGCGCCTCGATCGAAACCGCCGCCTCGATGACCTCGATCTGACGCGTCGCCAGCACGTCGCGCCCGTTCCGCCACATATAGCGCAGTTCATAGATTCCCGGCTTCACCGGCGCGATCAGGTCGACGGTGCGGGCGTCGTAGTCGCCATTGACCAGCCGCCTGCCGCCGACCAGCCGTCCGCCGCCCTCCGGCGGCCCGGCATTCGGGTCCCAGAGCTGGATGACGTCCCGGTTCTGCCCCGGACCGAACCAGCCGACCGTGTAGGTCAGTCCGATCTCGATGGTCTCGGGCGCTTCCAGGCTCGCCTCCGGCAACGCCTCCGGTTCGGGCTCCGGCATCGCCTCGACCGGTTCCGGTTCGGCCTGGGCAATCGCCTCGACGGTTTCGCTCAGGACCGTCTCGAGCCCTTCGGCGTCGTCGGCGGGCAGATACAGCCCCCCCGTGCGCTCGGCCAGGCA
>Ga0315550_1001142_pt1 | contig 16519 bp, 15 predicted proteins | sample SalMarSW160190MG_2_FD_203100 | JGI IMG/M metagenome (GOLD analysis project Ga0315550, IMG submission 203100) | Salt marsh sediment microbial communities from the Plum Island Ecosystem LTER, Massachusetts, United States - Salt Marsh Sediment SW1601-90 ... | reverse complement strand
TATTTCTTCGCTTCCGCGGGCATAACCGACCGAATGGGCGGTGTTGATATTGCTGCTTTTCTCATCGACAAGAAATATACCACCCGCGACATAGCCGACGACTCTTTGCAAAGATTCCAGTATTTGCCTAAGGACTTCGTCGATATTAAGCGTGCTCGATAATGTTTTGCTGACATCATAAAGCAATTTTTGCTCGACCGCTTTATTACTGGCTTCACGATAAAGATTGGCATTGTCGATAGCTACCGCAAATTGATTGGCAAGACCAACAAGCGTATCCAGATCAACGTTATCGAATTCGCCCTCGACTTTATTAATTGCTTCGACGACGCCGATCATGTGCTCGCGGCCGATGAGCGGAACAACCAGGGCTGATCGGAATTTCAATCCGACTATATCCTCAATTTCGCGGCTGAAGCGATCATCCGATTTAAGATCGTTGCTTATAACTGGCTCGCGATGATCGGCCACCCAGCTGATAATACTCCTTTCCCCGGGGAGCTTAAAATATTTGACTTCATCATCACAGCATCGTGAAAAACGGATACGCATACGCTCAACATCTTTATCGATGCGACATACAATAGCGGCTTCGGCATCGGTCGCTTTGGCGGCCAACTCCAGGACCAGCTTCATGAGTTCGTCATAATCCAGCGTCGTCGTCAGCATCCGCCCGGCATGCAGCAGCCATTTTTCCATTCTGGTTTGTTCAGTCATAGCTTTACCTCATAAGGACTAACAAATTATATGTACGGGGAAAAATGTCAAGAGTTCAAAAACAATCTAACAGGTTGTTAACAAAAAGAGACCCTCGGTGGTTCGACCGAGGGTCTCCCGGGCGTACGGCACCGGCGATTACATCCACAGGTTCCGGTCGAGAGAGCGGTAATGGATGGCCTCGGCGATATGCGTCGTGTCAATATCGTCGATATTTTCCAAATCCGCGATTGTCCGCGCGACTTTGAGAATACGATCATACGCGCGCGCCGATAATCCCTGGCGGTTGATAGCCAGACTTAGGAGGCTTTTCGATTTTTCGTCGACTTTGCAATATTCTCTTATGTCTTTGGACTGCATATGCGCGTTGCAGAATATTTTTTTCTCGTTCTTGAAACGCGCCAGTTGACGTCGCCGCGCGGCATTCACGCGCCCGCGGACAATTTCCGATTTTTCACCGCAGGCTTCGGACGATAACTCTTTGAATTTAACCGAGGGAACATTGATATGAATATCGATTCTGTCAAGCAGCGGTCCGGAGATTCTCGACATGTATCTTTGGATAGATGCCGAAGTGCAGTTGCATTCATGGCTGTTATCGCCGAAATATCCGCACGGACAGGGATTCATGGCGGCCGCCAGCATAATCGACGCGGGATAGGTCAGGGAGGTGGTCGCCCGTGACAACGTCACCTGCCCGTCTTCCATCGGTTGCCTTAAAACTTCCAGAACGTCCTTATGAAATTCGGCAATTTCATCCAGAAACAGAACACCGTGATGCGCCAATGAAACTTCGCCCGGTTTCGGAATTCGCCCGCCTCCAATCAGGCCGGCATCGGAAACAGTATGATGCGGTGATCGAAAAGGTCGAACCGCGATTAATGGAGTGTTTTCCGGCAACAGGCCGGCAACGGAGTGGATTTTGGTCGTTTCCAGCGCCTCATCGACGGTCATGTCAGGCAGGATGGTCGGCAAACGTCGCGCCAGCATGGTCTTGCCCGAGCCAGGCGGGCCGATCATGATAATATTGTGACCTCCCGCAGCGGCCACCTCCAGCGCTCGTTTGGCCGACTCCTGCCCTTTGACATCGGAAAAATCGACATCATGTTTTCTCGCGGTCGAAAAAACCGACTCGACATCCAGTTCGAATGCCCTGATGGCGCTTTCGTCTTCCAGAAAGTGAATCACTTCTTTGAGCGACGAAGCCGGATAGACGGGCAAATCCTGAGCCATGGCCGCTTCCGAGGCATTTTCTTTGGAGACGATGACACCCTTAAAGCCGTCAGCTTTCTGAATATGCATGGCCATCGGAAGGACACCGGGAACCGGCCGGATGGCGCCGTCAAGTGAAAGCTCACCCAGCATGACGTAATCGTCGAATTGCTCGCGCAATATTTGGCCGGTGGCGGCCAGGATGCCGACGGCGATCGGCAAATCAAATGCGGAACCTTCCTTGCGTATATCGGCCGGGGCGAGATTGACGGTGACCTTTTTGCTGGGAAAGACAAAATCGGAATTTTTTATGGCGGCGGTGACCCTTTCTTTGGATTCCCGAACAGCCCCATCCGGCAGGCCGACCGTTATGAAAGACGGCAACTGCTGCTGAATATCGGCTTCGACTTCAACCGTGTAGGCGTTAACGCCCAGTGTGGCCGACGAATACACTTTGGCAAGCATAATTTTTTCCTCTCAATCAGGTTTTTCAAACGCCATCCTGCCGGCGTTTTGATGTTGCCTGATTCGAGTATAGGCCTGCCCCCTGACAATGGATGTCAGTAAAAAAATCAATTTAGTAGAATTTCAGGCAAATAAAAGAGGCCGCGAAGGATTCGCGGCCTCAATCCAATAAATATCGAATACTATTATTTTCCCGCCAATTCGATTTTGCGATAATCGGTTCCCCTGCTTATGAACATCAGAGTGTTTTGTACAACACTATATTCAAAAACGCCCAAAGGCCCGACACTGGGATCACAAATTTCCTGATGAGGATTAGGATTGTTATTGGTATAAGTGAAAGTCAACGAATCCCCTCTGAATACATATGAGCCGTTTACACTGCAAGGCCTGAATTGGCTTTCCGGCGTTACGGAATTAACCGTCATTATATATGTCAGGTCGCCTTTAAAATCGATTGTAATATTCGCTAAGGACATATCTTCGTTCGGAGTCTGCCAATCCCTCAGGACATAATATGTGCCGCTGTAAACACCCGGGGGCTTGAATGAAACCGGGGCGGTCGGTTCTTCCTTGCTGCAACCGATCGGCAGAATTAATGAAATAAAAATTATACCGGCGATAATATAAATAAAGGGTGTTTTTGCTGTTCTTTCTAATCTAAATCGCTCCATAAAGCTCCTTTAATCAAAAACCTTAAATCGGAACGGACCAAACTCTCACCATTTTTATACTTATAAATATATCATTTGGAGTCAAATCTTCCATGATTAGTGAGTCTATTTCGCCGGGATAATGATTTGCCGTCAGTGAAAATTCGCCCCCGGGGAATTCTTCATTGCTGCAAGGCGGGGATATGGCAGAAATATTAGAAAGCAATATCTTCCCTGATTGAGTAAATTCATAATCGCCGTAAGAGTCACAGACAAAAGGAGTTGCCTTTTCCTTATTAATCGCTCGGCAGTAAAACTTCGATTCGACGAATTTCCATTCGACAAACTGAGAGTCGACTATTTGCTCGGCGGCTCCGGCGCTGTAATTTATGATCCTTTTATAAATACCTTCATAGGCTGTGGTCGGCACGGGTGGATTGGATACTACGGCTTTATCCTTGCACGAAGAGCCCATTAATATGGAAAATATTGCTATGGCGGATAGGGCGATAGACAGTTTTTGAAATTTTTTATTCATGTGACATCCCCTCCGGAAATATTACTTAATCTAAATACGATGCAACTATTTCTTATTCCGAAACTTTGACAATAGTTATATTTTTGAATGCATGAATGGCCACATCATACTGTTTCAAAATCACTGAATCCGCAGATCGCCTCATCTTGAATTCCCCGACCGGGACTTCATAATGTTGACAGGTTTGCTCGGCAACAACGGTATCTTTCAAGACCATCATATCGGTGATTTCATAGAAGCCGTTGACATCGCAGAATATTTGCGGTTTTTCATCAGTTCGGTCGGCCGTCATCCAGAATCTATTATCGCTGAAAGTCCAGGCGATATATTGCTCGCGTGTTGGTCCGGTGTCAGGATCGATTTCATAAAGCCCCTTGTAGTCACCCCGCAGGTCGGAAGCTTGGGGGATTATAATATCTTTCGCACAGCCGACTATCAGACAGATAATAATTAAAATAAGAAACAGCCTGTTCATTATATACCACTCCTTTATTAGCAATTTAATTCCATAGACATAATAAAAAAAACAGCTCCGATTGACAACATATTTTTTTCCTTTCCCTGAAAATAAAGACTGAATAAAACTCGAATGTGTTTAATGATATTTAATGGTTCCACGACCATTTTTTGGCGAAGACTAAAATATCATACTAAAAGAAGAGTATTTTGATTTCCGGAATTTTTAACAAAGTAAAAGCATCGTCATAAGTTATTGCTAATCAGGGTGATGTCGAGGAGGTCGGACATCTTTTCTATCGTGAAATCAGGCTCTTCCAGAGGATAGCGGATTTGTTGATTTTTATGCGGCCCGACCAGAAGACGCACCGTTTTCATGCCCAGTAATTTGGCCGGGACAATATCATTATCGGGCCGGTCGCCCACCATCAACGATTCCTCCGGTTTCGAGCCGAGATTATCAAGGATTTTCTGGAATATTCTTACATCCGGTTTGGAAAATCCGATTTCGTCGGAGACCTGCGTGGAATCGAAATATTGCAATACGCCTTCTTTTTCCAAAAATTCGTAAGCGCGTTCCGGCTGATTGGCGGCAATACCGAGTTTGAATTTGCCGTGCAGCTTTTTCAGAACATCTTTAACGCCGGGCTGGATACGATAATATTTTACGTATGAAGTATCATAAAATCGTTTGCGGATATCATAAAAGAGCTTTCTGTCCGGTTTAACCAACTGCCAGATAACGTAAGAAAACATGGATGGCGCGTAGCAAACGATAGCATCATTTTCAAGTTTGGTTATATCGGAATCGGTTACCTTCCGCCCGGTTTTTTCCTCGACAAGTTGTTTAATTCGGTTATTCCAGAAGACCTGCACTTCGCCTTCATCGACGATCGGCCAGCCGACATCGATGAGGATGGTGGTGAGTTTTTCCATCGTGTGCTCTCCGAGATTATTGCGATGCCAAACAGAAAACCGCCCGAAGGCGGTTTTCAATTTCCTGCAGCTTCCAAATCCCTCTAATTTTTACTTATCCCTTTCAGCCGTTTGCTGTTTTTGTTTTATTGTCGCCTGGGCGGCCGCCAGTCGTGCGATAGGAACTCGGAAAGGAGAGCAGGAGACATAATCAAGGCCGACCATATCGCAAAATTCGATCGAATCGGGATCACCGCCATGCTCACCGCAGATGCCGACCTTCAGATCCGGCTTGGTCATCCGACCCTTCTCGGTTCCTATTTGTAGCAATCGTCCGACACCATTGCGGTCGATACTGACAAAAGGGTCTTTTTGGAGAATTCCCTTTTCGACATAATAGCCAAGGAATTTGCCGGCATCATCACGCGAGAATCCCATCGCCATCTGCGTCATATCATTGGTCCCGAAGCTGAAAAAATCGGCTTCCTGAGCGATTTCATCGGCCGTCAAAGCGGCGCGCGGTATTTCTATCATGGTTCCGACATGATATTCGAAATCTTTGACACGCGTCTTCTTGATAATTTCGTCGGCGATTCGCCGGACGACTTCTTTCTGATTTTTCAGTTCATTGACATGTCCGACCAGCGGTATCATAATTTCCGGAATTATCTTCTTTTTGGCTTTGGTCAGCTCGCAGGCAGCTTCGATTATTGCCCGGACCTGCATCTCGGTAATCTCGGGATAAACGATCCCCAGTCGGCAGCCGCGATGCCCCAACATCGGATTTATCTCCTTCAACTCATCGATCCGCCGAAGCATCTTTTTCTTCTTGTCGATTTTCTCTTCATACTCCTCGTCGAATTTGTCAATTTCCTCGATTTCTTTCTCAATTACTTTTTTATCGGGAAGGAATTCATGGAGAGGCGGATCCAGGGTCCGGATCGTGACAGGAAGTCCTTCCATGACGTCAAATAATTTTTTGAAGTCCTTTTTCTGGAAGGGCAGTAACCGATCAAGAGCATCCTGCCGCTCCTCGACCGAATCGGCGAGAATCATTTCCTGAACAATCGGGAGTCGCTCCTCGGCAAAAAACATATGTTCGGTGCGGCAGAGACCGATGCCTTCGGCTCCGAATTTCCGAGCCTTGATAGCATCGACCGGGGTATCGGCATTGGCCCGGACTTTCAGTTTTCTGATCTCATCGGCCCAGGTCATAAATTCGGCGAACTCGCCGGATAACTCCGGGTCGATAGTAGGGACGCTTCCCAAAATAACTTCGCCGGTGGAACCGTTGATGGTAATTATTTCCTTTTCCTTGATAATCAGTTTGCCGATTTGAAGCTGCTTTTTGGCCTCATTGACCCGGGCGACTTCACATCCGGCCACACAACATTTACCCATACCACGGGCGACGACGGCGGCGTGCGAGGTCCGGCCACCTCGGGAAGTCAGGATACCGGCGGCCGCATTCATACCTTCGATATCGTCAGGATTCGTTTCCTGCCGTACGAGAATAACCGGTCCGGCGCCTTTGGCCGACGCGGCTTTAACGGCCGCCTCCGAAGTAAAGTAGATCGCTCCGGAAGCCGCCCCGGGGGAGGCCGGCAACCCGGTCGCGATGACTTCATATTCGGTGCCGGAATCCAGCCGAGGATGAAGCAATTGATCCAGTTGCGCCGGTTCGATTCGCATCAGAGCTTCTTCTTTGGTTATCAGTTTTTCCTTGACCATATCAACCGCGATTTTAAGCGCGGCCTGGACGGTGCGTTTGCCGGTTCGGGTCTGAAGCATATAAAGATTGCTGTCCTGAATGGTAAACTCAAAATCCTGGACATCTCGATAATGTTTTTCCAGTTTGCCGGTCAGACTCTTAAGCTGTTTAAATACGACCGGCATTTCGTCGGCCAATTGTGATATCGGCTGGGGTGTTCTGATTCCGGCGACGACATCCTCTCCCTGGGCGTTCAGCAGATATTCTCCGTAAAATTCCTTTTCGCCGGAGGCCGGATTTCGAGTGAAGCCGACACCTGTCCCGGAGTTGTTTCCCATATTTCCATATACCATCATTTGAACGGTAACGGCCGTGCCCAGATCACCGGGGATATCATTGAGTTTTCGATAGCTGATCGCCCGCGGATTGTTCCAGGAACGAAAAACGGCGTCGCGCGCCATGCGAAGCTGAACGTATGGATCATCCGGAAAAGACTCGCCGGTCTTACGCTTAATTATGGATTTAAATTTCCTTATAATGAAGTTAAGATCCTCGACCTGAAGCGACGAATCCTGCTTTATTTTTCTATCTTTTTTCCTTTGTTCAATAATCTTTTCGAATTTATCCTTGTCGATTCCCAGAACGACATTACCGAACATCTGGACAAAGCGACGATAGTTATCGTAGGCGAAGCGCTCATCGCCGGTTTTTTTGGCCAATCCCGTTATCGTATCCTTGTTCAAACCCAGGTTCAGCACCGTATCCATCATCCCCGGCATCGAAAACTTGGCGCCGGATCTGACCGACACCAGCAACGGATTATCGGGATCACCGAATTTGGCCCCGACAAGGGTCTCGATTTTGGCCATCTGTTTTTCGAGCTCGGCGTCAATATCCTTCGGGATTTCAAGATTATTTTCATAATAGATACGACAGACCTCAGTAGTTATGGTAAAGCCGGGCGGAACCGGTATTCCGATGCGGCTCATCTCGGCTAATCCGGCCCCCTTGCCTCCCAGCAAATCGCGCAGAGTGGCGTCTCCATCCGCCTTGCCACCGCCGAAAAAGAAACATGGTTGATTCTCCAAAGTTGTCCTGACCTTCTTTTTTGACACTGTTTTAGATTGAGCGGTTGATTTTGTTTTGGTTTTAGATTTGGCTTTTATTTTAGATTTTACCTGGACCCGAACCGGAGAGCTTTTTTTCTCCGGCTTACGCAGCATGGAAACCGGCTTGGCGGTTTTTTTGGCCGGTTTCTTTTTGGTTTTGGCCCTCGGTTTTGCAGTCTTTTTGGTTTTTTTCTTTTTCTTCTTAGTAGCAACCATTATAATCTCCCTGTTCAGTCAATCTTTACCGGATAATAACCGGTTCTTAAGACATTACGCAACAAAAAAAGGCGATTTTGGACAAAAAATTCCCTTAATCGCCTTTAATCTTTGAATGGATAAAAATCTCTACATCGTGAAAAAGCGCTCACCGCTGATAATTTTCTCAAGAATCTTCAGAGTTTTTTCGACCGGTGCATGCATAATATCGGCGGTGTTGAAAGTATTCCGGATAACCTCCCGAGGGCACATAAAATTGGCTTTGCCCCTGCCTCCCCGCGCTTTTTTCTTGTGCGTTAGGTTATACAGCCTCTGATATTCCTTGGCCTTTTCCTTATGCATCTGGTAGTACCGTCGTTGATACTCCCGCCGAGCCTCCGGAGTTGAAAGCTTCCCCTTACCTTTTTTTCTCCTGGTTTTTGTTTTAGACTTTACGTCCGTAGATGCGGCCGTCCTAGCCATCCCCCACCTCTCTTCTTGGAGTAGACGTTAGTTACTCGTTAAGAACCCGTATATTAGTTATAACTTATAAAAAAGAATATATAGGAAGTTCCCAGCCGTGTCAAGCGAAATCTGAAAAAAATCTTTATAATTTTTTATACCCAAAGAGGTTATGATTATAAAAATAAATTAATTAATGCAATCAATTGTATATCAAGTATTTATCGGCACATGTTTGTTATAAAAAGAAACGCCGTTAAGGCGGCGTTTCTCATAAAGTTATAAGTAATCAAGAAATTATTTTAATTATTCGGTTATTTCTCCTCTATTTCTAAAAAATTTGATTATTTCATATATGGCCCATACGGCAAAAATGCCGAATGTCAAAAACCAGAAGGTAATAAACCCGCCGCCGCTTGATGGATTCCAGGTTACTTTAGTCCAATCGCCGATATATTGAATTCGCTGAACAAAAAGTGATATACGTCCCATGACCGTATACCCGAATGATGCTCCGAAACCGATCATGAGAATCCATATTCCAAATCTGGCGGCACCTTTGAACATGCCAGTATGCTCTTTAGAGAAAAAGAAATAGAATAGTGCTGCCAGGGTGCCCAAAAAGACAATTAATCCTGATAATCCGGAGGCGGCATCCAGAAACCCGGTCCCGAAGAAATTTCCCCAATCAAGTGATTGCATGCTCGCATAAAGCTGCAGATTGACTCGGTTTTTCATTTCCAGAGGAACCGCCACACCGGTGGCGATTCCCATATACAGGGCGATTGGCCAGCGGCTGACCCAGGACCATTTTTTGGAAAAACGGGTCCACATCATTGCTCCCAGGATGGCCGGGATGACATACCATGGTTGAGCGGAATTAAGCCAGAGGAAATAAGAATTACCATCTTTGAGCATATCAAAAAGATTGGGCTGCAGGCCATTGTGCCAGAGAATAATTACAAAGTAACCGGCCGAGACGCCAACTACCAGGTGTTCGGCGATTTTGTAGAAAACATTATCTCTGTAAAGAAACGAAAAAATACAGAGGGTTAAGAAGGCGCCCAGGGTTGTCCATATAAAGGTACCGAATGACATAGCTTCCATCTTACTTTACCTCCTTACCCATTCTTTTCTTGCGCGAGGCAAGGAATCCGATATTACCGATGATAATAAAGAAAATAATGACTATATGAGCATATACCTGAATTCTCATACCGTCCATCGCCGGGCCGGGATTATCGGATAGCTTCTCATATTGCGCCGCGCCCAACAGGCCCCCCATCAATCCGAAGATTTGCCGGGAATTTAAGAAGGGATAATAGTCGGCGCCCATAACCCCGGTTAAACCCAATGCAAGGGGAAAATTGTACCTTCCCTGCCCGTAAGAAATCCAGGCATCAGCCACATTGCCTGCGGTTATATCCACGACGCACTTAATCTGGTCATAATTCAGAATTCCCTTCATCATCGGAATACTGTCAAGCGGTGTTCCATAATAGTCGGTCGGAAACGGTATTCGGAAATTTTGTCCCATGCCCAAAATGACAAGGGCAAAATATGGTTTATATCCGAGAAAGACATAGTCAACACCATTGACTATGGTACGTCCCGGATAAAAGACACCATTGTAAGTTCGATCGAGCTTGACTGAATCGGTGATATCCCGAATGGCCTGGTCGGCCATCCCCGGGCCATTTTGCGAAAGCGTGGCAAATATTATTTTCAATTTCTTGCGAAAGGCGTGCTCGGCGATGGCGTAAGTCATCGGGTGTAGTTCCGCCAGCGCGTTGGGATCATAATCGATACCCAAAAAGATATAATCGCCCTCCTTTAACGTATCGATAAAATCAAATATATTCTCGACTTCATCGGTGGTTCTAATCGGGATGGAAAAAGGCCAGACATAGGTAACAACGCAGACCACCGCCAATAAGAGGAAGACCCACCGACGGTCAAGCGACATCATACGATCAAATATATTCATACGATCCTCCTCAATCCTTACCCAAATATTGACGTTCTATACCCAGCATGACTTTCAGTGATGTTGCTACCATTCCCAGGCCAACACCAATGATAATGGCCCGCTTGGCGGCCAGATTGGGGACATTTAGAAGCCATGATGCGGTTTTTTCCATATAATCACCGAAAAATCCAAGATACGGATTGAAGCGGAGCATAATAATCAGGGCCGATAGCAATAGCAGGGTCGCCAGCAGTGATCTGGCGCGGAAGGCGCGGTACGCAGCCGAAGCGATAAAAAATGCGAGAAGGGAAAACATGGTTGACTGAATGGGAATCAGGATGTAATCGAAAAAGGCTCGAAACATGTAGTTCTGTAATCCTTCGGCGGTAAAAAAGTGTCGAAAATAATCAAAGCCGAAAATAATCATGGCAAAAAGACCACCTAGCGTGATAAGTGCATAAGGCCAGTTTGGTCTTCTATGTTTTACTTTGTCCCACGAGACACGAATAAGAGACCAGATGCCGAGCGCCAGGGCGAAGATGCCGATAATATATATCCATTTCAGAAAAAACTCGTATAACCATTCGGAACTTTCATGCGGGACAAAATATTGAAATATATGGAAAATTCCGAAGATGAAAACGAGTGCCAGCGGAATTTGTCGTTTCATAATTTCACCCTCTCAGTTACTGATATAGAAAAGTTGTTTAAACCAATCTATGCCGAAGTTTATGGTTAAAAAGCCGATAACAGCCAGAACGATAAAGGCAGCTTTGGCATAGTCCTGAGCTTTCAGGGAGCCGAGAAGAAGCGGCTCTCGTCCCAGATAGGCCGAGGCCGCATAAAGCTCTTCGCCGATCAGAGTATAATCGCAGGCAACAATGAAAAAGGGTATCTGAGCAATCTGATCGGTTCCGGAAATTTGTATTGAGCCGGCCAGGGCTCCGGTTTCCGCCAGAATCAGTGATTCGGCATAGAACAGGCCCATGTAAATATTTGTCGCCGGACGTTCACGCAGCATGGTGCCGTTCACGGCCGCCACATAAGCGAATTGTGACTGCGTTACAAAATAAACCATGTCTTCATTGTAGTCATCGGGCCGACCGGCATCCGCATAGGCCGTCTTGACCGTTTCCTGGGCAACCGTCATTGTAATCGGGTCGTAGCAGGGAACTATCAGGCGGGTTTGATACTCGGCCACTTTTTTGGCGACCCGCCCCAGGATAGTGTATGATGCAATTGTGGCGATATCGGCCGCCGTCCCCAGTCCCAGTACGTACAATATGGGTTTGCCCATCTCGGTGGCGCGGCCGATAGCTTCATCGACAGCTTCGATTCCGGCCAATCGTCTGACAAAAAGCTTGGCCCCGCTTTTGGCTTTTTGTATAAGCAAAATGGTAGTACACATAAAGCCGATAACGAACACCAGAACCGGTATCCGGCCGGTATTAAACCACTGCCCATAACATTGAACCGGGCCGAAAACATCCGAATCGGAATATACCAGACTGTCGGCGGTTATGGCCCTGACCTTATAATAGTAATCAGTATAGTCGGCCATATAATCGCCCGATTCTTTCTCTTTGGCACCGACATCGATATGGCTGGAGGCGCCCGAAGGCAAGGCGGCCCTTATCACGAACGGTCCCCCGGGAGACTCGGCGCGATACACCTCATAGCCGATAACGCTCTTCAGACCGGCACCGTCATCCGGTGACGGTTCCCATTTCAATGAAATGGAATGTCCATGATCGTTGTCGGTATCCACTGCTGTCAGCTGGGAGACCGGAGCCGGAGATGCCACGGCGGTCGAATCCACCGACGCGGTGTCGGCATTCTCCTGAGCAATGGCCAAAGGTACTATTCCCAGCAGCAAACTGCAGAAGATACTTAGTATTTTCAGCTTCATAAGAGCCTCACATTATTTATATGAATTTAACTTATTAATCCCAGCCAATCTCTAAACAGGTACGTAAGACGGCCAACCAGAAGCGAGACGCGTCCCATTACGGTATAGCCGAAGGAAGCACCGAAGGTAATCATCAGGACCCAAATGCCGACCCGCGAGGCGGTCCCGAAAATGCCCTTATGTTCTTTTGAAAAGAAGAAATATATCAAGCCGCAAAAAACCCCGATAAAAATCACCCAGTTGGAGAGAGTCATGGCAAACTGCCCGGTTGATGACAGAGAAAAGTGTGAAAAGAATGGTCCAACCCCTTTCCAATCGACAAGCAAAGGTATGAAAGTATTACTTACCTGACTTATGAAATCGGTTCTCAGATAGCGGATCAAATTCAGCCCCGACGTCGTCCCGACAATCCAGGCCAGCGCCCAGCGGGAAATCCAGCCACGTTTGGAAGAGAGTCGCATGAGAAGAATAATGCCCAGTATTAACGGGACGAAATAAGTAAAATGGAGACCTTTATAAGGAACCCTGAAGAACGTAGACAGACTACTGGAAATATTGGGGACCAGATTGCCGATCAGAGTCGACCAGAAGCCGACGCACATCCAGTACGCCGCCGAAATCCCGACAAACAGGTGCTCGGCGAACTTATAATATGGATTGTCTTTATACAAAAAGGAGAATATTGCCAGAGTTAAAAAGGCCGCTATCGTGATGAAGAAGGCATCCCGGATGGAGAACCATAATCCCGTGTTATTCGGACTGCCTTCCAGATTGAAGGCTTTGATTATCCAGCTTAGTAAAAATGTCGCTATGACGATAATCAGGATTATCGCTGAAATACGCTTGCTGTTAGCCATTATGGCTTTCTCCTTCTGTTTACGAAGAAGGCAATATTACCTATAACAATAAAGGCCATTACGACCAGATGCGCCAGGGTCTGGGGTCCCATCATGGCGATACCGGGGGTGGGCATATTTGCAAATTGAGGGTACACCTTTTTCAATTCCGATTCATACTCCGCAGCCCCTTTGATGCCGCCCAGCAAGCCAACCATTTGCTTGGGATAATAAGGGTACAAAAGCGGGGCGGCAACGGCGGCGCTACCGCCGGCCGTAGGTATATTCCCCGGAGCTCCGGCGAAGAGGATCCATTCTTTGACACCGGGAAAACCGCCGCCGATAGAAATCAGTAAGTCCATATCTTTAAGTGATTTTATGCCCTTAAAAATCGGAACCGAATCGAGATTAACGCCGTCAACATCGGTCAGGTACATCTTGCGAAAATCGGTGATAATGACATTTAAAACACCCTGGCCGCCCGCTTTGAAACCGATATTGATATAGTCGACGCCATTGATTTTTTCCGGAAATTCTCTTTTAATAATCGAATCGATGGCGGTTGCAATCAGCGATTGGCCGGTAGCCCAGAGGCACATGATAAAAACTTTATGATTTTTGGCCAGAGCGTGCCTTAAAAAGGCGTTTGACATCGGCTCCACCTCCGGAGCCATCGAGGGACCGTAATCGTATGAAAGAAGGATATTAGAACCTTCGGGCAGATTTTCGATTTTATAGAAAACATCTCTGACAATGGGTGTGGCTTTTTCGGAAAAGGAAATTCTAAAAAGCAGTGGTACCGAAACCGCCAGCCCGATAAAAATAAAGATTATGCGGCGGTCAACTTCCCTGCCCTTTAGAGCCAGTATAAAAAGCCATAAAAGGCCGACACCGATAACCAGAAAAGATATAATCAGGCCGATATTAGTCAATATCCATCCCCAAATAAGTTCGTTCGACACCAAGAATCAATCGCAGCGACATGGCTACAACCCCCAGCGCGATACCGATCATAATAGCTCTCTGGCCGGCCAGATTCGGCGAGGTCATAACCCAGATGGCCAGATTCGGAATTTGCAGAACTGAAAAAGACTCCGGAATCCAGCCGGTGGCATACATACCCAAAGGCGTACGCCCCAAAAGAATAATAAAGGCGGCGATAAGAAGTATGGTCGCATCCCGATTTTTGGCGCGAAAAGCACGGTATGATGCTGAAGCCACATAGAAGGCCAGTAGAGAATACATAGTTGCGCCAAGCGGGTTGAACATCCAATCGTACAAAAGTTGGAAAAGTGATCCGGTAGCGGCCACATCGGCCGAGATATCGCCCGGATTCCAGAGCTTAAACAGCCCCGCGGCAAGCATAATCAAAAATCCCAATATCGTAATAATTGAAAAGCCCCAGTCCTTTTTCTTTTTGGCGATCCGCTCGGTGTGCACGCGTATCAGATTGCCGCCGCCGAGAAAAAACGCAAAGACCGCGATAATATCGAAAAAGAGCGAGAAATCTTCACCCCAGGTTTCGACCGGGGGGAAAAAGACCGATAGTATCAGCACAACACCGACGATAAAAGTAATCGTTAAGGGGACCTGTTTTTTCAATCCGATTTCCTTTTTGTCAATTCGTTATCGTGAACAATCTATGCATAAATTCGTCCAGCCAGATAAAAAACGAGCCGCCCCAGGCTTCGGCAATGGTGGCGCCAAAAACACCCAGTGCGATGGCCATCATCGCCATAAATTTGCCGACATCCTGTCCTTTAAGCGAACCCAGCTGCTTGGGCTCATTGGAGAGATATGCCGAGGCCGCAAAAAGTTCCTCGCCAATCAATGTATAATCACAGGCGGCGACAAAAAACGGCAGCTGCGCCGGCATGGCCGTGCCCGCAATCTGTATCGCTCCGACCGAATTGCCGGTTTCGGCCAGAATCAGCGATTCGGCAAAAAAGGCGCCGAGGTAAAAGCAGGTGGCCGGTTTCTCCCGCACCATGATGCCGTCGACGGCGGCAACGTAACCGAATTGCTCATCGGTGATATAATGCACCATATCATCGCTGTAGGCATCAGGTCGACCGGCGCTCACATAGGCTTCCTTGATTGTCTCGCGTCCGACCGTCATGACGATGGATCGCGCCACCGGCATATTTATTTTAATATCGTAATCGGCAACCACTTTGGCGACACGGCCAAGAAGGGTGATTCCGGCAATGGTCTGGACATCATCCATATCGTTAATGCCGGGAATAAATAAAATCGGACGACCCATCTCGGTGGCACGACCGATAGCTTCATCAATAGCTTCAAGACCGGCGATTTTACGAATAAACAATTTTTTGCCGCGCTTGGCATGCGTTATAAAAAAGATGACCGAACCGGCGATCAGCAAACCGATAATAAAAAGATTCAACAGATTCCAGTTGACTATCTCCGTCCCGGGAGTAATCGGTTCCGATAGTACCATCTGAGATGTACGTCCGTTATACAGCGTGACGACGCCGTAAATATAGCTGACACCATTTTCGGTTGATTTATCGCGAAAAGAATTTTCACCGGGAAGAACAACACCGATCGAGACGAAATTATCGGCATCGGCTTCGGAGCGGAAAATTTCATAGCCGGTTATTTTGCCCGTGCTGTTGTCATCCGAGGATAGCTGCCATTTTACGATAGCCGATTCACCGCGATCATATTTGTAATCGGTCGCCGTAACGTACGTAGGGGCGTTGGGAATAAAAGCGGAAGTTGTGTCCTCGACAAGAACTTCGGAATTGACGGCATTTGCGGAGGAAATTATTAAGAGCAGTGATAGAAATAAAGTCAGAATTGCGATATAAGTATATTTTTGCGACTTTCCCGTGCAATCCATCTTATTTAATCATTCCCAGCCATTGGCCGAAGAGAAAATCCATACGTCCGATCAGAAGCGACATACGACTCATGACGGTATATCCGAACGACGCACCAAATGTTATCATAATCACCCAGATACCAACCTTGGCAGCTCCACCGAAAGCCCCTTTATGTTCTTTAGAGAAGAAAAAGTATATCAAACCGGTAAAGGTTCCGGCCGCGATGACGATTTTGCCGGCGATAGTACCGAAGGATTCGGTAAACATCGATTGTCCATAATCGGCGCTGAACAAAGGAATAACGGAATTTTGTACCTGCTTCATAACATTTGATGAAAAATAATTCATCAGATAAAAGCCGGAAATCGCCCCGACAACAAAAGCCAGCGGCCAGCGGGATATCCAACCGATATTGGGAGCCAAACGCAGTATCATCATTGCACCCAGAACGGCTCCGACAAATAACATGTAGTCATCGTTCGCCGTGACACCGAGGTAAAATTTCGCATAGAGGTTATCCCAG
>Ga0315550_1001140_pt1 | contig 16536 bp, 17 predicted proteins | sample SalMarSW160190MG_2_FD_203100 | JGI IMG/M metagenome (GOLD analysis project Ga0315550, IMG submission 203100) | Salt marsh sediment microbial communities from the Plum Island Ecosystem LTER, Massachusetts, United States - Salt Marsh Sediment SW1601-90 ... | reverse complement strand
CGGGCTCGATGCCCGCGATTATCCGAAGGCCTGGGGGATGCAACGGGGGAGCGCAGCTGCCCCCTTGCCAAGATGGCGCGGGGACCCCGCGCACATCTTGTATTCGTCCTTAACGGCCCATTTTCTATTATCCGGCATCAAGTTTAAGGAAGTTTTAACCTTCCCTGACAAACCGGAATCAGGCAGGAAATATAATATATAGCAGCATCTTATTTTTCTTCGCAAATATTCACCACTCAATCCGGCAAAAGCGCAGTGAATAATTATCAGCGCTACGGCATGCGCGTCTCATACTGATCGCTGACGCGGACATAGCGGATGTCGAAATCCGGGTGCCAGATGTCGGGCGGCGGTTCGTCCGGCATGACCGGCGGTTCGAGTCCTGTGCCCTCCAGAATGATCTCATCCGTCTGCGTGCTGCGCTGCCGCAAAAGGTGGATGCGCATATGCGGATACCGGCGCAGGAACAGGATGAACATCGAATCCCGGTACGGGGTCAGCAGGCCCTTATACAGGGACGGCTCATAGCGCAGATCGCCCTGGGCGCTTTCAAAATCGCGCGCGGGCTTTGCCGCGCGCTCCAGGTTGATGACCAGTTCCGACGCGCCGAGATAGTTCGGCATACGCGCCGGTTCGACATTCATGACGGAATACGGAATCCCGGCCTCTGGATCGTCCGCGGATGAGCGGACATAGGCGTGATATGTGCCGGTCAGATTCCAGTAAGACATTCCAAAATCGGGCGAATATTTGAAAAATTGAGCGAGCGATCTGGCCATATCCATTTCCTGCGCGAACGGAATGACCTTCGACAAAAACACGATGATCAAATGGATGAGCGCATCGTCAGTACGGTGCGTCCCCGCCAGGAAGCGCTGGAGCGATTTTAGCGGAATGCGGTCCGGCGTATCTTCGATGGTATCGGCGATGCGCTGCTGGAGAGCGGGCACGCCGATCCCGTGCTGCTCTTTATAGTGGACCAGCTCGCGGCGCACGCGCTCACGCACGAGCTCGTCATAGTTCGGGCGTCGTTCCTGAAGATGGGGGCGGCGCTTCGGAAGTTCGTCAGTCATTTCTGACCCCGCCCATCCGTTGGTGTCCAATTCCTGACCAGGACATTTTCCGTCCCCGCTTCCACTCTTTTGTGCAGGCAGCGCGGCCATAAGGCCCGCCCCAAGCATAGCAAAGGAAGCGGCATATGGGACTTGAATACATCGTCTACGGCGTTCCCGGTTTTATTGCCCTGCTCCTGCTGGCATGGCGCTTCCAGAGCACCCGCGCCGACACCTATGGTTCGGCGGACTGGCTGACGATCTGGGAGGCCTACGGGAGCCGCCTTTTCAGGCGCAAAGGCCTGCTGGTCGGCGGGTGGCCGTTGGCACGCGGCCTCGGCGTTCATTACCAGGGCGCGCACGCCGTAACCTTCGGCGCGTCAGGGTCCGGCAAGGGCACCTGCGCGATCCTGCCCAACCTTCTTTGCTACCCCTACATTTTCCTCGTCGATCCCGGCGGGGAAAACACCGCCGTTGCCGCGCGGCACTGGCGGCAGCGCGGTTATGATTTTGGCTGCATCAATGTCTTCGGCATGCATGCAGCCACGCCGTGGGCACTGCCCGCGCATGGTTTCAATCCGCTCGATTTTCTGAACACGGACAGCATGAGCTTTGCCGCCGACGCCCTGCTCTTCGCCGAAATGCTGACCCCGCGCAGCGGCAACGAAAGTGGCTCGAACAGCTATTTCAAGGACGCGGCGCAGACCGCGAAGCGGGCCATGCTCATTCATATCAAGACAACCGAGCCCGCCGCCCGGCACAATCTTGCGACCCTGTACGAATATGTGAATGGCGATGCCGCGAGTTGGGAGTCCCTGCTCACCGCCATGAAAAACAATGCCGTCTGCGGCGGGCTGGTCGCGCGCGAAGCGATCAAGCTGGAGCGCATCGAGGCGCAGGCCCCCGAAGAATTTTCCGCGATCATGTCCACGATCCAGCAGGATTTGAGCTTCCTTGCCGATCCGCTGGTACGGGAAAAGCTGAGCCGCAGCGATGTCGATTTTGCCGTGCTCAAGGGTTTTGGCAAGCGCGCCAAAGGCGGGGTGATCAGTGTCGTCCTGCCGTTAGAGTATATCGAGAGCCATGCCGCCATCACCCGCCTCGCGCTCGCCTGCGCCGTGCTGGAATTGCAGCGCGCGCCGCTGGCCAGGGAACAGGTGCTCTTCCTGATCGATGAGGCGGCGGCGCTCGGCAAGCTGCTGCGCTTTCCGAACTGGCTTGCGACCCTGCGCAAGTACCGGGTCTCGATCTGGAGCATCTGGCAGAATATCGGCCAGCTCGTGCATCTCTACGACAAGAACTGGCAGACCATCATCGGCAATTGCGGCCTGCTGCAAGTTCTGAGCGTCGGCGATCTGGAGACCGCCGAATATACCGAAAAGCTGCTGGGCCGGATGACGGCGGAAAGCGTCAGCGTCAACCACAAGGGCGAGCGCTCGCGCTCCCAGACGGCCCGCTCGCTGGTGACGGCGGATGAGCTGCGGCGCATGGACCGGGGCCTCCAGATTGCCTTTATCGGCAACCTGCCGCCCGCCGTGCTGCGCAAGACGCCTTACTGGAAACAGGGCGCGCTGCAGGGCCGCTTCAATCCCAACCCTTACTTTGCTGGCAAGACGCCGGGACCGGGGCTCGGCGATGTCTTCGCCGCCGTCCAGACGAAGATCCTGCGCATGCTGATCTTCTGGCTGGCCCCGCATCCGCTTGCCGCCTGCATCATCTGCGCCGGTATCGCGCTTGCCGGGCTCGCGCTTTATCGCGGCGGGATCGTCTGATGGGTACGGCCCTGCTGCTTTTCGCGGCCTGGTGCATCGGCTGCATGATCTTCGCCGAAATCGTCCCGCCGGCGCTGGAAGCGCTGTGGTACGTGCTCTGCTACCTGTTCGAATGTTTCGGGGTTGCCCTCAAATATCTGTTCATAGGGCTGTTCCGGGCGATCGTCTGGCTGGCAAAGCAAGGCTGGCGCGGCCTTCTCTCGCTCATGCAGGCGCGGGAATCGCAGGACGGCACGGCCTCCGAAAATGCGGATGAAGGTGAAGGTCAAAGCGAAGCCGAGGACGCTGCTGAAGAGCCCCAGCCCGCGCCGCGCCCTGCGCCTGATCCCTATCAGGTGGCGATCCGCCTTCTCGGCCTTGAGCCCGGATTCAGCCGCACCGCGCTGAGCCGTGCCTACAAGCAGGCCATGAAGCACGCGCACCCGGATGCAGGCGGCAGCACCAGAAAAGCCCAGGCCGTCAATGCCGCCCGCGATCTGCTGAAGCGCACGCATGGCTGGGCCTGAGCGCAGGCAATGACCAACCCGTGTCCACGACGACGGCCCTGCCCGTCTCTATCGTGAAAGTGAAAGGAGCAACGCTGATGACAGAATTTGCAAAAGTGGCCGTCTTGACCGGCGATCTTGAAAGGCAATCCGATCAGGAACTGCGCGATCTGATCGAAGAGGCGGGCCGGATACTGAAGGCCCGCGAAGCGCGGCGCAAGAAGGACGCCCTTGCCGAAATCCGCCGCATCGCCAGGGCGCACAAGCTCGATGTGGCGGTCACGAAGCGCCCCCGCAAGCGCGGCAGGCCTCCGAAAGAGTCGAGCGGGTATTGATGACTGCTGAGTTGAATGCCGGATCAGAGTTCGACGATAAAGGTCTCGACCACGCCTTCGCGCTCTGCGGCATCGATCTCTTCCAGCGAACGGGGCGGGCGGCGCATATTCGGATCGTCGCCCGCTTCCAGGTGTGCCGCCAGCGCCTTGCGGAAATTCTCCCTGGCCGCGTCGATCGTCTCGCCGTCGGCCACGCAGCCGGGAATATCCGGTGCGTCCACCCAAAAGGCGGTGTTCGGCTCCTTGCGGATAACAGCGACGTAGCGGGCCATTGAAAAATCCTCTTTTTTCAGTCTAGCGAAATTGCTCTGCCAGAGTAAGGAAAGAGGGCGCTCACGCGCCCTCCCCCTCTTGATCCTGGCCGTCTTCGGCGCTCGGCTCGCGCAGGACGATGCGGCCACCATTCACCGGCACCAGATCGAGCTGGAGCGTCAGGCCCTTGGCGTCCTCGTGATCCCAGGCCGCCCCGATGCGGGTCCAGAAGGACTTCTCGCCGCGCCCGGTAACGCTGTAGGCGATGAGCGCCGGAGGCTGGGTGTTGCGGGCCTTGTCCTTGCGGCTGTTGCGGTTACGTGTCGTCATGGTCTTCTCCTTTTCGTTTAAGGGTTTTTCTCGATACGCCCACCTCGGGACCGGGCTTCCAGCCCGGCGATGCACCCCGGACCTGATCCGGGGGAAACGGGCAACACGGCCCTTCGCCAAGGCCTTAGCCGCAGGCGGGAGGGGTGGTGCGGACAGCCCGTTGCATCACCGGCGCGCCCGGTCAGGTGCTGGCGTGAACGTCGAGGGAAACCCGGCGAAAAGGAGAAATGACAGCGCGGCAATCGCCATAACAAATGCTGCAAGGTCATCCCGCATCACGCCGTTTCGTGATCGTCACACTGCATGTACCGGTCTTGCGGCAAGAAAGCCGTGGACACGGCGGGGAAGACCTTGTTCACAGGGCAAAAGGCTGCGTCCCGGAGGGGCGGATTACCGGTATATGGCTGCACAAACTCGTACTTGCAGACGCCGAAACGCGCCGGGGCAGGAATGGCGGGAAGTGGTCGCGATCGCCGCCTCAGCGCCTGACACACCTCACCCGGCGGATATTTGTCTTATTAGAGCTGGTCTGGTAACCATTGGTGAAGTATGAGTTCCGCGCATTGCCAGTATCGTACTCCGTAGAAGACCAGTAGTCGGCGTTCTGGAAATTAGTGATGTTGCCTCCTGCCTCGATTGTTTCATGCACGGCCCATAAATAATACAGCTCCACTTGAGAGGGCAGATACCAGTCGGTCTGTCCGCCTGCACCCAAATCCTCGCAAGCCTGAAAGGCCTGAAAATCACCAATCGCGCCGCCGCGGTTAGCGTGGTTGACCTCACCGTCATTCGTCGAATCCGTGCTGATATCGTCCGTCCCGGTCGCGTTTTTCCAGTTCATCGTATAGGTGCCGGGGGCGCCGGGCCGTTCCTGATCCACCGTCGGAATGAACAGATGCGCCTGCGTAATCGGATGATAGCCCGCGAAAACCGTCCCGTCCGCACACAGATCGCCGATATCCGCGCAGCCCGAAGGGCCGGACAGGCCGCCGCCGCCCGCCGCACTATGCATGGCAACCCATTCGGTGCCGTTGCAATACTGGAGAACCTTGAAATCGACATTGTAAACGACCGCCCCTTCGGTACGGTCCGGGTTGGTGCAAGAGCCACCACCGGCGGCGGGATTTATGACACCTAGCGCGACCCACTGGCTTCCGGCACAGACCTGCGGCACGTTCTGGTCTTCGTTGTAGATGATGGCACCCTCGGTGCGGGCCGGGTTGGTGCAATCGGCATGGGCCGGGGCGGTGGCGGCGAGGAAAAGAAAGAGCGCAAAGACAAGTGGAAGGCAAAAACGGGAAACCGCCGAACGGCCTTCAGACGGGTGATCCCCCCCCCCTCTAACTTATGAAAAATTACAATCAAAATATCGATCCCGTTATTGTTATTCTTCAACTGTAGAAGCATTTCTCAAGCCTCCACTTCCTGTTATTTTCATTTTAACCAATATTTTCTTTGTGGAAAGTTAATATTTTAAAGTTTTTTCATAATGTTATTACTGATGAAGTATTATGGGGACGGCGTAGATCGCTCTGTCCCCTGTAACAGCCGCGCTCAGAACAGGGAAAGCTGCTCGGACTGGCCGGGCGCAAAAGTGACCGGCGGGCCGCACAGCACGTATTCCGCACCGGCATGTTTGACCAGCATGCCGTGATAGAAACCGTTCACGTCCGCACGGGCGGCATCACCGTTCCTGACGCGCGCAGCATAGGTCACGGGCTCACCGCCAAACATCCGCGGATGGACCAGCCGGTAGGCCTCGGCGGAAAATTCGCCGCAGCGGTGGCCTTTACCAACGCAGACCCATAAGCCGCCTTGCCACTCGAACGGCTTGCGCACCGGCTTGCCCATGCCGATGCGATCGGCGCTATAGGATTGGGAGATATCACCCTGGCCGAGCGTTTTGTTCGCACGGTGGCACCACTGCCCCGATGCAAGACGGGCCGGATCGATCATGATGCGCTCGCCGGTCATGATTCACCCCCGGCCAGATCAGCGGCTGCTTGTGCCAGAGCCTTCGGGTTCTCGGTAATCGCCGACCTGACCCAGGCGGCACGGGCGTAAACCGAAAGCATGCGCAGCCCGGCAAAATGCCGGTCGCGTTCCACCGGCAGGCCTAACCCGCCGCGCACGGATTCCAGTTCCGAAATACGGACCGTTCCAAGCTCGGGACAACCCATGCCGAGATCACACAGGCCAAAGGCAATGTCCGGCTCTTCGGGATCGAGCTCGCTCAAGAGCCAGGTGCAACCGGCATCCGGCGTGAAGAGTTTCACCACCGGGATGAAGTCCGCGAATTCCTTGCCCTCTTCGGCAAGTGCCGCCTGAATGCGGCCGTTGCGCAAGAGCTGCTCGCGGATGGAATTGGTCAAGAGTTTCATGCTCGTCTCCTTTGTTCGGGTTTTCCTCAAGACGCGGAGACGAAAGGCCGGGGGCATCAGCCGTCCGGTCATATGCCCAACACGGTCGCGCCAGGGCGAAGCCCTAGCAGCGAGTGGTGCGGGCCGGGCATTGACCGGACGGCGCGCCCGGCCACAAAGCGTCAAATGTTGAGGAAAACCGGCGAAGGAGACGCAGCGATGAACGCCGCCACTGATTCACGCGGCGCACATCGCCATCGCCAGCAAACGCAAGCCGTCAGATGGAAGGGAAAGCGTGGTCCGTCACCGCATGCCGGTTCGGCGCAGGCGAGATTGGCCGTGATCGTTCGTCCTCCATGACCGGAGGTCGAATCCGCGTCCGACCGGACTTTCAGGCCACAAGCTGGCAGACGAAAACGCCTTCACGGCGCAAGCGTAAAGCTCCTCCACATGCGTTGCGGTCCTCCAGCATTGCTGCGTGGCGGATGCGCCCTGGCGTCCTGCCTGCCCTCCGTGGCGGCAAGAAAGGTCCGGGTCGTCCGGGCCTCAACAGAGCCATGGAGGAAACCATGAATACGATCACCACCATCTTCACCTGCGCCGCCACCGGAAATGCCGCCCCCGGCACCGGTTCCGGCATCGTCCGGCTGATGTTCATCATCCTGATCCTGGATGACGATGCGCGCCGCGAGCGCGAACGCCGCCGCAAACGCGAACAAGCCCAGGCGCAACCACCTACGACGCCAAAGCCGCCCGCAGGGCCGCGCTAAAACAATCAGCCGCGCCCGCTTCCCTAGCGGGCGCGGCGAATTTTGCTCTCGGCTCACCCCTGCCGGTCCATCGCGGGCAGCGGGCGCTACCGCCTGCACAGCCTGAGGCGATAATCGGTTAGGCAGCCCTCCGCTTAGGTTGTAGGATGGATTACTACACTTTTGGCGTATCGGCGGACCTGCCGTGAGGGGAGCCATGATTCGGGAGGCGATGTAGCCAAGGCGCACGGAAGGTCCAAAGGGAGAAAACGGCTTGCCCAACGGCCCTCGTAATCAGCGGCTGAACATCTTCCTGTTCAAGGAGGACACGATCCGCGAACAGGTACTGCGCGACGATGTGGGCCAGCTTGCGCGCGCGCCGATTTCCGCCGAACTTGACTTCGAAGGCGAGATCATTACCAAAGGCACGTCTCCTAATCCGCCGCGCTGGCGGCAATTCGTGCAGTCCGGCACCGACCAGCAGCTCGGCCCGCTGTTCAATCAAAGCGCCTCATGCCTGATCGTCCTGTCGGCGCATGGCCGGGTCTTCGCCGTGTCGTTCGGCTTCGCCCGCTTCTGGATCGATGAAACGCGGATCGTCCGCCGGTTCGGCATGATCGTCACGCTGAACACCGTCCACCCGGACCGCATCCGCAGTGTTGACCGGGAAGAATTCGAGACAATCCAGAGAAAGACCCGGAGTCAAACCTCGGTCAGCTCCAGCATGGAGAATTTCGGGCTGAACGTGCAACGGGACCTGGTGCGCTCAGTGACCGGCCAGCCGGAAGATCAGAATTTCGCGCGTCATGTCACCGGTGCTGACAATCTCATTATCAGCGTGCCGATCGCCTTCGCTCAGCTTGGCGACAAATGCGGACAAGCGCTGGAACAGTATGGGCGGGACGCCTATCGCGAGCGTTACGGCTGGATCGACAATTTCGCCCGCGTCAGCGATCCGGTGCTCATCGATGAACTCGACGCCGCACTGGTGGCGGACCTGCGGACCGGCGCACCGGAGAACGCCTTTCTGACGCCGCCCGACACGCTCGATACACAGGAGCATCGGGGTTTCCGGTATCCACGCCAGAGGAAGGGCGCGGACCCCTTTCCCGACCTGCGGATCGAGGATTTCTTCGAACGTATCGACCCGGCGGCCATCACAATCGAAAATCTCAAGCAATGGCGGATTCGGGAATACACGATCAACGAGGATATCCCTTCGCGCAAGTTCCCGGTCTACGACGCGATCATCTATGAGGCCCCGCGCGGCAATAAGCTCTACGCGCTCTCCCTCGGCGAGTGGTTTGAAATCGCGCAGGACCATGTAACCGAGGTCAATAACGAGATTGCGCAAATCCCCGACCATGATGCGCTGGCGCTTGATGATGCGGAGCCCGGCGAAACGGAAGGGGAATATAACGAGCGCGCCGCCAATAACAGCGGCGGACAGCTTGCCCTGCTCGATGCAAATCTTGTCCAGTATGGCGGCGGGCGCAGTTCGATAGAGGTGTGCGACCTACTGGCGATGGACCGCAATTTCATTCACGTCAAGGCCAAGACCAAATCCTCGACGTTAAGCCACCTGTTCGCGCAGGGCCTGAATTCAGCGCAGGCGTTCCGGGATATGCGGTTTCGTGAGCTTGCCGCCGCAATCTGCCCCGCGACGCACGCTTTTATCTTTGACGGCGAGCCGCGCATCAGCGATCACACCGTCACCTATGCCATCATCACCCAGGCTGATGGCAACCTGCGCGACGCCCTGCCGTTTTTCAGCAAGCAGAGCCTGGCGAACACCGCGCGCGAGCTGCTGAACATGGGCTATCAGGTCCGCTTGAAGAAGATCGAGGTCAACGCGGACGCCGCATAGGGTCGAGACCCATATCAGGTCTTCGACCAACCTGGTTCGGAACTGGACGCGTCAGCCCGATTTGATCAACACGGCGCATTGCGGGACACATCGACGGCAAGACCATTGGCCAGCTTTTCGATGAGGTCCAGACACTCCCGGACAGTGGCTTCGCGGATCACAAGGCGCTGGCCGACGCGGTATGCATTGTCGCCGCTTCGGGTGATGTAGTCCTGATCTACCAGTCCCTGCGTGTGGGCAAGGAGATGACGCTGCTGGAACGCGCGTGTCAGCGCCGCCAGTTCGGCGGCGGCAAGGTGCGCATCATAGCGGTTGCCGAACGCCCCGTGCCAAAGGTCGCTGCCCTCGGCAAGGTTCTGAAAGGCGTTTCGCCGAGGCGGGGGCGCGGACGAGTGCCTGGCGAAGAGCGCCTCTGCGTAGCGCTGAAACGCGGTCACGGCGTTTTGCAGGCCGTTTTCAATCAAGAGACGGACGGTGGTTTCGGCTGCGTCCTTATCGGAAATTGCAGTGCGCACCGCACCAATCGAACCGAGAGCATTTCGAATACCGCCGAGCGATTGGGCAAACACCAGCTCAGCCGCATTATGGCCGCAAGCCGGGCAGAAGAATGCAGCACCAATCACGGCATAGCGGCAGGCGCATTCAGAACAGGTGATCTTCAGCCGCATCGGCTCGGCAGCAGACAGTGGCAGCGGCACATGCCGCGGGCGGTTATCCACCTTCATCGTCATGCTGATAAAGCTGTTGCGCGGCTGGCGACGGTTCCATCGATCGGCGTCGCGCTTCATCGCACGGCCCAGGCGCTGCTCAACTTGCCGGACGGCCGTTTTATTGGAGTGTTCGATTTGATCCTGCGTCCACCATTTGTCCGAGTCGGCGGTATGGCCACAGAAAGGGCAGAAGACTTCCTCATCGCGCACCTTGTCGCGCCAGTCGTCTTCATGGATTTTGAACAGAAACAGGCATTCCGGGGACGGGCATTCCCGGTCGAAATAGCCTTCGGCGTCGGCCTCGATCGAAACGGAAATCTGCTGCGTTCCCTCAAGGCGCCGCAACTCGCGGATCAGGTCTTCAAACATCTGATCTCCGTGAAACGCTTGGTATGGTTACAAGTCGAACACATTGCGCTACGAGGTTAGAGTTTTCCGCAGGCTCTTTAACAGGGCCTCGGCATCGTCGATTCGCTTCAGCACGTCGGCATTGCCCTTAAGCTGCTCAAGGGTCGTCCAGGGCACGCGCTTCATCGCATCCATTGCTGCGTCAAGATCGCCTACCAACTCACCCTTCGCGCTTTTTTGCTCTGCCGGGGCGATCCGCAGCATGGCGGACTCGATGTCGCCTTCACCAGTCAGGAAATGCGCCTTGGCTACGGGATCGCGGAGAATCGCGCGCAACTTGCGAAGGTCCTTCGAGTTCGTGATGCGCTTCTGGTTCACCTTCCCGACCACGGCGTCGATCACCGACGGGGTGAGCAGCTTCTTGCTGACACCTGTCAGCTCTCTCGCCCACGTGATCGCCGCGCCCGGCTCGCGCAGGTTGGTGAACCGTTCGGACAGCTCGAACACGTCAATGAGCTTGTCGAGCTCGCGGACGGTGATGCCGAGAATGTTCGCTGCGCTGGCCCGACCGACAAGATCGACCAAGCTGTAGGCGACCATTTCCTTTTCCTTCGCATCCCATTCCTTGCGCTGGCGGTGAATGTAAATCCACACCCGCAGGCGCTCATCATCGGAAAGGGTGCGGTCGGTAACCTCGACCGGAAGTTCGCGGAATTGCTCCCGGCCCTGATTGACCAACACAAGGGAATTCGTCCAGCGCCGGTCGCCGTCGATGATGCGGAACTTGCCCGGCACGTCGGGGTGAGGCTCGACCAGCAGCGGCTCGAACAGGCCCTCATTGGCTTCGATCTGCCGTTGCAGCTCTTCATCTTCCTTCGGCCCGAGGCGCGGCTGCCGTTCATTGGGAATCACATCATCGATGTCGGCCTTGGTGCGGTAGGTGCGCAGCACCGTCCGGCCCAGCCTGCGCTCCTGAAGGCCGATGATCTTGGGCTGGTTTGGGGCGGAATCCGGCTGGGCCATATCAGTCCTCTCCGCCGGCGGCAGCCGTGCCAATGATTCGGTCGATCTCGGCGGTGAAGTCCCCATGCGAACGCTGCACCGAGCGGATCAGCTCGCCCCGGCGCTTCCAGGTGGCGTCATGCGCCCTCTTCTCCTTAACGTCGAGTTCGAGCATGTCGTCGGTCAGGGTTTCGATCTGGTCCAGGAGCTGGCCGCAGCGGTCGGACATGATGAACTCGTAGAGTCGGGCCGTTTTCTCGTCCCGCGTCTTGTTGCTTAGCCGCAGGCCGTGTCCCCGTATGATGTGGGTGCGCAGCATCTGCACCAGCACGACGGCGCGGGCCGGATTGGCAACGATCACGCCGTCCTGGATATGAAGCTGGCGTGCCCCGGCCGGGAACACATGCGTCGATAGGATCGCGTGGTCGGCCTTGGCCGCGATCTGGTCCTGGCGCAGCTTGGTCACATAGTCGTTGCGCCAGGCGTTCCGGTTCTTCGAATCGTAAACGATCTTGCCGCAGACCATGCCGTTATTGACGACCTCGTGGATGATATCCGCACCGGGCGCACCCTTGTTGACGCGGGTAATCCGGTCGTCCGGGAATTCGGCCTTGAGCGCCTCGAAGAGGTCAACTTCCGCGCCCTCGCCCAACTCTTCAGCGGTCTTCTGCTGGAGCTTGCGCTGGACCTCCTGGAGCTTTTCCTCGACCTTGAGCTTTTCGGAGAACGCTTTGGCCTTCTCGGCATTGACGGCCTCGGTCTTGGCCTGTTCGAGCGCCTCACGCTGTTCCTGCAAGCGCTGATTCAGAAGTGTTTCCTGCCCGGCCTTCGCTTCGACAAGCCGATCCTCGGCGGCTTTCCTCGCCTTGTCCGCATCCGCGATCTTCTGCGTCATGGCGGCTTCCGCCTCCTGCTTCGCGGCTTTGCGCGCGGCCTCTTCCTTCTTAGCCGCTTCTTTTTTCGCATCCGCAAGCTGCTGCTCGGCGGCCTTACGGGCCGCTTCTGCCTTCTCAGCCGCCTGCTTGTTCACCTTGGCGACCGCTGCGGCTGCTTCCTGCCGGGCTTTTTCGACCTCGACCTTGGCCTTTGCCTCGGCCTGCGCCCGCTCCTGCGCCACCTGCTCTTTCAGGCGGCGTTCAAGGGCGGCGGTGCGCTCGCGCTCTTTCGCCTCGATACGGGCGCGGATTTCGTCGAATTTCTCGTGGGGAATCGGCTGGTCACACCAAGGGCAGCGCTCCCCTTCGATATGCAGATGCGGCTCGGGCGCCTCGCGAAGCCGGGGCTGGCTAACGGCCATTTCAGCCTCCTAGAATGTCCTAATTTGTCCTATTTACGCCTAGTGCCCGCGCCCTGTCAAGTGCTCTGAATCACACGCGGGCGGCTTCAGCCGCCCGTGTCCCGCAGAAACATTAGCAAGGTCGGCTCCTGATAGCGCCCGGCGGCGCTGCGCTCCGCCGGTGGCCGGTGATCTTCCTTGAGGTCGAACAAGGCGGGCTGCTGCGGCTGCGCCGCCTTCCATGCCTCGATCTGCGCCCGGCGGGCTTCGAGGATGGCGCGCCAGCTATAGGCGCGCCCCTCGATGGTGATCATATCGGGCCGCTTCATGCTGCGGCCTCCGCCTCCGGGGATTCCTGCAAGCTGGTCAGGAAATCCGCCGCGCGCTGCGCGTGACTGGCAGCGGTAAAGATCGCCCGCTTGTCGTTCTTCAGGACCTTGAGCCATGAGGCGATATAGGCGGCGTGATCCGCTCGGGGTTCCGGCGTCAGGTCCAGGTCTGCCGACAGAAACGCGGAGCCAAGCTCCGCAACAAGCTCTTCCATCGCATAGCCTTCATCGCCCCAGCGTTTGCGCCCGAATTCCCGTTCGAGCCGCGAGGGGTGCCGGGTCCAGTGCGTGCATTCATGCGCGAGCGTCGCATAGTAGGACTCGGCGTCGCGGAAGGTTTCAAAGGGGGGCATCTGCACATAGTCAGTGCCGACAGCGTAATAGGCCTGATTACCGCCGTGGCGGATGTCAGCCCCGGTCGCGGCAAAGAAAGCATCGGCGTGGTCGATGCGCTGCACGGGATCGAGCCGCTTTTCCGCCGGTGCGTAGAAATGCTGCGGCAAGCCTTCGATCTGCTCGACGTTAAAGACGGTGTATCCCTTCATGAACGGAATTTCCCGCTCGGCCTCTTCGCCCGTCGCCTCGTCGGTTTCGGTGCGGCGGATGCGATCGGCGTAAACGACAAGATTGCCCTTCTCGCCCTTGCGGACATGCGCTCCCATCTCCTGTGCCTGCCGGAAGGTCATCCAGATCGGCGCGGCGAAGCCTGCCGCCACGGCTGCCGACCACAGCATGATGATGTTGATCCCCTGATAGGGAACGCCATTGAACCGCAGCGGCCTTGTGATCCGCCCCGCCGCATGCTCGGCATTCCAAGGCTTGAACCAAGGCCTGACGCCCTGCTCCAGTTCGGAAACGATGCGGTCGGTAATGCGCTGATAAGCGTCTGATTTTTCCTTCGTCATTGGCTTTTCTCCTAGCTTCACGGTTGCGCGCAGCGCTGCTGCTGCTGCAACCGGACTAGGCCCGCGCCAATGAGCGGGGGTCAGGTGGTCAAGGCCGGACGCGGGGAAAGGGGGATCACCCGGCCTGCACAAGAACCGACCGAAGGGAGGGGCGCGGAAGGCCGGGGAACGCCCCGCGTCCACCCCTTGAGGGGCTTGGCCTTGACGGCCAGGGGGCCGCAGGCCCCAAAACAAAACCAAGAAAGTCAGCGCCGGATCGGCGCTGTCATTACAATGATGCGCGAGGGATGGAAGCCGGATGGCCGAAACCCGGCCATGGCGGGGTTCGGTTTACGACAGCCCGGCCCGGCGTAGCCGGGGGCGCCCCACAAATTAACTTATTGCAGGTTCAGTTATTCAAACAGGATGCGATTGCGCTTCTTCGTATCGGCTGGAATCTTTTGATAGGAGATAATCTTGCAAAAGGCGTTCGAGGTCTCATTGAGGCCGTAACAGCCGAGATTATCGGGCGCGCGGCGAGCGCCTATTACGTGCTCCTATGTCCTGCCGCCGGGACTTCGGTGCGGTCGTGCCGTTCGGATTCCGGCAGCATGCCGGTACAATGCCGGTCTGCCTGGCTAGTCTACATCAATTCTCTTGGGGAACGAGCAATATGGACTGACAGGAGACAGGAACGTGAAGCGATACAGGACGAACGGACGGCATATCAGGGAATTGCGGGAGCAGCGCGAACGCCGGGCGACCCAGAAAGAATTCGCGCACGAAGTGCGAATCAGCGAGCGGCATCTGCGCCAGATCGAGACGCGCAACGCGGCCGTGCCGGTGGATGTGGTGCAACGGATTGCGGGCGCGCTGGAAGTGCCGTGGCAGGCTATCGTATTTGCGGCCTCCGGCCCCCGCCCCGTGCCCAGCTCGGATGAGCGGCAGCCAGAGGCAAAGACAGCGGAGGAATCCGGACCGGTCACGGTCCCCCGCTTTGATACGTTCCCGGCATCGGTGGTACGTGACGAAGCCGACCTGTTCGAAAGCGCAGCACGCTGCCACGTTGTCGTTTCTCACGTGTTAACGAAACTCACGCCTGAGACGAACGGCTACGCGGGAGAGCTGCTGGAACTGCTCGAGTCCTTGACCTGGGAACGGCGCGATCCCCTCACGCCAATTGCCGGACGGGATGAGCTGCGCATTCGCGCCCGCCTGCGCGAGCTACTGGTCCTGCTCAAAGGAAACGATGTGTGGGTCTATGCGACAGACCATTTCAAACATTTCCCGGAAAGCGATGAAGTACAGCCCGATCGGGATGTGAGCAAAATGCAGATGCAGACCGTGATCGCTTTCGGCCCGCCCGGAGAATACGGCGAGGATACACTGAGTGTTCCGGTCGATCACGGCCAGCCCTGGGTTTATGACCCCTCAGCGCAACTGTTCTAAATTCTGTCACATTGCCTTTGATCGTCAGCGCGGGAAGCGCCGTGGCCTAACGAGCGAGTTGGCACATGCGCGTGTAGTGGTCGCTGTCGAGCAACTCTACGAGTTTGAGCACCGCTTGCGCCGCCTGATGCGTTTCTTCCAATGTCATGGACGAGAAACCAATAAAGTCGTCAAGGCTATCGGAATGCGACTCTACCTGCGTGAGGCGGTTGAGGGCGTGAAGGCGTCCTTCCTCAAGACCGGCATTCTGCACGAGCGGTCGGTTGATTTTGTCGCCAAGCCCTTCCGAACCTGGAACCTTGAAGGCAAGGAACAGCTCAAGCACGCGCCGTATCACATTCGGCATGATATAGCCGGGAATGTCCGGGCTCATCATCCCTTCGATGGAGCATTTGTTCACGAGATAGAAGAGATATTGGTATTCGGAATCGTAGCCCCTTAGCAGCTTTGGCATTTCTTCGATGGCCGCCTGCCGACGATCCTGCCCTTCGGCCTGCCAGGTGCGGATGAAGAAGAATGACGCGTGGCCTTTATCTCGGGGAGTCTTAAGCCACTTCTTGACCTCGTTCATGAACGCAAGATTGTGCGTGAAAATGAAGAGCTGCTGGGCGCCCTGGAGCCTGCCCTTTAGCAGATTGAAGGCGTAGTTGAGCGCTCCGGCATCAAGGCTGGATACAGGATCGTCAATGACGATGATCTGCTCTGAGATGTCCCGCCCTTCTTCTTCCAGCTTGGAGAGGAAATAACAAAGAGCGATGGCAGTGCGTTCACCTTCGCTGAGCGGCGCCGTCAATACCGCATCGTGGCGCAGAATCCGGTAGCCTTCCTCGAAGACCTCAAGCCGGATTTCACCGTGGCCGAGATATGCGCGCAGAAGAGCGTTAATACGCTCTACCGCGGGACCGTGGTCGCGGACCTCATTGCGCAGCGCTGCGGCGGCGTCCACCAACTTGGCGTGGAGCCGCTTGCGGACCTGCTGCACAGTGTCGGCCGCCGCCAACTCATCCCCGAGCGTCTTGTGGTCCGCGTTGTATTCTATCAGGACAGCAAACTTTAGCTCATCCCGAGCCTTCTGCTGAAGCTCGGCGAATTCATCCTGCTCGCGGTTGTGCTGCTCTACAAACCCGAGAAGCTGCTGGAAGTGCTCCCGCACGCATTGGATCGCCTTGGTAACGGTGTCTCCGCCAAGAGTGTCGGGCCAGTTTGATTTGTTCGGCGATCTCGTCTTTTCGGCGATCGCGGAATCAGCCTCACCGATCATCTCCTGAACGGCGCCGGCAGACGATTGAAGCTGACCCAGCGCTTTCTTGTAATCGCGGGCGAGGCTGGCAGAAAC
>Ga0315550_1001136_pt1 | contig 16549 bp, 15 predicted proteins | sample SalMarSW160190MG_2_FD_203100 | JGI IMG/M metagenome (GOLD analysis project Ga0315550, IMG submission 203100) | Salt marsh sediment microbial communities from the Plum Island Ecosystem LTER, Massachusetts, United States - Salt Marsh Sediment SW1601-90 ... | reverse complement strand
TGGCGGAGACGGGGCGTTTTGCATGGCTAAAAAATCTGAGAGCGCAGCCACCACTAACACAATCGCCACGATTATCCAGATTTTCACGTATTTGTTCATTGCAAGGTTCACTTCTTTTTCTTCCTTTTTTGTTTTTTCCACAATTTGTTCAGAATCTCCTCGAATAAACCATAATTTTCCTCCAATTCTACAGACAAGAAATAGGTGATGCCATACCCGTTTCCCGCGGAGGTGATTAGCCTGTTCTTCTGCAGGATTTTTAGATGATGCCTTATGGTTCGGTAATCCATTTCAAGCAAGTTCGCCAGTTGATTTGCGTTTTGCGGGTTTTCCCGTAAGGTTTCAATTATCTTGGCGCGGGTTACGCCGCCCTTGGTTCCCGCGATAAGCCAACCGAGCAAATATTTCAACGGGCGAACACGAACAGCCATCCATACCGCTCCAAGGAAACAACAGGATTTAATGAACATAATTTTGTTGTTTATAATAAATGTCCCTGTGTTTCTGATATGCTCTGTTACTGCTTCACCGTGGCTTGTTAATGCTCATTTCTTATGGTTAGATTTGGGTTAGATTTTGGTATAATTCTGAAAAAGTGTTTAATTATCAGCCGTCAAGGTAGAGCGTACTAATCAAAGGGGAGGTGAATGGGCGTTGATTAGAAAAAACAAAGCTTTTGCGTTGCCGTCTATAGCAGTTGCAGCTACAGTTCTTGGCGCTCTGGTCTTCTCCGTCTCCGCGTTTGAAGATATGACCACTAAAGAAGAAGAAACTATGCTTCCCTTCTTCGGGGGGTTCCGTGGAAGAGGCACTAGAGGTTTCAGCCTATTCAAACCATGAGTTAAACTACAACCTTCGAAGCAACCAGAGAGCCCCTTCTTTCCCTATTTTTTAAGCTTCTGTTGCCTTCGTTGGAGCTGTTTCAATCTGCGTTGATAAAACTACGTGAGTGGGGATTAAAAGAAATAGCCGAGTTGAGGAGAAAAACTGGTTTTATGCCTAAATAAACTCAGCCTTTGATTTGGTGAGAAACATTGCGCTCAGGAGTGAAAATACGAGTATTGTTATTTCACAAAACATCGCAACTTCCATGAAGCCGTATTGTACATAACCATAAAAGGAAAGGGTTATGTAATTACCAAACGCCGAAACCAATAGGAGAATAACGCCTAACATCGAAAAGTTGACGTTCTCCCTGTTCAGCATGAATCTGCCTGCAATGATGCCAAACACCGCACCTACGATGCTAAGAATCCCGACGACCAAAAATCCGGCTATCGCAGCGAAACTATAAGCCTCTGCTGCAAAAGCGTAAACTAGGTATCGGTCAAACGCAATGTATCCCAAGCCAGCGGAAAAGGCGGCTGAAATTATAGTTAACATGGCTGCGGCAAGTACCAAATCTGTTCCTATTTTTTGTTTCACAACAAGGGACTTGCCACAGTTCGGACAAAACTTGACATTCTCGTATGGAACCTCTTCACCACAGTGTGGGCACTTCAATAAACATTCAACCTTTCAGCTTCTTTTACAGTCACGGAGTAATACCAACATTCCCTGTTTTGTGTATTTAAATTTATTTCAAGATTCGAACTAATCAAGCCTAAAGCTGACTAAATAAAACCGAGCTGAAGTTAAATCTCAGCTAGAAGCTATGCAAATTCAGCCTTTGATGTAAAAATCAAAATTCCGCTCAGTATCGAGAATAGGAATACTGATACCTCAGAAAACAGCAGGTTGTCCGTGAAGCCGTATTGATATTGTATAACTGTTATGCAAGTGACAAACACCGAAACCACAAGCAAAACAACCGCTAAAATCGAAATTTTGAGACGCTTCCTTTTTAACATGAACATTGCCCCAACTACGGCAAATACAGAACAAAGAATGTCAACAACCCCGAAAATCAAGAATCCAAGAAACTCCGAAGCCAGAGAGGAACCGTAGTAATCGAGTAACGCTTGATATTGGTATACCCCTATGTACCCTGTGCTAGCCACAAAAATAGCTGAAATTATCGTCAACATGGTAGCCACAAGCACCGACTCCCCTCGTTTTTGTTGTATAATCATGGAGTTTTGCATTTCGTCCTCAGATACAAGGGATTTTCCGCATTTAGGACAAAAAGTAGCATCGTCATCAACTATTTCACTACCACAATAGGGACAATTCAATGAGCACACAACCTTTTCAAACTCTTGCAATAATGGTTTGTAACCCTGTCAGTTTTTCTGTGTATTTAAATCTATTTCAAAATCAAAACCAATCAACGTTTAGTGGTGTCCAAGAATACTGAAATAGTTTCAAACAATGCTCAGCAAAATTTCATCAGCAGACAAATTTTGGTCTAATTCTGAAAAACTCTTTAATATCGAAAACATGTTGACTCGAATCTAACGCATGCTCAAAGGGTGAAAAATTTGATTTGCATAACTAAAAGTGAGTCTCAAAGGCGGCTTAAAGCGTTCGTTGTTCTACTTCGAGACACCACATGGAAATGCGGGGTAGTAGAGCGGCTTGTCGTGAATTATTTGCGGCAACAGTTTCAAAGTTGTGGATGCACTCGATCTTCGGTGAAGGATATGCTGGAGCATTTTAGGTTAAATGAAAACCAGCATCACCGGTTCCTTGAGGCTATGGAAAGACTGGAAAAGCGCGGCATAATTAAAATAGTTTTCAAGCCTTTTTCTTCATCCGACGAGTTTAATGTAGTGACTAAACAAGGAGGATTATAGTTGGAGCTTTCTGAAAAACCAAAAAATCCACGCACCTCAACGGTTCTTGTGGTAATCGTTGTCATAGCCAGCCTAGTTGCGGGAGGATTGTTTGGCTATTTGAGTTGTTATTCCGCTACTTCAGAAGACATTGATGCCCTACAAAATCAGGTTACAGCACTCCAAGAACAACTCTCCCAAATCCAATCCCCACAAAATGTGACCTACCAAAATGTCACAGTTGTTTCAGGGGACAACGTTTCAGTTTCACAGTTATACTCGCAAGTTGAAGACTCGGTTGTGGTAATCCGCGATTTGATGCTGTCTGGTCGCGACATGTTTGGGCACTCATACTACTCGGCGGTTCAAGGGTCTGGCTTCGTCTACAACTTCACGGGACAGGCTGTGGTTGTCACCAACTATCATGTGGTCGACAGCGCAATCAACATAACAGTGACTTTCTCAAACGGCAACGCCTACCCAGCAACGGTTCTCGGCTCAGACCCCTACGCGGAGTTGGCGGTGCTTTCTGTAGACGCTCCTGAAGAAGAGTATGTTCCCCTCGAAATCGTCAGCTCATCAAGCCTGCAAGTTGGTGACCCCGTTATGGTATTGGGCACCCCTTACGGCTTATCTGGGTCAATGAGCACAGGATTTGTCAGCGCGTTGGGTAGAACACTGTCTGCAGAAACAACAGGCGGATACGTTATACCCAATGTCATCCAAACCACTGCTCCCCTGAACCCCGGCAACTCAGGGGGTCCAGTTCTGAACTATCAAGGTCAAGTTGTGGGCATAGCCACGGCTATTGTGGAAGACTCGCAGGGAGTGGGCTTCGCGATACCATCCAACACCATCTTGAGGGAAATCGAAGACCTAATCAACACGGGCTCTTATGATGGGCATCCTTCGCTGGGCGCCTCGGGAACCGACATGAGCTACGAGATCGCCGAAGTAATGGGTGCTGACGTCACCTATGGGTGGCTGATTGCTCAGGTTACAAGCGGGGGACCAGCAGACGAAGCAGGCTTACAGGGCGGAACCGAGCAGGTTAGAGTCGTCGAAGAGGCTGTGGTTATCAGCGGGGACATAATAGTCGCCATCAACGGAACCCGAATAACCGGCATAGACGACCTATCCTCTTACCTAGAAGAGTACACATTACCGGGGCAAACAATCGATTTAACAGTAGTAAGGGACAACGAAACAGTCACCATATCACTCGAGCTGGGAAGCCGCCCCTCCACCACAAGCGCAACATAGCCTGCCCATACAAGCGACGACCCCATATTGCCCATTTTCTCATTTACCGACAACGTTCAGTAGGGCTAGAGAGGCGTATAGTGCCTCCTCGGTTCTAACGGTTTCAGTTCCCTGAACTGGAATAGTGTTAACAGTGAAATCGGCAACCCTGTCTAAACTAAGTTTTTCCTGCGCCACAATCTCCTGAAGCCCCTGAGATGGTGCACCAAAAGCCACTAGAATGTTGCCCGCTTTCTCCCATCTTTCCGCCAATTCATCAGCAACTTGCGTCAACGGAGCACCCATCTTGGATGTGGCAATCACCAAATCGTATGCGCCTGCTTTAGCTAGCTGCCCAAAAGAAACATTTGACGCCGTTACGGTGTAGCCCCAGTAGGCTTCAATCTTCTCCCTGTCAGCCAACGCAACTCTGGGGTGCCTTCCAGCTTTTGTTATTTCAACTGTGACCCTTCTGTTTACGGGCAACTTGTCGGCTATTAACACTGGACGCTCAACGCCTATGTCCACAAGCGACCCCTCCGCGGTAACGGACACCACAGCTCCTTCGCGGTGTTCTCCGGTCTTCAGCTTTTTTGCCCACTTTTGCAGGGGATGATGAGGCGTGCGTAGGGGCGGAAGAATGCCCACATATTTTAGCTCAGGCTTGATTTTAAAGAGCCGTTTCCGCAGGTACTGTGGCGTCTCCAGATAAGACAAAAGGGTGACAATCAGGTTTCTGTCCCGCTTCTGGTTGGCGCCCAGATTGTCCGGAAACACGATTATTTCGTTGACGCGGAAGATGGCTGCTGCTCTGCCAATCAAGCCCAGTTTCAGGGTTTTCTCTCGCAGATGGGGAATGTCGGAGACTATGGAAACTGGTATGGCTACGGCAAGCTTGCGGTCACGTCTAGGCATCATTTCATTTTCACTCCTGAGAGTTTAGCAGAAATCGCAGGACATATATCCTTCTGGGAAAGGTTCCGAATTCCTTTTCAACAACGAATCTGTTTGTGTCAAGCATTGCCTCCAGCACATCTTGGGCTCTCCAGTCTGACCCGTAGTATGTACAGTTGCCGTGCTCAAAAAGCAACAAATATTTCACAGTCTGATTTTCTTCAGTTGGATTCTCGCACAGTTCAATCAAGTCAGTGAAATTGAAGGATGGCTTGTAGGCGTCAACTGCCAACTCAGGATACTGTATAGGCTGCTCCTGATTTGGGTCAGACCGCAGCAAATAAAACTCCACCATGTCCGCGCTGAAGTAGTTTCCCGCGCAGAGAACCACTATCTCTTCATCCGGTGTCACCCGCTCAACCACATACTGAGTTGCATCATCGATTGGAATGTTGACGTGGTCAAATTTTACCCACACGTAGGCTTCCCATGAACTGTAAACAACCGAAACGCTCACCACAGCCACTAAAGCTACGGCGGCAACCTTGATGAGAGATTTTTGTTGGAAGCTGATGTGAGGCGCTTTCAGTCTGTCTTTTGCTTTGTCCCAGAGGAATAGGATAAACTCTGAAGCGGAGACAGCCAAGATTGGAAAAACTAGGGTTATGTAACGCCAATCCTTGCTGGTGATTATCGTGAAAACAAGGTAGACTACAGCGAATGAAATTAAAGAAAACTTGTCGCTTTCACTTCTTCTCCACAACCAGAGCACTAAACCCAGCAAAGCGAGGACGTAAACAGGAAAAACAATTGGGTGTATATGCGGCCAAGGCTGAGTCATTTCGATGAGGTAAAAGATGGGAGTGGGAAATCGTGTGCTATATGCGAGCCTTTCCTCGTTGCCCATACCAGCCACATAGAGCCATTTTCCGAACATTTTCGTAGCGTATTGCTGATAAGTGATGATCACCCATGGCGCAACAACAACTCCTGCAACCAATAGAACAATCAAAAACTTGCTGAGCTTGACCGAAAGACGCTGTTTGCCAAAAATGAGTAAGCTGACCAAGACGATTATGCCGCCGATCACCGCCTGATATTTGACAAGAAATCCTAAGCCGAGGGTTATTCCGGTTAGAATCAGCATCTTGTCGTTTTTTGTGCGTATCCAATAGAAGAACAGAAGCAGAGAAATTGAGAAAAAGAACAGTAGCATGGTTTCGATCATTGCCATTTTGCACAAATAGACGAAGCCCGGCATCGAAGACAACAAAACAGCTGCAATCAAAGCGTTTCTTGGTCCATAGAGTTTGTAGCCGTACTCGAAAACAATCCAGACAGAAAGCAGACCGAACGTAACTGCAACTAATCTGGCTGAGAGCACACTTAACCCTATTGTCTTGAAGTACAGAGCCGTTGTAGCATCGAGCAGTGGGGGATAAAAAGCGCTTTCTCGCAGGTACTCGTCAAACTGTCCACGGCTCAGCAACAGCCCGCCATACAGGTGCGGTGTTTCATCCCACCGGATTGGGGCGTAATCTAAATAGAGCAACATGAGAGCCGCGTACACTACAAGAAAAATGAGGAATACTAGGCGCCATCGGTTGAATCGTGACGTAATCATTGATAGAGCAGAAGCCAAGTGTTAACCCGTCCCTCTGGATTGTCCTGTCTAACTCTGCTAAGGCAATATTAAATTTTTGTAATCACCCATAAAAAGATGACATGAACAGCTTCCCGTTTCTCTTAGTTACAGATGAATAATCCTTTGTTCACTTTTGGAGAAGTCTCTTCAATTCAATAATCCCAATCACGTTTTGCATAGCAACATTGGTAACCATTTTCAGGGAGCCTTTACCGCTTTTCTTTTCTTTCCACTCAACTGGAAACTCAACAATTCTGTAATTGCCATTTACGCTTCGGATGATGATTTCCGTATCCCAAAACCAGCCGGTGCTGTTGCACTCGTTTAGAATGCCTTTGATCAGCCGATTAGAGAACGCCTTAAAGCCTATCTGATGGTCAAAAACCCTGTCCTTGAACAAAACTCTGATGAGCCAATTGTAAACTCTTGACGGAAAATCCCGTAAAACCGCTCGATCAGCCTCAGCGCCCTCCATGTATCTTGACCCTAACGCCAAATCGTTTCCTTCCCGTATCGAATTAATTAACTGAGGAAAAAACTTCATGCTTGTCGCAAGGTCGCAGTCAACAAAAGCGTAGATGTCACCCTCTACTTTGTTGAACGCCCGCGTCAACGCTAACCCTTTTCCCAGTTTCTGCTGCGAATGAAGGTGGATAACCTGTGTGTGCATCTGCTCCAGTTCTTGAGCGATAACGTCGGTTCCGTCCGTGCTTCCATCCTCAGCTATTACAATGCGGAAGTCCTCTCCTAATCTAGGGGCTTCTTTCAGAAGCGATTCTACACATTTTCTCAGGTTTTTTGCTTCATTGCAGGCTGGAACCGTTATCACAATCAACGGTTATCTACCTGCTTGCGTCGCAATAAGCGCGACTCCCAACAGAATGAAGAAGACGCCTGCCCAGCTGGTTAATCCCACCGGCTCCTTGAGGAAAATTTTGGAGAATATAAGTGTCCAGATGTAGGACGTAGCGATTATGGGATAGAGTAATGAAAGGTTACCCTTGCTTAAGGCGTAAACGTAAAGGACAGTGGACAAGGCGTATACCGTAACTCCGGCGATCAGATGGTAATTTGTGAGCAGCATCTTGATGTCGAACTGGAGGGTGTTTGCTCCTTGCTTAAATTCCAGTTGCCCAATACTGCCTATGAATGCGGCTAGCGCTGTTAATAGAAGGATTTTCCAATCCACGTTTTTCACTCTACCCATCCACTTTTCCTCAAGTTAACAGTTAAAAGCCTTATGTTTGACGGTGTATCTGAAGATGCAGTTTCAGGTTTTTGTTGTCTTCGCTTTTTCCTGAGCACAAAAAATGCTGCTGTTAACAGAAATGCTAACCCGATTACCACGTACAATATTGTGTTTGAGACGTGAAGGTTGGACACGGTTTTCGTGGCTTGCTCAAAGTCTGGGTAATCCGCCTCAACAAGGAAACTCTGAAACGGGCTCCAATCGGCTATTTCGCACGCGTATATTCCCTGCTCGATTTGGCTGCATGCTTTTCCATTCACGGAAACTTCTGCGTTGACCACCGGATTCTCTGTGTAACTGTAGGCGACGTGAACTCTTATGGTCGTAACTCCCAACGCGTTAGTCTCAAACTCGGTCCTAGTTACCTCAATTTTGTCCCAAACTATTTCCATGTTCCCGTTTTGGTTGCGGATAGCTGTGAGCCCAAAACTTTCATCGTTGACCGCTGTAACCTCATACGTTTGTGGACCAATAATGTCCGATGTTGCATTATATTCCCACCTTGAGTTCCTGTCAGACCACATCATAGGCTCGCCATTAAGGAAGACGGTTCCCCTCGTGTTATCGAAGACCACAGAATCGTACTCGTACTCTGCCTCCAGCCACACAGTCTGCAACGAACCCGCCTGAACAACATCCTCGATTACGATGGAATCCGTAACGTTAACTCTGTCCCAAATGATGGAGACTCCAGTAACGGATTTCGCGTAGCCAGTTACATCCTCGTATTCTATGTCCGTGATGCCCCAGAACAGTCTGCCAACACAGTCATAGCTGGCTTCGAAACTGACCCACCCTGTCTGGTTTGTCACGTACTCGGTGCCGTTAACTTCAACGGTTGCTCCAGCCACATCAGAGCCATCGTGCATCCACGCCACATGAAAGCCGACAGCCTGGACACTACCCACATCAGCCCGCGCATCACTGACAAACAGCCTGTCCACCTCGATCTGCTTGAAGCCGAATACAACCTCAGCGGTTTCGGATGTAAACGAAAAGTTGGCGGACAGGATGCCCGTTGAGTCATCGTAACTCCATGTTGAGACCTCCTTATTGTCGACCTTGAGGTAGTAAGGTTTTGTTCCTCCCGTCTGCACCTGCATGGAGCCTTGTTGTCCAGCGGTTCCTTTTGCGGAAACGCTTAGAACCCCGCGAGTTGAGTTCCATGAAAAGTCAGTTAAAGAAACGGTTGACGAAAGCACAGAAAAGTCATTTACGTTGTTCCAGCCGACGGTGATGTCAGAGTCAGAGACAAACGTCAACATGTTGGTTTCGCCGTCATAAACTTGGGCAAGACTGAAGGGTACGCCGAGGATGTAGCGCGGGCGCCCAAAATCTGAGCAATAAATCTTGGTCGTGTTTGCTGCTTCCTCGATGCCTTCAATTGCAACTGTTAGGCGGTGGTCAGCAAACATTGGGGCTGCAGTTAAATGGGCATCCGAGTACAGCACCTGAGGCTCGCCATCGTCTTCTGGCAGCAGGAACAGTTTTGCCTCGTCTTGGTGCAGTGTCACGTTAAGCGGAACTATGTTTTTTTCTGTGACGCCGTAGAATTCGCTGTTGAGATACTCGAAGATTATGTGCTTCTTGTCGAGGCTTAAGTCTGCGTCCATTGGTCTAACGTAGTATGTGAAGTTTTGTGTGGCTGTGGAGTTGTCATGCAGAAGGTAGACTGCGCTGTCTGACTGTCCTTGGCTCAGCCAGTACTCGGTTTCTGGGTATGGCGCGTATACCATGATTCGTCCGTAATACGTGCAGAGATAATGTATGAATTCTGTTAGGGCATCGGTTAAAACGCCATTCGGAAGAGACTTGGAGTTACGGGTGTTGACCATGTAAGTGTAGCCTGCACCCAGCTTGTTCTCAACAATGAAGGCGTTATAGTCGCTTTGAATCCCGTCAACCCACGCTATTACCCGAGTGTTCTCGCTGTCGGACAGCTCATACTTGAATTTCCAGAACCAACAAACGGTTTCATCTGGGTCAAAGTAGCTGTAGGTCTTTCCGCTCCATGGATACCAGAACGTATCTTCCGTGAAGGTGATTTTATGCAAGAATGTGTCAGCTGTTATATCCCATTGGCTGGTAGCGGGAGTGCTTACGCTGACGCCGAACAGTGAAGCAAAACTTTCAGTCCACGCGTAAGCGTCTTTAAGGTCATCCACAGCTTCGTTACTGTGAGTAAACGTTAGGAACGAGAGGAAAACTCCGCCATCCTGAACGTAATCTTCGATGTTGCCTGCGATTGTGTCGGTCATGAGGCTCCACCCCAAACCAATAACGACCTCATACTGTTTCAGTACAGACGGTGGAGCGTAGATGGAGATAATGTCCACCATTCCGAAGGGCAATCCCGTAAATTCTTTTCCTGTTCGAACACCGCCAATCTGCCAATTGTCGCCGACTCCGGGGAAAAACAGATTCAATAAAGTATAATCGAGGTCTCCATGCCTTTCATCCTGATCCCAGAATCCCCAGTCTGGTCCTCGGCTGCTCCATCCGCTCTGCCCAATCATCACCGCAACAGATGCCGTGTAATCGGGCTGCTCATACCCCATTTTGTTCGCGTTTCGCAGAAAAGCATAGAACCATTGAATCACCTTCCCATAATCACTTAACGTGCCATCATCATCCAAAATGAAGTATTTGTGGGGCCATTCACGATCAAGGGTTCCAAAAAAGCAACCCTGCTCAAAGAAGAAGTATTTTGCTCCATAGAACCATCCCTCATAAAGAGCCCGCTCAACGTCGCTGGCAGAGAAATCCGCCGGAGGCAACTCCCATTCCCTCCAAGTGTCCACAAACATCCCCCAAGCAGGTATGTCATAGGTTTTCTGCATTCCTCGGGCTAACCCGATCATCAGTTCCGTGTTTGGGGCATTGAATACTTTGCTGATGAAAACGTCGCAGTAAGACGTATTCGCCGCGGCGTAGCCGATAACGTTTTCCTGAAGCAGTATCTTGGCGCCTTTCTCCTTGTATTCTGCCAGATGCATTCGGGAGCTTATGGTTTCGATTAGTGCCTGTTCTGCCTGAAGCCGTGTGCTGATGGTTCCGGTTGAGTTGTCCAGCCACATATTCATGTCAGACTGTTTTCCCGTGATTTCTGAAACCATTACGCCCAACAGGTGGGGATACTCTGCTTTCCATGATGCAAACTGCTCAGGAGATATTCTTATTTCATGGTCTGAAAAGTTGAAAGGCTCAAACATGGTGTACAGTCCCAGACTGTCTGCCTCTCTGATTGCCTCCTCTATCAAGTCTAGATTCCACCCTTGATCCATGGGATGGAGGATAACCAAGTTGCCGAGCTGAAGCTCCTTCACCTTTCTTATGCTGTCCAAGATTGCCTGTTGCGTGCTTTCAAGGATCAGCATTCCCATGAAATATTCTGGGTCAGTTTCAACCGTCTCCTGAGCCAGAACTTCAGAAGAGGCGGATGAAAAGGAAACGGTGAAAAGAAGTGCTACTAGAAAAAGGAAAAATAGCTTATGTTTTGTTCCTGTCTGTTTCAAGGGTGGTTTCACCGTCCTTCTGGTCTGTTATGGCTGTAACGTATTAACATATGAAGCATAGTGTTGAATTTTACGGATTCATTCATTTATAATGTGCCCTAAATCAGGAATTCAGCTATTATCTTCATCGCTTTCCATAAATGCTTTATCCAAGCCACTTATATGCACGCAGAAATGGGAAGCTTAGAAAAACTCAATCAGCACACATATGAGCAGTTAAGTCGGGGATAGAGAATTTATGTTTCGGTTCCCAGAAGAAGGCCAACAAGCTCTTTTTGGTCGACTTCTGCTCTGGTTCTCCAATCCAAGTAAAGCATATTGTTCTCGTCCTCAGCCAAGTACCCAGCCCTGATGTAACGGTTCAGGTTCATGTCAACTCTCCATCCCGGCAGCTTACTGCGGAGCATGTCCTCCACTTCTTCGCGGGGAGCCTTCCCCCTCTTGGAGATTATGTAGGATATAGCCACAGCCAAGCCGGCAATGTCATCGATCCGCCAGCCCATCATCTTAGCATCCTTCGACGGTAAACCGCCTCGGAGAGTAACGAAAAAACGTGCCCTGTTCAGTTCTTCAAGTGTCGGCTTCTCAGTTGGCTCTTCGCCCTCAAAAACCGTTTTCACCTGCAGGTCCAGCTTCTCCAGATGTTTGTCCAGCACCTTGAGGATTTTGGGGTAATCGGACCCCAACGCGTTCTTCAGTTCCCATCCCTTCACGCCAGGTTTCATGTGCCTCTTGTAGAACAGCAGCTGCGTCGCCCTCTTGATCTTCCTTGCATAGTAGGCTTTTCTTGTCATGTTTGTTTCTCCTCTTTCCATCGCATCCATTCTTCGTGGCTTACTGAGATGGGGACAGAAACCATCCTGTTGTCAGCCAACTCTGACCTCGGTTTTCCGAAGGGTTTGATGAAAACTTCCTCTTCTAGGGGATGCATCTCCAATGTTGCATAGCCGTAGGTTACCAGGAAACTTGTCATGTATGCTCTGTCCAGCGTTTCTTTGTAGGTGTCGGCGCCAACGAAATCCCAGTAATGAATCTTCTCGCTTTCGCCCACCCTCTGCTTCAGTTCTGTCCAGAAATTTTCCAGTTCCTCAAAGAATGTTTTCTCAGCTAAGATTCTCAGCTTAACCAGCTCTTCCCGTGTAGTGGCTCCAGCCGCCACCTGCATGGGACCAAATTTTTGCCATCTCTCATCTATGGGAGCGAGGTCACTCCAGTATTTCATGGCTTCGGCTAGGCTGGAGATGGAAAGTTGCTCCAGCTCGATGACGGGGTTCCAAACCGCCGTAAAAAGGGTGACAAGCTCCTCTTTATCCAATCTCTGAATCTTTTCTTCAAGCAGGAAGGGATCGGTGTACAGTGAGGTTGATCTGTGCTTCACCCAGTCTCCCTGATTCTGTATCACCGACGCGAGGTATTGGACAGCTTCCGCGTCCAGAGACAGCTCTTGCGGCGATTCCCAGTCAGGAAAACACTTGTGAAGAGTTGCTATGATGTCGTCCACGTCCACGGCAAACGGGTCTACTCCCCGTTCTTCAACTGATTTGCATAGTTCGATGACGCGTTGAAGGCGTTCGCTGCTATGTTTCTTCTCTTTATGGGACAATTATGTTACCTCTTTGATGAGTGATGCTCCTTCCACGTTCTGGACAGTTATCAGGTGAATGTCCTTGCCGGTGAAGGTGAGCTGGCTGGGGGTGATAGCCAAGTATTGAGTGTCCAATCCTGTGACTGAGGAGACGATGAGGTTGGCGATGATTTCCCTGTTTTTTGGGTCCATGTGAACGTCGTATTCGTCAACGGCTCTGAAGGGAGAATGAACATGCTGCTGCAATGCAAGAAGGAAAGTCACGGTGGCGGTGCTTCGTTCTCCCCCGCTCTGAGTGTAAGCGTTGAGGGGAACAGCTTTTCCTCCCTTGAAGCCCACAAGAATTTCCAGACCAGCATCCTCGATGTCCATTTCTTTTGTCAGTTTTACTTCTCCAACCGCGTAGGCTTCGGCGAGAATCTTCCTGTATTTGAGGTTAACTTGGTCCAGAAGATTGTGGATAACGTTTCTCCAAGCGTCCATTCTAGCGTTCACTTCCTCCAAGGCTTTTTCGCGGTTTTCTGCAACCAAGCGAGCCTTCTCTTTCAGTTCCAAGTAAAGCTTAGAATAGGACTCGTACATGCGCTCTATGTCCTCGGAAACGTCCGCCAACGCGGCGAGGTGCCCGTCGGTTACCCTGAGCTCCTCCAGAATGTCCATCGTGTTTTTCATGGGCACAAGCCTTTGCCCCACCTTCTCAGCCCTGTTCACGTATTCATCCAAGTCTGCGAGAGCCTGTTGAAGCTCCTTATCTAGGCGCTTCATGGTTTTGGTGAGGCTTTCCTTTTGATACTGTAACAGCGCTAAGCTGATCTTGCGGTCCACAACTTCTGCGGTGGTGGCTTTGATCTCATGATCAAGAGAATCTGCCTTGTCTTTGATGTCGGCGATCTGATGACCAAATTTTGTGAGTTGCTGCTTGGAGTTTTCAGCAGACTTTTGGAGGCTTTCGTTTCTTAGGTTGAAGCGTTGGCTCCAAGCGTCTTCCAGAGTGACGTAGCTTTCCTTGATTTCGTCAAGTTGCGGTGTGAGGTCCAGGGGGTTTGTTTTTTCGCGGAGGACTGTTTCAAGGGATTTGATGTTGTCTAAGATGTTTTCCATTTCTCTGCGGTGATTTTGGCTCCAAGATTCTGTCTCTTTCAGGGCTTGATCTGCTGTTGAGGCAGTTAATTCCAGTTTGGCTCTCTCCCGTTCCAGTGCCAGCCGGTCTTCGAAGAGGCTCCTCAACGCGGTTTTCGAGTGCTCAAGTTTACTCTGAAGAGTGTCGTTTTGTTCAGCGATGGTTTCGGTTTCGCTTTCGATTTTTGTGATCTTGTTTTGTCGCTCCTGATTTTGCTCCTTCAGTTTGGCGACTGCTTTTTCTCTTTTCAGCACTTCAGCCCATGCTAGCTCCCGTTCAAGAAACCGCCTTTTGATTTTCAGCTGCTTTTTCTGCTGGTAGCGGTCATACTGTTCTCGCCAGTAGGAGAGGGTCTGCTGGGCTGACTCCAGAAGCTTCCCAACTGAATCGCCTTGGCTTAAGATGCGGCTTAGCTTCTTTTGTGCCTTCAAGACGTTTTGGCGGTAGGATTCGAAGCCAACCGCCGCCTCCACCATTCTCAGTTTTTCTTGATTTGAGAGCACGGTGAATTGTTCAACCATGTTCTGATGCATTATGATAAGCATGTTTTCGGGGTCAACTTCGAACTTGGAGAGAAGCCTGTTAACCTCCACCTTGTTTGCGGCGGTGTTTTCCAGTTCAAACCAGTATTTTCCGTCCCGCCTCAAAGTTCTGGTCAAAAATATTTGGTCTTTTCTTATTCTGCGAACTGGGCGCCTTCCATCCCGTGGCGAGTTGTCCAGAACTAGGGTGACTCGTGCCTCGTCTTTTCCGTATCTGATCAGGTCGCTCAGCCGTTTGGAGCGTTCAGTGGAGGATTGAGCCAATGCCACGGAGATTCCTATGAGTATGGTTGATTTGCCTGCGCCATTTGGACCGCAGACTACGTTAACGCCCTTTTTGAAGGGAATCCTCGCATACTCGTAGGACATGAAGTTTTCCAAGATAACTTCTCGAATCAGCATCTGCTATCCAGCGCCTCTGATCACTCAGGTTAGGAAACATTTTCCTCTATTAAAGGAATTATGCGACATAAACAGAAAGGGAAGAAATTAAGCTTCCGCTTTTTTGACGCAACCAAGGACAGAAACAAGCGGGCACGGTAAAACCTTTTATTTTTTCTCAACAGAATCTTGCTTGGGTATAGAATATGGTAGACCATACAATAGTACACTTCGAAATTCCCGCAAAGGACGTAGAGACGCTGAAAAACTTCTACTCGGAACTGTTTGGGTGGAGAATCTATAGAGACCCGGGACCCGTAGAGTACTGGATGATCGAAACCGTTCCCGTAGACGAAAAAGGGGCGCCTGTTAGACCCGGAGTGAATGGCGCAATGTGCAAGAAGGACCACCCCGACCTTAAGCCAGTCAATTACATCCTAGTCGACGACATCGACGAGTCCATCCGGAAAATCAGAAACCTTGGAGGAACCATAACACAACCCAAACAGCAAGTCCCAGGAATAGCCTGGATCGCACAAGCCATCGACCCCGAAGGCAACCCCTTCGCCATCCTACAAAGCATGAGATAAACCCAAAACGCCAAACCAACAATAGAATCCATTCATATTAGGAGACTAATAGAGGTTCATTGTTGAAAACAGTATTTTTTCTGTTTTTCCAAGCAAGAATATGATTTGTTGTCCACGTCTCCGAGCATATTAGAAGACTAATAACAGAAGATTGTTGAAAAACAGCTTTTTTCAGGAATCATAGGCACTCCTAAAAAGATGAATCCAAACTTCCCAGAAACTTATGAACTGGAAAAGGATTCTCCTGTTTGCTCAGTCAACAGGAACCTCTGCAGAGCCAGTAATGTTGGAGCATGAGTTATCTTGCCAGCCGTTAACATTTTCTTTACGTTGCTGATGGGCACAACTTTCACGTTTATTTGCTCTGTCTCCTCCAGCCTCTGCGCTCCCTTCTCGAGGTCTTTGGCAAGAAAAAGATGAGCCTGTTGGGTGCTTCTCGACAAGGGGTGAAAACTGCCTATGCATACGAGTTGACCAGCTCTGTAACCTGTTTCCTCCTCAAGTTCACGGAACGCACTTTCCTTAGGGCTCTCCCCGTCTTCGATGTGTCCGCTGGGGATCTCAAGGCTCAAACAGTTTCTGGGATACCGTAGAATCTCTATCATCACAATCTTGTTATCTGCGAGGGGCAGAACAGACACAAAATCTCTCAGCTCAATTTTTGTAAACGTTATCTGCTGTCCGCTGGGCAAAATCACCACATCATCGAACGCGGACACGAAGTCTGAGCGACAGAGAACCTTTGTATCAACCAATCTCCATTTCCTCAACCAGTCCAACTTCCCACAGGTTATTCGTTAAATTCCTGCTTGCAATTCTAAACAGAAAGAACAAATATTAAGTGATTCCCTACCCAATAAACACCTCAACAAAACTCATATCCGCGCTAAACAAAAAACAAAAAACTCCTGCTGGAAGCCTGATAAAGAATGACAAAAAACATAACTTCAAGTTACCGAAAGCTGCTGGAAAAAACAAAGAACATAACCACCCTCAGTTCAGCAGCCGCGATTCTCCACTGGGACATGGAGACAATGATGCCTCCCCAGGGAATCAAACTGCGGAGCCTACA
>Ga0315550_1001133_pt1 | contig 16551 bp, 10 predicted proteins | sample SalMarSW160190MG_2_FD_203100 | JGI IMG/M metagenome (GOLD analysis project Ga0315550, IMG submission 203100) | Salt marsh sediment microbial communities from the Plum Island Ecosystem LTER, Massachusetts, United States - Salt Marsh Sediment SW1601-90 ... | reverse complement strand
GTTCGATACCGCCCTCGATTTCTTCCTGCGTATGCGTGGCCGTCCCGTCAAAAAGCAGGTGCTCCAGAAAATGGGTGACACCATTATTAAATCGGTTTTCATATTTGCTGCCGGCCTTGACAAAAATCAAACTGGTGGCCATCGGCGAAGCATGATTCTCTTTCAGTATTACCTGCAACCCGTTGTCAAGCGTTATCCTTCTTAAGGCGCTATTGCCGGATATCGTCTTATTCGACGAGCAGCCAACCGCCAGCAATAACAGGCCAACCAGGCCGATTTTCATTATCATCTTGATCATCTTGGTCGATTTAACAAACATCTTATTCCATCCTTGCCAAAAAAATTTGCTGTTTAAAAAAAATACAAACTTACTATTTATACGTAATCCGATTCCTAATCATAACTTTAATTATATTAAGATGTTAAGCTACTTATAACGGTCGGGCTTGTCAAGAATAAAGAGGAAATTTACATTGACATTCAACCGAATTTAAATATATTGCATAAAATTTTTTGGAATATATGAGAAAAAGACTGATTAATACACTGGCTCGCAGTGCCGTTATTGCTGCCGGATTGATATCTCTGATTTTTGTCGGCTCGGTTTCTATCGGTATTGCCGTATCCAAAGCTGAATTTGATACTGATTCGCAGACGCCGAAAACCGGCCATTGCTATATTTCGACTTTTAAGCTGCCGGATGATGATGGCTCGATGAAAAAAAACGAGCCATCAGGATCCGAGAAATCAGTTTTTTTTATAATCCAGGCGGTTGTCAGCGCCCAGAACTTCGATAATATCCGCCCCGACCTGAAAATAATTGAATCGCGGACGTATCAGGATTCTGATCCTGAACCGGTTCATATTCTAACGACGGCGGCCTCGATATCTCCAAAAAAAGCGGTCGAGTTTACTCTGATGGGGGCCAAACCGTCGGGGACAAGCTAACAGCGCCGTTCATAAATCCGATCGCATTCTGAATTCAATAAACATTTTTAATTTGTTTTATAATTTTAGCAGCAAAGGATAAATTTATGAAAGGTCAAACCTGGCGACTGATTATTACCGGTTTTTTAATCATCCTTGGTTTTATCGGCTTCTGGAATACACTTAGACTCTGGACTATGACGGCGAAGGACAGGACTAAAATGGAGGAACGTCAACCCGGGTCGGTTCTTCAGTTGGAACAGAAGGCAATGCGCCTGGGACTTGATCTCAAGGGCGGTATTCATGTTGTTCTTCGGGTCAAGAAAGAGGAAATCGAAAAATCGGCGCGCGCCGATGCCGTCGATCGTGCTATCCAGGTAATTCGCAACCGTATTGATTTTACCGGTGTTACCGAACCGGTCATCCAGAAGCAGGGTGATGACCGGATTATTGTCGATCTTCCCGGCTATACCGACGCCGAACGGGCGGAAGATATTATCGGTCAGACGGCGCAGTTGGAATTCAAACTGCTCGAATCGTATGATAACGCTCAGATGATTCTGGCGAAAATAGATTCGGTCGTGGCGGAAATCCGCAAAGAGGGTGAGAGCAGTGATTCCCTGGCGGGAGATACAACTGCGTCCGAATCGGAGTCGGCCGAGGCTCCGGCCGATGACAGTGCCGAAAATGATATCCTCTCAGAGCTTCTGGGTGAAGATACGGGCGAGGTGGTCGATGAGACATTATTCGGCAGCGAAGAAAATCCATTTACTCAATATATGGAGCAGTTTTTATATAATCCGAAATCGGGCATTAAGTGGCCCGGCTATGTTGTTGCTGCCAAGGATAGGAAAACGCTCGAAAAGTGGCTGGCTAGCCCGGAAGTCCAGAGCGTAATTCCGGAAGACGTCCAGTTTGCCTGGTCGACCCGCTCGGAAGTCAGGTCGGCCCAGAATATATATATTCTTTACATTTTGAAAAGAAAAGTCCAGTTTCTTGGTAAATATCTTGAACGAATCAAAGTCGGCCGGGGCCAGTTTCAGGAGCCGACGGTCGATTTTCGTTTGACCGGCAAGCCAATGGCGGCTTTTGCCCGGCTGACCGGCGCCAATATCGATAAACCGTTGGCGATTGTCATCGACGGAAAAGTCGAGTCAGCGCCGATGATAAACTCCAAAATCCGCGGGCCGGGCACCATTACTATGGGCAGCGGCGCTACGATTGAAGATGCCAAAGATCTTGAAATCGTTCTTAAGGCGGGTGCGCTTCCGGCGCCGGTGGAAATAATCGAGAAAAACGTTATCGGGCCGACGCTCGGTTCCGATTCGATCCGGAAAGGGCTCATCTCGGCGGTCGTCGGTCTGCTGCTGGCCCTCACTTTAATCGGTGTTTATTATAAACTTTCCGGTTTGATTGCTGATATTGCGGTCATTTTTAATATATTTTTCCTTCTGGCAGTTATGGCCGGCCTCGGGGCAACCCTGACCATGCCCGGCATTGCCGGAATTATCCTGACCATCGGTATCTCCCTTGACGCCAATATCCTGATATTTGAGCGAATCCGCGAGGAATTGCGGACCGGCAAAACGGTTCGGGCATCGATCGATGCCGGCTATAACCGGGCGCTGCTGACGATTGTCGACAGCCACGTCACGACCTTAATCACGGCCGGTGCCCTGTTCGTTTTCGGCTCCGGGCCGATCAAAGGATTTGCCGTCTCGCTTTTCTGGGGTGTTACTATTTCGCTTTATACCGCGGTCGTTATCACCAAAACTGTTTTTGACATACGCAAGGGATATAAATCGTTAAGCATCTGAAGGAGATAATCCATGTTAAGGATAATAAAAGAGACAAATATCAACTTTATCGGGCAACGGAGAAAGGCGTTTTTAGTGTCCGGCCTTCTGATTTTGCTCGGTTTGTTTGCGTTCGCTATGGTTATGCTCAATAAGGCAAATATGGGAATCGATTTTGCCGGGGGGACGATGCTTCAGGGGAATTTCGAAAATCCAATCAATGTTGCCGATCTGCGCAATGCGGTTACCGGCGGCGGTTTTCCGGAGGCATCGATACAGAAATTGGAGCGCCATAATGTCCCCAATTCGTATATGATCCGTGTCAAGGAGACAATGGCCGGAGAAGAAAAGGCGGTTAATAAACTGAGGGATATTATTTCAGCGGCATTTCCCGGAAATACCTTCCATGAAGATTCGGAGCATACGATCGGCCCGGCCGTAGGTGAATCTTTGAAGAAAAGCGCCCGCTGGGCGATTTTGATTTCCGTGATCGGTATGATTATATATATCGGTTTGCGGTTCGATTTCCGCTCCGGTGTGGCCGCGACGGTCGCGACTTTTCATGATGTTCTCGCTGTCCTCGGAATATTCTTCTTATTAAATAAGGAGATTACACTTCTTATCGTTACCGCACTTCTAACGCTGGCCGGATATTCGCTGACCGATACGGTCGTGGTCTATGACAGAATCCGCGAGAATCTGAAAAAAGCGCGTAAAAAAGCGGAGTTTGTCGGAACCGTCAACCGCTCGATAAATGAGGTTCTGTCGCGGACGATTATGACCTCGCTCTCCACTCTGGTTGTGGTGTTAGCGTTGTACCTTTTCGGTGGAGAAGTGCTGCATGATTTCTCTCTGGCGCTTCTTATCGGTATCGTGGTCGGCACTTATTCATCGGTTTTCGTTGCCAGCCCGATTGTTGTGGAGTGGGAAGCTAAATCCCCGAAACGTTTTAAATAATCGATTATTTACAAAAAAGCCGCTCCGATAGAGAGCGGCTTTTCTTTTAAGAAAAAGGCGGCTATGAAACAGGATGAAATAGAGATAAAGCTCGATCTGTCAAACGAGACAAATTACAGAAATATCATAAATCATTTATCACCTGAAATCTCCCCGGTAAAACAGGAGAATTATTTTTTCGACACTCAAAAGCGGTCTATATCCAACGCCGGTTGGGCGCTGCGGATTAGAAAAGAGGCGGGCAAATCGACCATCACTGCCAAAGGACCTCGAAAGACCGAAGGCGGCGGCCTGACTATCAGGGAAGAGATTGAAGAAGATATCGATGTAAATCAGGCCGGGAATTTTATCGAAAATGGGATAAATCTTGCCGCTTTGCCGCCTCAGATTGCGAAAATCATAATGGACATTTGCCCGGATAAAAGACTGGAGAAGATATTATCTTTTGTTAATTACAGGACTATAGCCGGGCATGAAATTGATGGAATTGCCGTTGAAATAGCCATTGATCGGACCGAATATTCCGATGATTCCGTCGATTTCGAATTTGAGGCGGAACTTTCGGAAAAATCGAAGTATAAGTCAGTAATGGCAATGATTGACGGCATTTTCGAGCAGGTCGGCGTACCGATTGTATTTCAGGCCGAAAGCAAATATGCACGGGCATTGAAGAAGGCCGATTTGGATTCGGGACAGCAGAAAAAAAGAGATTGAATTGACAGCAAAGATATAATATTCTTTCCAGCCGAAAGATACCATATTTGATAAGGAGCAAGTGAAATGAAAAAAGTCGTTATCGGGCTGTTTATTGTTCTTATGATGTTTTCCAATCTACTCGGGCAGCAGGAAAAGCCGAAATCAAATATTTTTCCGTTTTCCGAAAGTTATGATTCGAATAATACGCTGATTATGGCAATCGGGGAACCTTCCGGATATAAGCGATCGACCAGCACCGGGATGAGTGTATATATGGCCTGGATTACGAATCTCCCGATGAGGCCCAAAGGGTCGCCGGTTACGAAATGGAATGGGCAGGTTATGATGGATGCCGATTCGGTAAACGGTGTTATCGATCTCGGTGTGGGAACGATCAATCAAAAGGACGCCGATATTCCGTTACAGCTCGTCCTCGAATATCTTAAGGCCAGAGATGCGTTGTACGATTTTCCGATTATCGTGGGAAACGGCGATACGGTCACATATAATAATTGGCTTAACGGTAAGTATCTTAAAGACCCCAGGATGAATCTTATATATGAAAGGGGTGAAAAAAAGGAAAATACTCTCAAGGAATTCTACCGTTTTCTGGAATTTGTCATGGTTATGAACGAAAATAAGACCCTTATAAAAAATCTCGAACCGGTAAAAGAAGAAGAAATCATGCCCGGCGATTTGTATATTCAGTTTAATAAAGACGACGCCGATTCATCGGGTCATTGCTCCATAATTTTTGACATCGCTGCCGATGAAAAAGGCGATAAGGTGTATCTGGCCGGATGGGGCGGAACACCGCCTCATGCCCTTTATGTCGCCCGCCCGCTGCCGATAAGCTATCACCGGTGGTTCACCATGGATGAGTTAAAAGAGCGCCTGGCCGAATACGGTGAAGGAAGATTTTATCGATTCGCCAAATTGGGATTGCTCGATAAAAAATAAGCCTTGAAAGCATAATTCGATTCATTATCTTTCGGATCTGATGTCCGGCGCAGGCAAAAAATCAGATTTAAAAAGGGAATCCGGATTTAACCGAAATCCCTGCAATGGCAGGATTGTAGTCGTTCTGCTGATCCTGCTCGCATGGTTTCTGTTGTCCGTTTCGAGCATTTTCGCCCGAACTCTGCAGGTCGAGCGCGGCTCTAATCTGCAGGCGTCAATTGATTACGCGGCCGACGGTGACACTTTAATAATCGGTGCCAAGACGTTTTACGCCGACCCGGTCGATTTTATCGACTCCCTCTGCGGCAATTGCACCGAGCATAAGATGCCGTCGCAAGCGAGTTACGGATTTGTCGTCAAAAATAAATCGCTTTATATAATCGGCTCTGATGAAAAGAAGTCGGTGCTCGAAACCGGCGCCGGATACGGGCTTTTTTTCGTCAATTCTCCCAATTCCTACCTTGAGAATCTAACTATCACCGGTGGAAAACGAGATCCGGACGGGCGGGCGACCGATGCCGCGGTCGTTGTTCGTAATTCAAAGGTGCATATAAGTGGCCTGAACATTATTGACAATAATCACCGGGTCGATTCGATTGCCGTCGGTATCGGCGGGATTATCGGGCGTGAAGGGGCCGAGATTATTGTTGAGGATTGTACTATTGCCGATAATAGTTGGGATGGCGTCGCCTTGTATCGTGGAGCCTGGGCGATCGTCACCGACTGTCTGATCGAAGACGGGCGCGGCGCCGGAATCGGTGTCACCTGGGACGCCACCTGTCTGGCCTATCGTAACATAATCAGCGGCTATTGGAAAGGAATCGGCGCCTTTGGTACATCCTGGGTCGTAGCGCATAATAACTGCGTGATGGAAAATATGGGCTGGGGAATTATTGCGACCGGCAAATCGTATATGGATGCGGCTAATAATGTCGTCAATCATAACGGCAACTGTGGTTTTGCCACCTGGTCAACTGATTGTCGGGGAAGGATAATCAATAACATTATCACGAATAACGGCTGGCGACAGGAATGGATCTGCCCCTGTGTCGGTATCTGGAATCAGGGTGACTGGGCCAAGTGGGAATTCGCATATAATATTGTCTGGAACAACAAGGACGGGAATTACAGAGATATATGGGATCAAACCGGTATCAATGGTAATCTTTCGGTTGATCCCCAATTCGTGGGCGAACTGATATTTATCCTTAAACCCGGGTCACCGGCTATAGACCATGGCCATCCGGAGATTTCCGACACTGACGGCAGTCGCTGCGATATCGGTCTTTTCGGCGGTCCCCAGGCCAAACAGACGGCCGCGTTTCGCGGACAGAAATAATTTAATCGATTATTTTCTGGTTTCTCAAAGTTCTTGGTCCAAGTCCGCAAGTAAATAAGGGGACGGCGTGATACCGTCCCCAAGAAATGAACTTCCTGATTTTATTTGATCAGAAGCATTCGTTTGGACTCGACTTTATTGCCGACCGTCAGCCGATACAGATAAACGCCCGATGCGACCTGATTTCCGCCTTGGTCGGTACTATTCCAGATAACGGAATTCATGCCGGCATCGACCGGACCGTCGACGAGGGTGTTAACCCGACGGCCGAGGATATTGTAGATTTCCAGCCTGACATTCGATTTTTGCGGCAGGAAGTATTCAATTTTCGTAGAAGGATTAAAAGGATTGGGGTAATTGCTGTACAGCTGGACTTCAGTCGGCAAAAGATGCTTGAATTTCGAATAATCCGGTATATAGCGGCCGATTGCACGAATAATATACTCGCGGATCTGATCAGGTACGGGCTGTTCGGGAACCGTGAAATTGAACTCGAAGACGTCACCTTTTACAAGCACTAATGGATCCGGATTATCAAAGGCGGCGGAAGTCTTGGCCGGATCAGTCGATTCAACCAGTGCATGCTCATTAACCTCGAGTTCGTTAATCCGGGGCAACTCGTTGGAAGGAACGTATTGCTGGACGACATCCGTATAATAACCGCTTTCCCAGGAGATACGGATTTTAATCTCGGTCTGGTCGTCGTTTATCGGCAGAGTACTCGTCACCATCTCCTGCGTATGGTTGACACGGGACGGCACAATGGGGCCTTCAATCCAATTACCGTATGTGTCCATGATTTCAACTTTAAATCCGGCCAGAGGGACATTTCCGTTTTCGCCATTCTCTTTCTTCAGTCTCGGGCATAATTCCTTGTCTTTTGCCGAGAAACCGAACGTCGCGGTACTGCTCCCATTGCATGGGAAAGTAATGATTAAACATCCCGCGTCCTCGCAGCTATAGAAATTACCGTCCTCGTTCAGTATTTCGGGCAGACGGTTTACTCCCTTGTTATCCACCGCTGAAATCGGTGCAATTATATCGCTGTAAAGACCGATATCGCCATCGACCGAAACGGCCACTTTGGTAGTTGCCGAATGATCGACAGTGATAAGTTCGATATCCTGCAGATATGTTATTTCGTCTTCCATTTCGCGCAGTTGAAATTTAACGGCTCCGTCCTGAGGTACAACCGGTTTCATCACATGGTAATAATCGGTCACCGTCTCGGTATAGTTAGTCTGCTCGCAGGCTGTTAAGAGGGGGTTATCCTGATTGAAGCTGTTTCCGTCGAAGGCATAGAGGACCGGGCAGGAGGGATTACCATGGTTTGTATAAATGTTGAAACGATTGGCCTGAGACCATGGTCCAAAGCCATAGGCGTTTTTGGCTCGTGCCTTGAAAGAGTAATTTCCATCCGTCAGGGACGGAGTAACTTCCCATTGAGATATAGACAGACCGATTCTGGAACGAGAAATCGAGCTGAAGTCTTCATCGTCATCCAGAATAACATCATAGCTTGTCGCCCCGGTGACATCCTCCCAGTCAAGATTCGGTGTATGATCGGTCGTGCTGGAGCCTTCAGTCGGGCTGACGAGAACAGGTGCCGCCGGCAGGACATCGCTGTTGTTAAAGAGGATGACCAGATTATTGCTTGTGTATCCTCCGGTCAAGGCAAGGTCATTGTCATTGTCGCCGTCGAAATCGGCCGAAACGACGCCGTTGGAACCGCCACCGACATAATACTCGGCGGCTTCTCCGAAAGCACCGTTACCGGCGTTCAATAAGACTGATGCGCTTGTGCAATTGGAGTTGGCTATGACAAGGTCGAGGGTACCGTCGCCATCGAAATCATCGGCAGCGACAGCATATGGTTCATTGCAGATATCATACAAAGCAGCCGTGGCGAAAGTACCATCGCCATTATTCAGAAGTACTGAGACATTGTCGCTGGTGGTGCTGGTGACTGCCAGATCAACATCGAAATCACCGTCAAAATCTCCCGCGCAGATATAGCGACCTTCCGATCCGCTGGTGGGATATTCGACCGAAGCGGGGAAAGTGCCGTCACCGTTGTTAAGGAGAATCGATATATTCGAGTAGTCGGCGGTGGCCAGATCGAGATCATTATCATTATCAAAGTCGCCGGCCACAATCGATTTGGGTGAATAGCCGACTATGGGAAATATGGCCGTATCAGTGGAGAATCCCCCATAATTGTTATAAAACAGAACGACATTATTACCGTCATATTGTACGACTGCCATATCGGTGTCGTTATCATTGTCAAAATCGCCGGTGGCTATCGAGTACGGGTACCAGGCGCCCGTATAAAAATCATAGGAGTAGTAGAAGCTGTACCCATCATTATAGAGAATTGAAACATAACCACCCTGCCATTTAATGGGATTGGCTACGGCCAGATCAGGATAGCCGTTTTCATCGAAATCGGCTGACGTGATAAAGCCCGGCGAGTCACCACAGGGATAATTGCCGCCCGAACTGAAGTTTCCGCTTCCGTCGTTTAAATAGACGGCTGCGTATTCCGGATAATATGTCGCCACGGCCAGATCGATATCGCCGTCGCCGTCAAAGTCGTCGGCGGTTACCGATTTGGCATTTCCTCCGTTGCTATAATATTCCGGATTATCGAATAGTGTCATGCCGGGCATACTTATACTTATATATGATGTTTTGGTCTCCGAATCGGTGCCGCACAGACCGGACACCTGAAGGGAGACATCAAAGTCGCCGTAGCTTGCATATATGTGAGTCGGATTTTGATCAGTCGAAGTCCCGCCATCGCCGAAGTTCCATGACCAGGCATTGGCGCCGACGGACAGGTCGGTGAAGTCCACCGTCAGCGGTCCCTCACCCGACGTCGGCGAAGCGGTGAAATCGGCCGTCGGGCCGCCCAGAACCTGTATGTAATCCGGTTTGGTTTCTATATCAGAGCCACCCGGTCCGATAACTTCCAATGAGACCGTATAATTTCCGACATCGTAATAAGTATAGAACGGGTTGGGCGGATCGGCTTTGCCGCCATCACCGAAATTCCACCACCATTCGTCGATATCGCCGGTTGATTGGTCGTAAAAGCTGACATACAAAGGCGGACAGCCGCATAGCGGATCGGCGGAAAAATCGGCCTCGGGCGGTGAAACAGCGATGACCTCGACATCATCCTGGACAGTCTCTTTGTTGAAGGCCGTAACCGTTAATGTTAAATATTCGCCGCCCGGCATTTGTTGACTGATCGGGATAATGGCGATTCCGTTGGCATCAGTATATTCGGAGCCATAAATTACTCCGTTATGATATAAAGTGCAAAAGGCACCTTCAACGCCGACGACTTCCACCTGAAATTGAGTCGCCTGGTAAAAAATCTGGGTTTCATGATTTACGGTAAGAGGTTCGGGATTATCGGTTCTTACCTGCACCGAGGGATCACCGAAGACGTGCCACGTATAGTACATGTCGATGCCGGTATCACCGTTAATCTCGATCATCTTGCAAGCGCCATTAAAGCATAAACCGCCAAACGTCAATTTTGATTCGGCGATTAGCAGGTCAATGGTCTCATCCTGGGCATACATGGGCGGATACCAATGTTGATTTATGGAAGACATATAAACCGCCAGAGCGCCGGATGGATGTCCGTTATAGGTCGCGCGCAGCCATGCTTCGGCAAAACAGGTTTGTCCTCCGAAATCACCGTTGACGCAGGCGACGCTGTGGATAAAGGGCAACATATCTTGATTGGTCAGATTGTTAATATCTGAATTGGAGAAGCCGGTTGTCCACCAGCTTGTCACGGTTCCATGCCCGCAATAATTCACGATACCGCGCCCGCTGTTTAATGCGGCCGAGACCTGTAATGCCGTCCCGCCCGGCTCATAAATCTGGTCGACGAGCGTATAATTATAACCCAAAAGATCATTTCGAATCAAATCCATATGTTGATAATCATACTCACCATAGTGGCCCGGACCACCATTAGATGCAATTCCCGTACCTTTATGAAACCAATCGACACCCGAAGGTGTTTTTTCATAGTCAATTGTTCGTTCTACCTGCGTTTGTACGTCGGTGGAGCTTTCCGCTGAAAAACGGCCGACAAAAATATCCGGGTAGTAATCACTGCCGGCGAGTAACGCATAAGTGGGATCGGATTCACCTCCGTATGCCGACGGTGTCGCGACATACTGGGCGTCCCCGACTAACAAAAGGAAGGCCAGATCATTGGCATTATAAAATGATTGGACATAATTCTTGATATTGGTGCTGTTATTACCGATCGTCGAAACATTGACGATGGTGGCTTTTACGCCTTTTTGATTTTTCCATTCGACAAACGGTGCCATGTCCGAAGCATAAGCGTCATACGTGATAATAAGCATTTCACCGATTTCATCGACCGATGTATAGCGCGTTTTATATGAATCGTAGTTAATAAACTGTCTTTCGTATAATTGCTTAAAATCCGGGACAAGGTGAATGGCATTTCGGCTGCGATTAAATACATTGATTTCGCCCGGACCGACATTTTTTATTTCCACCGTCACCGAATTATAAACCCGCAAAATGCTTTCGACCGGATTGCACTGAAAGGCGTATAGCTCGACGACCGTTCCCCTATAATCTCTTAAAATAAAAGGGGGCCTGATCCTGGTCAATTCATCGGGATAAAAAGCCGACTCCGCATAAACCGGTCCGAATGTATAAGGGACATCATCAGGATTGACGGTTCTGAATAGATTGCCCTTTGAGGGGATTATTTTCATCCCCGGATAATCGATATAATTCGCCGATAATACATTTATCTGCATCTTGGCATTGTCAGGAATAATAATACTCCTGGAAATGCGCGGTAAGGCGGGTTCACCGGTATTCAGCGAGATATACTCCTCTCCGCAGGCTATTGAATAATACTGCTGGGCGTTTATATTTACGGTTTCACGGCTAAAGGCGTTAATTTCAAATCTGAGAACAGTTCGTTGGTCGCTTGATTCCTCAACAAAAACGTCAATATCATCAATACCGGGGGAAATTTCTACGCGCTCGGCGTGCAGAATACCGACGGCAAAAAAGGAAAATAAGAAAAGACCAATTAATACTATCTTTGCTTTCATTTTTCTCTCCCCATGATTATGATTTCATGTGATTTACTAACTATGGAATTATTTTTTCAACTATCACCCCCTTCCGATGAAAATAGCATAGCTTCCGGTTACTTTCAGACTCAAATGATCTTAAGTCATCGAACCACCTCCTTGTGACAGCGACGAATAAGTCGGAGTATAATTTTGCTAATCAGGGGATACCGTCGGCCCGCAACAGTATTTTGTTAATCACTTACATGATGTAATTATATTCTTTTATAACGTTTTTTATATGATTTGTCAAGAGTGGGGTTTTATTTTTTTGATATTTACTCTGTATCTAAAACGACAAAGGGCGGGAAGTATTTTGGAATCCTGTCAAAATACGACCCACCCTTTATGCATCTATATAAAAAACGGGGTTTTTAGGATTTTTAAACTGCCATGCCTTATCCTTTATTTGCGTCCTGAAAGTAATTCATGTTCACGAACCGCCTTTTTTAAGTAACGATTTGACCTTTCAATTTGCCCACCTCGGTGCTCAGGGATTCGAAAGCATTGACAACATTGTCGGGAACCCACTTAACGTCTTTCATAAGATCCAGGGCCACTTTTTGCGATTGGTCCAGCGCCTTCATCGAAGTACTGTCTACTTCATGTCCGATCCAGAGGTGGGCGTTCTCCAGATTAAGGGATGCTTCATTCAATTCCTCGCCGGTAGTAAAATAGTCCTTTTTTTTCCACATTTCCTTCGCTTTGTCCAGATGAAATTTACCCAGGACATACTGGGCATTACCAAACGCCTGTTCATATTCCGGAACGGGGACAAAGACCTTGGCGCGAACGTCATTGGCCAGATTTTCCATTTTCTTTATGGAATTATCCAGGTCGATCTTATTTTGGCCTGAGGCGCGTTGCGCCTCGAGTTTCATAATCGCCGCCGCCTTCTCGATACCGTAAATCATAGAATCATAATCTTTGGATGTAAATGTATTACGAGCCAGTTGCAGGTTTTTCTGAACATCGCCGTTGAAGAAATACCATATTTCATCCGCGACCGAACTGTCGGACGGTGATTTGACTTGCTCCTCGGCGACTGCAATCGGCTCGTCGGCTTTAGTTTTGGCTTTACATCCGAGCAGTACAACCGCCGCGGTTATAGGGACCAATACTGCTATCATATTTCGTACCGACATTTTAATCTCCTTTGTTTTCATATTTACCTTCTATTACGGATCAGTTTTAGTACCCAAATCCTCTAAAGCGAGAAGGCAATAAAAAATCCGCTGCCTTGCCGATTTATCTTTAAAAGGATAGTATCTCCCTTTTTCTTATCCTTAACGAGAGTCGCGAATTTCTGACTGGTTTGAACATCCTGGCGATCAACCTGCAGGATCAAATCACCTTCTCTTAAACCGGCTTGATAGGCACGACTGCCGGTATCGATCGATGTCACGACGACGCCTTTCATCCATTGTTCGATACCGTATTTATCAGCCAAACCCTTGTCAAAGGTCTTGACACTGAAACCGAGTTGCTGGGTATTTATTTTGGATCCGCTACTCCCGGCAATCTCCGATGGCATTTCAGCCAGTTTGGCGGTTATGTCAATCTTTTGCGAATCACGCATCACGGTCAGTGTTATTGTTGTGCCGGGAGCCATGGATGATATACGATTACTGAGTTGCGAAGCATTTTGTACTTTTTCCCCGTTAATGTCAAGAATCACGTCCCCGGACTTCAATCCGGCTTTTTCGGCCGGGCTATCATGAAGCACGTCGCCGACCAGAGCTCCGTATATTTCGTTGAGACCCAGAGCACGGCCGATTTGATCATTGATGTTCTGGATATTCACACCCAGCCATCCGCGAACGACCCGCCCTTCTTTTATAAGGGAGTTCATAACATGCAGGGCCAGATTCGACGGTACCGAAAAACCGAGTCCCATGTTGCCGCCGGAGCGGCTGATAATGGCGGTGTTAATGCCTATTAGCCTGCCATCAAGGTCAATCAGCGGACCACCGGAATTGCCCGGATTGATGGCCGCATCGGTCTGAATGAAGTCTTCATAATATGTCAGGCCGACATTGGATCGACCCTTGGCGCTTATTATTCCCTGCGTTACGGTGTAGGCGAGGTTTTCGCTCATTGGGCTTCCGATGGCCAGGACTATTTCGCCGACCTGAATCGAATCGCTGTTTCCGATATTGATGAAGGGAAGATTATCGGCTTTGATTCTCAACACCGCCACGTCGGTTTTCGGATCGGCGCCGATAACTTTGGCTAATAATCTTCGGTCGTCATACAGCCGGACATAAATGCTGTCCGCCTCGTCAATAACGTGATTGTTGGTAAGAATGTATCCGTCGCTGCTGACAATCACTCCCGATCCCAGACCTTCCTGATGATATTCCCGTTCCTCGGGTTGCTGACCGTTTTGCGGGCCGAAAAAAAAGTCGAAAAAGGGATTAGAAGCAAAGGGCGACACGTTCACGGACAGGACACGTTCGGTCGAAACGGTCACAACGGCCGGTTTGACTTCGGCTACAATATCAATAAGTGCCTGGTTTAAATCCCTGAGGTTTGTAATCGGCCGCTGTTCGGCAGATATTGTCTGACTTTGAGACTCTCCGGCGTGGGTCTTGCTGGCGTGCGTCATCAATAGAGTGACACCTGTCAGAAGGATAATGTATAGAAGGCCCCACGTCACTGCAGTTTTTTTTGTAAATTTCATAATATTTTCCTCCTTGCCTGGCTTTATCCGTTTTTGCGCACGGGGACAGCCCGTAAGGGCCATCTCCGTGGCTCATTAACGGCGTCACCGAGAAGAATTCATTTGTTCCCCGCCGTCATTTTACTCGTTTCTTTCGTCATGCCGTGCATACCGTGCATGCCGTTCATTTGCATCGACGACATCATGTTATTAATCATACCTTCCTGCTCCATCATATCCTTGTGCATGTTCTTCATCATGTCCTGGTGCTTTTTCATCTCTGTTTTCAACACATCCATGTCGGTAATCGTCATCATCTTGTTGAAATGCGATTCAAGCTTGTTGAAATCATCAAGGGCCGTATTGTAATGACCGGATAAATCCTCCATCATAGGCATAATGTCCGATCCCATCATCGATGATGGCTGTGACGTGGAGTCGGCCTTGCCCATAGGCATGTTACTATGGCTGCCGCCCATCATCATTTGCGCGGTTCCGAATGAAGGAAGCGCAAATGCCAGCAAGAGGGTTAAGGTTAAAATATTAATTGAGTGTCTCATCATTTCCTCCTTTTTTGTTGGTTTTATTTCCATTTACTTCCATTGTGAATTAATTAATTTTCATTGCCCAATCTTAAATTCGCGTGCTGGTCAGCGCGGTCAAATAGACTGTAACCGGCTCGTTTTAAATAATCATTGACAATCAGCCACATTCCGGCATACCCCCACACGAGAAGGGCCCATTTCCAGCCGATCGCCGGCATAAAAATTCCATACACTGCGGCCAGCGTAGCCAGTATTTTGGTGACGACCGCCGACCAGAATAAAGCGCCCGAAGGAGCCAGCGACCAGAACGGACCTCTTACCCTCGTGATAAATATTGTCAGATGTCCGGCCACGGCCAGTTTGAGAAAAATCAAAGTCTGAATCATATTATTATTGAGGTGAAAGACCGATTTACTGAAAGCAAACAGCACGAACGTGGCGACGACGCCGATAACGCCCAGCATACCCGCAATGCCGATAATCTCCTTCATTTTCCACGAGACCGGCTTCGACGAAGCTAACGCACGATCATACGCCATGGTCAAAATCGGACCGTCATTAAGCAGAGCGAGAAGAACTATCATCGCCGCCGTAACCGGATAGAAATGGTAAAGCAAAATCGATAATGCCATAAAGAGCAATACTCTGATCGTCTCGGCGATGCGGTAAATGGCATAACCGGTCATACGATGGAATATTTTGCGGCTGATTTGAATAGCATCGATTATGACCGACAATCCGGGACTGAGCAAAACGATATCGGCTGCGGCACGGGCGGCATCGGTAGCACCGGAGACGGCAATCCCGGCATCAGCCTTTTTCAAGGCCGGGGCGTCGTTAACACCATCACCGGTCATGCCGACAATATGCTTCGAATCCTGAAGGGCTTCGACGATTTTGAATTTATGTTCCGGATATACCTGGGAAAAACCGTCGGATTGGCCAATAGTCGCCAGGATGTTTTTGTCGGCCTTATCCTTTGAATTCTCGAAAATATCGGCGTTACGAATATCGGTCCCGAGGCCGACCTGACGGGCGATTTCCTTTGCGATGGCCAGCTGGTCACCGGTAACCATTTTAATTTTGATTCCCAGATTCTCCGCTTTATCTATCGTCTCCCGCGAATCATCTCTGGGGGGATCGTATAATGGTATGATCCCGATAAATCGCCAATCGCCCTTTTCATCCGTACGTGCAACGCCGAGGGATCGGTAACCGCGCGATGCGAAATCATTAATTGTTTTTTCCGCATCGTCATTTATTTCCGGCGCGTTGGCACTCATGGATAAAATCACCTGCGGCGCCCCTTTCGTCACTTTATAACGGTTTCCGGACTTATCTTCAATTTCGGCCTGGGTACGCTTGTGGACCGGATCGAACGGCGTGAATTTTATAGTATTGAATGATTCAAAACGGCTTTTATCTTCGACCGCATTGATTATCGCGAGGTCAATGGAATCCTGATCTTCCTCGCGTGATGCCAGGGCTCCATTCATAATGACCTCATCCGCACTTA
>Ga0315550_1001129_pt1 | contig 16568 bp, 16 predicted proteins | sample SalMarSW160190MG_2_FD_203100 | JGI IMG/M metagenome (GOLD analysis project Ga0315550, IMG submission 203100) | Salt marsh sediment microbial communities from the Plum Island Ecosystem LTER, Massachusetts, United States - Salt Marsh Sediment SW1601-90 ... | reverse complement strand
TTTTTGGAGGTCTTCCTCCGCCCGGGTGACCATGGCATGGGCCCCGCGGATTGCTGCAGTGGCGATGATCTTGGACATCTCTTCAAGACTCCTTTCTGGATCTAATTATTAACTTCGTTAACCTGTATTTTTTCGAGAGGGATCACGCTGTCCTCCCCTGCTCCGAACCCGAGTGCTTTGGCCGCGTGTTTTCTGCGGCACTCGGGACAGAGCCGGGCCAGGTGCCGGAACTCCTCCCAATCTATCTTGAGCCGGTCATTCATGGCCTGGGCCACTGGAACACTCACCATGCGGATCCCGCATTCCTCGCAGACCAGCAACTTGGAGCGGCTCTTGAACGGAGAGATCTCCGCCTCTCCTGTATCCGTGTGGATGCGTACCTGGATCGTGCCCACCGGGCAGATCGCGGCACAGGCCCCGCAGGCGATGCAGGTCTCCGAGGCCTGGCGAAACGGTGCGGCCACCGCCCGTTCCACGCCCCGGCCGGCGAAGCCGATGGCCGAAGCCCCGATCACCTCCTCGCAAACCGACACGCACAAACCGCAGAGGATGCAGTTGCGCTGGCTTTCGGTGACCGTGGGATATGGGGTGCCTCGTACACCCATTCGGGCAGCCAGCTCCTGCAGCTCCCCGGAGTCGGGAGCGCGGGCCAGAAGCAGCTGCATCACCCCTCTGCGGACCTGGGCGGCCCGCTCGCTGGAAACGCTCACGGTGATATCCCGCCGCACCGGGTAGTTGCAGGCCGTCACCAGCCTGCCCGGAGCCCCGTCATTCCCGAGGATCTCCACCATGCAGATCCGGCAGACTCCCAGGCTGGGAACCGTGGGATGATAGCAGAGGGTCGGTATCCATACATGGGCCTTCCGGGCGGCCTGCAGGATCGTGGACTCGTGAGGCACTGTTACGGTTTTTCCTTCTATCGTTACTGTAGGCACTCGCTGTAGCCTCCTTACACCTTCATCACCGCGCCAAAGGGGCACTTTTCGAAACAGGTGTTGCACTTGGTGCAGATCGCCTGATCGATCACGTGGGGAGCTTTGCGCTCGCCGCTGATCGCCTCTACGGGACAGTTCTTACGGCAGATTCCGCAGCCCGTGCAGCTTTCCGGATCGATCTGGTAGATGAACAGCCCCTTGCATTCCCTGGCCGGACAATGCTTGTTTAGGATGTGCTCCTCGTACTCCCCGCGGAAATACCTGAGGGTGGACAGTATCGGATTGGCCGCGGTCTTGCCCAGAGCACAGAGCGACCCTTCGCTCAGCAGCTCGGCCAGGACATGCAGGCTGTCCAGGTCTTCCAGCTCTCCCTCCCCCTTGCTGATCCGATCGAGGATGGCCAGCATCTGGGCGATCCCCTCCCGGCAGGGAGTGCACTTGCCGCAGGATTCGCTTTTCAGGAATCCGAGGAAGTACTTGGCCACATTCACCATGCAGGTGTCCTCGTCCATGACGATCATACCGCCGGAGCCCATCATCGAACCCAGCCGGGTGAGCTCATCGAAATCCACCGGGGCGTCCAGCTGCTCAGCCGGGATGCAGCCCCCCGAAGGTCCTCCGGTCTGGACCGCCTTGAAGGCCTTGCCGTTCTGCACCCCGCCGCCGATATCCTCGATGATGCGGCGCAGGGTGATCCCCATGGGGACCTCCACCAGCCCGGTGTTGGTGATCTTGCCGACCAGGCTGAACACCTTGGTCCCCTTCGAGCCCTCGGTGCCGATGGCGGCGAACTCACCGGAGCCCATGCCGATGATGGCCGGCACATTGGCCCAGGTTTCCACGTTGTTCAGCACGGTGGGCCGGCCGTTCAAACCGCTCTCCACCGTATGGATATACTTGGCCCGGGGCTCTCCGGTTCGTCCTTCCAGGGAGGCCATCAGCGCGGTCGACTCGCCGCAGACGAAGGCTCCTCCCCCGCGGTTGATGCGGATATCGAAGGAAAAACCGCTGCCCAGGATGTCTTCCCCCAGAAAACCGAACTTCCGGGCCTGATCAATGGCCAGCTTCAGATGCTCCACGGCCAGAGGGTACTCGTTTCGCACGTAGATGTAGCCCCGGGAGGCCCCGACCGCGTACGCCCCGATGATCATGCCTTCGAGCACACCATGGGGATTTCCCTCCATCACGGAACGATCCATGAAGGCGCCGGGATCCCCTTCATCCCCGTTGCAGATCAGGTAGCGGATCCCATCGGGGCTTTCAGCCCGGCGGCAGCTGCGCCACTTGCGGGCCGTGGGAAACCCTCCTCCGCCGCGGCCGCGCAGTCCCGCCTTCTCCACCTGGTCGATGATACTTTCAGGCTCCATCGAGCCGAGAGCCCGGCCCAGGGAGGAATACCCGCCCACGGCGATGTAGTCGTCGATGCTGGTGGGATCGATATGCCCGTTGTGCTTGAGAACGATCCGTTTCTGTACGTTGTAGAAGGGGATTTCCGCCGGGGTTTTCACCTTCTCCTTGGTCTTGGGATCCTCGTAGAGCAGCCGCTCCACGACCCTCCCCCCCAGGACCGTTTCCCGAAAGATCTCCGCCACATCCGGCTCCTCCACACTGTGGTAGAGGATTTCCCCCGGATCGATCACCACGATGGGTCCCAGCTCGCACAGACCGTGGCAGCCCACGTGCTTGGACTCGATCACGACATTGCCGCCGTTGCCGCTTCCCGCCTGTGCGGAGGCCGCAGCGGCTTCGCAAAACAGCTCGTACAAACGGCGGGAGCCCTTGGCAGCACATCCCGTTCCGATACAGACACGCACGATCCGGCTGTTTTTCTTGGTCTTCTTTACGAGCTTGTCACGGTAAGCCTCGAGCTCCTTGGGGCTATGGATGATCTTCCGGACTGCTGCTGTTGCCGTGGCCACTTAGCTCCCCTCTCCTCTGCTCTCCGTCGCCGGAGCAGCGGCGGGCCCGGTCTCTTCCGGAGACAGACTTTCGAGAATTTTCAGCGCCGATTCCGGAGTGACTCCGTCGTAGTACTTGCCGTCTACGATCATCACCGGAGCCAAGGCGCAGGCGCCCACACAGTTCACCGCCTGAAGGGTGAACAAGCGGTCGGAGGTGGTACCGCCCGGCTCGATCCCGTACTCATCGCAGATCGCCTCGGATATCCGGGGAGAACCTTTCAGATAACAAACCGTACCCATGCACAGGGTCACTTCGTGAGCACCCTTGGGGGAGAGCCTGAAGGAGGAGTAGAACATCGCCACCCCGTACACCCGGGTCAACGGAATCTCCAATTCGGCGGCTATTTCCCGCAGCTGCTCCGCGGGAAGATAGCCGTACTCGGCTTGCAGATCCTGCATCATGGGGATCAACATGCCCGAATCACCCTCATAGCGTTTGATGATCTGTGCAACAAGCTCTTTATCCATGTTTCAATCCAATCTAAATCACCTCTAGGGTGACTTCTTTGCCTCTGCCGCGCAGCTCCGCAGCGATCTCCCGGACCACGGTCGCTCGAATGCCGAGCTGATGGGGCAGGTCCGGATTCTGATGGGCGGGGTTCACCGCCTGCCCCACGATGAAGTGGGTGTGATCCACGTCCAGCAGGACCCGCAGCAGACAGGCCGCTCCGTCGTTTCGGTACTGCACTGTCCTTCGATCCGCCCCCTCCCTCAACCTGTCCCTGACCTGCGTGAGAGTCAGGATTCCCTCCGTGACCAGATCCACGCCTTCCAGCCGGGCGATCGGCGGCACATCGGCGGTGATCGTGCTCAGGTCCACTTCCAGGGGTTGTCCCAGGTGTTTGGACACGATTTTCGCCGTAGTCCCTCCGCACACCACCAGCCGGCCGGTTCTGCTGACGAAACGGTGGATCAGCTCCCCGTCGCCGTCCCGGCTTGCCGGCGGACCGGTGAAAACCGTGGCCACCTGCTTGTGCCGCACCTTGATGACCACGATGCTGACATCATCACCGGGTTTTCCGAGGTACAGCTCTCTGACCGCCTCGGCGACCTTGTCGGCCACCTCCTCGGCACTCAAGCCCCGATGGGCGTGCTTCTCGAGAAAACCGGCGGCCAGCTCCCAACCCCAGCCGAGAGGATAGGCACCCCCGATTCCGGCGTTCAGAACACCGTCGGAGACGAACACCACCCAATCACCTTCCTGAAGGTTCAGGACCGTTTCATGGATCGTTTTTCCGTCTATCGTCCGCTCGTCATAGGAAACCGGCAGAATCTTGCGCTGCCTCAGCACTATTGCGGGGGGGGAGTCGAACTCCACCACCCTTGCATACCCTCCGCTGAAAAATTGGGCGATGGCGAAGGTGCTGTAGGCTACCTTACGGATAGCACATACCGGCAGGGTTTCGCTCAAGGTCTGCACAACCTCCCCCAGGGGCAGGTTGTCTTCCAACATGCGAATGGCGATCTGGGTAGTCAGGGTCGCCAGGATATTTGCTTTGACCCCGCTTCCCAGTCCGTCCGACAGAGCCAGGGTAACCCAATCCGGCTGGCGAGAGATGGCAATGTTGTCACCGCACAGCTCTTCGCCGTATTTGTGAACCTGCCGCGTACCCCACTCGTAAAACAGCCTCATCCCTTATCTTCTTCAAAGAGCGACATCAGCTTCACCAGAAGGATCTTGGTTTCCGCCGTGGTCTCCCCCAGAAGGCGGGCGATCTCCTGGGCGGTCTTCATCTGCCGGGAGATCACCTCCTGAGCCCGCTCCAGGGTTTGGGCGCGAAGGTTCCGCAGGTGTTTCTTTGCAGCCTCCTCCTCCGAGATATCGATGAAGATCCCACAGTACAGATCCTCCCCCTCGAGGGGGAACAGTCCCACCCTGAAGCTCACCTCATGGTCGGGAACATTCTCCTTGACCATGAGGTTGCCGCCGGCTGCAATCGCCCGCTCGAAGCAGTCGCAGTGCACGAACTCAGCGGCCGGCTCCCCCAACAGCTTCTCATCCCCGCAGTGGAACATGGTGCGGAAGGCGGGGTTGACGTAGTGGATGCGGGTCTCCTTGTCCACCAGCAGCACCCCATTGGGGGTGTGCTCGAGGATTGCGGCGATATACGGTGATGTCTGCCGCCCATCTGGCGGATCCGTCTTGGCCACCGGCTCCTTCCTGCCTATTGATCTTGCTGGCCGCTCTCTGTTTTGGCCGAGTGCGCAGATCCGCGTATAGAATCCGTCGACCCGGTCAGCGGCTTCAGAACCTTCTCGGTAAACGTACGGATCGCCTCCTCGACACTCTTGCTGGTAACCGGCTCCTCATCTATCTGCCAGTTCAGCCCCTCGCCGCAGCGTTCCATACAGAACGAACCTTCCAGCTCGATTTCATTCTCCAGACCGTGTTCCTTGAGCAGCTCATTGAAACGCACGATGATCTGGCGCGATCCTTTGATATGACAGGAGCTGCCCACGCACACGGTTACGGTTACCATATACCGCCTACATCTCCCTGGCCGTTTCGGCCTCTCCGGCATCGCTTGCTGCGGCCATTTTTTGGGCCACCAGCTGGCGTTTCGCCTGAGCTGTTTTTTTATCTTCCTCGAAGACCAAAGCGTGAGTCGGACAGGAGGATACGCAGGCCGGCTCCATCCCCTTGGCCAGTCTCTCGATGCACAGGTCGCACTTCAGCACACCCTTGCCCTCGGAGCTCATGGTGATGACTCCGAACGGACAGGCCTGCACGCACATGCCGCAGCCGATGCAGCGTTCTTTGTCGAACAGCACGGGCTTGCCGGGGGCTTTTCGATGCACCGCCCCGGTGGGGCAGGCCAGAACGCAGGCAGGCTCGTCGCAGTGCTGGCAGTTCAGGGGTATGGAGCGGGGTCCGTAGGACTCCACGTGAATTCGATACCCCGGTTTCTCGCCCGACACCATCATGGTCTCGATATCCTTGCTCGACGAATGGGCGATGGCACAGGCCAGCTCGCAGGTGTGACAGCCCATGCACCGTTCGATTCTTACAGTGATTCTCTTCTCCATATCTGCCTCACACCGCCTGCTTCAGGGCCTGTTCGTAGATCATCGGCTTCAGCTTCAAGGCCCGTCTCTTCTTGTCGATGTGTTGAATCATCTTGTGGGCGGCCTCTATCGGGTCCAGCTCGAAATCCCATTTGCCGCCGACCTCCTGCTCGATCTCCTCCGTGAGGTACTTGTAGAGGTTTCTGCTGCCCGTCATGGGCAGAGGATGGCCGATCATCGTGTATACTCCGGAGGCTACAAAATACATGCCGATGGATACTGCTTTCTCGCTCATCCACTCCGGCGCCGCCCCGGCTACGGGCAGATCGGAGATGTCCTCTCCCAGACCCCCTTCGGCCACGACGTTGGCCAGGACCCGCAGGATCCGGCTGTTGTCCACGCAGGAGCCGAGGTGAAGAACCGGGGGGATGCCCACCGCCCGGCAGACCTCCTGCAGGCCCTGGCCGGCGAGCTTGAAGGCCGCCTCCGGCTGGAGCAGACCGTGCTTGGCGCAGGAGATGGCGTTGCAGCCGGTGGTAACCACCAGGACGTCGTTCTTGATCAGCTCCTTGACCATCTTGATGTGCCCTTCCTCGTAGTCCACGTTGGGGTTGGAGCAGCCGATCACCCCCGCCGCGCCCCTGATCCGGCCGGCGATCACCGCGTCGTTCAACGGGCGATAGGTGGAGCGGTAGGTGCCGCCGAGAAACTGAAACACGCTCTCCGTGGTAAAACCGGCGATGATCCCCTCGGTGAACCGGGGAATATCCATCTTCTGACCGTCCCGGTTGGGGTAATTATCGATGGCCGCCTCGATGATTTGGGTGGCGATCTCCACGGCTCTCTCCTCCTCGAATTCGACATGCTGGAACCCCGGAATCTTTGCCTTCGGGGAGGTAGTGATCAGCTTCGTGTGGAAGTGCTTGGCCGTCTGGGCCACCCCCGGCATCAGACACTGGACGTCCACGACCATCAGGTCCACGGTGCCGGTCATCACCGCCAGCTCCTGCTGCATGAAGCTGCCGGCCAGGGGGATCCCGTGGCGCATCAGGATCTCGTTGGCGGTGCAGCAGACCCCGGCCAGATTGATTCCGCTGGCCCCCTTTTCCTTGGCCTTGTTCACCAGCTCCTCTTTCTGGCTGACCACGGCGATGATGTCCGAAAGCGTGGGTTCGTGCCCGTGAACCACCAGATTGACCGCGTCTTTCTTCAGAACGCCGAGATTCGCGGTCGATCTCTGGATCCTGGGAGAATCGAAGATCACGTCGGAAAGCTCCGTACCTATCATCGACCCTCCCCAGCCGTCGCCCAGAGAAGCCCTCATGCTCTGCTTCATCAGGTTCTTGTAATCCGCATCCACGCCGATGTGGGTGCGGTGCATGATCTCGACGATCTCCCGGTCGATGGCTCGGGGCATGATGCCCTGCTCCTTCCAGAGCTTCACCCGCGCGGGGGGCGCGGTGGTTGCCATGCGCAGGGTGCCCTCCATCTGCCCGAACTCGTTCAGGGTGGCCTCGGCAACCTCCTTGGTGATCTCCTTGAGCTCCTTGCCCTGTGTCTCTATCCCGTAAACCTCGGCAATCGCCTTCAGCTTCCGCGCGTCCTTGACCTTGTAGTCGCTGTTCGGTTCTTTGGAGATCAGCAGCAGGGTGTGGGCGATATCCCGCCCGTGATCGGAGTGAGCCGCCGCTCCACCGGCGACCATTCGCGCGATGTTTCGCGCGGCTATCGTATCCGCATCAGCCCCGCAGATACCCAGCTTCGGCCCGTCACCGAAAGGATCGATTCGGCAGGGACCCATACTGCAGTTCCGGCAACAGAGGCCGAGAGTGCCGAAACCGCACTGGGGCTGCATCGCTTCATAGCGGTCCCAGACATTGGGGATCTGCTCTTCCTGAGCCCGCTTGAACAGATGCTGCGTGGCTTTGTCTGCGTACTTCAGTTCTTTGGCCATCGAGTACCTCCAAAAATTATGTTTAAAAGAACTTGTTTTGCGTTTTCGCCAGAGGATTCAAAGAGGAGATGAACGTGGTGCCGGCCCCTGCGGGGCTTATGATTTCGACCCCTGCCCGCCATCTTGATGCCTGATGCTCGGAGAAGGGTCAAACTGGATAGGATGATGATGTTTGTATTCGGTGCGTGACCCTTCGGAAGTTGTATACAGTGGGGATATATGTCCAGAGTCTGCTGAATTGCAGCGAATCACTCTCCGTACCTCTATAAACACGACAATATTGGTTGCATTATAGACCAGAACACTTAGAGAATCAATAGACTTTTAGAGTATTTTATTTATTACCAAAAAAAGCACAAAATTACCAAAGTGTGACGGCAACGCCTCAATTCAAGCGGTCCACCAGCTCCCGGACCGGGGCGAGGGTCTGGGCATCCACCTGCTCCAAAGAAATCTCCCCGGTGCTGATCTGCCGGATCTGCTCGGAAAGCGGCAGAAAGCCGAGGATCTCCAATCCTTCACACGCCTTGCGGATCAGCTGCTCGTCGGAGGGGTTGCGTACCTTGTTGCCCACGACCCTGACTTGCTTGATGCCGATATCGGCGGCCAGTCTCTTGATACGATGAGCCGTTTCAGCACTGGTGCGATTGGGCTCCACCACTACTAGCATATAATCCACTCCCAGAGCGGTTCCGCGCCCCAGGTGCTCGATTCCCGCTTCCATGTCCAGGATGACCCACTCCTGGCGGGCGATCATCATATGACCCAGCAGGCTCTTGAGGAAGGCGTTTTCAGGGCAGGCGCACCCTCCCCCGCCCCGCTGCACGGTACCCATGACCAGGAGCTTGACGCCGTTCTGGTCGACCCAGTACTTTTCCGGGATGTCGTCGACCTTCGGATTCATCGTGAAAAACGGAGCCGGCTGTCCCACTTCGGTTCCGGTGCGTTCGGCGATCAACTCCTTCATCTCGATGATCGGCGTGATCTGCCGCTCCGCAGGAATGTCGAACAGCGTGGCCAGGTTCATGTCCGGATCGGCGTCGATCACCACCACCTTGTTGCTCTGATCCCGAATGACCCGGGCGATCATCGCCGCCAGGGTGCTCTTTCCGACGCCCCCCTTACCGCTGAGTGCTATTTTCATCGCTTGCCCTCTTCATGGTGCCGAGTATATTGCGGATTCTCTGAGAGTGTCAAATATCCGCCTTCGATCCTGTGCTCGCCGCTGTAGATATTCATTCTCTGGCCCCGGGCAAATCCGATCAGGGTGATACCCCGTTCCCGCGCCAGGGTTACACATCGATCCGTGGGCGCGCTGCGGGACACGACGATCGGAACACCGCAGGCTGCAGCCTTGTGGAGGATTTCCGAAGACAGCCGCCCGCTTGAAAGCAGGAGCTTGTCGTCGAAGTCGACACCCTGAAGCAGGTAGGCGCCGATCACCTTGTCCACGGCATTGTGGCGTCCTATGTCTTCACGAAAGACGAGGAGTCCTCCCCGGTCCGCCAGAGCCGCGGCATGCACCCCTCCTGTCTGGCGGTGCAGCTCGGAACGCCCCCGGAACTCGTCCATCAGGGCGCTGATGTAGGTCGAACCGACCCGTATCCCGGGATCGGCCGGATTCGCAGGAGGCGGGGTAGTTGCCGGAGCCGCAGCGGTTACGGGAGCCCCGAAATCTTCCTCATCCTGCCGGCCGATTTCCTCTTCAACGGGCAGCACCGACCCGCAGGCCGAGCCGATCACACCGCTCAGCCGAAAATCCGCCGGATCGATACCCGGAGCCAGTTGGATGAACGCGCTTCCCGTGGCCCGATTGACCACGATCCGCCGAATCTCATCGGCGGTCTGAATGAAGCCATTGGTGTAGAAAAAACCGCGGACGAGATCCTCCAGATCTCCGGGAGAGCACATCAGCTCGGCGATGCGCCGGTGCTCGGCCATCAGGCGCAGTGAGATCTCTTCGGTGATGCGGTCCTCCAGAACCTCGCTTTTATCCCCCTGGATGCGGATGATCTTCAGGCTGCGCACCCTGCTTATCTCCCCGATGCGTCGAGGTGGACGCTGAGATCCTTCGGCGTGTTGAGATTGAAGAAGGCACTGCGGGTCCGGGGCGTATCCTCCAGGTCCCAGAAACAGGTTCGCGCCCGGGCCAGAAGCACGCGAATCGAGTATCCCCCGGCGCCGCTGCAAATCTCCCGCACCAGGGGCTCCAGTTCTTTCAGGTAGATCCCGTGAAGCGGTTCGATCAACTCACCGATGCGGGGAATCAGAATCTGGCAGCCGTGCGGGGAGGAGCTGCGGAACCGCTCTACCTGGGCTCGGATCAGATCCCGAGATAGCGAAGGCATATCGCAGGCCACGCAGAACGCCGCATCAGCCTTCGCGCTGACCAACCCGGCGTGCAGCCCTCCCAGCGGTCCCCGTCCTCTGTACCGATCAGAGGCGATCTCCACACCTTCCGGCAGGTCCCGATGGAGATCCGGCCGGTTGGTCACCAGGATCACCTGGGAAAACAGGTCCCGGAGAAGCTCCGAGATGCCGTGAATCAGAGGAGCACCTCCTACCGGAATTCGGCTCTTGTCCACGCCCCCCATGCGGGTGTTGCGCCCGCCGGCAAGGATCAGGCCCGCGATGGTGTCGAAAGTGCGCTTCTGTGCTATGGGGCTCATCGCCCATAATGTACCACCAACCGCTTCAAAAAGGCCAGTGTTTTCCCGCACCCGATCCGCACCCTTTCCGCACCCGCTTTTAATCGTGAATTTTATCACTATACCTTGACATTTTAGTCATGATTAGGCTAAAGTCTTCAGCGAAGTCGTGATCTACACCACTCGTTTTCGCCTCATATCTGCCTTTCTCGGAGTTTGCATCCTCGTCGGAGGGCTGTCGCTTCTGGTCGGTGTGCAGCTGTTGAACAAATCGGTGCTGAACGAAGCGACCAACCGTGTACGCCTGGATCTGAACGCCGCCCGAGAGATCTACAACAACGTCGAAACCCGCCTGCGCCTGGCCCTGCAGATCGCCGGGCAGGAACGAAGCTGCCTGGAGGCGGTGTCCCTCCAGGACGGCGAATACCTTCACGACCGGCTCAGGGCTCTGGCCCGGGAAATGAACCTGGACTTCGCCGGTGTGGTGGACGCGGGAGGACGGACCCTGGTCCGCCTCAGCCGCTCGGGGGATAACGACGGCGAGTCGGCACCCACGCTTCCCAGCAACTCCGCGGCCCTGCTGTGTTTGCAACAGCGAACCACGGTATCCGGTACGGTGATCCTGGACCAGCAGACCCTGACGGCCGAGGACCCCGAGTTGGCAAAGCAGGCTCGGATCGAGCTGATACCCACCCCGATGGCCGCACCTCGGCTGGAAACCGAAGAGACCTCCGGCATGACCATCACCTGTGCGGTTCCCCTGTACGACGGGAATACCCTGATCGGGGCGGTCTACGGCGGAGTTCTACTGAACCGCAGCGTAGAGATCGTGGACCGGGTTCGGGAGACCGTATTCCGGGACGAGGTGTACCGGGGCCGGAGTATCGGCACCGCTACGATATTCTTCAACGACCTGCGGGTCTCCACCAATGTCATGACCTCCGAAGGCCGGCGCGCCATCGGCACCCGGGTATCAGAGGAGGTGCGGAACAAGGTGCTAGGAGAGGGAGAGCGCTGGATCGACAGGGCCTTCGTGGTCAATGACTGGTACATCACCGCCTACGAGCCGATCGTGGATATCTTCGGGAGGCGGGTCGGTATCCTCTACGTCGGCGTGCTGGAGGCCAAGTACGTAGATATCCGGCGCAACACCCTGCTGGTCTTCATCCTGATCACGGCTGCGGGAATGCTGATCGCCGTTGCAATGGGGTATGTGTTGAGCCAAAGGATCCTAAAGCCGGTGCAACGCCTGATCGATGTGAGCCGCCGTGTTTCGGCGGGAGATCTGTCACCGCAGATCGGGCCGATCTCCTCCAGCGAGATCGGAGGGCTGCAGAAGACCTTTCAGGAGATGCTCTCATCCCTGCGGGAGCGGGACCGCTCCCAGCGGGCCGAGAGTGAGCTGAAGCTGCTGCAGTCGGAGAAGCAGGCTTCGGTGGGGCGGTTGGCCGCCGGAGTCGCCCATGAGATCAACAATCCCCTGACCGGCGTGCTTACCTTCACCCACATGCTGCTGCGGCGGCAGGATATCAACGAGGAGATCCGGGAAGATCTCAAGACCATCGCCGATTCCACCGAGCGGGTGCGCAGGATCGTAAAGGGTCTGCTCGACTTCTCCCGGCAGACCAAGATCGAGCCGGAACCCACGGACATCAACAGCCTGATCGAGCAGACCATCCCCCTGGTGGAAAACCAGGCCCTGGTAAAAGGAGTGATCTTCTGCTTCGACGCGGGAGGGGATATTCCGATGCGCACCCTGGATCGCAACCAGGTGCAGAGCGTCATCCTGAACATCATCCTGAACGCCATCGACGCCACGGAGAAGGGCGGGCATATCAACATCTATACGAGGCTTGCCACCGCTGCCGGTGCAGGCAAAGCCATCGAGGTGGAGATCTCCGACACCGGCTGTGGCATTCCCGCCGAACACCTCGACAAACTGTTCGATCCGTTCTTTACTACAAAAGAGGTGGGAAAAGGAACGGGACTGGGTCTGTCCGTGTCCCAGGGCATCATCGAGCGCCACGGCGGCACGATCCGTGTACGAAGTACCGTGGGAGAGGGAAGCGTATTCACCATCTCCTTCCCCGTGGAGGAGACAACGTGAGGAAGAACATCCTGATCGTCGATGATGACCGGGTCGTGCTGGCCAGCTGCAAACGGATCCTCGAGTCGGAGGGCTACATGACCAGCCTCACTTCGAGCGTGCAAGAGGCCCTCCAGGCCATGGAAGAGAAAAACTTCGATCTGCTCCTTGTCGACGTAATCATGCCCGAGTATGATGGCATGTATCTCATAGGCAATGTCAGGGAAAAGCGCCCGGGTCTGCCGATCCTGGTAATGAGCGGTTATCCGACTCCGGAAACCATTTCCAGCGGTCTGCGGATGGGAGCCACCCATTTTATCGCCAAGCCGTTCACTCCGGACGAGCTGGTCAATGCGGTACACAAGGCCCTGGCAGGAGCGGCGGACAATAAAGAGGAATAAACAACAAGAGGATTAGGTGCGGTATGGAAAAGAAAAAGGTTCTGGTAATCGATGATGAGCAGATCATCCTGGACAGCGTGAAAAAGATCCTAGGAGCCGAGGATTTCGAGGTCGACCCGGCGATCTCCAGCCGGGAGGGGCTGGAGCGGGCCATGAATCGGGACTACGATCTGGTGCTGACCGACATCCGCATGCCCGAAATCGGGGGAATGCGGATCCTGCGGGATATCAAACGTTCCAAACCCGCCATTCCGGTTGTCATCTTTACGGGTTACGCCACGGTGCAGAGCGCCGTGCAGGCGATGAAGCTCGGCGCTTCGGACTACATCGAAAAGCCCTTTACCCCGGACATGCTGCTGACCACGGTGAAGAAAGTCCTTGAAAAAGCCGCTTCCGAGAAGCCTGAGAAGCAGGAGCTGATCCACAAGGACGAGGTCATACGGGTCCTGGAGCGAGCCGCCGTAGACAGTGAATTCGTCACCAGCCTCTTCTACTACGGGCCCGAGGCCCTGCAGGACTACGACCTCACCGGTCCGGAGAAATTGGCCATCCTCACCGGGGACATCCATTGGATCGAGAGCCAGATCGGGGAGCTGACACCGCCGCAGAAGCGCTGGCTGGAGAGCCGCCTAAGCGCGGAAATCTGGTAGAAAAATCAAATGAACGAGGGATAATCAAGGATGAGCGACAGCAAAGACAAGACGATAAAAATGCTGGTGATCGACGACGAGAAGATCGTGCTGGAATCCTGCAGCCGCATCTTCGGCGCCGAGGGATACCAGGTGGTCACCACGGACAGTGCCCGCAGAGGCCTCGAGCTGGCCGCCGAAGGCAGCTTCGACGTGATCCTCTGCGACTGGAAGATGCCCGAGCTGGACGGCATCGATACCGTGGAGATGATCGACAAACGCTCCCCCGACTCGGCGATCGTGATGATCACCGGTTTTCCCGCGGTGGAGCGGGCCACGGACGCGCTCAAGCGGGGCGCGGTGGATTACCTGGCCAAACCCTTTACACCGGAGGAGATCCTCTCCACAGTGCAGAAGGCCATCAGGCGCAAGGAGCAGGAAAAGGCCAAGGGTTCGGTGGACGTGGCGAAGATCGTCCGCTCGATCAGCTTCCCCGTACCCAGCCTGGAGGACAAGGCTCCCAATACGATAGCCGAAACCGTGGCCCAGAAGATCGGCGTGGGCAAGACCACCTCTCCCTGGCTCTCGGTGCTGGTTCTGGGCATCCTGGCCGGTGCCTATATCGGCTTCGGAGGCATGCTGGCAACGACTGTGAGCTTCGACATGGCCGGCTATCTCGGGGTCGGGTTCACCAAGTTCATGAGCGGAGCGGTTTTCAGCCTGGGCCTGATGCTGGTCATCATCGCCGGGGCGGAGCTGTTTACAGGAAACAACCTGATGATCTCCAGCGCCATCGCCCGGGAGATCACCTTCGGCCGGATGCTCCAGCGTTGGGGCCTGGTGTACGTCGCCAATTTCATCGGATCGATCCTGATTGCCCTGCTGTTCGTCTTTTCCGGGCTGTGGCGCCTGAGCGACGGCGCCCTGGGGGCGGCTGCCGTGAAGATCGCCTACGGCAAGGTCAACCTGCCCTTCGTCCAGGCCCTGCTGCGGGGCATCGGCTGCAACTGGCTGGTCTGCCTGGCGGTCTGGATGGCCCTGGCCGCCCGTCAGACCGTCGGCAAGATCTTCGCGATCTTCTTCCCCATCATGGGATTCGTGGCCCTCGGTTTCGAGCACTCCGTGGCCAACATGTACTTCATCCCGACGGGGATATTCCTCAAGACTTTCGGGGGCGTCGGCGCCCCGGCGGGGGTGCCGCTTGGGTCTCTGAGCTGGCTCACCTTCCTGTGGAAGAACCTGCTGCCCGTGACCATCGGCAACATCATCGGCGGCGCCGTGTTCGTCGGCATGAGCTATTGGAGCGCCTACCTGCGGCCCAGCGGCCAGAGTCCCGCGGAATAAAGCGGGCAAGGTCATCCTATGAGCGCAACAACCAAGTCGGTCGATGTTTCGCACCTGCTGGAGCGATACGCAGCGGAAGAGGGACAGGGGGCGTTGATGGGCCTGCTCCAGGACATCCAGGAGGAGCTGGGCTATCTGCCCGTAGAGGCCGTGGAGGCGGTGAGTAAACACCTCAAGATCCCCCTGAGCCACATCCACGGGGTGATCAGTTTCTACGCCCAGTTCTCCCTTACCCCCCGGGGCAAAAACATCATCAAGATGTGCATGGGAACCGCCTGCCACATCCGGGGCGGCCGGATGGTTCTGGATGAGATTCGCTCCTATCTCGGTTTGAACGGCAGGGATACTACGGAGGACAACCTGTTCAGTTTGGAAGTGGTTCGCTGCCTCGGTACCTGTTTTCTGGCTCCGGTGATGATGATCGGGAAAAAGTACTACGGGAAATTGACCACCGCCAAGGTACGAAAAATATTGAAGAGCTATCAGAGTTGATGCACGGAGCTACCATGCCCAAAGATCGAAAGAGTGAGGACGTTCAGAGGATCGACAATCCCGAAGACCTGCAGGCTCTGCGGGAGAAGTTGAAACGGGAGAGAGATAAGGACCGGGTGCGGATTCGCATCTGCATGACCGGCTGCCGGGCCCACGGCGCCGAGGAGATCTTGAAGGCCTTTCAGGAGGAAGTGGGCAAGAGAAAGCTGGATGCGCAGATCGTTTCCACGGGCTGCCACGGCTTTTGCGCCCAGGCTCCCGTCCTGGTCGTGGATCCCTACGGGATCTTCTACGGAGGCGTGAGTCCGGAAGATGTTCCGGAGATCATCAGTCAGACCGTGGAGAAGGGACAACCCGTCGAGCGTCTGCTGTACACCGATCCGTCCAGCGGCAAAAAGATCGTTCAGGCCAGTGAGGTCCCCTTCTACAAGAACCAGCAGAAGGTCGTCTTGAGAAACTGCGGTGAGATCGATCCCACGGAAATACTGCAGTACATCGAAAGAGACGGCTACGCCGCCCTGGCCAAGGCGCTGAGGCAGATGGATCCGGAAACCGTGATCGAAGAGGTCACCAACTCCGGCCTGCGGGGCCGCGGCGGGGCCGGGTTCCCGACCGGACGCAAGTGGTACTTCACCAGAGCCGCCTCGGGGCAGCCGAAATACATGATCTGCAACGCCGACGAGGGAGACCCAGGAGCGTTCATGGACCGGGCCGTGCTGGAGGGGGATCCCCACACCATCATCGAGGGCATGATCATCGCCGCCTACGCTATAGGATCCTCCGAAGGCTACGTGTACGTGCGGGCGGAGTACCCTATCGCCGTGGAGCATCTGAAGAAGGCGATTGCCGACGCCGAAGCGATGGGGCTTCTGGGGGAGAACATCCTGGGAAGCGGATTCTCTTTCCGCATCAAGATCAAGAAAGGATCCGGGGCCTTCGTCTGCGGAGAGGAAACGGCCCTGATCGCCTCCATCGAGGGTAAAAGGGGTATGCCCCGGCCGCGGCCTCCCTTTCCGGCCCAGTCCGGTGTCTGGGGCAAGCCCACCAGCATCAACAACGTGGAAACCCTGGCCAACGTACCCCCGATCATCTTGAACGGCGGAAAGTGGTAC
>Ga0315550_1001128_pt1 | contig 16571 bp, 17 predicted proteins | sample SalMarSW160190MG_2_FD_203100 | JGI IMG/M metagenome (GOLD analysis project Ga0315550, IMG submission 203100) | Salt marsh sediment microbial communities from the Plum Island Ecosystem LTER, Massachusetts, United States - Salt Marsh Sediment SW1601-90 ... | reverse complement strand
GCCATGGCCGCAGGATTCAGGAGGGTCTTGACGGGCTGCTCCCCGACGGAGATGGCGGTCCCTGTCAGGGCGAAATGGCTCTGGGCGACCACGGCAACGTCGGATAAGGTAATCTGGAGGGGACCGACGCACTGCTGCTGCGCAATCAGACCCGTGACCGACCTGTCGACCTTGTTTGTAAGGAACCTTTTTGAGCCCACTGATACCAGCCTGAGCACGCGGTCAAGGGCCTCCCTCACGGAAAGCTCCCCGGGCAGTTCAAGCGGCTTCAGTTTCCGACGGACCCTGTCCAGTTTAAATGTCTTCCGGGGCATCTCCCCCAAAACTTTGTCAAGATGAAGGTTGACCGGCGTGCTTCCGTCCGTTTCGTCGTGAAGGACGATATAGCCGTCACCGGTAATCTCGCCTATGAAGGAGCAGGGGACTTTTTCCCTCCCGCACATTTCGAGGAAGGCCCCGGCACGGTCCGGATGTATGAGAAGAGCGTTCTGCTCCTGGTATTCGGCACCCCATATCTCGAGCACGGAAAGCGTATTGTCTCCGAGCTGAATTTTCCTGATCTCTATCTTCGCTCCTGCAGGATAGATGATCTCTTTCACCACGTTGCAATTCCCGCCCGCTCCCTGGTCGTGGATGCTTATGACGGGATTGGCGTCTCCCAGTTCAACACAAGTGCGGATGACCCTGTTCATCTTCTGCTCCATCTCGGCGTCACCGCGCTGTACGGCGTTGAAATCGAGCTCTGCGATGTTCTGGCCCTGGATCATGCTCGATGCCGCGCCGCCTCCCATGCCGATCCGGTAAGCAGGACCTCCGACCTTGGTCACGAGCATGCCCTTGGCAGGTTCCCTCTTTTCGACATGGCGTGAGTCTATCTGTCCTACCCCGCCGGTAAACATGATCGGCTTGATCCATTCCCGCCTCTCCCCGCCCGGCATTCTCATCCCGAAAGACCTCGTGAACCCTTGGATTACGGGCTCTCCGAACTTGTTACCGTAATCCGAAGCCCCGTTGCTCGCTTCAATCTCGATAGCGAGCGGGCTCGCCAGGTTCGAGGGGTAGGCAAAGTCTCGATCCTCCCAGGGGAGTTCATATCCCGGGATGCGCAGGTTCCCTACGCAATAAGCGGCTGTGCCGGCGATCACCAGAGCCCCCCTGCCTGTCGCCTGGACGTCCCTTATCCTTCCACCAGTGCCGGTTTCCGCCCCGGGGAAAGGCGCCACCCCGCTCGGGAAATTGTGTGTCTCGGCCGTGAATATCGGATGATAAGTAGCCTGCGCCATTATGAACCGCGAAGTCCTGCCCGGTATCTCGGGAAGAATGGTTCGGAGGTCGAAGCCCTTGATAGCGCTCGAATTATCCCTGAAAGCGACGACGCTGTTGTTCGGGGCCCGCTCCAAAGGCGCGCGAACGATCGACATGAGGTTTCCGGGGATCTCCTTCCCGCCGATGATGAGCCTTCCCTTGAAAAACCAGTGGCGTGAATGTTCGCTGTTTGACTGGCTGAGGTCGAAACACTCGACGTTCGTCGGGTTCCTGCCTATCTCTTTTGCAAAAAGGCGATAGTAGTAATCGATGTCCCAGTCGTCAAGCCCGAGCCCCATCACCCTGTTTATCTTTTCGAGTGCAGACCTTCCCTCTTCGATAATCCTGACCGAATAAACGGGCTCCGGTTTCATTCCGGTGTCGAAGCCCTTCAGCCTTTCGGGGTAGAGACACTCTGTCATGCGGTCATAAAACAGTGAAGAGTGAGAAGTGAGGAGTGAAAGGACAAGATCAGAAGGCAGACTTCCGGCATCTTCACCCGGCAAGAACTTATATCTCCGCGAACGCTCTATCCGAGTTATTTTGGTAAGTCCGCAGGCACGGCATACCGAAACCGCGTTCGTAGACCATGCCGTCGTAAAATTCATGCGGGGGCCGACCTCTATTATTCCGTGATCCGTGAACGGCGATCCGTGACCGGAAAGAAAACTGCTGTCTGAAAAATTCCCGGGTTCGAAGGTCTCACTCAGGAGCCATCGCAGCAGTTCCGCCTCATCAGGAAGAAGTACTGTCTCGGATTCGATATAGAAGCAAAACTCCGTCTGAATGTCCTCTATCGAATTGGAAACATTGAGCCTGACCAGGGACAAAAGGGCATTCTTCTCAGGTTCCGCAAGGGCGGGTTTCTTATACCGGCAAGTTAATATCAATGTCTGTCATCCTGCCGGGATCGTTTCGGCCTCACGGGCGCCGCTTATCTTTTTCAAGCGACGACCTTTCCGTCGGAAAGGATACACTTCTCGGTAACGACACCGGAACCGGCCTCAATCTCGAAGCTGAAATTGTCTATCATCCCCTCCGAGCGGAGCTTCGAGAGCATATCATTAAGCAGTTTCTGCGCTTCTTCGGGAGACATGGTTTTCAGCGAAACAGTTATTATCGCCCTCATTTTCTCACCTTTCCGAATACCCTCTTGTAGATATAATCGATATTGTTGAAATAATGTTTGAGATCAAAGATGTCCCTGATCTCGGCGGCAGTCAGGTACTTTCTGACATCCCTGTCCTTCAGCAGCATCCCCTTGAATTCCTTCCTCCTCTTCCAGCTCGCCATGGCGTTTTTCTGCACGAGGGCATAGGCATCTTCCCTGCTCATTCCCTTTTCGGTAAGTTTAATAAGAACGTTCTGGGAATTATAGAGCCCGTAACTGCACGCCATGTTCTCCTTCATCTTTTCGGGATAAACCTGCAGGCCCGACAGGATGCCCGTAAGTCTGTGGAGCATGTAGTCCACAAGAATAGTGCTGTCGGGTATGATCACACGTTCCACGGAGGAATGCGAGATGTCCCTCTCGTGCCAGAGGGCGACATTTTCCAGTGCCGCCAGTGAATTAGCTCTGACCACCCTCGCCAGTCCGGAAAGGTTCTCGGACCCCACAGGGTTCCTCTTGTGGGGCATGGCGGAAGAGCCCTTCTGCCCCTTTGCAAAAGGCTCCTCTGCCTCCAGCACTTCGGTACGCTGGAGGTGTCTGATCTCAACCGCTATTTTCTCGACGGAAGCAGCGATGATTGCAAGGACTGAAAGGTACTCGGCATGCCTGTCTCTCTGTACGACCTGCGTAGCCACCGATTCGGGCCTCAGGCCGAGCTTCCTGCAAACCTTTTCCTCAATCACCGTCGGGATATTGGAAAACGTGCCCACTGCCCCTGATAATTTCCCCACACTGACGGTCTTTCTGGCCCTTTCCATCCTCTGGATATTTCTTTGCGCCTCTTCATGCCAAAGAGCAAATTTCAGTCCGAATGTCATCGGCTCCGCATGAACTCCGTGGCTCCTGCCGATGCAGGCCGTATCTTTGTATTTTAATGCCTGCGTCTTCATCACGTCCGTCAATTTCTTAAGGTCCCTGATAATGATCGAGGCAGCCTCCCTCATGAGAAGAGACTGCGCAGTGTCCACAATATCGGAAGAGGTGAGGCCTTTGTGGACATACCTCGATTCGGGACCCACCTTTTCGGCGACGGAGGTCAGAAAGGCGATCACGTCGTGCCTGACAACAGCCTCGATTTCATCGATTCTGACCAGATCGAAACCGGCTTTTTCCTTGATAACCGCAAGCGCGCGCTTCGGGATCTTCCCGATCTCCGCCCACGCCTCGCACACCGCAAGTTCGACGTCCAGCCATTTTCTGAACTTGTTCTCAGGCTCCCAGAGCCTGCCCATCTCTTTCCGTGTGTATCTCGTGATCATGGTTCTCCTCGATCAAAAAGGTTCTGTTCAGCTTTTGAATTTTCAGAAAATATTCGGCTTTTATTATAGAGGAATTTCTTCACTTTTTCCCGCCCCGGCGAGAAACAATCAGGCTAGCTTTTTACTCTCCTTTGCGATCTTGTCAAGAAGACCGTTGATGAATGAGGCCGATTCCAGCGAAGAATACTTCTTTGCGATCTCCAGGGCCTCGTTGATCGTCACCGCCGGAGGAATGTCCTTTACGTAAAGTATCTCGTAGACCGCGAACCTCAATATATTTCTGTCCACGGCGGCCATCCTCTTCATGTCCCAGTGTTCGGCCGCCCGCTGGATGGCCCCGTCTATTTCTTCAAGATGTTCCAGCGTTCCCGTCACCAGGCGACGGGCAAACTCCCCGGCTTCGCCGGCATCCTCCCCGCCGGACCAGAAGCCGTCCGGCGCACTCCATCCCTTGTTGTCGCCCGAGAACTCGTGCTGGAAGAGCATCTGAAGCGCGTATTCTCTCGCTTTGCGGCGGTTCATAAAAAAGTGAGGAGAGATGAGTAATGAGTAAGGAGCAGGAAATCAGTCCTACCAGTTCTCTCAGTTGTCATTCCCGCCTTCCGGGGATCCTTCCTGGCTGCAGGGGAAAGATTCCGGACGAGTCGGAATGACTGTTTTTCTTTACTCCTCACTCTTTACTCCTCACCCCTTACTTTCTTCGTGCCTTCTTCAGAGCTTCTTCATGACCTGGGCCATCTCGATCGCGGTCATAGCGGCATCAAAGCCCTTGTTTCCGCTCTTGGTACCCGCCCTCTCAACCGCCTGTTCAATCGTGTCGGAGGTGATGACCCCGAAGGATATCGGAACGCCCGTATCAAGGGAAGCGGTCGCAACCCCTTTCGACACTTCAGCCGCCACATAATCGAAGTGCGGCGTGGCCCCCCTGATCACGGTCCCCAAGCAGATGACCGCGTTGTAAGAGTTCTTCGACGCCATCTTCTTTGCTACAAGGGGCAGTTCAAAAGCACCCGGCACCTTGACCACCTCGATGTCTTCCTCTTTCGCTCCGTGCCTCAAGAGGGCATCTACAGCCCCGTCGAGCAGCTTTCCCGTTATGAAATCATTGAACCTGCTTACAACGACAGCAAATTTGAGGCCCTTCGCCTGCAGTTCTCCCTGAATGACTTTCATGTTCTCCCTCCGGATATCATTATTTTGACCGAGAGTTGGGGCCGTCCTTTTCATCTGCCGCAGACGCCCCCCTAAACGTTATTCAGTATATGTCCGAGTTTCTTCTTCTTTGTTTTCAGGTAGACGAGATTCCTCTCATGTGGGTTCATTTCTATCGGGACCCTCTCCGCCACCTTCAGTCCGTATCCTTCGAGTCCCACAATCTTCTTCGGGTTGTTCGTCATGAGACGCATCTTCCTCACACCCAGATCCACCAGCATCTGCGCTCCGATCCCATAGTCTCTCAGGTCAGGTTTGAACCCCAGCTTGATGTTAGCCTCCACCGTATCGAGCCCCTTGTCCTGCAGTTCGTAGGCCTTAAGCTTATTCACCAGACCTATACCCCGGCCCTCCTGTCTCATATATAGTATGACGCCCTGCCCTTTTTCATCGATCATCCTCATCGCGCTGTGCAATTGTTCCCCGCAGTCACACCTCTTCGAACCGAAGACGTCGCCGGTCAGACATTCCGAATGGACCCGGACAAGGACATCGTCCTCCTGACCTATTTCACCTTTTACAAGTGCGATATGGACGTTGCTGTCCATATCGTTCCCATAAGCTATGACCGTAAACTCCCCGCCGAAGTCCGTTGGCAGCTTTGTCGTGGAAACGCGGTGCACAAATCTCTCCGCCCTCATCCTGTATCTTATAAGGTCCTTTATCGTCACAACCTTCAGACCGTGTTGTCTTGAAAATTCCAGAAGTTCCGGCAGCCTCGCCATGGTCCCGTCGTCGCTCATGACCTCGCATATCACGCCAGCAGGATAAAGACCGGCCAGACGTGCAAGATCGACAGAACCCTCCGTCTGCCCCGCCCTCTGAAGGACACCCCCGCGTCTGGCCCTGAGCGGGAATATATGCCCCGGCTTGGCGAGGTCCTCGGACTTTGTCTCGGGGTTTATGGCGGTCAGTATCGTGGTAGCCCTGTCGGCGGCCGAGATGCCGGTCGTCACGCCCTTTTTGGCCTCGATCGAGACCGTGAAAGCGGTGCCGAAAGAAGATGTATTTTCATCGGTCATCATCGGGAGCTTCAGTTCGCCGATCCTTTCGGGCGTCAGTGACAGACATATCAGACCCCTGCCGTATTTCGCCATGAAATTGATCGCTTCCGGCGTAATCTTCTCCGCGGCCATGCACAGGTCGCCCTCATTCTCCCTGTCCTCATCGTCTACCAGAATGACCATCCTGCCGGCGGCCATGTCCTCGATCGCTTCCTCTATTGAGTTGCATTTATGACTCGGCATATTCTCCTCCATCGATACAACCGCATGTTAAGCAAACCCTTCCTCAACGAGGGTCCGCATAAAACCCGAATCCTTCCTCTGCCCCAGAAACCTGGCAACGTACTTGCCCAGTATATCGGCCTCAATGTTCACCGAATCCCCCGCCTCCCTGTAGCCGACTGTGGTCATTTTGGCCGTATGGGGGATTATGACGATCGAAAAGCCTTCCCTGAACACCTCAACTACCGTCAGGCTGACGCCGTCCACGGCAACCGAGCCCTTCTCGATCAAAAAACCGGTGATCTGCCCGCCCGAATTGATAACTATCTTAATTACACCCCCCGAAACCGCCTTCGATTTTATTTTCCCCACGCCGTCTATATGGCCTGTTACGAAGTGTCCTCCCATCTTCGAATCCGCCCTGAGCGAAGGTTCGAGATTAACCCTGTCCTTCATCCCCAGCCTCCCGAGGTTAGTCGATTTCAGGGTCTCATCGGAAAGGTCGAAAGCCAGGAGATTTCCGCGCTTTTCCACCACGGTCAGGCAGACGCCGTTCACGGCAATGCTGTCACCTGTTGCGGCATCGGGCGACAACAGGGAAGAACGAATATCAAGTCTGGCGGTTGCCGTTCCTTTAGCCAGTCCTGCCACCTCCCCCAATTCTGCAACCAGTCCCGTAAACAATCAGTACGCCTCAGTCATGTGAAAGTCAAGCCTTTTGGAATAATAACCCCAGAAGTCGACAATCTCCGACCAGCTCGCCTTGACCGTCACGATCTTTGCGTTCTTCGTCACCTCAAGACTTTCTGCGTCAAGGGGAATCCCCAGTTCGGCTGCCCGCTCCAGCACTTTACGCCTGATTACGCTGGTATTGCCCACTTCCATCAACAACTCGTCGTGCGTGTACGATTTAAGAGTGTAGTAACGGTAATAGGGCCTTCCAAAGGATATAAGCACGAAGGCCACCGCAACAAGGACCGCGAGACTGAATAAGAACTTTATGGAACCCCGACGGTCCAGGAGGTCTTTCATTTAATCAGCTTCCCGATTCTGTTAAAGCGGACCCAGTGTTTATTTCCGTCCCATGACCAGTAAATTATGATCGCCTTCCCCTTTATCTGGTTGTCGTCTACAAACCCCCAGTATCTGCTGTCATAACTCTCGTCCCGGTTGTCACCCATGACAAAGACATCACCCCTGGGTACCGTGATAGGCCCGAAGTTGTCCCTGGGATCGATGCCGCCGGGCTTGATGCTGCTGTCCACATGCTGCACGTAAGGCTCAACCACTTTGCGGCCGTTCACGTAAATGACCTTGTTCCGCGATTCCACCTTGTCGCCCCCCACGCCGATGACCCTCTTTATGAAATCTCTGGTGGGGTCCTCGGGATACTTGAATACGATAACGTCACCCCTGTGCGGGTCCCTGAGCCCCGGCATGTGAAAGAGGTGGATATTTGTAAAAGGTATGTCCACTGGGGTCCCGAGCAGAAACTTGTTCACCAGGAGGTGGTCGCCCACAAGCAGTGTGGGTATCATGGACCCCGAGGGGATCTTGAATGCCTGAATTACGAAGGTCCTGATCACCAGGGCGATGATGAAGGCAAATACAACGGCCTCGACGGTCTCTCTGAAGGCGGATTTATTTTTCTTCTTTGTCATTTCAGTTTCAGTACGGCCAGAAAGGCCTCCTGCGGAAGTTCGACCCTTCCCACCTGCTTCATCCTTTTCTTGCCCTCCCTCTGTTTTTCGAGCAGTTTCCGCTTGCGCGTGATATCGCCTCCGTAGCACTTGGCGATAACGTCCTTCCTGAGAGCCTTGACGCTCTCCCTGGCTATGACCTTGCCGCCTATGGCAGCCTGGATAGCCACCTCGTACATCTGCCTCGGAATAATCTCTCTCAGCTTCTCCGTCAGCTGTCTTCCCTTATAATACGCCTTATCTTTATGAACTATCAAGGAGAGCGCATCGACCGGTTCCCCGTTGATGAGTATATTCAGCCTGGTCAGATCCGCCTCCCTGTATCCGAGGAACTCATAGTCCATGGAAGCGTAACCCTTCGACAGGGACTTCAGACGGTCGTAAAAATCCCAGAGGATTTCATTCAGCGGGAGCTCATATTCCACTTTAACCCTGTCTTTTCCGACAAACAGGAAGCTCTTCTGGACTCCCCTTTTTTCCTGGCAAAGATCGAGGATGTAGCCGATAAAATCCGCCGGCACAAAAATCGTAGCGACTACAAAAGGCTCCTCTATCTTTTCATACTTCTCCGGCAGCGCGGCCGGATTCTCGACATGCAGGACTTCTCCCTTCGCCGTTGTGACCCTGTAAACTACCGTCGGCGCCGTGCTGAGAAGAGACAGATTGAACTCCCTTTCAAGCCTCTCCTGGATAATATCCATATGCAGCAGACCCAGGAACCCGCACCTGAAACCGAACCCGAGAGCGAGTGAGGTTTCGGGTTCGTAATTGAAGGATGCGTCGTTCAGCCTCAGTTTATTGAGTGCATCCCTCAGGTTCTCGTACTGGTGGGGTACCGTCGGATAAAAACCGCAGAAGACCAGCGGCTTCACGTCCTTGTAACCCGGACACGGTTCAGCCACGGGTCTGGCCGCGTCGGTTATCGTATCGCCTATCTTGGTCTCGGTGACGCTCTTTATGCCAGCGATGATATAGCCCGCCTCGCCGGAGGAAAGCTCATCGACAGGCGTCATCTTCGGAGTAAATATCCCGACCTGGTCCACCTCGAAGGCGCCACCCATAGCCATGAGTTTGATTCTCATCCCCCGTCTGACCCTTCCGTCGAACACCCTGACGAGCACGATGACACCCTGATAACTGTCGAACCAGGAATCGAATATCAATGCCTTCAGAGGGCGGGTGTCGTCCCCCGACGGGGGCGGTATTCTCTTTACTATCGCCTCAAGGATTTCCTTTGTCCCGCGTCCCTCCTTGGCGCTGGCGAGGATCGCGCCCGAACAGTCTATGCCGACTGCGTCTTCGATCTGTTCCATCGTCTTTTCGGGCTCCGCGCTCGGCAGGTCGATCTTGTTTATTACGGGGATTATCTCGAGGTCGTGGTCCACCGCAAGGTAGGCGTTGGCGAGCGTCTGCGCCTCGACCCCCTGTGTCGCATCGACAACCAGCAGCGCTCCCTCGCAGGAGGCTAGACTCCTGGACACCTCGTATGAAAAATCGACATGGCCGGGCGTATCGATAAGGTTGAGCGTGTAATCCCTGCCGTCGTCGGCCTTGTACGAGAGCCTCACCGCATGGGCCTTTATGGTGATGCCCCTCTCTCTTTCAAGGTCCATCGAATCAAGCACCTGTTCCATCATCTCGCGCTCGCTGAGTGCCCCGGTGTATTCAAGCAGCCTGTCGGCGAGCGTCGATTTTCCATGATCTATGTGCGCTATGATCGAAAAGTTGCGTATATTCTTGGACATCAATACTTTGATGGAAGCGGTTCGGGCAGGTTGCTGAAGACAAGACATGCGGCCCCTATGATGCCCGCATTGTCCTCCAGAGAAGAGGGAATTATTTTCACGCCGTCGAAGAGGTCCTTGAAGGCCCTCCTCGATGCCTCTCTTATGGCTTCCTGCACATAAATGTTCCAGGCGCCGGTAAGTCCCCCTGCCAGGATTATCGCCTCGGGCCCCAGGACATTGATAATATTTGCGAGACCGACACCGAGATACCTCCCGGCATCTTTCAATATCTCCCTTGACAGGTTATCGCCGTCCAGGGCGGCCCCGTATATGTCCTCCGGCGTCAGCTTGTAAAAACTGCCTTTGCAACACTCCTTCAGGAGGCTTTCCGCCCCTTTCTCGAGCATGGAGACGGCCCTTGCGATCATTGCGCGGGCAGAGGCATAATTTTCGAGACATCCGGTGTTGCCGCACGGGCACTTCTCGGCTTCGAAATTGATACTCATGTGACCCAGTTCGGCAGGCACCTCGAGCACTCTACCGCGATGAATGATACCACTGCCTATCCCGGTACCGAGGGTGAGAAGCACGAAATTTTCGAAATCCCTGCCCGCGCCGATCATTCTCTCGCCCAGGGCTGCCGCATTCGCATCATTTTCGATAAACACCGGCATCTTCAACCGTCTCCGTAATTCTCCGACGGCGTCCGTTCCTCCGATGGCAGGGAGGTTCGGAGACGCGAGGACCCTGCTGTTCTTACGGTCAATCAGGCCTGCCACACCAAGTCCTATTCCGCAAATCCTGTCGGCGTGTCTGATCTCGACGATTGAATCCGCAAGGGCGTCCACGATCTGCTCGGAAGAACGTTTCTTGAGTTTCCTGATAATCTTTCCGCTTTCCGATACGAGCGCGACTCTGAGGTTTGTGCCGCCGAGGTCAACGCCTATCGCATATTTCTCTGACATTTTCACTTTCAACTAGAGGAATAATACTGAGCGGCAAGAAGCGGGCTCAAACTTTTTCAGTGTCTCTGCTCACCACGTTCATCCTCGCTTCTCGCTCATGTGAAATGAAATTTTATCACAAAGTGACGAAACTAGTAAAGGAACCGCGCGATTTCGAAACTTTCACTTGACAGTTCACGCCTGTTGAAAATAGAATAAAGACGTGAAACACAACAAAACATTGTTCGAGCTTCAGGCAGAGGTCTGCAAGACGCTGGCGAGTCCGAAACGCCTCGAAATAATCAATGCATTGAAAGATGAGGAAAAGACGGTCGGGGAACTCGTCGAAATCCTGGGTGTCCCCAAGGCGAACGTCTCGCAGCATTTGGCGGTAATGAGACACAAGGGTATCCTGAAATCGCGCAGGAAGGGCGTCAATATTTACTATCATATCTCCAACGACAAGGTCATACAGGCATGTGCCCTGATGCGCGAAGTCCTTACCGAGGAGATGCGGGAGCGGTCGGAACTGATCGAACTGGTGTCTCACAGCTAAATCGCCCGGCTCTCACAGCGTTATAAGCGCAAACCGGTCGAACCCGCGGTCCACAGCTGAATCGTGATTTCCCGGGTCGGTACCGCTTCACTTTTTTCCATAGTCCAATTATAATAACGAAGACGTTTTTTTGCAGCGGTAAAACACCAATGCTCGTCGGTTACAACACCAACGTACCCTATAAAGGAAGACTTTACCACGTCCAGACCGAGGACAGCGGACTGAATAATCCCGTTATCACCACCCTTCTTTACTTCAAAGGAACAATCCTCGCCGCCAAGAAGGTCAGCTACTCTCATCTTGCCGGTGACCCGTCTCACAGGGAAAAAGTGCGGGAATTAATGAGAGATCAGCACAAGGCCATGATAAAGGAATTGATCAAAGGAAAACACACGGGAGAAGAGATTCCGGACGGAGAGACAGCTCCTCCCGCAGAGGAGTCCCCGCCTCCGGAAGAAAAGGAAGTCTCCCTCGCCAAAGGCCAGATATCGAAGAGCCTTGACGACATCCTTCTGGACTATATAATAAGAAGAAAAGATTAGCCGGAGCGCGGTGCGATGATTCATTTTCTCGACGTGACAAAGCATTACGACAACCAGACAGCCGTGAGAAACGTAACATTTTCCGTGGACAAAGGTGAAATGGCTTTCGTATCGGGTCCCAGCGGCTCCGGCAAGACAACGGTACTGAAACTCATCTACCTCGCAGAAAAGCCGGACGAAGGGACGATCACCGTGGCGGGATGGGACATCACCCGGTTGAGAGAATCGGGCATTCCGCTGCTAAGACGCAACATAGGGGTAGTATTCCAGGACTTCAGGCTCCTCGCAAGGAAGAACGTGTTCGAAAATATAGCGATGGCCCTCAGGATACGGGGGATCGGGGAGAAGGAGACAAAATCCAGGGTCTACGAAGCGCTGAAGTCGGTAAATCTCAGACACAAATCGGACGCATTTCCGCCCCAGTTGTCGGGGGGAGAACAGCAGCGCGTGGTCCTGGCAAGGGCGACGGTGGCCGAACCTCCCGTGATTCTCGCGGACGAGCCCACGGGCAATCTGGACCCTGATACGGCCCAAGGCGTAATGAGGATTTTCAGGGACGTCAATGCGAAAGGAACCACCGTGCTGATAGCCACTCACAACAGGGAACTTTACAGGAACTCCGGGAGAAGGGTTTTCAGGCTGGAGGCCGGGAACCTCGTCGGGGACGGAATACATTGATGTCGGCTCCTTATGCACTCAAGCTTGCCGCCCAGAGCCTTTTCAGGGAGAAGTGGATCAACCTCCTTTCGGTGTTGACTATCGGCTCCGGCTTGCTGGTGATCAGCGTTGCCTTCCTGGCGGCTTACAATATCAAGGCGGCAACGGGAAGACTTCCGGAGAAGTTTTCGATGGTCCTCTACCTTGACGAAGGCACCACGAAGGCGCAGATTGACCGGACCATGCTCTCTCTGAAGAGGGACCCTGCTGTTTCTTCCGTCAGCTATATCTCCAAAGGACAGGCGATGAAAGAGTTGAAGGCCACGATCAGAAACGCAGACGCTCTCTTTGAGGGACTTGACGAAAACCCCCTTCCCGCTTCGCTCGAGGTGAAATTGAAAAAAGATTCAGTCGGTCCCGGCACCGTAAAAGAACTCGCTGCCAAAGCGGGCAGGCTCAAAGGTGTCAGAGAGGTCGACTACGGGGAGAAATTCCTGTCATCACTCTATTCTCTGCGCAGGGGCGTAAACTCACTGGGCCTGATACTCATCGCCATCATTGCAACTGGAATAATCTTTGTCTGCTACAGCACGGTGAAGATACTCTTTTACAGGAGGAGCGAGGAGATCGAGACCTTCAAACTGCTGGGCGCCACCAGCTGGTTCATCAGATTTCCCTTCCTCCTGGAAGGCAGCGTGATCGGCTTTAGCGGGGGGCTGCTCAGCCTGATCGGCATATTATCCTTTTATTACTTCGGCATTCTGAAACTGAGTCTTACCTCTCCGGTCTTCAGGGCGGTGCTCTTCCCGGCAGACTTGTTTCTGCCTCTTCCCCTGGTCGGTCTCCTGCTCGGACTTACGGGATCAGCTATCGCACTCGGAAGGCTCAGGTACTGATGGCCGTTGCTTTCTTGCTGCTCGTTGCCCTGCTCGTCCCCGGCCTTTCTCACGCTGCAGATCTGCAGAGCCGGTACAAGAAAATCCAGCAGAAGATGGTCGAGCAGAAAGAGAAGATCGGAGAGGCGCAGGGGCGGGAATCTTCCATACTGGGTGATATGGAGGAAGTCAGCAGAAAACTTGCCCTGACCGAAACGGAGCTGAACAGACAGAGACGGGCCCTCCGGCAAACCGAGTCGGGGATCAGGGACACAAACGGCAAGATTGCGCATATCGAAAGCAGCCTTTCCGCCCGTAAGAACTGGATAAAGAGGAAGCTCAGGGTCATGCAGCGGTTCGGTTACTCGGGTGATCTGCTCATGGTGCTCCTGAACGCCCGGGACGCATCACAGATGATAAGGGTATGGAGAGACCTGGAGGCAATAGCCGCATACGACAACAAGGTCCTCGATGATTACCGGCAGAACCTGGAAGAGCTGAATAAAGAAAGTTCCAGGCTGCGGTCCCTCAAATCGGAACTCCTCGTGAAAACCCGGCGGGTGGCAGCCGAAGAAAAGGAACTTGCGGAGCAGAGAAGCGTGAAGGAGGCGTTGCTTTCCTCTGTCCGGCAGGAAAAGAACGCTCACAGGAAGATGCTCATGGAGCTCCGGGAGGCTTCCCGGAAACTTCTGGACATAATCCGTGAGTCATACAAGAGAAACAGTTACACCGGCAAGGGCTTTTCACGCCTTAAGGGAAAATTGCACTGGCCGGTCGCCGGCGTTGTCGCGATCCCTTACGGTCCGCAGAAAGACCGTCAGTTCGACACGCCGGTATTCAGAAACGGCATACATATCAAGACGGCCCCTGATGCCGACGTCAGTGCCGTATTCGGGGGAAGAGTGATATTTTCCGACTGGTTCAAAGGGTACGGACAGCTGATAATCGTAAACAACGGCGAAGGCTACAATTCGCTTTACGGCAATCTCTCGCAGATTTTTTCCCATGTAGGAGATATAATAAAAAACAACCAGGTGATAGGAAAAGTCGGGACATCGGGCATCCTTAATGCTCCGGGCCTTTATTTCGAGATACGTTACAAAGGCAGACCCCTCGATCCGACACAGTGGCTGGTGCACAAAAGAAGATAAGTCAGGAGGACAGTGAAAGAAATGCCAAGGAAGAAATTTCTGTTGGTCTGGCTGCTGGTAATAGTAATTACCGCCACCGGTGTTTCCATAGGAAGGTTGTCCGCAACCGTAACCGGAACTGCGGGCGAGGGGTATGAGGAACTTAAGACATTCACCGAAGTCCTGCAGATGGTGAAGAAATATTACGTGGAGGATGTGAGCACGAAGAACCTCGTCTACTCGGCCATCAAGGGGATGTTGAGCTCCCTCGATCCCCACTCCAGCTTTATGCCGCCCGAGGCTTTCAAGGAGATGCAGGTAGAGACAAAGGGCGAGTTCGGCGGCCTCGGCATACAGATAGGGATAAAGGACGGCGTGCTCACGGTCATCTCGCCGATTGAAGATACACCCGCATGGAAGGCGGGCATCAAGGCCGGCGACAAGATAATAAAGATAAGCGGAAAGCCCACGAAGGACATGGGTCTGGAGGGCGCAGTCACTAAGATGAGGGGAGCTCCGAAGACTCCCATTACCATAACCATTTACCGTCAGGGATGGAAGGAACCCAGGGACTTCACAATCGTCAGAGAGATCATAAAAATAAAGAGTGTAAAATCGAAGGTCATCGAAGGCGACATAGGATACGTGAAGATCAGTCAGTTCCAGGAACAGACAGCCTCGGACCTCGAGACCGCCCTCAAGAAACTCGATAAGGAGAAGATAAACTCTCTCATCGTCGATCTGAGAAACAACCCCGGCGGACTGCTGAACAGTGCCGTCGACGTGGCCGGCGAGTTCATGCCCAAGGGTAAGCTCGTTGTTTACACAAAGACAAGGTCCGGCGAGAAGACCGAATTCTACACCGATGGGAACCAGCTCGCGACGCAGCCGATGATCGTTCTTGTTAACGAGGGAAGCGCGAGCGCCTCCGAGATCGTGGCAGGAGCGCTGAAGGACTGGAACCGGGCGGTCATCCTCGGCACACAGACCTTCGGGAAAGGTTCCGTTCAAACAGTGATACCCCTGAGCGACGGCGCCGGCCTGAGACTGACCACTGCCAGATACTATACGCCAAAGGGCATATCAATCCAGAATACCGGAATTACTCCGGATATAGTTGTAAAGATCGAGGCAAAGAACGGGGAGAAGGAGCATCCCGTGATCAGGGAAAGAGACCTTGCAAGGCACCTTCAGAATGAGCAGGCAGGGAAAACGAAGCCGGAAGAGGTAGAGACGGTCCCTGTTGAAGTGGGGGAAAAGGAAGACGTCCAGCTCCAGCGCGCCGTCGACATCCTGAAGACGTGGAATGTCTTCAAGGGCCTGCCGCAGGCATCCGGTGAAGGCCCCGCGAAGTAAGGAGAAATGTCGAGGGTCGTATTCGACATAGAAACAGCCGGCAAGGACTTCGATTCCCTCGATTCTGCCGTCCAGGAGTATCTGCTCAGATGGGCGGAATCCGATGAGGAGAGAAAAGAGGTAAGGGATAGTCTCTCCTTCTACCCCCTCACGGGGGAGATAATCACTATAGGAATGCTGAATCCCGACACCGGCAAAGGGGTCGTTTACTTCCGGAACAATAACGATCCCCAACTCCCCTTCGAGGAGGATGGCCTCCGCTACGAGACCTGCACCGAAAAGGAGATAATACAGAAATTCTGGGAGACCATCAGGAACTACGACCGGTTCGTAACCTTCAACGGCCGGGGGTTCGACTGTCCGTTCATCATGATACGCTCCGCCGTCCACGGCATTAAGCCTGCGAGGGACCTCATGCCTAACAGGTACGGTGATGTCCACATAGACCTCTTCGACCAGCTTTCCTTCTTCGGCGCCTCCCGACGGAAGTTCAGCTTGGACATGTGGTGCCGGACCTTCGGAATAAAGAGCCCCAAAGAAGGGGGAATAACAGGATACGAGGTAAAAGACCTCTTCCGGGCGGGAAGATATGTCGATATCGCCCGGTATTGCGCGGGGGACCTGAAGGCCACCGCCGAGCTGCTGGCCGTCTGGGAAAATTTCATCAGATACACAGGCAGGTAAAGCCGTTCGGTAAAACCCAAACCAAAGCGATCTTCGCGCAAAGCCCTGGAAAAAGTCCATACTGACCCTAACGTTGCAAAGCCGCGCGGAAGGAACAGCGAAAAAGTCTCGTAATGACGACATGATTTATCCATCTTCCACATAAAGGAGCCAGCGTTCAGTTACTTCCGGAAAATGGCTGGCAGACCCCTCTCAAGGGCTGTAAGGTGTCGCTACAGGACATTTTT
>Ga0315550_1001127_pt1 | contig 16585 bp, 7 predicted proteins | sample SalMarSW160190MG_2_FD_203100 | JGI IMG/M metagenome (GOLD analysis project Ga0315550, IMG submission 203100) | Salt marsh sediment microbial communities from the Plum Island Ecosystem LTER, Massachusetts, United States - Salt Marsh Sediment SW1601-90 ... | reverse complement strand
TGGCGGCAGTACTGGCGAGGGAGGATTCGAGAGACCGATCTGTATCGCTATCAGGAACCGCAGAAGCGGCACCGAGCCCCACCGCCAAGCTACCCGCCAGGACCAGAGCGAAAGCCAGAGCAGCAAAGAATCTGGACCATTTCCGAGCCATGACAACCCTCCGTAATAATATCTATGGACTAGTTCCTCAAAGTCAGCGGCAAATAGACCTTTTCACTGAGGTCGGCGTCCCAGATGTGGACCTCCATCTCTGACTCTTCGATGGTGCCCACCACTCCAGCACCGTGGCAACCGATCAACGCCTGGCGCAGATGGTTGTCGTTATCGGGGTTCATGAACGTTTGGCCGGCGCAGGGGTACATCACGTGCTTGCACATCCAATAGTCCAGCGTCACCGGGTCGGCACACAGACCGACCGTCCTAGTATGCGCGGCGGCGGAATTGGTACGGCTGCGATAGCCCGTGTACTCGGCGCAGGTCAGGTAAAAAGTCGGCGAGAGAATCTGGGTGATGAGATGCCTCACTGTCTCACCCATGGCGGTCGGGCTGATCGGGCTGTTGTATCCAACGCCATGCAAGCTATAACCGCCCGAACCGCCAAACTCGACGATACCCAGGTGACATTTGACGGCGCTGGTTGGCCCGGCATAATCCTCGCTTCCGAAGCTTCCGTGATTATTGAGGGTGGGCAAAAAGATCAGCTTGACCTGCTGACCATTATAGTCGCCACCAGACCACACACCGTTCTGCAGGTCGATCAGGTTGCCACTGTACGCGGAGCGCAGGATGGGATGGGACAGGCGGCAGGTGCGCCCATTGGTCGGCGCGGTATAGGTCGTGCGCACCCAGCCGTGCTGGCCAGTGGCCAGGTCACCCGGTACAGAAACGGCGACGAAATCCCCAACGCCTGAATCGAGGAGCGGGATAGCGGTCACATTCGGAATGCCTCGGGTGTGATAGTCGTCCACCAGCTCAAAGTAATTCATATCGGGCCAGTTGTTGGTGCGGTTGTCTACTATCATGTTCCAGCAATAGCTACCGGAAAGCGTATCTGTGGCACTACGGTGCACGTGCTCGGCGATAATGACCTCGCCCGCAAACCCACCCGGACGGTCGAGGATCACGTCGATCAGCGCCTTCATGCACTCGGTGTGGGTATAGCCCTGGCGACGCCACTGGCCGTTGGGCTTGAGCACCACCGCGTCGTCGTAGCTGATAAACTGCTGGATGCCCCCGGCCATGGTAATGGCCTGCTGCACGTTAGTTATCGGCGTGCCGTTGCGGGCGACATAGATGGGAACCGGCGCGGTCGGAGCGTGTGGGGCAGCCACAACCTCAACCGGCGCCGCGCGCAGGCCCAGCCAGGATGCAACCGCCGCACCCATCTTGATAAACTCGCGTCGCGTGAAACGTGACATTTTGATACCTCCGTCTACTTGCTCAAATAACGGTTCCGCCCTTTGGGTGAGCTATCAAGCACATCTTCCGACCGCGGCTCGAAGAAAAGCAGTGCCCCTTGATCCCCAGGCGCTCCGTATCCACGCAAGATGAGCGGCAAGTACACCTCGTCGGTCGCGGTGGTGAACTGCCACTCTGGCCCAACCGTCGTGCTGATGCCGTCGGTGGCCGTGATCTGCCAGAAATAGGTCGTGCCGGTGATCAGGCTGGGCGCATACAAGGTCTGCGTCACGGTGGCGACTACGGGTGGAGAACTAGCTGTGCCAAAGGCCGCGGTGTAGGTCACCGGATCCCGGTCGAGATCCCCACCTTGCCAAGTCAGCGCCCTGTTAATGGGAACTGCCACCGCGCCATCGGCCGGATTGGGGCTTTGAGGAACATTCGGAGCGACGTTGAGGATGCCCAGCATCACCATGGCGGTGTTGTGACGCACCTCATCCATCAGGTCAGCGTCGGTCAGCCAGTAGAACTCGCCGTTGACCGGCGGCGGGCAGCCGGACCAATCACAGCCGCCGAACTGGCCGTACACGCGGGCCACCTCCGAGCGCGCATAGTCCGTGTACCCCTCCTGATCGGCCAACTTGAACAGCGCCCAATCCTGCAGCCCCTGGCGGATCACCTTGAGCCGGTACGATGAGATCGGGCCGTCAATGGCGACGCCCGATGGCGATCCAGCAGGAGCGAGAATGCCATCGTGATGACCGGGGTATACAAGCACCCCGTCACCGCTCTTGCCATAGTCGACGTTGTGGCCCCAGGGATCGCCCCGCGTCCACGCGACGGTGTCCCACAACAGGAACCCGGTCGCGTACTCGTACCAACTGCCCCACATGATGATGCGCGGCTCTACACCCAGCAGGGTGTTTGCAGCAAAGGTCGGGTATGGATCGCTCTGCGCGTTGCTCTCGTAGAACCACAGGTCGACCCCTTGATCAAAGAGTGCCGGCCACTCAGCGCGTCCATAGTTCTCCTGATTCTGCCACCAGTGATCGGAGCACCTCAGGCACTCGCAAAAGATGCCCAGTGCCGGGGTTAGCACGTCGGTACTTGGCCGCGCCGAAGTTGTGTCCATGATCTGTGGTTTCCAGTCCGGGTCCCCGGCCTGCATCAACAGCGCGTCGTACAAGATTTCGTCGTACCGTGATGATGGAGGCTCATCGAGAGCGTAGACGATGGTGCGCGTGAGCCAGCCTTTGGCCTCGAGATGAGCCGCCCACGCCTGGGCCAGGTCGGTATACGCCTCGTCCGTACAATCTGTCTGTATGCCCCAGCTAGCACCTGGTGTGAACCGCGTGCCGATCCGCGTGCTGGGAACACCGTCGCTCCAGTAGCTGCCGTCCATATAGGGCTGCAGCGCGGCGTCGTACGCGTCCCAGTCAGCCGGCGGCGCGCAGCCCCCCGGAAACGGGATAAAGCTCTGCCCAGTATCGATGCGATGGGCATGGGCCAGATCCTCGTAACGCTTGACGATCAAACGGGAATGCGGCTCCCAATCGATCCAGAAATTCGACCCGTTACAATCGTAGGTATCCCGGTGATAATAGATCACCTCTTCATAGTGCATCCCGAAATAAGGCGTCACCACGCGCATATCTGGCAGCACCAGGTCCCACACAACCAGCGTCCCCGGGACGATGACGTCCGGCTGGCCCGCCGCCGTCACCGTGATCGCGCCGGTGTAGGTCCCCGCGACGGTCGATTCGGGAATGTAGAAATCGACCCACACCGGCTGGTTGCGATCTGCTGCCACGTCAAAGGGCGCTCCCACCAGCGTGCCGGTGTAGGGATCGATGAAAGGAACAAGCAGGTCGGGGACAAGCGGATCGCCGGTGGGCGAGCTTTCAGGCACAGGCGCGTTGCCCGGCTCGGCCTCCGAGACACCGGTAAAGTCGATAAAGGCCTGGCGAAAGAAGGTGACGTTGGGAACAGCGATGGTGTGGCCCGCGCCATCGCTCAGGTCACCGGACGCCATGTTCACATCGCTCAGCGCCGAACCACTGGCGCGGACGACGATCTGCGCCGCCTCGTACGAGCGGCGCGCGCCATCGAGGACGATGCTGCTCCGCGGGCCGACGGCCGTCGTGGGCTGCACCTTGTGGGCAATGTGCTCCGTCCACACCGTCATCGCCGCCGGGGCGGCCGGCTAAGCCAACGTCTCCAGAACCCCAGGCCGCAAACCCGAAACAAGAGAGACGACCAACATCATTCCAGCGACCAGGCCAAACAAACTCTTTCGCAATCCCATATCTCCTCCCTTAATTCGATCTCACAATAAGCGGTAGATACACAAATCTATCTGTGGGCATCACACACACCGTATCGCTGAGGACCGGGCTGGTGCCGACGGCGGTCAACGTGACGGTATACCACTGGTAGTTGTGCACGTGCTCCATCAGCACGATAGAGCGGGTCGTGCTAATTGGATCCGTGGCGGTGTAAACGCTGGCGGTCTGAGTGTAGTAGTCGACGTGCCAGGTCGCCGTAGACGGCAACGTGGCGTTGACGCGCCAGTTCAAGTGAATCCTCTCGTCGCCGGGGGTGCCCACCATGCTCAACCGGGGCACAAACTCATAAGCCCCCACATCAGGCCGGGCATCCCGTACGATGCCATTGCGATCCGTGGGGCTGCTTAACGTGGGGTGCGCGGCGTCGACTATGGCCGCACTCTCTGCAACCGGCGACAGGTCATAATCGCCGGTGAAACCGGGAACCGCCGCCTGGGAATGCATCCCCCACCCCAGGGCTTGCCAGGCCGCCAGATCATCGGCGCCGACCGCCCAATCTCCATGCTCGAAACCACACACGTTGTAATCGATGGCCTCGTACCTGGACGCGGGGAGATCCGCCTGAAGACACTGCCAGGAGCTGCTGTCGCCGGTATATTGAATCGCATTGCTGACGATCTGGTGGCTCGTCCCCTCATCTCGGATGAGAATGCCTCTCCCGCTACTGCTGACAAGAATGCTGTTGTTGCGCGCGGTGACGTTCGTCGTCTCTGCATCGCCGCTTCCCGGGTCTCGGTCTGGAACCGCGATGGCGTACACGCCAAAATCCTGGTGGTGGATGACCACGTTGTTCTCGATCAGACAGTTCACGCAGGCACCGACGCCTATCGCCATATTGCCCACGTTGACCACCCGGTTGCCCCGGATGACCACGTTCTCAAAGCGCTCCGCGCTGCCGTAGCCGGGATCGATGGCGATCCCCCAGCAGCCCTGGCCGGCAAAGCCCACGTCCTCGTGCACAAAGTTGTCCTCGATGACCAGATCGGTGATCACGCCATGCCCCACCAGAGACACGCCCCTGCACTGGCCCTCGCCATCGAGGGACGAGCGGTACAGCTCGTTGCCCGAGATGCGTACATCATTCCCAGAGCTGACATAGATGTTGTGATCAAACATGGTCCCGCCGCCGTTGTTCTCAAAGTACGAATCTTCGATCACCAGGCCATCCCCGCCACCCAGGAAACCCTGTCCCCCGCTATTGACGATCGTCGCCCGGCGCACGGTGAGCCGCTCGCTGATGCCATTGCAGGTGGGATCGCTGCTGGAGCACTCGTTGGAGCCCGCCAGGTGAACGCCGATCCCAAAGCCATCCATGCGCACGTTATCGATCAGTACATCGTCCACATCATTGAACAAGAAAAACCCATTGCCGGTATCGCAGGCAGTGCAGCGCAGATCGAGGTTTTCAAAGACGTATCCCTCTTCCCGAGTTGCATAGCCGCTATCGGCCAGGGAGAAGCCGTAACTGTCGGTGACCCGGCGCAAGATCGGGCGATTCTCGTCACCCGATCCCCACGGTGGGAGATAATCGCCCACCGTGCACGGATTGGCGGCCGTGCAATTGCTGTTGACCCAGGCACTCCCGGTTTGATCCAGGGTAAACGCCCCGCCGCGGCAGAAACGCACCGCGTCACCGGCTGCCAGGCTGCTGAACTGAGAGCGCGCCATCTCATAGGTGCGCCACGGTTCGCCCGGATCTGTACCGCCGTTTCCATCGTCGCCCGGCATGCAATCTGCATCGGATCCTACGGCACAGTCACAGACGTAATAGATGACGGCGTCAGGTCGGGACAGATCTCGGGCGTACGCATACAAACGCCATCCGACCAAAGTCAAGCCCACAACCAAAGCCCCTATGAAGAGCCGCCCGACGAGGCCCGAGGGGATCATTTTTGCCGACCGTGTAGAAAACGCGTTACTCTGCATCGACACTTCCTCCTTCGAGTCTACCAGATAACCCAAACTCCCTCCTCAATCGTCCCTCAACACCAGTGGCAGATACACCTTGGGCCAGTCCTGAATCGTGCCGCTGACCTCGACGAGAAAACTCAAAACCCCCTGACCGTTGGCATAGACGGTTATGTCGCCGGTTCCCGGGGTCAGCGTCACGTAATGCGAGAAGCTCTCCTCGGTCACGCTGACGGCGTAGCTGGCATACGGCACCAGGTCAAAGACGAGATTGAGCGTGTGCGTCGTGGGCAGGTAATTGTATTCCAATATGCCCTCAGGCGAGCCACCGTCGTAGGCCGCCGAGAAGAGCGTCACCCGGTTCAGATCGGGGTCGGCGATGCGCGCGCCGGCGAGCTTGGTCGTGCTGATCGGCGATACCCAAGCCATCGAGACAGTAGTGCTGATGGTGGGCTGGAGCACCGTCAAAAAGTTGTGGTCGAGCGCCGTGTCGGCCGGCTCCAGCTCGATCCGCCACTCACCGTAAGGGATCGGGTCAAACTCAGTAGTTGGGCGCGGCTGAGATTCGCCAGAGCTCCAATGCCAGTCATAGTTCTCGTCAAAGACCCAGAACGCCTTCTCGCCACGTCCGCCGACGACGCGCAGGTTGCGCTGGGCCGGCAGCAGCGGCTTGATGAACAGATTGCCATCGCCGTTGACGGCCGTCGCCAGGGTCGCATCGGCGTACAGCGTCTCGCCGGGCGAGACGTCCGTCGGCGTGCCGCTGATCGCCGGCTCGTCCATCACGTGGAACAGCAGCTTGGTGTTGGCCCCACTAAAGGTCGGCGAGACCACGCCCACGCGATCGTAGAGTACCACGTAATCGTTGGCCTGCGCCCCTGCCTCTGGACGCAGGTAGACGAACTCGCGTTGGAAGCGCGTCACCTTGGCCACGTTGCCGCTCAAGCTGGTGTCCATCGCCTGGTTGTACGTGGGATTATTGTAGGCGGCGGTGGCGTCGCCCAGGACGTAGGTATAGTCACCGGTATCGTCAAAATGCACAATATCGCCCGTCTCATACTGGGCCGCATGCTGATCAAAGTAGTCGACCGTCGGCGGCATGCGGCTGGCGGGCGACATGGTGCGCTGCCCGCCGTCGGTGGAGCTGGCATCGGGCCGTGCAGCGGAAAAATCCTCGGCGGGGTTATAGACCACCAGCGAGTTGTGGGCGATGGTGCGCACGTAGTAATTGCGGTCGTGATAGGAGCGCCCATCGCCGCTGTAAACGCCGCTGTCGAGCGCCAGGTCGCCGTGCTTGAATATCGTAAAGCTGTTCTGGTCGTAGTGCTGGTGGTAGGTGAAAAAATCGCCACATTGGAACGTGACGTAGGTGACGCTGGTATCCAGATCGGCCGCGCCATCGGGCCAGCCGGAGCGCATAAAGACCGTGCCGGTGCCGGCAGCATAGTGCGTGAGCGGCCCAGGTGACGCGGTGGGCTGGTCGGGGTTGAACCACAGGAACTCTCTGGCGTAGAGGAAACTGAACGAGTTGTTGGCCGGTGGAGCAGCGAGGTACGCCTGAAGCTGGCGCGCCAACGCGTCGTTGGGGTAGCGCTCGATCAGGATCAGGGCCATGATACGCCCATAGTTGGCCATCGAACCGCGATTGCGCTCCGTATCGCCGGTGGACACATACGGGCGGTAGTAATCACCATAATTGTCGGCCACCCCCGGCCAGCGGTGCATCAGAATGTAACCCAAGCGCTCACGGAACCAGGGCGTGCTCTCAAAGAGATCCTCACCGGTGGCCGTGCGCCAGCCCTCGATCATCTCGACCCGCCACATGTTGGCGATCCAGTCATAGATCATGCCCTCCGGCCAGCCACCACCGGCGGCGATCCGGTCCAGCCAGGGCCGGTCGACGTCACGGAAACGGCGATGGCGGAACTCGTCCATCCACTCCTGGGCGCGGGAATTGTCGCCATAGCTCGCCAACCCCATCAGGCCGAAGGAATAGCCATAGCGCGGCCAGTAGTTGCCCAGGCCGGGCACGTCTGTATAGCCGGGATCGGCCAGTTGGTCATCGCCCCAGGTGTTGAAAAAACTGGTAAACGTGATCACCTCACCGGCCGTCAACCGATCATGACACCAATCATAGACGATGGCCACGTCGCCGGCCCCACTGGCGGAGGTCGTCGTCGCTGCATAGTCCAGGGCCAGGTCGATGGCGTCCTCGCAATAAGACGCCTGCCCGGTGACCTGGGAGACCAGCGCCTTGGGGATCATCTCGTCGTAATAATCAGCATAGTACAAGAGCTGCGTCCAGCGCGTGTTGGTGGATACGGCCCGCGCCTGGAGCGTCGCCAGCTTCTGCGGGGTCAGGTAGATGCGCGGGTGGTCCGCCGGGATGCTCAACAGCCGCACGAACACCCGGTCGGTGGCGCTTTCACTCTGATCGTTGGTCACGGTCAGCTCGAACTCCCACTCCCCGGCCACGTCGGGCGTAAAGGCCGTCATCTCGGTCGTGCCGACGGTACCCGTGATGGCAGAGCCATATCCCGGTTGCACGACACGCCAGATGTAGGTCAGGTCGCCGCCGCCGGGATTGTAGCTGCCCGAGCCATCCAGGGTGATGGCGCTGCCGTCCCAGGATAGATTCTCCTGGTCAGGGCCGGCGTCGGCATAGGGTGTATCGGGATTGTAGACCACGGTCAGCTTGGGGCGCAGGCCGGCATCGGCCCCCTGGCTGGAGACGAAATCGCGCCAATCGGCGTTGCCCGGCTGGTAACCGGACCCATCGCGCAGCGTCAGGCCATAGTTGGCATAGTCCCCGTGCACCCAGGTGCGCAGCAGGTCGGTGACGTCCCAGGCGTACCAACCCGCCCCGCCGACGTCAGCCGCGTCCTCGTATTTTTCGGCGTAATCGGCGCCCGCCTCCATGCCGCGCGCGCTCCAGGGAACGTCGGTCCCCTCTCCAGGGTAATACTGAACCGCATAGTCGCCGGTGGCGCCGAACTCGCCGGGGGCAAGGATGGGCGCGCCGTCCAGGTTCCCCTCCTGCCACTCGCGCAGCACGCGATAGACCTCCACGCGGCGCGGCAAGGAACTGGACGTCTCGTTATACAGCGAGAGCGTCGCCGAGATGACCTGGCTGTTGGATGGGATGCTACTACTAGGCAGATCGAAACGCAGCAAGGGGTTATTCCTGCCGCCGCGCTCCAGCGTCAGGCCCTCGTTCAGGCCATAGTTGCACGTGTATTGGTCCGGATCGCCCCAATCCTGGGTGCTGACCCAGGTATCGCTGACACCCGCGTAGCCATCCAACCCCTGCTGAAAGACGCGGGTCTGCTCGACCAGCGGGCCCAGGGAGGTGCTTTCGCTCACGGCACCCCAGGCATCGAACCCGCCGCTCATCCCAACCAACAACACAGCGATAAGAATTGGAAAAAGCATCTTCTTCACCGTGCGCCTCCCATTTGGTTTCTCAATGCCTCAAAACAAGCGGCAAGTAGCCCCTCCTTTCCAAGATATTGATGGCATGATCATCCGTAAAGACATCACCACCGTTTTGAACGCCGACGGTGATGGTCTTGATACCGCCCGTATCCCAGCGATATGTAGCCACCGACGTACCCTGACCGTCGAGCGGAGCTGGCGACCAGGTATAGGTGATGGGCAGAGAAGCATTGGCCGGGCTGACGGATGCCGTGAAGGCATAGGTCGTGCTGACAACGCCTATCTCTGGGCCCTCAATATCCACCCCTGTCAGCACGATGTTTGTGATCGTGATCGTATGAGTGGCGGTGGCACTGCCGCCGTCGTTCTCCGCCGTGACCGTGATCGTGTGGGTGCCGAGCGTGTCCCAGTTATAGATGGCAGCCGACGTATCCTGTCCGCTGCTCGGTTCGGGTATCCAGGTGTAGGTAATGGGTGTTGAGGCATCGACCGGACTGACTTTTGCCAGAAAGGCTTGGTCTATATTGACTATACCGCTGTCTGGACCATCGATGCTGACATCCGTCAGTGGTCCACCCCCAGAGGGAATGACGATCAGCGTGATCGAGTTAGCCGGAAAAGCGGCCGAGAACCCACTCGCCGTGACCGGCTGATCGGCCTCCCGGACGATACCACTCAGGTTGACCGAGCTGTAGCGGTACACCTGGGCATTGGCCCCGGGCTGAAAATTAGCCAGCGAGACGTCGCTGGTGAGTTGTTGGCCGGTCTTGTTGACGATCATAAGGGTCAGCGCCCCATCGCTGCTCCGCTGGGCGGCATAGATGGCGATCCGCCCCTGGTCTTCGCTGGATGCGTGGACACTGGTCTCGCCAAAAGCGCCGCCCGAACCATCATAGTTGCGGTACATGCGGAAGGCAAAGGTTCCCGGATCGCCCACCTCAGGCGGACCCCACAGCGTAGCCAAATGCAAATCCTCTCGGCCAAAGATACCAAGAATATCGGCCTGGGCCAACGCGCCGTTGATGTGGTCGAGCGCCCCCCAGTTGTACTCGGTAATGGCAATTTTTGTACCGGGATAGTTATCCGCTACCAACTGATGCATCCGGGGAACCATATAAACCGGCTCAGCGATCCAATTCTCGTCAGAATAGGTAGGGTCCCAAAATGTGCGTGTAGAGCGCAGGCGGTACGCCTGCATTTCGGCATTGCCCGCCGAACTGAAGGCAATACCCCCGGTCGGGTAACAATGCATATCCAAATAGTCGAGAAGACGCACCCCGTGTGTATTTTCGTAAGCCTGCATCTGTTGCAAATACCAGTCCATAAGCGGAACGTCACCATGAGCCAGACGGTCCTGGGGGTGATTCCACCAGTCTGCACCCGACTCCCGATCAAGCGCCGACCAGAAATAGGCCGACCACCCCCACACCGCCGGCCCCAGTGTCTGTGCCGATGGATCGGCAGCCTTGATCGCAGCAGCGTAGAGGTAGGTACGCGTAACTATTTCATCGTAACTAAGTGGATGCTGGAATACATCACGGTGCGTCTCGTTCCATATCATAGGCTCGTTATCCAAGTTGTAGAACATCACCCCGCCCTCTGCCGCTGTACCAAACTCGGTCGTGAGGTGCTTGATCCAGTCGGTGACAAAAGTGGTGCTGATCTCCATGCTGGTATCATGCGGGTCATTCCACGTGATATGAGTTCCACCTTGCTCACCATTACCACAATCCGGATCCCATTGATCAATCGAGTCTTGAGTCCCGTACACACTCACCTTGAACCCACAATCATATGGGTGACTCTCCAAGCGCTGACTTGGTGTCCAACCAATAAGCGGCATGGTCAACAACGACTCGGTCCCGGTACGAATACTCTGCTCAACCATGGCATCAATTCTCCCAGAAGGAGCAGGAATATTCTCAAAATACCAGTCGAAGCCGGTGTTGTACACGTCGATCTGCCAGTTATAACGCGAGGTCGAATTTCCACCCCAGCGACGCACGGGCAGTCGCACGGCATTGGCAAGTTCCTCACTAGCATGGTTCATGCCGTAGATGTATGGGCTGATGGAATGCCGGTCGGTGGCAGCATCCACGCTCAGATCAGGCCCCACGCCCGGAGGTGTCGTGGGTGGAGGCGTAGCCGTGGGCAAGCCCGAATTTACAAAAGACACCTCATCCAGGTAGAACGTAGGTTGAGCCCCACCGGAATTGTCCTGCCAGACGAGGTCCGTGACCGTGGTCGGACTGCCTAGATCAGAAAGGGAAATCTCTACCAACTGCCAGGTCCCCGCTGTGGCGGTCACCTGATGCCCTTCGTCATTAAAATCGATCACGACATAGATTTGCTGCCCGCCAGCACTTCCGCCGTGCAGCCAGAATCGCAGGGTGTCATAACCACTGAGATCGACCGAGTTGGCATGCAAGTACAGCCCACCCCACGCCCCAGTATACGTAACGGCGATGGAGGCCCCGCTCCCATCGTATGTAGGGCTGGTATTTGAATAGTCATAGTTACCGTTCCACGACCCCCAATCCTGCCAACCCGGAGCCAAGGCATCCTCATACACAACCAACCCCTCGGCCGCTTGAGTATTTTGGATCGTATACGGCAAACAGAGCAATGCCACAGCCACCAAAGAAAGCAATCCCGCCGGAGAAATTAACTTGAGCGTTTTCATTTTGTCTCCCGAATACGTCTATCAAAAACCTGTCAGCGCGCTATGGATCAACCACAGATTTCACAGATTGACACAGAAAAAGGACAAAAATCAGCACTAATCTGTGTCAATCTGTGGTTACACGCCGAGATCATAGATCTTTCATCAAAAGTGTCAGGTAGCTAAATCAAAAACCACCGGATCAACGCCGGCGCAGTTTGCGGGCGGCGAGCCCTATGCCAGCAGTCAGCACGAGGCCCAGCGCCAGAACCGCGCCAATAGCCGATTTGACACTGCGCGCGCTCAAACCAAGCTGCCCAACTGCCGTGGGAGCGACATCATCCTGGGCGAGGAGAAAGTGGGAAAAGCCCGGTGTTTGCGCCTCGGCGTAGGTATACGCCCCCCACGTCCCAGTTGAGGCGCTCACATCGAGCCCGACCCAGTTCGGCGCAACGTAGCGAAAGACACCCGGGTCAGAGACACCGTTCATCTCGCTGGCGCGCGCCCACAAACGCACGGCCGCCGCTGCATCGTTCTGTGCCTCGATCTCGAAACAGCGCTGGGCATATATCGGCGACCCCGCGCCGGTCGAGGTGCAGTATTCCCCGGCGCCCAGCACGCGCACGGATACAGTGACCAAGCCCAGGTTGTTCGTGGTCTCGACCTCTGCGCCTAGGTAGCGAGCAATACCACCGGGATCGTCGATCTCTATGAACGACACGCGGTCATTGTTGACTGTACGCGTCTGCCGCATCGTTCCTTGATTGTCGACACTGTCCGCCACGGTAAGCGTGACACCTGGCGGGATGATGAGCGTCGCACCCTGCTCGATGGCGAGCCGCTGGCACTGGACATCCGTATCCACCGTGACGGCAGTGCCGGTGGTGATGGTGACGGCATCGCTGACAGAGGGAACGACGTCCCCCACCCAGGTCACGGGCGTGGTCCAGTTGCCGTTCTGATCAGACTCGGGCCGTCCCCCGGTCACGCCATCCCAGCCGGCGATCCGGGCCCACAGCCACCAGGCCGCGTAGGCTTTCCGGTTACAGTTCAATGATTGGCTGTGCGCGCAACTGCAACTGTACCAATCCACATTCTGCGTGTGTGTACCCTGCCAGTCGGTGGCCCAGTTACCAGAATCATAATCACAGTTGTCGCTCACATGCTGATCCCCATAATAATTTCCATCCGGATCGTAAAGCTCGATATCATAGAAATCGTACAGCACCTTGTTGTTGGCGATGCAGTACTCGCGTATCTGCTGGTTGCGCTGGTGCACATTCCCTTCCTCGCCCGTCCCATTCGCGTGGCCGGTCATATAGACGAACGTAATGCCTGGGTAATCCAACTCTAGCTGGGTCATCGGCAGCAGATAGGTATCCAGCATCGACTGTTCATCACGACTGTCCACCTGTCCACACCACGACCAGATGATGACGTTGATATCAGAGTGGGCCTGTCCGCGACCGGTGCCTAGATCGGGATCGCCGAGATAGGCCTGAGTTTCGTCGACCCACTCGGGATAATAGCCACAATCCCCCGCCATGATGCCATCCCGCAGATACAGCGCACCGCCCGATCCATCATAGTTAAACTCAAAGATATCGGTAGGAAGCGCAAGGCCCAACCCCCCGCCGTTGGCAAACTCTACCAACCCATCCATACCGTCCATCAGTTGGCTGCCATGGGACGTGTGTCCGTACCCGATGTGCAGCGTGCTCTTGGCCGCCTCGATCCAGGCCTGGGGTATGGCCGTGATGTCCGTGCTGGTGTGATCGACGATGATCGCACTGCTTGCGGTGGCATCCAGCGGTGCGCCATCCGGCGCGCCGGAAGCAGCCGTCGTCATCGTGCCCGCTACCACCAGCATCGATACGAAAAACACTGTTCCCATTCTTATACTTTTCATCGTTCGCAATCTCCTTTCTTTCTTGGCTAGACTAATGACACTATCAATTCTCTCTCAAAACTAGAGGCAGATGCACCAAGATATCAGTCGGCATCACGCGCACGGTGTCGCTCAACAAAGCAGTACTATCCACCAACGCACTGAGGGTAACGGTATACCACTCATAATTGGCCAGTCCTGTCAAAGGGTACGCCCGCGTGGAACTGACGACGCCGGTAATCGGAGAAGACTGATATCCGGGCGTCCCAACGTAGTCGATCTGCCAGGTATACGAGGAGGGCAACGTGCCGCCTAGCTCCCACGTCAGGTTAATGGCCCCATCGGCCGGTGCGCCGTGCAGCCTGAGGGAATCCCCTTCAATGATGCCCGCCAGCTCCTCGCGAGCCGCCTCCCACACGTCGGGGTCGGTGGACCAACTGATGTCAGAGTACACATACGTCGGGTCCTCTTCGCTCTCCACGCCGAGCTCCCACAGCACCTCGGGGACGATCTCGCCGACGATCTCGGCCGTGCGCACCGGGTCGATGGCGGCCGCCATGGTGAGATAATCCACGTCCTGGATGCCGCGCCGCCAGAGCTTGAGACGTAGCGAGGCCAGCGGTCCCAACAGGCCGTAACTCTCCCCCGGGTAGCGCGTCTCGGTGCCGGGATAGAACAGCACCCCGTCGCCGTTGGTATAATTCCAGCCCGTTTCCCCCTCCACAGGGTCATCCGTGGCATAACCGCCAAAGGTCTGTGCCTGCTGAAAGAGGTTGGTCTGAGCCCGAGGGTCGGCAGAACCATAGGCCTGCCAGTTGACGTAATACGTCGATTCCCAATAGAACCACCGGTCGAATTCCTTCTTATAATGCGTCCACGCCAGCGCGCGCAGAGCCACGCCATCATCCTCAGTAGCAAACGTCCCGGTAGCCGGCCGGCTGCCGTTGTAGATGTACACCCACTTATCGGGGTCGGCCATGTACTGGTCGGCGGCCGCCTGCCACAGAGCGGTGATGCCAAAGCCCGACCACGTGGTAGGGACGTCGAGTGAGGGGACGTTGGCAGCCGCAGCAGGCAACCCAATCGTGGCCATCGACTTGAGGCGTTGGCCAGGTCCGGGATTGTTGTCCATCCACTGGGCCCACTGCTCGGTCTGGGCATAGTCGGTCGATTCGTCGATCAGGTAGAGGAAGTATTCGGTGGGCGTGCCAAAGCCCTGGGCGTCGAACCAGTCGACCCAGGCATCGGTGTTGGTCCACATCTCCTGCTCGCTATTTTCATCCCACATCCATCGCCAGCTCCCGTAGGTACCGATGGAATAGACGTTGTTGCCCACACCCACACCGACGCCATCGTAACCCTCAGCCGGGGTAAAGAGTTCACCGCTCAATCGAGATGTCCAAGCCTCGTCCATCGCATCCAGGGCACAGCCGCCGATGAGCGATATCTTGTGCCGGTGGGCAAGTTGAAAATGACGATCGGCGAGCAAAAGCATGGTGTCATAGGCCGGTGTGCCGGGATTAGGCCAGGGGTCACCGAGGTAGACATCAGCAAGATTACTATCTTCATAGAACAACATCGTTCGGGCACTGGGCAGGTCAGGCAGGGTGAAATTGCGCACTTGCAGATGGATGGGGACCTGCCGCGCGAGCGCGCCATCCTCAGTGATATCGATAGTCCCGGTATAGATTCCGGCGGGTACCGCCTTGGGAATGTAGATATCGCCCCAGATAGACTGGTTGGTGCCGGCAGTGATGGTAAAGGGCGTGTGCAACTCTAGCGGCACCAGGATGTCGGGGTGGAGTTGGTTGTGACAGGGGCGGTCCTCCCAATCTGTACCCGGTAAAGCAAACCGGCCATCGTGAGGCCGTCGGCAGCGCTCCGGGACATGGCGCTCGTCGTAATAGTTTTCGTAAGGCAGGCGGCTGAGCCCTCGGATCTCCAAGTAACGCACGTAAAAAAGCTCGATGTTGCGCCCGTCGTAGTCGAACAGATCTTCGTCTGGGCTGGCCGCCCGGGTCGTGATGCTGGCCCCACCGGGCCCGACCAAAGAGTCCAGGCTCACCTCGACGTCGACCGCGTCCGTGGTAGGCGCTTCGATCACCAGGTTGAACCCCACCACCTCGTTGCGCGCGCCAAACAGAGAGACGGTCGCCCCGTCCCACACCGAGTTGTGCACGGCGCTCGGGTCGCTTGCGGCGCGCAACTCGCTTTGCCAGACCTTGTCTCCCCCCTCATTGGCCCACACTTCACCAATGGCGCTGGGGGCAAGCGGCTCGGCCACAGCACCAGACTGCACCGCCGGTGCCCCATAGACCGTTAACAGAAAAATCACAAAAATAGATTCAAAGCTTCGCCGTTTCATCTCTCCTCCTCAAATATGTGGCGCAATAAGCGTAGCGCAGTAAGCGTGACAGTACATCACCAGCGAATAGCGGCGGATGCACCAGAACACCATAGGTTTTCGAAACGGTCTTTTACCGCCCGAGGGAATAGCTTTGTTGCAATGGTCGATGCAGGACATTGCAGTCACAATAAGGTTACGTCGACGTTCTAGACCAGACAAATGGCCGAGGCAGGCCACCCTTGCAACACGAGCTGTGGCAAAAGCTCATACAGCACTCCCGCCCCATCACGAAAACTCCGGACGCTCCACCATCACGATGGATAGTCCGAGAGTACTTGTTGCTTTGACAAAACAGCTACAATTCACTACCTACAAGTATATCACTTTCCCAATCATGCGTCATCGTGCAAAGGTAAGACTTTGCCATCATCCTTTTCACCTTCACAAAAAGTGACTTTGGTACCAAAAACACCTTCACCGCAGCAGGACACACAGCTTGACCGCGCACCTGATACGGTTTAGCAGATAACAAAAACGTGGATATGGAGAAGATCGCACTCCCCATATCCACATGCTCGCAAGCATCTCTTCAATGAAGCAGG
>Ga0315550_1001124_pt1 | contig 16595 bp, 12 predicted proteins | sample SalMarSW160190MG_2_FD_203100 | JGI IMG/M metagenome (GOLD analysis project Ga0315550, IMG submission 203100) | Salt marsh sediment microbial communities from the Plum Island Ecosystem LTER, Massachusetts, United States - Salt Marsh Sediment SW1601-90 ... | reverse complement strand
GGAGTTTGCCGACGATCTCACTGGTGGTGTCTGTAGATCCGTCATCAACTACAATGATTTCGAGTGCTGGATATTTCTGGGCCAGGACGTTATTAACTGCATCGGCAATAAAGTCTTCTCCATTAAAAACCGGAATTATCACGCTGACCAATGGCCTGGCGCCCGAGATGTCAGAACCGAGTGATGCTGAGTCACGAAAACTCCGGTGGAAGCGCATGTCGGTCAGGAAATCCGATATGGCAACGGGAATCTTCTGCAAATCTCTTCCTAGCTCAAGCACATAACTCGGCAGGGCAGCCGACAATCTACTGACAAACTCGTGAGTATGGTGGCCCACGCAGGGCAACTGCGACATCGTTGTGAATGACAGCGCTCTCTCTATCGTCCATCGCGACACGGGACTTGTAGTAGTTTCTTCTTCATTCATGACACGCGGCGTCAGGATAGCCTTCAGTGGCATCTCCGCCACAATCTGTTCTTTCAGATGAGGGTAGAGAAACATGACCGCCTTTTCCTGATCGAGCTTATCGGGATTTTTTACAAATCGCGTTAGACCGGGAAAGTTCATAACATGATCGGCATTCAATTTTGCGGTGCTGTATAAACTATGGACAAGCGACTCGGGTTCGAGGCTTGCGACGACGTAGTCGTCCGCAAGGTAAAAAAGGCCTGACTGAAGGCAAGACAGCGCGGTTGTCGATTTGCCAATCCCCCCCTTTCCTGTAATTAGCACGGCGCCCTTTTCCGTTCCCACCGCTGCCGCGTGGAGCAACTGGCATCCGTTGTTCTCCATCCACCAATGGAAGAGAGTACGAAGGGGAGACGCATGCACCCAGTACGGCAAGGTATCTGCTGTCTCCACCCAGTAAATCCCCGTGCGGCTTTCAAGATCCATCAGATTGAGAGAACACTCAATCCAGTGAAATGCGGTCTTGATGCGTCTGCTGTTAAACCCCCAAATGTCGCCTCTGTCGGTAAAGCAGTCCCATTTAACGGGAGGGGGGACCATTTTCGTATTTGTGGAATCGCTGTCCCAGATACAGAGGGTAACGTCCGTGGCGTCAGTTTCAGGTATGCTGAGATGCTCCAGAGCAGGGGTAAGAAAAGGGACCATGCGCTCTCCGGCGAACAGGAGACGAACGGTCGTACCGCCTATCCGGTAAAAATGCGAGGATTCTCCGGCAGAATCCTTTGCTTTTTCAAACCTTTCATGGCAGATGTTAAAAAAATCAATCTGTTCTGCTTCTGTTTTTTGCGGTTTGTCCATTTGACGAATATCCCTTTCTCTGTTGGTACCCCTACGAGGAGAAAATATTATGACTTCTTCGGCGCGCCGTCCCGGCCGGCGAGAGATCCCGGGTCGTTATGACACCACCGGTGCAGAAAAATAGGGCTTCAGCATGCCCCTTTCAAGTCGATAGACTTCATCAGCATGACTTACAACGTTCATATCATGGCTGATCATCAAAATCGCCGGACGGTCATCAAGGTCATCGAGGTTCTCCATCAGTTGTCCAACTGCGGCCCTGTCGAGATGATTTGTCGGCTCGTCCAGTATCAGCAATTTGGGACAGCGGAGAAGGGCGCGGGCGAGTGACAGGCGCTGTCTTTCACCTCCTGAAAGCAATACTCCGTCTTCTCCGACGTGCGTATCGTATCCGTCCGGCAGCTTTCGGATAAAATCATCCGCCATGGCGAGTGTGGCTGCTCTCGTTATCTTTTGTCTGTCAGCCTCCTGCATGCCATAACTGATATTTTCGAGGATCGTTCCGGAAAAAAGAGCGGGGTCCTGCATGACAACACCGATCTGCTTTCTGAGATGCGAAATATCCACCTGCTCGTAAGGGACTTCATCGGCATAAAGACGGCCAGCTAAAGGCGCATAAAACCCCATAATAAGATGCGTCATAGTGCTCTTCCCGGCGCCATTCGCCCCGATTATGGCCACCCTTGAGTGCGGATGCAGACTTAGACTTACATTCTCCAGGACCGCCTGATTTTCATACCTGAAAGAGACAGATGCCAGAGATAGAAAGCCCTTAAACGGAAAGCGTTTTTTCCCCTCATAGGGCTGAACATTATCCGTTGCCGCCAACTGGTGCAGCGTAACTATCGATTCATTCCCGGCTATCACATCGGCGATCGAAGTGGTAATTGTTTTCACATAACCGTTCAGATACCCTGCAGCTACATAAAAAGATATGAACTCTCCGAGCGTGATGGACTTGTTTGCTACTGTTATCCCGCCAACTACAAGAATTATAATTCCTGAAAGGCCGGTCAGAATTGATTGCACGTTCCCGTGGACCGCGTATATAAAATCCATCTTCCCTGATCTCGTTCTCAAATCCGCAAGTGTACCGGTTTGTCGGCTGATTTCCTGCTCCTCTGCTGTCTGAACCCGCGTTAAATCCATGTGTCTCAGGACAAACAGCATGCCCTTGCTGAATCCTTCGAAGGTTCGCTGAAATCTGAACACTCTCTCTTTGACCAGCTTCCCCGTATGACGGTTTGCCAGAAAAAGCAGGGGAAAGAGTGAAATCATGATGAGAAAAAGAAACCAGTTAAGAAAAAGGAGAACGACGCAAAGCGCCAGACTGGTAAAAAGAGCGGGAATGAGGCGCGAGATAAGAGCATTGCTCATGTTGCTCAGCCTTTCCGTATCCTGCACAATCCGTGCATGAGTCGTCTTCTGATCAAGCCGCGTATGAGCGGTTCGCGAGAAGCTGTATATTCTGTTTAGGAGATCTTCCCGCAGATCAAAGATTGAGGACTTAATGATGGAAATGTTTACAGATTTTACCCAGAGGGAAACAGCTGAATTCATGAGACGAAACAAAAAAATGCCGATACCGATAAGCACTATGAGGCGGATGTTTTCTTGAGGAATAGCCACGTCAAATACGTAACGGACGAGAAGCAGCGTCGGCACTATGACAAGCGACTGTGCAGCAGATATAATGGCGCTTAACGCGAGGCGTTTATGCTGCCCCCGGTAGAATTCGATAAAATAGCGCCATGCCGCCGGGTCAAAAAAAGACCTTCTCGGCACTTGATTATCTTGTGTGTTCATGCGCTCCGGAATTGCCCAACGATTCAAACTGTGATGCTCTTTTCAATCATACACTTGACTTCACGCTTCATGGATTTGCGCCTGAATGACGCGTGACGAGCTTTGGCAATAATTTCTTTCCCGAAATTTTTAAGGCTCTCACTACGAGGTAAGACAAGAGTTGACGCATACTCTTCTTGTGCATTACGTACTGGAGGTATTTGGGAAATCGAGCCATCGCTGGCAAGAAAGCGGAATCTTTCGTCAGTCGCAGATATTCAATGAGATAGGTGGGGAACCCGCCTAAAAGTGTGCCGCTATAATACTTACCGTTACTTATTAAACGGCGGTATTCGAATCGTTCAAGATGCGACACGGGAACGTTGTTGATTTCGTCCATGATTGTTTCCGGCACCGGTGCCCGAAATTGTTCATACAAGTAATGCAATCCTTCCCTCACTTGAAGAGAGACCATATATTTTTTCGCGTGGCTGATTATCCTGGGCCAATCTATCTGCAGGTCGGGAGATTGTATTATGGTCATCGCGTCGGCAATCCAGCGAATGGGCGGCTCCTCGTTCCACTTTATTCCGTGAACAATTACGTGGAAGAGCATATCGGTTGGATCCAGCGCATTAGAAGGGACGCCCTGTATTTTAATTGGCACCGCCTTGCTCCAAAAATCAGAGGCGGGGTCCACCCTCGTCGATTCCATCATGATGTTCCAATGTAAGTCCACTTCAGTCCCTGATTCTCCAATAAACTGCTGAGAGTGCCGATACTGCATAGGGACGTCCAGTGACTCGTAAGCCGTCGGAGACCAACCTGCCCTTTTCAGTGCGTCAGCTGTCAACACAGCTTGAGAAGCTGGGACGAGAATATCAATATCAGACATCGGCCGAACACCATAGTTCCTGTAATGAAGTACCGCCAACGGTATTCCTTTGAGCACAATTGTTTGGATGCCTTCGTTGTGCAAATAATCTATGATCTTGCTTGCTTCGAAAAATAATCTTTGGTTTTCATACCATGCCTTGAGATAGATCCCCTTGAGTTTACCCATTAAGGGATCCTTCACCTGAAGCCGTCTTAAATTCACATATAGGAGAGGGAGCAAACGAAATGATCCATTGTCGAGATGGCCTTCCCAGTCGGTATCGCTTTGCCATTCTTTCCACGCTTCAACCGCGTCCGTCCCTTTGAGGAGAGCTGCGCGCAAGAGTAACTCCTGATCTTTTGTCGCAAATGGGGGATCTTCAGGGATTTGCATCGATGTTCTCGTCAAGACCATCGCAGCCCACATGTTCTGCGATATTATCATCCGTAAGGGAAAGAAAAACCATTTTCTTGTTAAGAAGAAATTATTTGCGACCTAAGCTGCGAAGGTATTTCTTTTTGCGTTACTGTCGAAAAAGTTAAAAAGGAAGTCAAGACCGTACTATTTATTCTCCGGGTCTGCCTTGTTTGTCGGCCATCCGGCTTCTTCATCAACATCATGGATCGGGTCCAATAACAGCAAGTCTTGCATATCACTATATTTGTTCAGAACTGGAGCAGCAAAAATTTGTTTATCCCCACTTACTTCGTGTTCTCTCTCTTCAGCAGGCAACCGGAGGTCCGGGTTGGTGTCTGTTTTCCCGGGAACGGTGAGACCTTCCTGACAAAGTTCGAATACGAACTGGTTCACTGCTTCGTCCACATCTGTTCCGTTGCTGGCATAATCGCATTTCACTTTTTCAACGATTTCATGTACCGGTGCGCCGCTCTCAATAAATCCCCAGATTTGAGCGCCCACCCCTAACAGGCTGTAATAGTTACCGTTGTCGAGGTTCAATATCACTGTTTCCTCATCGATCGTTTCATGAACTATTTTCGGTGCATTAATTCTCAGATAACCATTCACATTCATTTTGACCTCCAACGTTAAGAATTTCAGGCTTCACCTTTTACAAGAATCCTTGTAACATGCAATACTGAAACAAGCTGTGCCCAGACAAAGCTTCGCTGCCTGACTCACACGGCAGGAGACAAACCTTGACTTCTCGATAAACATTCGCATCGAGGGAAAACTACCCCATTATAATCGGCAGCAACATTTATGCCATCGATAAGACATCCAAAGCAGTCGTTTCAGATATTGCATTGAATTTGTTACTTTTTTTGTTTGCATCAATGCTAGTTAATAACTGAAACTCACCTTCAGCGGTATACTTAACATAAAAAAAGATAATTTAGCGGAGACACTAGAGCCCGAAAAGGGGCCACTGATTGTTTGAATTTGTTTCTTTTGGATACAGAACGCTGTACCCTTTTGTAACTTTCAGCAACGGATTTCCCCCATGCCCCGTCATTATAGCAAAAATTGAGAAAAATAGAAGCTTACAACGGAAATAAGTTCTTATAATTAGGAGCTTACGGATTCAATAACAAAATGCCATTCTTTGAGTCATATCCAGAACTCCTGTCCTCTCTCGGGCACGTGCGTCTTATAATGAAACCGATCATTTATCAGGGTCTGGAAATCCAGCGAAGCCTGCTCTTCGCCGTGGACGATGAAGATCTCGGGCCTGCCTGTGAATCTGGATATCCAGTCGACAAGTTCCCGCTGGTCGGCGTGGGCCGAAAATCCGCCCAGCGTGTGGATACCCGCCCTCACCACTATCTTTTCTCCGAACAGTTCAACCGATTTGGCGCCGTCGACAATCTCCCTCCCCAGCGTCCCTTCCGCCTGATAACCCACAAATACAACGCTGCACTCGCTTCTCCAGAGGTTGTGCTTGAGATGGTGACGGATCCTGCCCCCTTCACACATGCCCGAACTGGCGATAATGATTGCACCTTTTTTGATTTTGTTCAGCGTCATGGAATCTTCAACGCTCTTTGTGAAACGGATCCGCATACCTTCCGTGCTCTCCGTGTTGAAGAGACGCTTCGCCTCCTCGTCAAATAACTCCTCATGGGCCTCGTATACACGCGTGATGCCTTCGGCAAGCGGGCTGTCTATGAACACGTCGATTCTGTAAAGTCTCTTTTCCCTTACCAGCTTGTTGAGTACGAAGAGGATGTCCTGGGTCCTACCGAGGGCAAAAGAAGGTATAATGACGTTCCCCCCTCTTCTGAATGTAGTCTTGACGACATCGACAAGTTCGTCAACGGAGCTCTCCATGCTCTTATGGTTCCTGTTGCCGTACGTCGATTCGACCGTGAGATAATTGGTCTCCCGCACGAAGGCGGGATCATTGACAATAGGGTTGTCCTTCTTCCCTATATCGCCGGAAAAGACGATCTTTCTCTCCTCGGAGCCGCCGTCGCGGTACCACAGCTCGAGCACAGATGAACCGAGGATGTGGCCGGCATTCACGAACCTGAAGCGGACTCCCTCGCAGAGCGTCTCGACCCTGTCATATTCCTTGCGCTCGAAAAGAGGCAACACGCTGTCGACATCGGCCGACGTATATAAGGGCTCCACCAGTTCTCCACCCGATCTCATGGCCCTTCTGTTGTGCCACTCCGTGTCCGATTCCTGTATGTGGGCCGAGTCGTAAAGGATCAGCTGAGCAATGTCCGCCGCCACCCCCGTCGTGATGATCCTTCCCTTGAAACCCTCCTTTACCAGCCTCGGAACAAGTCCGACGTGGTCGAGATGTGAATGTGTCAGGAAGAGACAGTCCACGCGGGATGGGTCGAACTCGAATTTCCTCTTGTTTATCTCGTCGGCTCCATGCCCCTGGTACATCCCGCACTCGACGAGAATCCTGTGTTCTCCCGTAAGATAGAAACAGGAGCCTGTCACCGTCCTCGTACCGCCAAGAAATCTTATCTTCACTCAGCCTCCCTTTTTATTCCTTTGTGGGGCGTCTTCATTTCATGCGTGCCGCATGAGTATTTCCCTTTGATTCTCATCTTGTCAAGGGGAAGAGGTGCCGGGAAAAAAGAACCCCGCCGGGGGCGGGGTTCCTGACACGTCAGCCGTGATGTTCCGCACCGTTAAGGGCGCGGAGCCTGTTGCTATATCTTGAACATAAGCTGCAGCCTGAGGAATGTGCCGTTGTCAGCATGATCGGCGTAAAAGCTTTCCGGCACAAAATATTCCAGTTGCGCCATTCCGCTGACCTTTTTGGAGAAGGCGTGGGTGAGGATCATGGTCGGCAGATGTCCCCTGACCTTCCCGTTGTTCGAAAACATCGTGGTGAAGGGGCTGTCCGTATGCTCAGGCGCCGTAAGATACTGGTACGATACCACCAGTTTGGTGGCCGGGTCGAAGGTCATATTGAATTTTGCCTCATACAGGTTGAGGTTGGTCCAGTAACCCGGAAGGGCTCCGCCGTAATTGAGCGTCTCATAAACATAGGTATAGATCATGAGTTCGTTCCACTCCGGCGCCCTCGAAAACAGCGGGTCCCATGCCTCGTTCGTCGACTTGCTGTCGGGATTGTCGCCCGACAGGTATACATAACCTATGCTGAATCCCGGCTTCAGTGCGATGTCATTGTACTGACGATCCACGAAGATGTAGCCGCCGTTGGCCCTCCTCTTGTTCCACGGTCCTCCGTTGTCATAGGTCCCCCACTCGTGGGCATACTGCCCTCTTATTTTCCATGTACCGAGGGAAACCACAACCCTGGCACCGACGGCATTAATGTCGAGATCGGGAATGTCCTTAAGCCCCTTAAAGCCCTTCTCCGTCTTGTACATGTAATAAGGTTCCACTATTAGGTTATCACTGATCTTGCCGTGACCGTAGGCAACAAACCCCTGCTCGTTCGAAATGTTCAGCTGCCTTTTATTGGCTGCATATATCGACGGAGCATAGATATCATAAGCGGGATCGGTGATATAGATCACATCCATCCAGTTATTCTGACCCAGATGGACCCTCGCCTTCGCCGCGTTGAAATAGAAAGTCCGCGAACCGTCTGCCGGGGTGCCGTCCAGGATCAGGAAATAGTCACCGTAGCCCGTAGGACCGATAAAATCCTGCCGCCCTATCTTGACATCAACAGGGAGGCCGAAGACATTCTTCGACTGGAAGTTGAGGTTATCGACAATAATCTCGTCTTCTTCCACCTTCTTGCCGGTCTCTCCTCTGTAAGGACCGAGCTGATACTTGGGTTCACTGGTAAGCCTTAGGTAAATATCGTTGTCAGGGTTAAGTTTCAGATTGCCCCAGACGTTGAATCTGAAGCGGAAGAAATTCCTGTCTTTCTGCGTAATAGTCCCCAGATCGACAATATTTTGCCATGACTCGTACCTCAGTCTGACGACCGCCCCGGCGGTGAAATCGCTTTCAGCGGCAGGTGCGGCCGATACATAGGCAATACAGCTCAAAAGCAGCGCCAGAAAAACTGCAGTAATCCTTTTCATTCTTACTCCTCCTTTCAATTTTTTTCTAATCTGAGACAAAAAATTAATGGCGACATAATCAAGAGACTGCAAACCGTGCAAACTGCTTATCGCTGGATGAAAGCCTGTTAGCCGAGGTGTGAAATATTAATTTCACCGGGCCGTCAATGTCAAGGGTTTTGTTACGGTTTGTGTTTCCTTGCCTTACCATTTTCTGTTTGTGATGCCACGGCGACGCTCAGTTTTCGGGAGTAATAATATGCAGCAAGAAAGTTCGTGGACGGTCCGGAATCCTTCGTTCCGGGCCTTTTGCCCTTTCCACTGGTAATTACCTATAATAATTACCGTTATGAAGGGCATCGTCGACTTCCATACCCACGCCTTTCCCGATGAACTTGCAGATCGGGCCATGAAGTTACTCACGGAGGAAGGAGGCGTCAAGCCCCACCTCGACGGGAAGATCTCGTCCCTTCTTCGCTCCATGGACGCCTGCGGCATCGAAAAGAGCATCGTTTGTTCGATCGCTACGAAACCCGTGCAATTCGACCCGATCCTCTCGTGGTGCAGGAAGATAAGGTCCGGGCGGATCATCCCGTTCCCTTCCCTGCATCCGCAGGACCCTCAATTTTCCGAGAGGATATCGGAAATAAAAAAAGAGGGGTTTAAGGGGATTAAGTTCCATCCCTATTACCAGGATTTCCGGATCGACGACGAGAGGCTCTTTCCCATCTATGAAAGGGTCTCACGCGAAAACCTGATCGTCCTGATGCATACCGGCTTTGACTTCGCCTTTGAACGGATAAGAAGGGCCGACCCTGCAAAGATCGTCAGGGTCGTAGAGAATTTCCCTGGTCTCAAGATCATGACGTCCCACCTGGGGGCGTGGGACGATTGGGACGAAGTGGAAAGGCATATGGCCGGCAGGAAGATCTTCATGGAAATATCCTTTTCCCTGGAATATCTCAGTCCCAAGGCGGTAAAGAGAATCATCGCGACGCATCCGGCCGACCATATCTTCTTCGGGACGGATTCGCCCTGGGCCGACCAGGGGAAGACACTGGAACTGCTCAAAGGGCTCAACCTGGGGCAGGAGTTGGAAACCCTTATCCTCCGGGACAACGCGCTGAGGCTTCTGGACTCGGTCTGACCGCCGGTCTGACACCTTGTTTTCTTCCGAGAATTCAGGGGGTTAAGTTGAAAATAACGTCTTGGTGTGATAACCTAGATTTCCTGTTTTGCTTATGGCCATGAAAAAGTTGAATCCGGTTGGTACAAAAGACGGAATATTGCTTTCGGGAAACGAGGCGGTAGCGCTCGGAGCTTACGAGGCCGGCGTAAAGGTCGCGTCTGCTTATCCCGGGACGCCTTCGACGGAAATACTCGAAACACTCTGTACTTACGAGGGGATCTATTCAGAGTGGGCGCCGAACGAGAAAGTAGCCCTGGAGGTGGCCCTGGGTGCCTGCTTCGCCGGAGTGAGGGCACTGGCAACGATGAAGCATGTCGGCCTGAACGTTGCAGCCGATCCGCTGTTTACGTCGGCCTACACGGGAGTGCGCGGCGGCCTTGTCATTGTGACTGCCGACGACCCGGAGATGCACAGTTCCCAGAACGAACAGGACAACAGAAATTACGCCTTTGCCGCCAAGGTGCCCATGCTCGAACCTTCCGACCCCGCCGAAGCGAAGGAGTTCGTCAAGATCGCCTACACCCTTAGCGAGGAGTTCGACACCCCTGTCCTTCTGAGGATTACTACACGCATCGCCCACGTCAAGGGGATCGTCACCACCGGTGCGGTCATCCCCGCCGCGGTGACACCCGGGATAGAAAAGATACCGCAGAAATTCGTCATGCTTCCGGCCCACGCAAGAAAGAGGCGGCAGGAACTGGAAAAGAGGATGGGCATCCTTCGGGAGTTCGCCGAGACATTTCCCGAAAACAGGATAGAATGGGGGGACAGGAAAAAGGGCTTCATAACATCCGGCGTCTCCTATCTCTATGTGAAAGAGGCATTCCCCGGGGCCTCGGTGCTCAAACTGGGTATGGCATACCCGTTCCCTGAACGACTGATCACAAGTTTTGCATCGGAAGTGGAAGAACTCTTCATCGTGGAAGAGCTCGACCCTTTTATCGAGCTTCACGTAAAGGCCATGGGGGTAAAATGCCGGGGGAAAGAGGTCATCCCTTCAACAGGAGAACTCAATTCGCGCATAGTGAGAAATGCCGTCTCCGGAGATGGGCAGGAGCTCCCTTTCGAACCGGTGCAGATACCCATGAGGCCGCCGAACCTCTGTCCCGGCTGTCCGCACAGGGGGATCTTTTACGCGATATCGAAGCTCGGTGTTTTTGTGGCGGGCGACATAGGGTGTTACACACTTGCAGCCCTCAAGCCCCTTTCTTCAATGGATTCCTGCGTCTGCATGGGGGCAAGCATCGGTACCGCCTTCGGGATGGAAAAAGCTCTGGGGAAAGACGCCCTGGGAAAGATCGTGGCTGTCATAGGCGACTCGACATTCATGCACTCTGGAATTACCGGTCTCATCGATGTCGTTTACAACAGGGGATTTACGACTGTCGTCGTCCTTGACAACAGGACCACGGGAATGACCGGTCATCAGCCCAACCCTTCCACGGGAGTGACGATAAGCGGCGATTACACCACCGCCGTGGATATCGAGGCCCTTTGCAGGGGGATAGGGGTAAAAAACGTCCGGACCGTGAACCCTCATGACATCCCGGCCACGCTCAAGGTCCTCAAAGAGGAAGTAAACCGCCCCGAACCTTCGGTCGTCATCGCGAGATATCCCTGCGTGCTCCTGCCCGAGATGAAAAGGCGGAAGGACAAGGACCTTTATGTCGTAGCTGAGGGAAAATGCACTGGGTGCAAGACGTGTCTCAAGCTCGGCTGCCCCGCGATCGAATGGGTCTCGCTGACAGAGGAGGAGGCCGCTTCAATGGGCTACAAACCGAAGCAGAAGGGACACGCCAGAATAAATGCAGTCATGTGCGACGGCTGCGGCCAGTGTGCTCCTCTCTGCAAGTTCAAGGCTATCGTCCTTGAGAAAAAGGAACGGAAGAATAAATGAAGGCAAGCGGAAGCGTCTTGCTCTGCGGTGTCGGCGGCCAGGGAATTCTCCTGGCCAGTGAGATAACCTCCTATGCATTGCTGGGGGCCGGCTTCGACGTCAAGAAGAGCGAAGTCCACGGGATGGCCCAGCGCGGAGGCTCGGTCGTGGCCCACCTCCGATACGGTGAGAAGGTCTATTCGCCGCTGATCGAGGCCGGCACGGCCGGCATCGAGGTGGCCTTCGAGATGCTCGAGGCGCTGCGGTATCTTACCTTTCTGAACAGACAGAGCCGCGTGATCCTGAACACCCAGAGGATACTGCCTGCCCCCGTTGCCTCGGGTTCCGAGAAATACCCCGACGATGTCCTCGATCAACTCCGGGAGAGAGGTTTGTCGGTTTTCCCTGTCGATGCCTTTGAGACCGCGCGGTCGCTGGGTGAAAACCGGGCGGTAAACATGGTCCTTGTGGGGGCTCTTTCGGTATTCCTGCCTGTCGACGAAGGTATCTTCTTGGAAGTGATCGGAAAGCGTGTCCCTCAAAAGTTCCGCAAGGTAAACAGAGAGGCCTTCCTGCAGGGCAAAGAAATTGTAAAGACGATCCAGGAGGTGGAGAAGTAATGATATTGAACGAGGAATTTGAAACGCTCCCCCGCGAGGCGCTGGAAGCCCTTCAGCTGAAGAGACTGAAGGCACTCGTCGAAAGAGTTTACGCTGCGGTGCCGTATTACCGCCGGAAGATGGACGATAATGGCGTTAAGCCTTCGGACATAAAGAAGCTCGGCGATCTCGCCAGGCTGCCCTTTACGACTAAAGAGGACCTGAGGCTTAACTATCCCTTCGGCCTCTTTGCCGTGCCTTTTGAGAGGGTGGTCAGGATACATGCCTCTTCAGGCACGACGGGCAAACCCACTGTTGTAGGATACACAAAAGGGGACATAGACACCTGGGCTGAACTGATGGCCCGCACACTCACGTGCGGCGGTGCCCACCAGGGCGACGTGGTGCACAATGCTTACGGATACGGTCTTTTCACGGGGGGACTGGGCGCACATTACGGAGCGGAGAGACTCGGCGCCGCTGTAATCCCCATATCGGGGGGAAATTCAAAGAGGCAGATCATGATCATGCAGGATTTCGGCTCCACAGTGTTGATGTGCACCCCCTCCTATGCGCTCAACCTCGCCGACGTCATGAAGGAGATGGGCGTCGATCCATCGTCCCTGAAACTCCGGGTCGGTCTCTTCGGGGCGGAACCATGGAGCGAGAACATGAGGGAAGAGATCGAAAAGAAGCTGAAAATAAGCGCCATTGACATCTACGGCCTGAGCGAGGTGATGGGACCGGGCGTGGCGAGTGAATGCATCGAGGAGAAGAGAGGCCTGCATGTATTCGAAGACTTCTTCATCCCCGAGATTATCGACCCCGTTACAGGAAAACCCCGTCCTCACGGTGAGGCCGGGGAACTTGTCTTCACGACAATCACAAAAGAGGCCTTTCCCGTGATACGATACCGGACAAAGGACATTTCGAAGCTCATCACCGAGCCGTGCAGGTGCGGCAGAACATTCCACAGGATGCAGAGGATCACCGGCAGGTCCGACGACATGCTTATCATCAGGGGTGTAAATGTCTTCCCGTCCCAGATAGAGCACGTACTCATGAGCATCGAGGGAGTGGAGCCTCATTACCAGATCATCGTCGACAGGGAAGGAGCCCTCGACGTGGTCGAAGTGCAGGTGGAGGTGAGCGAGGACATATTCTCCGACGAGGTCAAGGTGCTCGAAAGACTGTCCAGGAGAATAGAGCGTGAGATAAAGGACCTCCTCGGGATCACCTGCAAGATCAAACTCGTCGAACCCAAGACGATACAGAGGAGCGAAGGCAAGGCGAAGAGGGTAATCGACAACAGGAAGATATAAGAAAGCTATTAGCTCTAAGCCATTAGCAATTAGCTAACTCGCGTTGCCTTCTGGGAAGCGGGAAAGATTCCGGACAGGCAGGTCGGAATGACAAATAGCCCCTGTATGTGGCTTTCGTACTGATTGTCATAATAGTCGTAAGAAGATCATTTTTTCCGTCTCTGGCTTATGGCTAAGAGCTGACAGCTAAAAGTTGTTTTAAAGGAGGTTACAATGAAAGTTGAGCAGATATCGGTCTTCCTTGAGAACAAGTCCGGCAGGCTGGCGGAGGTGGCGGAAGTTCTGGCCGGCGCTGACGTAAACATACGAGCCCTCTCCCTGGCCGATACTACCGACTTCGGAATCCTGAGGCTCATCGTAAACGACACCGAAAAAGCAAAAAAGGTCCTCAGGGACACCGGCTTCACAGTCGGGAAGACGGAAGTCCTGGCGGTGGAGGTTTCCGACAGGCCGGGGGGCCTTGCAAAAATCCTCAATGTGATGAAAGACAACGGCATCAACGTGGAATACATGTATGCCTTCGTGCAGAAGAGCGGCGGCAATGCGATCATCATCTTCCGCTTCGACGAACTCGACAAGGCGATCGAAACCCTGCAGAAGGCGGGAATACGCATCCTGAAAGGAGAGGATGTCTACGCGCTGTGATACATCGTTTTTTTTCGCGATCTATTTGATCAAATCCCATATAAGGAGGACGGCATGAAAATAACAAGACTCGTTGTTGCAGCTCTGTTTCTGGTTATCACGCTCACCGTATCACCCTCGTTCGCCAGGGAGGCCATAAAGGTCGGCGCCATACTTTCCGTTACCGGACCCGCTTCGTTCCTCGGCTCGCCCGAGGCCAAGACACTCAGGATGCTCACAGGTGAAGTCAACGCAAAGGGGGGCGTTGACGGCAGAAAGATCGAACTGATCATCAAGGACTCCGGAGGAAGCCCCGAAAAGGCGATCTCCTTCGCCAAGCAGCTTATCGAAGAAGATCACGTGTTCGCCATCATCGGTCCATCCACCAGCGGCGAGACCATGAAGATCAAAAACATCGCCGAGGAAGGGAAGACAATTCTCCTCTCCTGTGCGGCGGCACAGGCGATTGTAAACCCCGTCGCCAAATATGTCTTCAAGACCCCGCAGAAGGACAGCTACGCCGCTGAAAAGATATTGATGCAGATGAAGAAGATGGGCATCAGGAAGATCGGCGTCGTTTCGGGCAACACGGGGTTCGGCAAGGGCGGCAAGGCCCAGCTCGAAAAGTTTGCGCCGAAGTATGGGATAGACATTGTCGTAAATGAAGTCTATGACAAGAACGCCACCGACCTGACGGCCATAGCTACAAAACTCAAGGCTGCTCACGTGCAGGCTGTAGTGAACTGGTCCATAGTTCCCGCCCAGTCGATCATTGCAAAGAACATGAGACAGATAGGGATGACGGTGCCTCTCTTCCAGAGCCACGGCTTCGGGAACATAAAATACGTGAAGGCCGCAGGAGCTGCAGCCGACGGGATCATCTTTCCGGCGGGAAGACTTCTCGTTGCGAACAAGCTTCCCGACGGCAACCCGCAGAAGGCCGTCCTAATGAAATACAAGAAGGATTACGAGTCGAGATATCACGAAGAGGTCAGCACCTTCGGAGGCCATGCCTATGACGCATTCAACATACTGGTCAGGGCTATCAGGGAGGCCGGTCCCGATGAGAGCAAGGTGAGAGACGCCATTGAGCACATGAAGGGTTTTGTCGGCACCGGTGGGATATTCAACTTTTCTCCGACGGACCATAACGGCCTAGGCATCGATGCATTTGAAATGCTCACGGTAAAGAACGGCAAGTTCGCTGTTTTGGGTAGATGAGCGCTTAAGCGCAGTCCAAAGTTTATTCGCCGGGAGTATTCAGAGACCTGAATACTCCCGGTTGTCCAGTAAAGCCAGATGAATATAGAACTCTTCTTTCAGTATGCTGTAGCCGGTCTGACCTACGGTGCCATTTACTCCATCGTAGCCATAGGGTTCAATATAATCTATAACACCACGGGGATCATCAACTTCGCCCAGGGCGAATTCGTCATGCTCGGAGGCATGACCGCCGTTACGCTCAATGCTTTCATGCCGCTTCCAGCAGCCATAATCCTGGCGGTAATCGTCACCATGATAGTAGGCGCTCTGATCGACATCCTGTTCATCAGATGGCTCTCCAACCCCGGCGTACTCCGCATGATAATCATCACCATCGGTCTTTCGATAGTTATCAGGGAGATCGCCCTTCACATATGGGGAGAAGGCGTGAGGGCCCTTCCCTACTTCACCGGAACGGCGATCTCCTCCATATCCGTGGGCGGCGTCTTCATCTCGCCCCAGGTGCTCTGGGTCGTCGGTGTCTGCGCGGTAATGGTCCTGGCACTGAACTCCTTTTTCGGCTTCACTCTCCTTGGCAGGCAGATGCGGGCATGCTCCTCCAACAGGAATGCCGCCCGCCTGTGCGGGATCAACGCCAAAAACATGGTCACACTCTCCTTTGTGCTGAGCGCCGGCATCGGGGCGCTCGCCGGATGTGTGGTCTCGCCGATCACTTATGTTCAGTACGACAGCGGCATCGGGCTGGCGATCAAGGGCTTTACTGTAGCCATCCTTGGAGGGCTGGGAAACAGCATGGCAGCCGTAGCAGCAGGTCTTCTGCTGGGCACGCTCGAATCATTCAGCGTCTGGGTCATGCCCGCAGCATACCAGGATGTGATCTCGATCTCCATACTTCTCCTGATATTGTTTGTCAGGCCGAGCGGCCTTTTCGGCAGCCGGGAGGTCTTCAGCCTGAAGGAGTTTTGATGCCGCACGGCAAATACATCCGGCTCTCCGTTCTCATCCTGGCGGTGGTGGCGGTGCAGCTTCTCACTCATTTCACGGGCGCCACCTACCATCTCACTCAGCTGACCATGTCCGCATATTACTCCATGGTGATCATAGGGCTGTGTCTTCTGATCGGCTATGCCGGGCAGATATCGCTGGGACACGCAGGGTTCTTCGCCATAGGCGGTTACACTTCGGCCTTTCTCACGACCTTCGATCTGACGCCGTACAGGGGAAAGGCAGTTGTTTCCATTCTTGCCAAGGCCGGGGTTCTCTCGGCGCGTCAGGACCTTTACGGCGGCAGCCTTCTTACGGTCCAGCCCTGGACGGCCTGCGTCATCGCAATCCTGCTGACTCTTCTCGTCGCTTATATAATAGG